>Ga0214473_10008288_pt1 | contig 12299 bp, 15 predicted proteins | sample RVTome_7_FD_203509 | JGI IMG/M metagenome (GOLD analysis project Ga0214473, IMG submission 203509) | Soil microbial communities from uranium-contaminated site in the Upper Colorado River Basin, Wyoming, United States - RVT98D197 | ecosystem: Environmental > Terrestrial > Soil > Contaminated >... | reverse complement strand
AAGCAGCACCTGCATCCTTTCCGGCTTCGACTGCACTTGACGGCTCCTGGCCGCCTTCTGCAGGGACGCCCCGGGGTGTGAGGGGGGGAACGACTCCTGGCCATCTCCATCCTGGATCAAGGGTTGCATGCATCCCTGGCGGTTCCTTTCCTATCTAACCTTCGGAAACCTCTCGCCGGGAGGGGTGGCCAAAAGCCATGGGATTTGCGCCCTATTCACGAAAGGAGAACGATCGATGTCAACGGAACAAAATAAAACGTTATTGAGTCGCCTCATCAAGGAAGTCTTCAATCGGGGAAATGTCAGTGTGGTCGACGAGTTGTTGGCTCCCGACTTTGTTGAGCACGAAGAACTACCGCCCGGAATACCGCCTGGCCGTGAGGCCGTCAAACAGCTCTCCACCATATTTCGCAGCGCCTTCCCGGACTTCAAAGCCACGATCGACGATATGATCGCCGAAGGCGACAAGGTGGTAGCCCGTCAGACCTGGAGCGGCACCCAGAAGGGCGAGTTCATGGGCGTTCCGCCAACCGGCAAGAGGGTATCCTTCGGAGTGATCGACATCGTCCGCATTGCAGGTGGCAAGGTTGTGGAGCATTGGGGCCAGATGGATGGCATGGGCATGATGAAGCAACTTGGCGCTATTTGAACACCGGGGCGTACATCGAATGACCCCGGGGGAATTTATGCGACAAATCAAGATGACCATCGGTTCCGTGGTGCTCGAGGCCGAACTTCTCGAGACGCCCACGGCGGATGCGATCTGGAATGCCTTGCCGTTCACCTCCCGGGCGAATACCTGGGGCGAGGAAGTGTATTTCTCCGCTCCGGTCAAGGTGAAACGGGAGTCCGACGCCCGGGATGTCGTTTTGCCCGGCGAGCTTGCATTCTGGGTAGAAGGCGATTCCATCGCGATCGGTTTCGGCCGCACGCCCGCATCCCGCGGCGATGAAATCCGCCTCGCGGCCCCGACCAATATCTGGGGCAGGTCCAGGGCCGATATGAAGCAGCTCGGATCGGTTACACCAGGCGCATCCATCAAGGTCGAGAAGGCCGGTTAGGGACCAACCGGAACCCCCTCGATCCCCTGGAATCTGGATTGAATATTTTCTGTTTTCCTGCCGTAAAGGGATTTGCGAGGCTGATTCCCATATCATGATGACCGAATCCGAATCCAAGGAGTAAAGCATGAATGTGCCTGATGGAATCTGGATCGCACTGTTCTTCGTTGCCAGCGGTGTGCTGTGCGCACTTATCGGTCGTAATGAAAAAAAAGCCAGAGAGAAGAAAATGGAATACTTCAAAAACATTCCCGGAATTACCGAAAAAGACGTTCAAAGATAACTTTGCGATATCATTCCGCTGCATCCATTCCTCCCTTTCCACCTGCTTTCTTTCCGACTTCGACCACCCCTGGCGGCTCCTGGCCGCCTCCTGCAAGGCCGCGCCGGGGGTGTTAACCGAATGAGTCCGTTCCAACGAACCTTCCTGGAGTGGCAGGGGAGGGAGGATGTGTGGCAATCATCTCGGAAAACCTGTACTATTGGGTGAGTATCGGATGTGAACCGGGTTGAGGTGATCGGATGAAGACGACGGCGAAAAAGATTGCTCCGGAGGATTACATTCTCTCCGTTCTGTCCCCTGAAGAACGGTTGGAAGCCGCCTTGAAGATCGCCGGCAAGGCGTTCAAGAAGACGAAGTTCACGAAAAAAGACGTCGAGAAGGCGGCGAAAACCATTCGGAGAAAGACATACGGATCGAAAAAGTAGGATCGTCATCGACACCGGGGTACTGGTGTCGGCCTTCGCCTTCGGCGGAACCCCGAGGGCGGCGGTTCGGAAGGCGTTCTCGGAAGCCGAAATCTGCGTCTCCCGGGAACTGTTGAAAGAGTACCGCGACGTTCCTCACTCCTCCACTCGGACTGTATTCCCCAAGGCAATCTGAAAATTTTCCTCAGCCGGGATGACCCTGTGCTTTCCCTGTGCCCGGTGTGTGCCCATCATTGAAAAACGAACCAAATGGACGGATGCTGCTACGGCTGGCGCGTTCGGATGCAACCATATGATTATAATGGGTATTTACTATTTCTGTCTGAGCTGGGGATCCGCAAGGCTTGTGGAATACATGTGGATTACCTTGTGGGATATTTACCTCGAATAATGTGAACACCCACCGTGCTTGCTCCAGTATTGACTTTTCATCTGCACCGAACAGGATGCCGTTTTTTTCAGCAACACATCCGAACCTTGCTGCGGTTTTTTTTCTACCCGTTGACCCAAGCGGTTACTTTGCCGCCGAAGAGGTCTTGCTTCCGGCCAGGTCGTCCGTTCCAATCGGGTATCGTCTGACCTGCCCCCGAAGGTCGGCCCGAACGACATCCTCACACGGGGCGAGAAGTCTGGGTTTTTTTAGAGAACCTCCAGTGCATCGACTTCAAGGTTGTGCCCAAAGTGCGCCAAATGAAAATTGCTGATCATTATTCATTATTATGTTAAACGATCCGCTTGTTGTTTTTTCGCCTGGAGCGGTTGCTCTGGGCCATTATGCGACGCCCGGAACTGCTGACCATCGGTGTCAGTCGTTTGATCTTTCGGATTTCCTTCGCAGCAGGGGAGTGGCTAACATGATAGAGATCCCACGCCAGCTGCAGGTTGAGCCAGAACTGGGCTTCCATGCCGAAGAGCTGCTCCAGACGCAGTGCAGTGTCCGGGGTTACACTCCTTTTGCCGTGGATCAACTCGTTTACGCGCGGATAGGAAACCCCGAGTTTCTCGGCGAGCTCTGTCTGGGAAAGACGTAACGGTTTAATAAATTCCTCCAGGAGCATTTCGCCGGGATGCGTCGGTGGTCCATGGGTGGGGATGCGAACCATATCGTTTTCCTCCTTCTTAACGTCCAGCGCGGTTTGACCTACGACAGTTCCTCTCAATGGTAGTCCGTAATCTCGACTCGCTCCGATCCATCGGCACTCCAGACAAAACACACTCGGTACTGGTCGTTTATCCGTATGCTATGTTGCCCCCGTCGATCGTCTACTAAGGCCTCCAATCGATTCCCCGGAGGGATTCGAAGGGAATGAAGCGAAACCGCTGCGTTGAGCTGGTCGAGTTTCCTCTGGGCCACTCGCCAAACCGGTTCGGGGCAGATGCGCCGGGCTTCCTTGGAACAAACCCTGTTGACAATGTCTTCCGTGCCCCGGTCAAAGAACGATTTGATCACATTGCGCCTCCTGGCTGCCCGGGGGAACGATTGGTAGGATTATAACGAATAACGTTATACGTGTCAATTCGGATTTCCTGAAAATGACTTCCTTACCCGAAAGGGATTACCAACGCTGCCCGCAAGGGGTGCCTTACTCAGAATCATGGAGATCTGGGAACCCGGTTGGGTAATTCGTCGTCTGTCTGGTGGGAGGGCGTTTGTGGCCACGGCTTTATTGCCGGGATCGGTTCAACAACACGCAGTCCAATTCTGGTTAGGGATGGCAAGTGGGATTAACTAGTCTTGAGAGGAGAGAATGCCGTGAAAGAATCAAAAACTTCCTTGGTCGATCCATCAAGGTGGGAGTAATCACGGACCAGACGGGTGCACTCTCGTTCGTGGGTATCGCCAATGCAAACGTGGCCAAGATGGTGATTCATGACATCAATGCAAAGGGTGGCTTGTTGGGGCGGCAGATCGATCTGTGCCTGGAGGACAGTGCAACTACCGATAGTGCAGCGGAAGCCAAAGCTACCAAGCTCGTCCAGCAAGATCAAGTCGATGTGATCTTCGGTGGCATTTATAGCTCCACGAGGCAGGCGATCAAGGGTCCTGCTGTCGTGAAGGGCAGGAAGCTTTACATTTACCCGGAGCAATACGAGGGACAGGAATGTGACCCGCTCATCTTCTGTACCGGCCCGGTGCCGGCGCAGCAGGTTGACCCTCTCATTCCCTGGCTGATGCAATAAACGGGGGCGAAGAAATTCTACTTGCCGTCGGCTGACTATATTTGGCCGCACACGATGAACAAGAAGGTCCGTCAAGTGGTCACGGCGAACGGTGGCGCGATCGTCGGAGAGGAGTACTTTCCCCTCGATCACACGGACTATGGCAATACGATTGACAAGATCACGTCCAGTGGCGCACAGGTGGTATTTAATACGATCGTTCCTCCCGGGCTCACGCCATTCCTCGAGCAGCTATACAACTCCGGCTTCACGAAGCGAGGTGGATACCTGGTCTGCACGTACTTCGACGAGAACTTCCTGAACTTGGTGCCAGCCGCGCACGTGGAGGGTCTGTATAGTTGCCTCGACTACTACCAGAACGTCAGCGATCCATTCAGCAAGAAACTGATCACTCAGTACGACAAGCTCTATCCGGGCAATGCGAAGTTCACTGCCGGCAGCGCGTGTTCCGGCCTGTACCGAGGTCTGAGGCTCTGGGAGGCTGCTGTGAAAGAGGCAGGCTCGCTGAAGCAAGACGATGTCATCAAGGCACTGGACCACGCAAAGATCGCCGAGGGGCCGGGCGGTCCGGCGGAAATGGTGCCCGGTCAGCATCACGTTCGAATGAACATGTACATTGCCCAGGCGAAGAACGGTAATTTCAGGATTGTCAAAAGCCTGGGGGCATTTTTAGCGGCGTTCCCTATAATCACGGTATCCGTCACGTTGACCATCGTAACCCCTGTCGTCCTGGTATCCCCTGTCGTACCGATAGCCTCTGCCATTCCAATCGTCCTGATATCCCCGGTCGTGCCCATAGCCTCTGCCATTCCAATCGTTCCGATAGGGGTAGTAGAAGCAGCCGGACAGCATTGGCGTCATAAAAAGAATGGTCAGGAAAACCAGCAAGGTGTTTCTCATTTTCTCGCTCCCTTTGCCCTGTTCTGCAAACGGAGGCGTGAAATCCTTTTACGCCTCCTTCACTGAAACGAGGGGGGGGCGGGAATATTCAAGGTCGGGTCATGGTCCGATGGCGGACCGGGAGACAAATCCGTGATGGGTTTTCATCGTCGCCAGTCCCTTGTCATAGTGGGTTTCCGCCATCAGCCTCCCCGAAAGAAGGTGCGTCTGGAAGTCGAGAACGATCTCGTTCCACGAGATTTCATAGTCCACATTGAACAGTTTCCTGTAAATATACGTGTTTTTCCCCACGGAACTTCCACATCCGAAAATAAGGATCGGCAGGTTTCCCAGCAGATGTTCGGGGATTCTCCCCGCGATGGGTATGTGTTTGTGGCCGTGAAGGATTACCTTCACGCCATGGGAGTCACAGAATCGGATGAATTCCTGTGCATTCGCCAAACCGTCTATGTGCTCATAGGCGAAACCGATGAACTTGCGAAAGGAGGCCCCGAGAGTCTTGATGTGGAATCTGCGCATCTCGGGATCGATCCGGCGAAACTGCAGGGGATGATGATGCAGCAGGGAGATCAGTATGGGGTTGGTGTTTCCGCCGGGGAAAGGATTCAAACGTTCTTCGATCGTCCTGTACTGCTCCCCTGTGATTTTCCCCCGTGCCATCCTTCCGCCATCGGCGGAATTCCAGCAGAGAATCCCGACCGGATGATCCGGGATCCATTCGATCCTGGTGTGGGTTGCGGGAACCAGGGATGAGGAAGCGGCTCGATTCCTTAATCCCCCTTTCCTTCGCACATCGTGATTTCCGAGTACGAAAATCGGATCCTGGCCGAAAGGATTCAGATCTTTCAGGAAATCATAGAAGTCGTTCGCGCAGATCACGTTGCTCTCGTCCGAGGTTTGCATGATGTCTCCGCTCAACAGAAACACTACGGACGAATCGCCTTGGTTTTTGTTTATGTAATCTTTCAGAAGATCCTTTACTCGGAGGATCCTCTCGGAGGATTTCTTGCTTCCGATATGGGTGTCGCTCATGTGCAGGAATGTCAGCCGGGAACCCGCATGGATCCTGCAGGAAGGAAAAGCGTCCAGGTAATGATGCGTCAGGAGATGTCCCGGTGTGTTCGCGAAGTCATCCGCCCTGGAAAACACCCAGTGGATGGCATCTTCGGTTTTCTCCGCGGGAAGGGGAAAAAACAGGGGTTCGTCGCTTCGGCGCCAGAGTAAAATTCCCGGCCAGCGGGTGGATTTCGAAAGGGCGGAGTGGAAGGGCGGGTATACGTCCGTAATGGCAAAATCCTTTTGAGGAGCTTCGTTCAGGTGAAGGATGAGATGCGGGTCGGCCTTGATGGTACGGGACAATTTCGACAGGAAAGCTTTGGATGTTACGAGTTGGTCGACGGATGGGATTCCGGGAACCCGGAGGGGATGAGAATCGCGGTCCACTCCCTTTTGGAAAAGATATCGCGGAGATCCATAACGATATCATCGTAACGGTGGTGTGGCCTTTCCCGGACCGTGTTTCTCAGGTGAACCGCTTTTTCGATGATCTTCGCATTCGAATTGTCGTGAAAATACAGCCCGTCGATGAGGTTCCCGAGGAACACGACCAACGTGTCCCTTACGAGATTCGGATCCGCGATGTCGGGGATCTGGTTGCGCCGGTCCAGGACGTAGGAAATCCAGTTGGCCGACTGCAGGTTGAATCTCTCCTCCACGCGGGCCTCCGGTTACGGGTTCGAACGCCCCCTTCCCCGGATACTTTACACCATTTTTCCGGATGAGCCCCCGAACGTCCGGGTGCTCTCGTCGGTGCGCCACTTCGCGGAATCGCTTCGCGCGCGCCCGGACTTCTTTCAGGTCCATACCTCCCTGCAGAATGCTGTTTAATCGTTGATCGGCGGTTTGCATCCCTCGCATGGGATGTAACCCGCAGCAAGGGCATCTTTCGCCGCAAGGAAGGTTTTCAAGTCCCCGGAACCGGATTGCTGCACCCAGCGGCATGATGGGTCGTGGTACTTGTTCGACTTGGGGGCAACCGCGTACTTATATTTCGCTTTGGGGGCAACTGCGTCCTTGTCTTTCGCTGCGACGGCTTTCGTGTAAACATATGCAAACAGGATAGCCGACGTTACCAAGCCGATCTCTAGTAATCGATTCATGACGGCGCCCCCCCCCGGATGGAGGTTCACAGCATGCGGTGTTCCGTTACTTGCGCCCCCACTGGCCGTTGTCGGCCTGGACAGCCCAGCCGGCCTCGGCCTTGTCCCGCCACTGCTTCGAAAAGATCTGCCGGACCTGGGGCACCTGATCCGGTTTCAGGTTGAGGGCTTTCGCCACCTCTTCGTAGAGTTGGCGGCGGGCGGCGTTGTCGGCGTCGACGAGTCTCTTCAGGGACGCCACCTGTTGCAGACCCAGGCCGCCGGTTCCCCGGACCTCCAGGAAGCCGTCCTTGTCGATCCCCACCTGGCCTTGTCGATAGAAGGGAAGCAGCTCCTGGTGCCTCTGGCCGATCTGGTCCTTTAAACCCCGGATGGTCGCGTTGCTCACGGTCGTGGCTTCCTCGGCGAACGCCTGCGCGGGCCCGAAGCGGGCAAGCCGGGCGAGGCCGCGGAATATGCCTCGCTCGTTCAACGACCGCGGCTTTTCCGCCGGCTCCTGCTTGGGAGGTTCCGTCTTTTCCTGGTAGACCTCATCCACGAACTTCTCGGCCGTCTTCTCCACCCGGGCGGCGGGGAAGTAGATGTTCACCGTGACGCACCCTGCGATGATCAGGAGAACCGTGAGGACAGAAAAAGAAAAGCGTCGCGCGGATCGTTCCATGCCATCCCCCTTTTCGTGGTTCGATGAATGCATCCGTCTCAATCGGAGCGTTTGCCGGTCACGCGCTTCGCACGCTCCGCCATGTCCGAAAAGCCGATGCGGTTGTCCGGGTTGCGGTTGATCACGTTGATCCCGCTGAAAAAGCGTCTCTTCACCAGATACTCTACACCATCTTCGTGGATGAGCCCCCGAACGGTGAAGACGTCGTTTTTCAGGTTGCTTTCGATACCGATCTTCTCGTAGGGGAATTCCTTGAAAAACGTCATCATCAGGGAGACCCCCAGGCCGCTCAATCCGGAGCCCGTGCTCACCAGCGAGATGGAGTTCACCGCCTTGAGGCTCACCGACTGGGTCACCCCTTGCGTGGGGACCGACTCCATCCTGAGATGAAAGGCGACCGGCTGGCCGTAAGCGATCCGCAAGCCATCCGCAGAACCGGAGAGGCGCCCGGTGATGCGGCCTACCCCTAAGGCTTCGGAAAATCGTTCCAGGTCCATCAGACTGACGTTTACGTCGGCACCGATTTCCCGGCTCGCCCGGAAGGGCCGTTCCATCGTCACGTGGCGGACGTCCAACCGGCCGCCGAACAGATCACCGGTCAGCTCTCCCGTGGCGGTCATTTGGTCCCGGCCGATGGCGACGGGATCGAGGAGGCCTCCCAGGTTTCCTTTCAGCATGGGGTTCTCTCCGGCGACCCGGGCGAGGTCGAGACCGGCAAGTTGTGCAGCCATCTTGATGCGAAAGCTCGGGGAAAGCGGATCGTCGACCTGGATTCGCCGCAGGGAGAGTTTGGCTCCGAACAGGGACGCGTCGATCGCTCCCCCGAGGTAGAGGCGGTTGGGTACCAGGACGGCAGGCATCTCCCAAGGCCCCAGTTCCTGTTCCCCCAGACGGAGTTTCTTCAGGCTCAACCGGCCCCACTTTTTCGCGTCGGACGGCCTGGGGAGGCCGGGATTTTCGGCCCCCAGGGAGTAGGCGATCGGGAGGTCGATGGTAAGGTCGGAGAGGAGCGGCGGCTCCGCCCCCCGGCGGACATCGCCCGAGCGCACCCGGAGCGTCCCGGCCAGATCGGCCGCTTGCCCGGAGCCGATAAAAGTCAGGTCGACCTCGGCGGTCCCCTCCATCTCCAGCCCTGCCAGTTCGCGGCGCGACGTTGCCAGCGGATCCCTCAGGAAAGTCCGAAAGATGGGCCCAAGCCGCGCATCGCTAACCCTTAGGTGCCCCTGGTGGCGCCATAATCCTTTCGCATGGCGCGCCTTCCCCTCGACGGCCAGGCGACCGAACCCCGCGAAACCGCCTTCCAGTGCAAGGTCCTGATACTCTTCGGGCCCCACTCGCGTTCCCCCCGCGTGGAGGTCAAGAGGAACCTTGGTGAGGTTTACGTACACCGTGCCCCAGAGGGCCTCGCCCCCGCGCAGGGTCAGGTCGGCTTTCATCCGGGGCTGCGGGGTAAGCAGCGCCTCGAGGTCGACTTTGCCGGCCAGGTTCTGACCCAGCACATCGCCGGCGGGCGAGTTGAAGCCGATTTTTGCGAGCGTAGCCGTCGCCGCGACCCGGGAGACGCCCGCCGCGGGTTCGAGCCGGGCGGCGACGTCGACTACGCCCGTGGGCGACCAGCTGTCCCATTTCCGTCCGCTCAATGCCCGCGCAAGAGTTGCCAGGTTGTCCGCGGGCAGACCCGCCCCGTCCAGGCGGCCGCTTACGCTCCCACCGCGATAGCCAAGTTCGCCCGTCAAGCGGCCCAGGGAACCGGATTGGATGTCAAGAGCTCCGGCGCGAAAGGAATCGCCGGTCGCCTCGGCGTTCCCTCGGACTTCCAACGCCCCCAAGGGCAGAGGGCGATCCTCGTAGAACACTTTTCCCGCATCTGCCGAAAGCACCCACCCCAGGGTGGCTCTGCCCGGATTCCACCCCTCGAGCGGGCTCGCGGCCCTTAGGGTCCCACCGAAACGGCACCTAAACCCGGCGCTTGGCCAGGAAAACTGCAGATCCCGGGGGAGGAGTTCCAGGGCCAGCACGCGTGCCGTCCCTTTGGATGAGAGGCGAAAGGCGAAGGGGAGCCTGCCCGTAAGATCCATGCCCGCCAGGCTGCCGGGCAACAGGGGTGCCAGAAGGGTTTTCACCCGTTCGACCCGGGGGATCTCCCCGTCCAGGGTTCCGGACATCGCTTCCAGGGTGGAGCCGCCAAGCTCCCCCCGCGCCAGGAGCAGGCCTGCGATGTCGAGCCCGCGCACCTCCAGGCGAGGTTCGTTTCCGTCAAGCGCAGAACTTGCCGCCGCGTTCAGGCGGATCGGTCCCAGGTTTTTCGTTGCTTGCGGACCAAGGCTCACTTTCCCCTGCGTCAGGGTTATGGCCAGCTCCTCGGCCTGGAAACGTTTCGGGGTCACTCGCAGCCGGGTCTGGCCGGAAACGTCGCCGGTGAGCTCCGGCAGCGTCAGGCGGGCCGACGCAAGCTCCAGGTCGACCTCGATCGCGGGGCCGGGCGTGACATTTCCCCGGGCGGAAAGTGTCCCTTCGGCGATGGTGCTCTCCTTCCGACGGAAGGTCAGCTCCCCAATCCCGTGAAAAGTGCGAATGCCGCCTTCCCCCGGGACCAGGCTGGCATGGACTCCGTCGGCCGTGAGATCGCCCTGGGGCAGGGCGACGCGCAGCCGGGCGTCGGTAAGCGACAGGTCCTCGATGTCGAACAGTCGGGTGAGCGGCGTCAGGTCGAGTGGCCCCTTGGTCTCCCGGGGCCGCGGGCGCTCGAAAACAAGACCTCTTACTTCCACGTGTCGCAGCCACGGACCCCCCTGGAGGAAGCGACGGGGGATCAGTTCGACTTGCAGGTGGTCCAGGCGCAGGAGGTCGCCCTCACCCGGGGGACCCGCGATCGCGAGGCCCGAAAGTTCCAGGGCCGGTGGGGAAAGCGATAGCTTCAAGGCTGCCAGGGAAGCCGTTCCGCCCCGCGGAGTCAGGGCCCGCTCCACCCAGGGGCGAACCAGTTGGGGCCGGTAGACGGCCAATGCCACGGCCAGTGCGGCGACCCCCAGAAGGGCCGCCAATCCCGCGCCAAACCATAGGGCCGTGCGTCTCAGGGTCACCGAACTCCTCATCGAAATGGTTGTGCTCTTTCGGAAGGAATGACCTGTACCGTACCGTGATGTTTCACGTAAATTATGCGCTCATATAAGGAGGGATGGGGAGAGGAAAAAGGAGGTCGTCCCCCTCCGATACTTAAATGTGCCCATCGAACATTATTAAAGACATAATGGATAGTTGACTTTTGTATGTTTATGGAATATCTTGAATTAAATGTTTTACATAATTTGCTTACGGGAGGAATTGATTATGTTGTAAGTTCGCTCAAGGAATTGAGGCAATTACTTTAAACGATCAATGTAAGCTAACCAGTATAATAAAATGAGGAGTTGGGTGAATATGTTGAAAGGAAAAAAGACAGAAAATGATCCGATGGGTGGGAAGTCCGTTCAAAGAAAAATCCAATTCGAATTATCTGCCCCGGAGGCCAAGGAGGTTTCCTTGGCAGGGAATTTCAACCAGTGGAATATCCAGGCGAATCCGATGAAAAAGGATAAGAAAGGAACGTGGAAGGCAACTCTCTCCCTTGAAACGGGAAGATACGAGTACCGTTTTTTTGCCGACGGCAACTGGGAGAACGATCCTTCTTGTTCTGGCTGCGTCGCCAATGAATTCGGAGGCGAGAACTGCGTAAAGATTGTCGCGTGAAGGATGATCGTGTGAACTGCGTATTCGGATATGGTTGACCCTTGATTTCGATGGGACCCGACCATCTTCACAAAACGGAGCCCGTTTTCGTCATAGGCCCCGGGATCGAGGGGGGCCTGTTGGAGGGATTCGCGGGGAGCTGCCGCTCGCAGGAAGGCCTTGAATGGGCGGAGGAGCGGCTCAAAGGAGTCGGTTTCACCAAGCGTGAGGAAGGGAACCAAGTATCGTATCGGAGGGAAATGGTTGGCTACCATCTGTATGCGGATCCACGCCCTGACACCCGCATCCACATCTACGTGTACCCCAGAGAAAAAGAGGGGTTGAAGAGAAAAAGACGACCCAGTTCTCCTTTTCCCGTCCTGGTGGACTTGCCCAATACATGGAAGCATGATCTTGAGGAAAAACTGGCGTCAAAGATAAGAAAAAATTGCCACGAGTGAAGAGGGGTTGCCGCCCGGGTCTGATCTGCTCCCCGTAATATCTCATCTCCGCCGCCTGAAACCAGTCGAACAAATCGGGGTTCTTACCCGTAAGCAAGGGTGGCTATTTCAAGGAAACGGGAAAGACGGGATTCCCTGGGGAAAAATCGTAGAGGATCGCCGGACCGTACCGGAGATCGGAGGATCGGATGAGTACATTCGCGAAGGTTTTCGGCTTGGTATCGATCGTGGGAGCGTTCCTGCTGTTCCCGGCGGCTTCCGGTGCGGAGCCTCTCGGGGCGATGCGAGTGCGACTCGCCGAAGGCGACGTGCAGGTGAAGATCGCGGAAACGGGAGAGTGGGTGCCCGTCTCGGTCAACATGCCCCTTGTCGAGGGGGATGAACTGTGGGTCCCCGAAGGGAGCCTCTCGGCGATCCAGACGAACAACGGGGCCTACGTCCGGCTCGACGGGAACACGGC
>Ga0214473_10008287_pt1 | contig 12299 bp, 13 predicted proteins | sample RVTome_7_FD_203509 | JGI IMG/M metagenome (GOLD analysis project Ga0214473, IMG submission 203509) | Soil microbial communities from uranium-contaminated site in the Upper Colorado River Basin, Wyoming, United States - RVT98D197 | ecosystem: Environmental > Terrestrial > Soil > Contaminated >... | reverse complement strand
AGGCCATGGAGGCGGTACAGCGCACCCGGCCTTATGCCACCAAGGCCTGGCAGGTGCTCACCCATATCGCCGGGCAGCCCGGCCGCGCCAGCTTGCATCCTCTCCTTACTGAACGCAAAGAGGTGAAGAGCGTTATCGTGGTTATGGTCAGCGGCGATCGCGGCCTGGCTGGGCCTTATAACACCAACGTGCTGCGCTTTACGCTGGGCCACTTCGCCACTTATCGATTGCCGGTGCGCTTTGTGGCAGTGGGTCGCAAAGGTGCGGAGTTGCTTTATCGCCGGGGAATGCAGGTGCTGGCGCAATTTACGGATTTGCCGGCAGAGCCGCAGTTTTCTGACGCCTCGCCGATCGGGCGCATTTTGGTGGACGAGTTTTTGGTGGGCACGGCCGATGAGGTTCATTTGATCTATACCGATTTTTTTAACATGATCCGCCAAGTCCCCACAATGAAAAAGCTTCTGCCCCTGGAGTTCACTACCTCAGAGGGCCTGGTGCAGGCTGAGTTTGGCGCCAAGTCAGGTGGCCCGGCCGCGGCCTATATTTATGAGCCCAGCCAATTTGAGATCCTGGAAGAAATCGTGCCGCGTTTCACTGCCCTGCAGGTTTACCAGGCGCTATTGGAATCGATCGCCAGCGAGCATGCCGCCCGCATGGTGGCGATGAAGAATGCCACCGATAACGCCAGTGATCTGGCCGGCGCGCTCACTTTGCAATACAACAAAGTGCGCCAGCAGAGTATTACCAACGAAATGTTAGATATCGCCGGCGGAGCGGAAGCTCTGGCTCAGGCTGGCAAGTAGTTTGGAGGAATGATGGCTGAAGCAAGTGGAAAAGTAATCCAAATTCTGGGTGGTGTGGTGGATGCCAGCTTTCCGCCAGAGAACATGCCTGAGATTTACGACGCGGTGGAGATCCAACGACCGGGAAGGTCTCCCGTGGTTTTAGAAGTGCAAAATCATTTGGGCGAAGGCCAAGTGCGCGGCGTGGCCATGGATGCCACAGAGGGCCTGAGTCGCGGCATGGAAGTCGTGAATACTCATGCACCGATCAGTGTGCCGGTGGGCCCGAGTACTTTAGGCCGGATGTTTGACGTCTTAGGCAACCCCATCGATGGATTAGGTGAAGTGAAGAGCGATATTTATTATCCTATCCATCGTCCAGCGCCTACTTTTGAAGAGCAGTCCACCAGCGTTGAAGTTTTTGAAACCGGCGTCAAGGTCATCGATCTGATCGCCCCATTCACCAAAGGCGGCAAAACCGGCATTTTCGGCGGCGCCGGGGTGGGCAAGACCATCATCATCATGGAGCTGATCCGTTCTATCGCGACTGAACATGAAGGCAACTCCGTGTTTGCCGGCGTGGGTGAACGCACCCGTGAAGGTACGCAGATGTATCGCGAAATGATGGAATCGGGTGTGCTCAAAGACACCGTGCTGGTCTATGGCCAGATGAACGAGCCGGCCGGCAACCGTTTGCGTGTGGCGCTCACCGCGCTGACCATGGCAGAATATTTCCGCGACCAGGGGCGCGATGTGCTCCTCTTTATAGACAATATTTTCCGCTTCAGCATGTCGGGCTCCGAAGTGTCGGCGCTTCTAGGACGCATGCCTTCGGCGGTGGGCTACCAGCCTACGCTGGCCACTGAAATGGGCCAGTTGCAGGAGCGCATCACTTCCACGCGCACAGGTTCAATTACTTCGATGCAAGCAGTTTACGTGCCCGCCGATGATTATTCTGACCCGGCGCCCGTGGCCACCTTCACTCACCTGGATGCCACCATCGCTTTGGAGCGGGCCATTTCCGACAAGGGCATCTACCCGGCGGTGGACCCGCTGGCTTCCACTTCGCGCATTCTGGATCTCAATGTGGTGGGCGAAGAGCATTACCGCACTGCCCGCGAAGTGCAGCGTGTATTGCAGCGCTATAAAGACTTGCAGGACATTATCGCTATCCTGGGCATCGATGAGCTGAGCGAAGACGACAAGCTCATCGTGGCACGCGCCCGTAAAGTAGAGCGCTTCTTCTCCCAGCCTTTCTTCGTTGCCGAACAGTTCACCGGTATTCAAGGTCGCTATGTGACCCTGGCTGACACGGTGCGCGGCTTCCGCGAAATCCTGGACGGCAAACATGATGACCTGCCCGAGCAGGCCTTTATGATGGTGGGCGGAATTGAAGAGGCAGTCGAGAAGGCTAAAAAGCTGGCAGCCGAATAAGTTGTTGTTAGTTGCGAGAGGCTTAAGAGAATTCACAACAACAACAACTTCAATAACCTTGACAAGCGAGAGATATGACTATTCGCTGTGAAATTGTTTCGCAAGACCGCAGTGTCTTTGAAGGCGATGTGGATATGGTCACCATCCCGGGCAAAGATGGCGATATGGGCATATTGCCACACCACGCGCCGCTGCTCTCAACGATTCGCTTAGGTGTGATTAAAGTACGCCGTGGCAAGGAAGAAATGAACTTCACCATTACCGGTGGAGTGGTGGAAGTGCAACCCACTATCGTCACTATCCTTGCCGATGCCGCGGAAAACGTGGAAGAAATTGACATCGCGCGCGCCGAACAGGCCCGGCGCCAGGCGGAAGAGCGCCTGAAGAAGGGCGCGCCTGCGGGTACAGAGGCCTTTTTGGCCGCCGAGGCGGCCTTGCGGCGGTCTACCCTACGCCTGGAAGTGGCGCAGCGCTTTGGGCGCACACGCCGCCAACGGGCCGAACCCCCTAGCGCAGGCTCCGCGAGTAAAATCTAGCCCATCATGTCAGTTCTTTCACGTGAACTAGGCATTGACCTAGGCACTATGTTTATTCGCATCGTGGAAGGGGGCCAGCTGGTGTTGCAAGAACCAACGATTGTGGCCGTGGATACAGAAGAACAGAAGATCGTGGCCGTGGGCGAAGAAGCCCTGGGCATGGTCGGCCGCGTCCTTGAAGAAAGCATTGAAGTGACGCGCCCTTTGCAAAAAGGGGTGGTCGCTTATTACGAGCTTACGGAACTCTTGCTCGATCACCTGGTGCGCAAGATCGGCGGCTCAATGCGTATCTTCAAGCCACGCATCATGATCACCCATCCTTTTGGCATCACCAGCGTCGAACGCCGCGCCGTACACGAGGCGGCTCTGCAAGTTGGGGATGCCTTGCTCATTTCCCAGCCATTGTCAGCTGCGGTAGGTATTGATTTGCCCATAGCGACCCCAACCGGAAACATGGTGGTGTGCATGGGCGGTGGCTGTACGCAAGCTGCGGTCATTGCGATGCACGATGTGGTCTCAGGAGAATCTTTACGCCAAGGTGGCTTGGATTTGGATGATGCCATTGCTGGCTACGTACGCCGCAAATATGGCCTGCATATCGGGCAGCGCACCGCCGAAATGGTGAAGTTGCGCGTGGGCGCCGCCGTGCCGCAGGACGAAGATCAAAGCGTGGAACTGCAGGGGCAGGACCAGGTGAGCGGCCTGCCGCGGCCGATCACATTAACCACCTCCGAAGTGGTGGAGGCGGTGCAGCCTGCCTTAGACGAAGTGTTCGAAATGATCCGCCGTGTGTTGGAAAAGACGCCGCCCGAGCTTGCCTCCGATATCATTGATCGCGGCGTGGCCCTGTGCGGCGGCGGAGCGCTACTGCGCGGCATGGATCGCTTGATGACTCAGAAATTAGGGGTGCCGACTTATTTGGTAGATAGCCCGGTCAACTGTGTCGCCGAGGGGGCATTTAGGGCACTGCAAATTTATCCGGCGCTACAGAAGCACATGCAGCAGTGATTATAAATTTAGACTAATCCTATTCCAAATAATACGTCATTCGTTGAAGGTGGATTGAGGGGTCAATATTCAGGACGCGCACTCCGAGAGGCACATTCAGGTTCACTGGCGCGTAGTTGAGGATGGCTTTCACACCCGCCTCCACTAATTGGTCGGCAACGGCCTGGGCGTATGCGGCTGGCACGGCGATCATTGCCATTTTGATGCCCGCGGCCCGAATCTCTTCTTTCATCGTCGCACTATCCTTGATGGTGAAATCGCCATGCCGTTGCCCGATACGTGAAGGCGCATTGTCGAAAATCATTTTGATGCGAAAGCCGCGCTCATTGAAGCCGTTGTAACCGGCCAGGGCACGGCCAATGTCCCCCGCGCCAACGATGGCCACATCCCAGACCTTGTTCACGTTGAGGATCTCGCGCACCTGATCGGCCAGGTATTCAATGTTGTAGCCAGTTCCCTGTTTGCCAAATTCGCCAAACTGGGAGAGATCTTTGCGGATCTGAGCTGCAGAAATTCCGAGGCGTTCGCCCAACTCTTGGGATGAAGTCACCTGACGGCCTTCCTGAGCCATTTGCTGCAAAGCGCGTAGATAGACAGGCAGACGCCCAATGACAATATCTGGTATCTGCTTTGGCATTCCTAGCCCTCCGCTGTTTAACTCTAACATCAGCGACTTATTTGTGCAATCCCACACAATGTGGATACAAATGGGGTGCAGTTTATGCGGTTGATATAATCCGCGAGCAAAGATGGATACGAATTTCATCGACGAAGTCGAAATCAGCGTGCGCTCAGGAAAAGGCGGCGATGGCATGGTGCACTTCCGGCGCGAGAGGTTTGTGCCGCGCGGCGGCCCGGACGGCGGCGATGGCGGCCGCGGCGGTACAGTCATTTTGGAAGTAGATGCTTCCATGCGCACTTTGTATTCTTTCCGCCACAAAAAGCGCTTCCAAGCGCAAGATGGTAAACCCGGTGGACCTAGCCAGCGCAGTGGGCGTTCGGCTGCAGATTTGATATTACGCGTGCCACCCGGCACCCTGGTCTATGATGTGATCACAGGGGAAACGCTTGGCGATTTAATGGTGGCGGGCCAACCGTTGGAAGTGGCTAAAGGCGGACGCGGCGGTCGCGGCAACCAGCATTTTGCCAACTCGCGCAATCAGGTCCCGCGCATTGCAGAAAAAGGTGAACCTGGACAGGAAAGGCAGCTGCGCCTCGAGCTCAAACTTATTGCAGATATCGGCATCGTGGGCGCACCCAATGCGGGCAAATCCACTTTGCTGGCTGCTCTGACGAATGCAAAGCCCAAGATTGCAGCCTATCCCTTCACCACGCTGCAACCGAACTTGGGTGTGGCCGCACTCGATGAGGAGACCTCGTTGGTGCTGGCAGACATCCCCGGACTCATTGAGGGGGCTCACCGCGGCATAGGTTTGGGCCACGATTTCCTGCGCCACATTCAGCGCACGCGTGTCCTTATTCACCTTTTGGATGGACTGGCCGAGGATCCCTTAGCTGACTTTTCGCAGATCAATACGGAACTGGCCCTGTTTGACCCGCAGCTGGCCGATAAGCCGCAAATCGTGGCACTGAATAAGATGGATTTGCCTGACGTGCAGGCGCGCTGGCCGCACATCGATAAGGCTCTAAGAAAACTAGGCTATATCCCTATGGCTATTTCAGCAGTTAGCGGTGAAAACGTGAGGAAGTTGCTGGGGCAGGCTGCGCAAAAATTGGCCGAATTGCCTGAGCAGGAAATAAGCACAGTGCCCGTTTATCGCCCAGCCGGCGATCTGGGCGAGTTTCACGTGGAGCGTGAAGGCAAAGGTTGGCGGCTGCGCAGCGCTTCTTTGGAGCGCGCCGCGGCTATGACTTACTGGGAGCACGATCAATCCGTGCGGCGCTTCCAGCGTATGCTGCAGAACTTAGGTGTAGATGTCGCGCTGCGCAAAGAAGGTGTGAGGGAGGGGGACACGGTCTACATCGGTGAATACGAACTAGAGTGGCAAGAGTGAGATAGGTCTAAGATTTTATTGGTCTTGCAGCCTGAAATACTCATCGATCATTGGCCTAATAGCGACCCCATCATTGTGCTCGGCGAGACGCCGGAAAAATTCTTGCGCGTTGACGATTCGCCCGTTTCCCTCTTGGGCATAATCTCTTAGAAAACCAAAGAAAGCCTCGTCTCCCATGGTTCTGCGTATTTCATCCAGAAATTGTGCGCCGCGTAGATAGACCGCGCCTACATAGGTTGAAAAAAAGGCGGTTTCATAAATAGTAGTGTCCACTGGCCCGTTTGGTGAGTGGCTTGCCACGCGGAATTGCCACCACCAATCCACTTGGTCGGGATGGGCATTCTCATAAAAGATCAATTCACTATAGGTTGCCAGCGCCTCATCCAACCAAGGTTCCAGCGCTTGGTCGCTGCCCACTTGCCCAAACCACCAGTTATGGGCTGTTTCGTGAGCGTTGAGGGTGGTGAGATAGTTACGCGAACTGCCGTCGTAAACCTGGAAGTAATAGCGATCCAAAAAAAAGAAGGCATCTGATTCCATGCCGTCCTCAAACTGCCCCTCAACAATACTCAGGCTTTCATATGGATACGGACCAAAGACCTGCTCGAAAATAGTCAGGGCGTCTGCGCTATTTCGCAGGGCGGCCTGCCCGGCGAATTGATGCTCTGCGAACACGTAAGCCCTAATTGGTATGCCGTTACGCTCGGTTTGAAAAATTTGATATTGTCCACTTACCGACCAGGCGAAGCGGCGAGCATTATGCAAGCTATAGCTCCAGGTTTGTGCGTTTCGCTGGGCGGGCGCCGCGGCGGCGATCTCAGCGCTGGCAGGAGCATTTTGCAGGTGGATGTTTACTTCGAAATCGGAACTTTCGTAAACTAAATGTTCCCCCACAATAGCGGTTGGGTGAATTAGCCAATCACCCTCATCATTGCGGGGTGGGATGAAAGGATACCAATCGATCAGATTGGTTTGCCGTTCCGTCCAACCCAGCCAGCTGGCTCTTTCTGGTAAGGCGAGTCCGTAATTGAGTTCCAGCAAAACACTTTCGCCCGGCAAAAGGGAATCCGAAAGTGAAACAAAGATTTGGCCAGGCTGTCTTTCAAATTCGCTAATATCATCTCCAATCAACGAGATCAGTTCAAAGCCGGCACCCATATTTTCTGCTTCCACGAGCAGGACTAGTTCGTTCAACGGAGTGGAGCCGGTATTAACGTAGTCAATTTGTTGGGAAACTCCCAAGTAATGGGCGGCATAGTCCAGCGTGACATCCAGCGCATACAAGCTGCGCCGAGACGCTTTTTGCAATTCCTGGTTGGGTGTGGCGCTGCTGGCCGGCCGCGAAGTATTCGTCGGTGAAGGCTGATTTGTCGAGAAGGAGAACGGTGATGGGGGGGTCTGTGTGGGTGAGCTAGCGGCTGGCGAGCAAGCGTTAGTTAGTACAGCAAGGATAAAAACCAGCCGAAGAGACTCCCTCATTCGCTACGCAGGGGAGCGAAGCTGAAGCGGTGCTGCGGGCAAGGGCCAAGGGCCGCAAGGGCGGAAAAATGCAGATCCGTTGCGTAGCCTTTGTGAGAAGCGAAGCCATATGCCGGATAACGTAAATCCAAACTGCGTAATTCGGCATCCCGCGCCACTTTGGCAATAACGGAAGCGGCTGAAATGCTGAGGCAGCGCGCATCCCCGGCGATCAATGCGGTTTGTGGCATGTGTACTTTTTTTAGTTTAATGTAATCCAAAAGGAGGTGCTGGGGCGGAAATGGCAGGGCTTTTAACGCCCGCCGGGCTGCCAGGTGAGTCGCCGGTACGATGCCATAACGGTCGATCTCCTTGCAGCTGGCCCAGCCCAGCGAACAGGCCAGCGCTTTTTCCTGAATGATGGGCACCCAATATTCGCGTTCCTCGGGCGTCATCATCTTTGAATCGCGCACACCGCTTAACTCGTCAAGGATCCCGTTTCTGAAAGGCAAGATCACTGCGCCCGAATAAACGGGCCCGGCCAGTGCGCCGCGTCCTACTTCGTCTATTCCGGCCACGTGAAGAAAACCCCGTTTCCATAGCCGGTTTTCAAATCGCAAGCTAGGCCATTCGGGGATGTGCTTTACGTCCAGCGGCTTAGGCATAGATTCCGCGGCGAGCATTAAGGCGGATGCGAATTAAATCGAAAAACATGTGAAGTGAATCTTGCACGGGGCGCAGATGGCTCTGTTCACTGTAATACCAGGAAATTGGCAATTCGACAATGGAATACCCATGCAATTTGGCGATGTAAAGAATTTCAACGTCAAAAGCCCAACTGGTGAGAGTTTGTTTGCTAAAAAGGTCTTCAGCTACTTTATCGCGGAAGTATTTAAATCCGCATTGAGTGTCTTGAAGGCCTGGTAATGCCAGAAGGCGAATCATGGTGTTGATCACACGGCCGCCAATATGGCGATATTCCGGTTCGTTGTAGCGCACCGAGCCTGGCGCTTCCCGTGAGGCGATAACAATATCCGCACCTTTTAACGCGGATGGGATGAATCGCCCAATTTGATCTACCGGCATGGATAAATCTGCATCCATCATCATGCGATATTCGCCGCGAGTGGCCAGCATGCCCTGGCGCACAGCAAGGCCCTTGCCGCGCCTCGCCGTTCGCTGAACGCTGAAATTCTTAAGTTTTTTGCTAAAGGTTTGAGCGACTTGAAAAGTGCGGTCGCTGCTGCCATTTTCCACAATAAGCACTTCGCTGGAATAAGGCTGTGCCTTTAAATAGTCCGAGATCTTTTGCAGTGTATCCGGCAGCCGCTTTTCTTCGTTGTAGGCGGGGATAATCAGAGATAAGAAAGGCGCTTTGGGCACTGGGGAATTATACGGCAACGGCTGTTTACGGGCGCTTGTACCCAATGTTATACTGCGCGTCGTTCGCACAGAATTTGAAATCAAATGAGGGCTTTAGTTCAACGAGTTAAATCGGGCGCGGTCAACGTAGACGGCCAAAAACTGGCCAGTATCGGCCGCGGCGTAGTCGTGCTGCTGGGCATAGGTCAAGGGGATGGAGAAACCCAGGCAGAGCATCTAGCCGAAAAGATTGCTCATCTGCGCATCTTTGAGGATGAGCAAGGCAAAATCAACCGCTCGCTGATTGAAATTGGCGGCGAGGCTATCGTGGTTTCGCAATTTACTTTGTATGCGGATGCCGGAAAAGGGCGACGACCCTCGTTTGTACAAGCTGCCCCGCCTGAGCTTGCTGAACCGCTGGTGGCGCGTTTTACCGAATTACTAACTGCTCAGGGCATACCTACACAGACGGGCCGTTTCGGGGCGCATATGTTGGTTGAAATAAATAACGATGGCCCCGTGACCATTTGGCTGGAAAAGAAATAATTAGGTATCCGTTTGCCAATTGCCTCTCCATAGCGCTACATCTATTTGCACCGCCATGGCCCCGGCTGCCAGCATGGCTTCGCCCTGAGCTTTTGTGTCCACACCCCCAGCTGCAATTATTTGAAATCCACCCGCGATTAACCTGCTGACTGCGGCCAAAGCCTGGGGAAATACAGCCGGCCCATAAAGCCGCCCGTTAACTATTTTCCCATTCTGGCCTCGCAATGCACCGCGCGGCGGTGCCAGGCTGATGGCGGCCGCGCCTGCTTCTTTCAATTGCTCTGAGAATTCCAGCGGGCTGTGCAGGGGTACTTGTACGATAATTGGCAGTTCACCGCTAGCGGCGCGCACCAGATCGGCAGCCTCTGCAGCCCGGATCTCATTTTCGAATCCTAGTTCAATGGCCAGCACATTCTCCAATTCCTCGAGGCGCGGCATGGCCTGGCGTAATGACTTTGGGTCGTCTGAAAGGAGATGAAGGATGACAGACAAAGTTGCTCTGGCCCACGACGATGCATATTTCTTGATGGCGGCGCGCAATCCAGGATTGGGATGGCCGGTGCGCAACAAGACGCCGCCCGGGAAGGAGAGCATGCGCGGAGGGCTGGCGGCCTTGCGCGGCCGCAAGCTGATTGGATTTGTGACGAAGGCAGCGAAGCCTTCTAGCGAAACTGGCCCACGTGGATCGGGAGTAAATCCCAGGCTGCCGGCCGCGTTCATCCAGGGGCTGCGCAATTCCAGGCTGGGATTGGGCCACGGGAGGTTCATGCGTGAATTATACGGTCGGCCTTGGATATAATCCCCAGCATGCCAGCGGCTTCTCAACGAAGAAAGAGGGTGGTGCGCAAAAAGAAGAGCAAAGACATTTTGCATTTCCAAGTAAAACGCGGCCATTTTTATGCGGCCTTAGTTGCTCTGGCTTTTTTCCTTGGCATTGCCGTGGGGTATCTCAATTGGGGAAGAGTAACTGAAACGCTTGCCACAGGACAAAGCACGACACAGAGAGATATAGCTTCGGAATTGAAAAATCTGCCCCGCTACGAGGTGTCCATTAGCGTGGATGATCCCGTTCGCGGGCCTGAGGATGCCCCAATCACGATTATTGAATTTGCCGATTTTGAATGTCCCTTTTGCCAACGACATGCTCAGCAGGTGTTCCCGCGCCTGCTGGAAGAGTTTGGGGATCAGGTTCGTTTTGTTTACAAAGATTTTCCTCTAAGCAACTTGCATCCGAATGCGTATCCGGCTGCCCTTTCCGCCCAATGCGCCCAGGAACAGGACGCGTTTTGGCCTTATCACGATCTGCTTTTCAGCGGCCGCTTGGAGCTGGGGAGAGAAAGTTATGAGACTTATGCAAGGCAATTAGGGCTGGAGATGGAGAATTTTGTGAACTGCTTAGATGAAGAGCGCTATGCCGAGAATGTTCAAGCCGACTACGAGTTTGGCAAGCAGTTAGGCGTGGAATCTACGCCGACCTTCTTTATCAACGGCATCGCCGTGGTGGGGGCGCAGCCTTATGATCTGTTTGCGCAAATCATTGAATACGAATTAGACGCTGAATAAAGAAACTGCGGCTAACGTTTTAGCGCCTCTTTGAAATTGTAAATCCCGTTCTTTTTTCCCCAGCGGCGACCACAGTTCGAGCATTCTATAAGACTTTTTTCAGATTCTGAAAGCGGAGTTTGGCACTCCGGGCACTTAAAGAAACTGCCCGGCTTAGCAATGGGGGTTTTTCCGTAAGCGCGGGCACGTAAGAAAACGCTGGGTGAAAAGGGCCAGAGCGCCCCGGTGGGCTGAATGAACGCGTCCAAAGCCACTAATAGTTTGAGTGGCAGCTTGCGTTTTAACCAGCCCAATCGGAAATACGAAACGGCCAGCTGGCGCTCAACGTTAAAGCCAACTTGTTTCAGCCATTCCCGTACCGCATGCGGATGGAAATTGAAGTTCAATGGCACAAATTCCACCGGCTCACGCTCAAAAGGATCCCAGGTTTGGCGTTTCGTCCAATAACGGACAATGGATTTGAGATTGCGTTTGTTGGCATATTCCAGCAAGAAGCGAGTGCTGGGCTGCAATACTTGCCGAATTTGCGCCAACGCCTTGGGCGCGTCGGCCATATGGTGCAGGACGCGGATCATCGTGGCGCCGTCGAAAAGCCCATCCGTAAATGGTAGTTTATATACATCGGCGACCACATAGATATAACGGTCATCGGCGCCGAGGCTTTTTTGAGCCTGCTCAAGTTGTGTGATGGAATAATCCATGAGCACGATGCGCTCGAAGCCGCGGTAGCGGGAGGTGTTGCGGCCCGCCCCGGCGCCAACTTCTAATAAAAGCTTTCCACTTTTGGGCAGCAAACGGCGGATGGCGATCGCCTCCACCCGGTCCTCATATTCCCGTTCCCCCTTGCCCCAAAACCGCTCCTGATAATCAGAGCCCTCATAGTCGCAGATCGGGGGCCGGTCGCCTTTAACTTCAGGCTGCATTCGGCCGGACTTTGATCTCTGTTTTTGTTTTGCGCTGGCCGTTATAACCGCGTCCCACCCCGAAATAGGTGAAGCCGATCGAATTCATCACCTCGGGTTGATAAATATTGCGGCCATCCAAGATGATCGGCTGTTGCATGGAATCGCGGATACGCTCCAAGTCCAAATTCTTAAACTCGTTCCATTCTGTGACCACAAGCAAGGCATCCGTCCCCGTGGCCAATTCGTAAGCATCCTTGGCCATCTCAACCTTGGGGAGTAATTTCTTGGCATTCTCCATGGCGACTGGATCGAAGGCGCTCACCTTGGCGCCCGCCGCCAGCAGCTCTTCGGCGATATCGATGGAGGGCGCGTCGCGCATATCATCTGTGTTGGCTTTGAAAGCCAAGCCGAGCAGCCCCACGCGGTGCCCTTTCAGATTACCTATTAATTGCCGGAGGCGCTCAATTAATATGTTGCGACGTTCTCCGTTAACTTGCATCACCGAGTTGAGTATGCGGGCTTCGTGCCCCATCTCTTCGGCCATGTAGACAAGGGCCTTGACATCTTTGGGAAAGCAAGAACCGCCATAGCCCAGCCCAGCATCCAGGAATTGCTTGCCAATGCGCGGGTCGAAACCCATTCCCGCTGCCACCTCTTTGACATCGGCGCCCAGTGATTCGCAAATATCGG
>Ga0214473_10008286_pt1 | contig 12301 bp, 10 predicted proteins | sample RVTome_7_FD_203509 | JGI IMG/M metagenome (GOLD analysis project Ga0214473, IMG submission 203509) | Soil microbial communities from uranium-contaminated site in the Upper Colorado River Basin, Wyoming, United States - RVT98D197 | ecosystem: Environmental > Terrestrial > Soil > Contaminated >... | reverse complement strand
ATTGCTGAACGATTCCACCCTCCCCATCCAGCAGGAACAAGTGCGGCTGATACTGATAGCCCAGGGCCGACTTGAACGCATCGTTGCGCGGATCGTCGATATCCAGGTAAACGAATCGGATCCGGTCGCCCCAGATGTCCTCGAGCCCGTGCACGACGGGCGCCAGCGACTGGCAAGTCGTTCACCAGAACGCGAAGAACTCCACCAGCGTCGGCCTTCCGTTCGCCAGGCTGACGGTGCCTGGATCGGTGGCCTCCAGGGCCGTCCGCGGAGGCCGCGCAGTAGTCGAGGCCGTCGCCGCTAACGTCCCCGCGGAGCTGGTGACCTCGACCGGTTGGGAGGCGACCGCCCCGCTGGGCGGAGGAGTCGCCGCCACCGTCGGACCCGGCACAAGGGCCGGCTGGCAGGCCGCCAGGAGCAATCCCAGGAGCGCGAGGGCGGTAACGATTCGGCCGCCGCGGACGATCTTCACTTGCCACCTCCCTTCAGGTTGCCGATCATGTCCATCGGGAAGTATCCTAGCACCCGAAGCTTAATCGGAGATGAATCGTCCCAATGGCGCCTGAGCAACCCTGGTGGCAGGAAGCAGTCTTCTACCACCTCTATCTGCGTTCCTTCGCCGATTCCAACGGCGACGGCCTGGGGGATCTCCCTGGGCTGATCCGCCATCTCGACCACCTGCGGGGCGCTCCCGACTCGCTCGGCGTCGATGCGGTGTGGATCTCGCCCATCTTCCCGTCGCCCGACGTCGACTTCGGCTACGACGTCGCCGACTATCGGGACGTCGATCGTCGCTTTGGCACCCTGGCCGACTTCGATCGGTTGGTCAGCGAAACCCACCGGCGCGGGTTGCGCATCGTGCTCGACCTGGTCCTGAACCACTCGTCGGCCGAGCATCCATGGTTCGTTGAGTCCCGCCGCTCGCGCGACAACCCGCGCCGCGACTGGTACTACTGGCGCGACCCGCGACCGGGAGGCCGGCCGCCCAACAACTGGCAGTCGGTCTTCGGCGGCAAAGGCTGGGAGTGGGACGAACGCACCAGCCAGTTCTACTACCATATGTTCCTCCCACAGCAGCCGGACTTGAACTGGTCGAATCCCGAGGTTCGGCGAGAGCTCGTCGAAGTAGCCCGCTTCTGGCTCGATCGGGGAGTTGACGGATTCCGGCTGGATGCTTTCAACGTCTGGGGCAAGCATCCCGATCTTCCGGACAATCCGCCTCGGCTGGGCCTGCGCCCTTACGATCGGCAGGTCCATCGCTACGACATGGACCAGCCCGTGATGGCCGAGGCTCTCGGCGACATGCGTAGTTTGCTCGACCGCTATGGGGACCGTATGGCGGTGGGCGAGACGATCGAACGGACTTCCCCCGAAAAGGCCGCCTTGCACGTCGGCGAGGGCAAGCTCCACCTGGCCTTCAACTTCGCCTTCGGCCAGAGCCCGTGGAAGCCGAGGGCGTTCCTGAAGGCGGTCGAACGCTGGGAGGCCGCCCTGGGCCGCGAGCGCTGGCCGGTGTATGTGCTCAGCGACCACGACGGCGCCGGCCGCCTTGTCGGGCGCTACGGAGGCACCGATCCGGACGCCGTCGCCAAGGTCGCCGCGGCCATGCTCCTCACCCTGAGGGGCACGCCGTTCATCTACTACGGCGATGAGATCTCTTTGCCGCCCACTCCCATCCGTAGATCTCAAATCCTCGACCCGGTGTCGAAACACTACTGGCCGTTCTATAACCGTGACCCAGGTCGAGCTCCGTTGCCCTGGGATTCCTCGCCCAACGCGGGCTTCACAACGGGGAACCCTTGGCTGCCTCTCCACCCTGGGTTCGGGCAGAGGAACGTTGAGTCTCAGCACGCCGATCCCCACTCCGTCTTCCACTTCTATCGGCGGCTGATTGCCTTGCGCGCCGGCTCGCCCGCGCTCCGCCACGGGACCTTCGAGAACATGACTCTTTCCCCTCGACGCGGCTGGGCCTATTTGCGAAAGGTCGAAACCCAGCGCGCTCTAGTGGCCCTCAACTTCTATGACCGGGCGTTGCAGCTGCGCCTCGACCGGCCCGTTGGCTCGGCGCGCTGGGAATTGGCGCTGTCGTCAACGCCTCGAAGGCCGGCGCACGTCGAAGGCAACGTTATCTACCTGGCGCCGCATGAGGCGGCGGTCTTCCTCAACGAGACGTAAGCGCACTCCACACCTTCCATGGTGGGCCGCTCCGGGGATGATCGCCTCTACCGGCCCCTCCCGAGGCCTGTCTAGCAACCGGCAACCGTAGGGGACGGTTCGCGGCCGCGAGAGATCGCATCTGTGTCGCGCCGTAGGGGCGGCTCGTCGCGCTTCGCACCCCTTGGGGGCGAGCCGCCCCTACCGCAACTGGATGGAATGTACGCTCGCGATGGGCCGGAAGGCCCGGCGTCTACCGCAGCGCCAGCTGCAGCGGCCCGTGCCCTTCTTCCTCGTGGCACCGCACGCAGGCCGGGTACACGTCGTTGACCAGGTCGAGATAGGCCGCCAGTTCGGCGCCATCGACGTGGATGTGAGCGCGATGGCAATCAACGCACAGCACGGTCGTGTCGGCCGTCATGAGTTCCAGCGGAGCCCCCAGGAAGTCGACCGGGCGGGTGAGCTCGCCGCCGCGTCGCCAGGCGCGCAGGGCGTCCGGCAGCTTGTTGTGAAAGTGATTGTTGAACCCGACTTCCAGCAGCGACTTCTCGTGGCACTTGACACAGCCCCCGGTCAGCAGGACGGGGACGACCAGGTCCGTTTTCCCCAGGGTCGTATCCGCCTGTCCGGTCAGCCATATGGCCGTATCGCGCGCACCCAGGCTCAAGGTGATGACGCGGTGCAGCACCCCGGCGTCGCCCCGATGGCAATCAATACAGCGAAAGCTGTTGTCGCTCCCGTAATGAGCGCTGCTCAGATCCTGGTACGGATTTGACCCCGCCTTGGCTTGCTGGGCTCGATCGTAGTAGGTGACCTCGGGCAGCGTGTGGCAGGACGTGCAAAACGGGTCCTGCTCTTCATAGCGGGAAACGATCAGCCCCGCCGCCACCGCCGCCACGATAACCAGACCGGCCCCCACAGGCGCCAGTCGACGCCAGTTCCACTTTACGAGCTTCATCCCGGTCAGACCACCGTCACCACGAGGGAGTGGATGTCATCGGTGCCGCCCGGGAAGGACGACGACAGGATCGAATCGCTTTCGGTGCTCTGCACGAAGCCTTGGTCATCGGTTGCGCGCACGGCAATCCGGTGACTGCCGTTGGTCCCCGGCCAGTCCATCGACCACTGAGTCCACACCAGCGTCGACGGATCTTGCAGGAGCTCGGCTTCCCGCCATTCGCCGTCGTCGATCCGGACCTCGACGCGGGTGATCTGTCTCAAGCCGGCGAAGGCGACTCCGAACACCGGGACGCTCCCGGCCGGAACCCGCTCGAGGCTTTCCGGCTGGCGGATGATCGAGTTCGTCTGCACGGAGGCGATATCCGACCAGCCGCGAGACTCCCAGTAGCCTTTGTGGGGTTCGTCGGTGAACTCGATCTCGCGAATCCACTTGGGCATCTTCTGTCCGTAGAGGCCGGGCATCAAGATCCGCAAAGGGTAGCCGTGCACCTGCGGCAGAGCTTCGCCGTTGATCTCGTACACCAGCAGGACGCCCGGTTGGGTGATCCACTTCAAATCGACACTGGTGGAATAGTCGTCTTCAGCCGAGAAACGCGCCCGCGTCGCGCCCGGTCCTATCCCGACCTGATCCCATAAGGCCGAAGCCTCCATCCCGCCCCACACAACGTTACCAATGAGGGGGCCGCCAACCGGGTTGCCGATGCACTCGAGCGTCCGCATCGACTCGATCTTGGGGAAGGCCCGGATATCGTCGAGAGTCAGGCTTGCCTCCTGGTTAACCAGCCCATGGACGGTCAGTTTCCATGACGCTGAATCGACACGGGGCACGCGGCCGTAGGACTGGACATACAGGCTGCCCGTCGGCGTGATGATCAGTCGGCCCGGGGGCTGGTCCATCACGGCTCCGGCGGTGGCCCCCGGAACCGGGCTCCCCGAGCCCGCCGGCGGCGGAGATGCCTTGCACCCCGTCGCCAGCGCGAGGCCCGCCGCACCAGCGACCTTAAGGAATCCTCTCCGGGTAACAGATGACATGGAATTCATCTCCGCCAGGCTTCGATTCTATCCCATTGGCCTCAGAAACCGGATAAAGGGAACCTTAATGCTCGCTGGATGGCCAGGCGTTCCGTGACGTCCTGGGTCCCACCAGGCGCAAGGAGGAGGACCGGTTTGATCCTCCTCAGGCATGTCCGCTTCCGCCTATACTTGACGACGTGCCGCGCTACCCCCTTTGGACACCGACAACGGCCTCGATCCTCGCCAGTCTTGTGGCGGGGCGGTCCCGAAGCTTTCGGCACGACGCCGCGCACATGGTCGCCGGACTTCATCCGCACCTCCGCGTCGATGGTTGTCTTCCGGATCTCACCTCCTCTGGTTGGCTCCTGCTCACCAACCACTACAGCCGACCGGGGTTTGGCGCCTGGTGGATCCCGCTTGCGGTCTCTTCCCTGGCACCGCGGGAAGTCCACTGGGTGATGACTTCCACGCTGACCTACCCTGACGTCTGGCGACGTTCCTCGCTCACGCCGTTGAGCGTGTGGGCCCTGGGCCAGCTGGCGGCCTGCTATGGATTCACATCCATGCCACCGATGCCCCCCAGGCCGCAAGACGTAGAACGCCGGGCTGCGGCTGTTCGCCGCGTGCTCAACTACGTCCAGCGCACGCCTCTTCCTCTGATCGGCCTGGCACCTGAGGGTTGGGATCCTCCGGACGGGGTCCTGCACCGCCTGTGGCCTGGCGGCGGGCGTTTCCTTTTCCATCTGGCGCGCCGTGGGCTGCGCTTCCTCCCGATCGGCGTGTACGAGCAGGGGGAGGGATTGTGTTTGGCCATCGGCGAACCCTTCGTTCCGCCGCTGCCCGACCGGTGCACGGCCGACCAACAGGATGCCGAGATGGAAGCGAGCGTCATGCGCCATCTAGCCCAGTGTCTGCCGACGAACCTGCGCGGCGTGTTCGCCTGACCCAAGAGGTCCATGAAACCCACCAGCACGCTCGACCTGCTTGCTGTCAACGCCTACTGGCCGGGCCTGGCCTTTCTATGGAATAGCCTGCACCTGATCGTGCTGCCCGCCCTCCTCCTGGAGCAGGTCGATCCGACTCGCAAGAACACCGCTCTCGGGCTTCTGACGTTTGCCGGCTTGCTGTTGGCGACGATCGTGCAGCCGCTGTCTGGCGCCGTCAGCGACGCCTGGACCTCACGCTGGGGCCGGCGGCGGCCGTTGATCCTGCTTGGCACCCTCTTCGACTTTCTCTTTCTGGGTGTGATCGCCACGGCGCCCAACCTGGCGACCTTGGCCTTGGGCTACCTTGGCCTACAACTCGCCTCGAACCTGGCGCACGGCCCCCTCCAGGGGTTGATGCACGACCGCGTCCCGCCAGGCCTCATGGGCCGGGCCAGCGGGGTCAAGAACTTTCTCGACATGAGCGGACTGGTGGCGTCCTCGCTCCTCGTCGGACGGCTGATCTCACCGACCGATCCCCGACCGGCACCGGCGGTCGCAGCCATCGCCATCGTGCTCTTGGCCGGGTTGTTGATCGTCATCCTGACCGTTCGGGAGGTGCCTGCTCTTCCCTCGGCGATCCCTTGGGGCGAGCGCCTGCGGGCTTCCCTTCGGGTGGATTTGCGGGCCACGCCCGCTTTCTGGCGCCTAATCGCCGGTCGGTTCGTCTTCCTGTTGAGCATCTACCCCGTTCAAGCGTTCGCGCAATACTACGTGCGAGATCGCCTGGCAGCCGAAAACCCGGTGAAGCTCACCGGTGACTTGATGGCCGCCATTGTGCTCGCCCTCATGGTCTTCTCGGTGTTCGGAGGTTACCTATCCGACCGATTCGGCCGGCGGCGGATGCACGTCGCCTCCGCCGCCCTCGTCGCGCTGGGGAGCCTGCTGATGATCCCGGTGCGGACGCCGGCGGCGGTCCTCGTCTTCGGAAGCATCGTCGGCGCCGGCATCGGGCTCTTTCTGACAGCCAACTGGGCCCTGGCCAACGATCTGGCGCCGCGGGGCGAAGCGGGCAAATACCTGGGGCTGACCAATCTGGCAACCGCCGGCGCCGGCGCCACCAGCCGACTGGCGGGGCCGGTGATCGACGGTTTCAACCTCGCCGTTCCCGGCGCGTACCTTGGCTATGCCGTCCTCTTCGTTGGCGCGGCGGTTCTGTCGTCGGCGAGCCTGCTGGCCTTGCGGGCGATACCCGAGCAACAGCCGGGATCCTCCCATCCGGCGCCGTCGGAATGAGCCGCCGGCGAACTAAGCCTCGATTCGACCCTCCCTTGAGGTTCCCATGACCGAACCACTTATCGAGTGCATCCCGAACTTCTCCGAAGGACGACGACCGGAAGTGATCGAGTCGATCCGGGCCGCCATCGCCTCCGTCCCGGGCGTGATGGTCCTCGACCTGCACCAGGACGCCGACCACAACCGTTCGGTCATCACCTTCGCCGGACGGCCCGAGTCGGTGGCCGAAGCGGCCTTCGCCGCAATTGCGCGGGCCGCGGAGGTGATCGACCTCGACCATCACCAGGGTGAACACCCCCGGATTGGGGCCACCGATGTGGTTCCGTTCGTGCCCTTGGCCGGCCTTTCGATGGACGACTGCGTCCGCCTGGCGCGCGAGCTGGGCCGTCGTGTCGGCGAGGAGCTGGGCATCCCGGTGTACTTCTATGAAGCCGCCGCTACGCGGCCGGCCCGGACGAACCTGGAGACTCTTCGGCGCGGTGAATACGAGGGCTTGCGCGAAGCGATCATCACCGATCCCGATCGCGCCCCGGACGCCGGCCCGCCCCGGTTGGGGAAGGCCGGCGCCACGGTGATCGGGGCCCGCGCGCCCCTCATCGCTTACAACATCTACCTGTCGACTTCGGACGTGCAGGTGGCCAAGGACGTCGCCCGGGCCGTGAGGCAATCTTCCGGGGGCCTGGCCTTTGTCAAAGCCCTGGGATTGGAAGTCGACGGCCAGGCGCAAGTCTCGATGAATCTCACCAACTTCATGCAGACCCCATTGGCTGTGGTGGTCGACCGGGTCGGGTCGGAAGCGGCGAAACGGGGGGCGGCGATCGCCCGGTCGGAGCTGGTGGGCTTGATCCCCCAGGCGGCGCTCGTCGACGCCGCCGCCTGGTACCTCCGCCTCGAAGGGTTCCGAGCCGACCAGATTCTTGAGGTCCGCCTGCAGGAGGCGCGCCAGGCCGAGTCGGCCACGGGGTTCCTCGACAGGCTGGCCGCGCCCACCGCGACTCCCGGCGGAGGCTCGGCCGCGGCCTATGCGGGCGCGATGGCGGCGGGCTTGGTGGCCATGGTGGCACAGCTGACGCGCGGCAAGAAGAAGTACGAGAGCGTCCATCCGCAGATGGGGATGATCGCCGCCCAAGCGGCGGCTTTGAAGGAGTCGCTGTCGGCTTCCGTCGAACAAGACTCGCGCGCCTTCGATGACGTGATGGAGGCCTTGCGTCTGCCGAAGGAATCTCCCGAACAGGCCCAGGTTCGCAAGGCTGCCATCGAGCGGGCGACCCACCGGGCGGCCCTAGTGCCGCTCCGAGTCGCGCAGGACGCGGCCCGCGTCCTCGAGCTCGCGGCCGAAACGGCCGCGCTCGGGAACGTCAATGCCCTCAGCGATGCGGCCTCCGCCGGATTGCTGGCGGGCGCATGCTTACGGGCAGCCGGCCTCAACGTTCTGGTCAATGCCAAGTCGGTGGAGGATCGGAGGGCGGCCGAGTCGTGGGAACGAGACCTGGCAGAGGCGCGTCGCGCCGCCGACCAGGCCGAGGCGAGGCTGCAGGAGTCTGTGGTAGCGCGAGGCGGCCTGAGCATCTAATCTTCGCCCGCTTCGCCCTCACCAGCCGCTGGCGGTGAAGATCATCCCCAGGAACGAGGCCCGTTCGGCGTCCGTCATCGGCCTGGGCTGGGCAAAATCCTCCAGGAGGGCCGTCAGCAATTCGACGGAAACGAGCCGGCCGTCGTAGACCACGTAGCGGTCGATGAACTCCTGTCGCACGGCCTGGGACCACATCTGGTCGAAGAACAAGTTCCCAAGGCCATAGTGGACAAACGAGTCTCCGGCGAACTCGAATCCTTGCGGTTGATGTGCCTGGCTCCCGCTGACGACGGCGGCTCCGGCTGCGGCGGCTGCCAGGAACGTCTGTCTTTGGCTGGCCGCCGGCCACGCCACATAGTGCTCGTGCCATTGGAACGTAAAGATCGGCAGGTAGCCGTCTTGTCGCAGGCCTTCGATCTCGGCACGAAGCCGATCCGTCCCGCAGGGCATGGCCCCGGGAGCATCCTCTCTGGCCCAGGCGCCCGTCGGGCCGGCCTCGTTGCATCCCAGGAACGCGATTCGATTGCCGTTGTGCTCGAACAACGCCGGGCGACGAGCACTCGAGAGGTCACGTCCTCCGCCAAAGGTCGCCCAGCCTCGTTCGTCGTAGAGATCCATCGAGTACAGGAACGCCCTGGCCCCGGCATCGAGCACGTGGTTGCCCGTCAACTCGATTACGTCCACCCCGATCGTCTCCAACAGGGAGACGTGGTCGGGTTGGCTGCAGAAAGTCAGCGCATACAGGTCGGGGGACGGCGGCGGGCAGTCCGGGTCGAAGGCGACTTCGTTGCTGACATGGGTGATGTCGGCTGAGCCCAGCCAATCGCCCACCAACTCGGCCGGGTAGTCCGCGCCCTTTACCGACATCGTCCAGGCCGTAGCCCTCGTCAACGCCGTCACACCCGTAATCACGATCGTCGTAAGGCGGTCCGGCTGCCGGTTAGCCTCGACGCTGTCGGGAAGTCCCAACGCCTGGGCGAGCCGGGCGACCGCCTGCGGCTCCCCGTCTAGCCCGAAGGTCACCTGCAGCGGGTACCCTTCCGGCGCGTAGTCCTTCCGAATCGGGGAGCGGCCGTCGATCTCGAAGACCTTCCATCTGGGCTGGAGGTCTTCAAAGGGCACGACACTCAGCGCGCCGTTCGTTCCCCAGGCCTGATCCATCAGCGTCTCCGCCGGCGATCGAGCCGCGCCCGCATCCGAAGGGCCAAGCAAGGCCTGCATGAGGGCGTCGACATCGGCAGTCACCAGGAGGGAGTGACCTTCATCGATTTCTCCCTGCCAGGTGGAGACCAGGCTTTCCCACGAGAGGCCATCCTCGATCGTCGGGAAAGGGGCGACCAACGCGTACGTCCATTGGGCGAAGGGGATCCCCTCCGATGGTTGAAGCCGGACGGCAGCCTCTTCCTCGACCTTCACCCATAAGACGGCTTGTCCGGATGCGCGGATGCGCTCGACGAACAGGTTGTTGAGTGCCGGAGGGACCGAAGGCGCAATCCAGAGACGGATAACCTCGGGAGTGGGAGTAGCCGTCGTTGGAAGGAAAGGTGTCAGGGTGATGGTTGTGGGCGGGCCCTCTGGTGGAGGCACCGCAGCGCCGGCGCAGGCTGTCACCGTCAGCAAACACACCCCGACGAGGAGGGATCGGCGGAACGCGAGCACCGACTTCCATGCAGGACGGGGTGAGTTCATGAGGGAAGGACGTCCACGCTTGTCCGCGGCCATCGCGCCGGCGCGAATCAGAATCCTGCTTCGCGGCACAAGAAACCCCAGCCTGGGGCTGGGGCCTGGTCGGCGACGGTCTGGACGAAGGTTATCCCTGGCCCCACCGACGGCAGTCGCGACAGCTCTCGTCTGAGAAGAAGCGGAGGGACCCGTTCATGAAGGCGGACGGGAAGTGTAACACACGCAGGCTATCTCGCATTCTCCGGTGAGATCGAGGTCGAGGGGACATCCGGTTAGGCGTCGGCCAGCGATAGGAAGACGTCCTCCAGGCTTGGCTCGACGGACACGACCCGAGGCGTGTGGATCCCTTCGGCCTCCAGCATGCCGGTCAGTTCCTTACCGCCGACGTGGGGCTCCGTCAACGCCCGCAGATGGTCGCCCGCCAGCCCCGCCCGATAGACACCCCGGATCCTGCCGAGGGCGTCGAGCGCTTCTAGGACAGGCTCGCCAAAGACGTCCCAAGCGCGACCATGCAGCGCCGTCTGCTTCAAATGGGAGGGCGAGTCCATCGCCAGCAGGCGGCCCCGCCGCATGATCCCGACTCGGCCGCAGTACTCGGCTTCATCCATGTAATGCGTCGTCACGAACGCCGTCACGCCCGATTCGGAAAGGTCGTAGATCAGATCCCAGAACTCCCTCCGGGCGGCGGGATCAACGCCGCTGGTCGGCTCATCGAGGATCAGGAGAGGAGGTTTGTGGACGATCGCCGTGGCCAGCGCCAGGCGCTGCCGAAACCCGAGGGGCAATTCCCCAGCCCGGGTGTCCCGGACGGCCTGCAGATGGAGGCGCTCGAACTCGACCGCCAGCGGGCGGGCATCGGTGATGCCGTAGACCCCGGCGTAGAAGCTCAAGTTCTCCCAGGCCGTCAGCTCGTCGTAGAGCGCGAAGCGCTGCGACATGTAGCCTACTTGGGCGCGTATCGCTTCGGCCTGGGTCTGGGTGTCGTAGCCGAGCAGGCGGGCATGGCCCGAGGTCGGCCGCAGCAGGCCGAGCATCAGCCTGATCGTCGTGGTCTTGCCCGACCCGTTGGGGCCCAGGTAGCCGACAACCTCACCTTCGGCCACTTCGAAGGACACACGGTCGACCGCTGTGAAGTCCCCGAAGCGTTTGGTCAATTCATCGGCGATGGCGACGGGCTCCGTCAAGGCGCCCTGCTTTCCGGCTGCAACTGAGCCAGGAAGACATCCTCGAGCCCCGCGGGAATCGGCCGCAGGCTGGTCAAACGGACTCCCGCCTGCGCTGCCCGGGCCCTTAGGTCGGCTTCGACCGACGGCAGGTCGACGCGGTCGAGACGCAGGTGCAGCCGGTCACCGAATCGCTGCAGATCGAGGACTCGGGCATCCTGGCTCGCCAGCTTTCGCAGGCCTGGGAGCGGATCGCCGACGATCTCGACGATCTGCCACTTCATGCGATCGCGCAGATCCGTGGGCGCGCCCTCCAGGACGATCCGGCCCCGGTCCATGAACGCCAGGCGGCTGCAACGCGCCGCCTCATCCATGTAGGGGGTGGAGACCAGCACCCCGACCCCGTCCCGCAGCAGCCGGATGATGAGTTGCCAGAAGAGCTGACGCGTCACCGGATCGACGCCCCCGGTCGGTTCGTCCAGGATGAGGATCCCGGGCCGATGGACCAGGGCTGCCGCCAGCCCGAGTTTTTGGCGCATCCCGCCCGAGAGGGCTTCCGCTCGCCGATCGGCAACGTCTGCCAAGTCGACGAACTCGAGGATCTCGGTCGACCGGGAGCGCCAATCCTGGCGCGGAAGCCCGCGGACTTCGGCCAAGAAGCGAAGGTTCTCTTCCACCGTGAGCTCACCGTACAGGCTGAACCGCTGCGGAAGATACCCGACCTTGCCCCTCGCGGCTTCAAGGTCCGTGCGGAGGTCGAGGCCAGCGAGGCGGATCTCCCCTTCGTCCGCCCTGAGGACGCCGCACAGCAGTCGCATCGTCGTCGACTTGCCGGCGCCATCCGGCCCGATGAGGGCGACGACCTCCCCGGCGTGGACGCGCAGCGAGACTCCGTCGACCGCCAGCACCGAGCCAAACCTTCGGCGCAGGCCGCGAGCTTCGATCAGAGCGTCCACGATGGGCTACGAGCCTCCAAAGACCACATCGGCCGGCATGCCGGGCTTCAATCGCCCCTCGGCGTCGCCCACTCGTAGCTCGACAGCGAACACCGTCGTCCGCCGACCCTCTTCGGTCTGGACGTTGCGCGGGGTGTACTCCGCCTTCTCGGCGATCCGGATCACGACGGCCTCGAACGTGGTCTCCGGGAAGGGGTCAACCGTCACAACGGTCCGGTCCCCCAGGGAAACTTCGCCGTAGCGGTCCTCGGGCAGGTACACCGTGATCGTCATTCGATCCAGCTGCCCGATGGACAGGGCCGTGGCACCGGCGGCCAGGACTTCGCCCGGCTCGATTTGGCGAGTCATCACCACCCCGTCCAGCGGGGCACGAAGGAGCAACCGCTCCAGCTGCAGATCCAGCGTTTCCAAGTCGACTTGCGCCTTGGCTCGCGCAGCCGCGAGCTGGGCGTGGGCCAGGGTCAGGCGCGCCTCGGCCAACGCCTTGGCATCCGGATCGGGACCGGGCCGCAGATCCTCGAGCTGGCGTTCGGCGTCGGCGACCTGAGCTTCGGCCACGGCGACTTCGGCGTCGAGCAT
>Ga0214473_10008285_pt1 | contig 12301 bp, 9 predicted proteins | sample RVTome_7_FD_203509 | JGI IMG/M metagenome (GOLD analysis project Ga0214473, IMG submission 203509) | Soil microbial communities from uranium-contaminated site in the Upper Colorado River Basin, Wyoming, United States - RVT98D197 | ecosystem: Environmental > Terrestrial > Soil > Contaminated >... | reverse complement strand
TACTCAATTTCATGGAATTTCTACCTTATCTTATTCTGGGTCTAGTAGTATTAGTCTTGGGCTGGCTGGTGGCCAGATTAATAAGAAAACTGGTGGTGGTAGTTCTCTCCAATCTATTGGCCGGAAAGAGGGAAGAAGTGACGCCTCGGCTGGGTCTGGGTCTCCAGGAGAGAATCCGGAACATTGAACTGGTGGGGAGCCTCTTCTTTTGGTCGACAATATTTCTTACCGTAATTCTGTTTCTGAATGTCCTGGGCCTAAAGGTGGGAGCCAACATAGCCTCCCGGCTGCTGGAGATAATTCCCAGTATATTTGTGGCCAGCTTAATTCTAATTCTGGGGGTTGTCTTTGCCGTGTTCGTAGAGCAGGTCAGCCGGGTAGTCCTGCAAAGAACCCACACCGAACACTTCCTACTCTGGTCTAAAATCCTGAAGTGGGTTACCGTGGGTTTGGTGGTACTTTTAGCTCTGGACCAGGTAGGGATAGCGGCTAAAGTTGTCGTCTCCTTGTTTCAGATATTAGTAGCTGCGTTGGCATTGACCTTGGCCATTGCCTTTGGTTTAGGTTGCAAGGACATTGCCCGCGATATAGTGATTGAGTTCTTCAAAAGGGAGGAGAAATCTGAATAGAGATGGACGCTAAGCCCTTCCATTTCTATACCTCCCAGCCCTTGGTGGAATTGACCGGTCTGAGGGCCGGTAATCTACGAGAGCTTCTTGTGAATATAAAAGAGGTGGACGGCTCCTCGATTTATTTTCACACCCACCACTATGTGCGGGAGCACCACTTCCTGTCTAATGAATATCCATCCGATTTTGCTTATTGGGTAGGAGAGATTCTGCAGGAAAGAGAACTGGGAGAAAAACTAGCCATAATCGATGTGCGGAATTATCCCACCATCAGAGCCCTGCGCGAGCAGCTAGTGGAGATTATTGAACACCATCTCCAGGAAAATGGAAGGGTAAGGGAGGTACTAACCGGACTGGAGTTTCACTTCCGCAAGACCATCAGCATAATAGTTTCCACCGGACAGTCTGCTCTCAACCTGTCTGAATTTAGAGCCTGCCTGCAACGCGTGGACCTAAACTCCATCTACTACCATTTAGTGGAATACCGTATCCGGGAAGAGAATCTGACCAATGACTTCTCCCAGTGGATAAGAGACAATTCTCAAAAGGAGTCGCTGGCTTCAGCCATAGAGAAAATTGACCCCTATTTCAATACACTGGAGAAATGCAGGCAGAAGATGATCGAGATGTTGGGAAGAGAGGAGCACAGGCAGAGACTGCATGAACAGCTCTTCAGGTATCCCTCTACCGGGGTTGCTAAAGCCATTAAAGAGAAAAGCTGGTTCAAAAAGCTCAAATCAGCGTTCCAGAGAGTATGGTATCAAGAGTAGTTCCCAGCTTCGCAGATTACCGGGAAGTTGTGGGGAATCCGGTTTGGGAGATGATTCAGAATATAGCCCGAGTGCTGTCTGGACTCAAAATAAAAATGGTCAACTCCACCGCGGTAGGCGGAGGAGTGGCTGAAATTCTTCAGAGGCTGGTTCCACTTTTGAACGAAATCGGGATAGCAACCACCTGGGAAGTAATGCGGGGAGAGGAAGAGTTTTTTAAGGTCACCAAAATTATCCACAATGCCCTGCATGGCAAGACCGAAGAACTTACCCCCCAAATGCAGGAGACTTACCGGTTTTATACTGAGAAAAATCTAAGACAGATCAAATTTGAAGATGATTTCGTCTTCATCCACGACCCCCAGCCGGCTGGCTTCATTCAGGCCAAAAAAGACAGCCGGGCCAAGTGGATCTGGCGCTGTCATATAGACGTATCCACACCCTATCGGCCGGTCTGGGAGTTTTTGAGACCCTATGTGATGCAATATGACGCCTCAATTTTTTCAGCCCCCAGTTTTGCCCAGCAGTTGCCCATCCCTCAGTATATGATTGCCCCTTCGATTGATCCTCTTTCAGAAAAGAACCGGGAAGTCCCCCTCAAACAGATTGAGCAATTCTTGGAAAAAAACAAGTTGGACCCCCAAAGACCAATCTTGACTCAAATTTCCCGCTTCGACAAGTTAAAAGACCCCTTGGGAGTCATCAAGACCTATCAGCTGGTAAAAAAATCAGAGGATTGTCAGTTAGTCTTAGCAGGAGGGGGGGCAACCGATGACCCGGAGTCAGCTGAAATAATTCCTAGAGTTTATGAAGCTGCCGCAGATGACCGAGACATTCATGTCATCGAGCTTCCTCCTTATTCGGATTTGGAGGTGAACATCCTGCAAAGAGCCTCTACCATAGTCTTGCAGAAATCGCTTAAGGAGGGGTTTGCTTTGACCGTCACTGAAGCTCTATGGAAGAAAAAACCGGTGGTAGCTTCAGCCGTGGGAGGAATTCCTCTGCAGGTGATTCATAACTATACCGGTATGTTAGTTCATTCAATCGAGGGAGCGGCCCTGAAGATTATCTATCTGTTGAGAAATCCCCACATTGCCAATCAATTGGGTGAAAACGGGCGGGAGCATGTCCGGCACAATTTCCTTATCACCAGACACATCCGAGATTACTTGATGGTCTTGATTGCTTTGCAGCACCCAAGTGAAAAGGTCATTCATCTGTGAAACTTTTCTTCAAGCCGCAATAGGAAAATATTCATGCTAAATCTGATTCATTGCGGCGGAGTGGCCTTTTAATCACCGAAAGATGTGCCAATATTCCTAGCGGTCATTATCACAGGAGAATTGATCGGGACTTTTCGGGGCCCTTCGAGAACATTGGCAAAGTCAACAGCACTAATCTCGCCACAATTCAAAGCAGTCATCTTGCCAAAGCTACCACGGCAAAGCATATCTACAGCCTTCTGCCCAAATAGAGTGGCAAGCAATCGGTCAAATTCAATCGGAACACCGCTCCGTTGAAGGTGGCCCAAAACTACTACCCGGGTCTCTTTACCAGTAACATTTTCAATTTGATCGGCAATGATTTTTCCTATGCCCCCGAAACGCACTTTTTCGTAGCTACCTGGAATATCTTTTTGTACTACCATTTCACCCGAGATTGAAGTAGCACCCTCTGCCACCACCACAATACTAAATGTTCTTTCCATTTTTTCTCTTTGAGCAATCACCTGGCAGATCTTGGAAATGTCGTAAGGTATTTCAGGAAGAAGTATGACGTCTCCTCCCGAGGCTAAACCTGAGTACAAGGAAATCCATCCGGCATAGCGACCCATTACTTCAACCACCATAACTCGATGGTGTGACTCGGCTGTGCTGTGAAGTGCTTCAATGGCCTGGCCGGCAATTGCTACGGCTGAGTGAAATCCTATGGTCCACTCAGTCCCGGGCACATCGTTGTCAATAGTTTTAGGTATCGCAACTAAGGGCAAACCCTTTTGAATGAATCTCTGTGCGATGGTCAGAGTTCCATCTCCGCCAATAACGATTAGACCATCTATTTTCATCTGGTAAATATTCTTCATGACTTTCTCTGACCTGTCTTCTTTGCTCGCTCCATAGGAGAATGGATTGATTCGGTTATTAGTTCCCAGTATTGTTCCACCCTTCGTCAGAATCCCAGAGACATCATCAAAAGATAGTCTTTGGAAGCGGCCCTCCAAAGCGCCCTGGAAACCATCCTTAATGCCAAGTACCTCCAGGCCAAAATGATTAGTGGCTGTCTTGACCACTGCTCTTATAGCGGCATTCAAGCCTGGGCAGTCTCCTCCTCCGGTGAGGACACCGATGCGCTCGATCTTTGCCACACTCAGAATTTATCGTTCAGTTCTAAGATGGCAAGAGTAAATTGGCGGGAGACTCTTTCTCTGACCGGTTCCTATATAATCTAGGGGTCTCGTGCGGTAAGGAGTCAGCAGCATTATGCAAGGTTACAAAGCCTTCCAGGACATGTTGGATTGGAACAGAGATAAGTTTGTGATTAGCTTTCCCCTATAAATGGAGACAAAAAAACAGGCGGTTGGGGAAACCTGTTTCCTATGATCAGGCTTTGGAATAACAGTTGTCCAATAATGGGAACAATTGCAAAGGCACTATTTTACGAGTGGATTTCTCAAGCTTTAGACTGATAAGTAGGCTTCTGCAAAGTAAAGGATGGCTGCTGCCGACAGCCGCTTGGGCACAAACTTTCAAGGCTGAATTCATTTAAAATTAACCGGCTTCGGCTGATAACCGGGCGAACAGCAATAAGTTATGGAGGCGGTGGGAATCGAACCCACGTCCGGAAAGCTTGGCTCAGAACCCTCTACAGGCTTATCCGATCTTTTCTGTCTCGCCTAAAGCCTTACCGAACGGCAGGTCGGCTTAAGGCCAGTCCCGGTTTAATTTCATCTCCCGGCGCAGAGACGCCGCCGGAAGACTATCCGGTCTGGCTCGACGCCTGAGTTCAGACCGACCGGCAAGTCCGAGTCAGACGGGCTAGCTTATATTAAGCAGCCAGTGCAAGGTTGGTGTTTGCACTTATTAGTTGTTCTTGACGGTTTAACGAGGGGCCAAGACCTCGGCCTGCCAGCTCTGTCGAAGACATCCCGTCGAAACCGGTCGCCCCCGAAAGATTACTCCAAAGCTGGGCAATTTAAAAGAACTGCCTTTCCTGGATAATATACGTCAGAAAGTCTGCAATTCCAAGCGGATTTACAGACCAACCATGACCCCCTTGGTCTAAGTTGACTTTGTCCGATATAGGACATATTTTCACTGGGAAGGGATTTGAATGCCGCGGTCTGCCAGAAAAGTTAATAAAGAAAACAGTAACCAAAAACTTTCTTTCTCCAGCCAGACCCAGAAAAAGTTCATCGATTTTACTCCCCAAGATGCCAGAGTCCTGAAGGAGCTTAAGAAAGTCTTAGCTCCGGAGGTAAGAAACTTTGTAGAGCATTTCTATCAACATCTGCTCAGCTTCAGTCAGACCAAGAGCCTTTTGGTCGATCTGGAAACCATTGCCAGATTAAAGAGAAGCCAGACCGATTACTTTTTATCTCTCTTTAACGGAGATTATGGCCAGAAGTATGTGGATTCCCGCCTGCGTCTGGGCTACACCCACGAAAAAATTAATCTCTCTCCGGCTTGGTACTTAGGGACCTACAGTCTCTATTTTCAACATTTGATACCGAAGATTCTGTCCATCTACGGGAAAAACCCAGCCAAGCAGAGGAAGGCTGTGCTGGCCCTGTCCAAGTTACTAATAATGGACATGCAGCTGGCAGTGGAGGCGTATCATTCCCGGGCCATGGAAGTTATCAAAAGGACTAATGAGAAACTGGCCCAGTTAGTGGTGCAGCGAACCGAGCAATTGCGGGAAATCGAGACCGGCTACAGCGACTTGGTGGAAAATTCTCCGGAGATGATTTTTTCGGTTAATCAGCACCGGCAAATTCTGACCATGAATCGGACCGGCTCAGAAAAATTGGGTTACCAGTCAGACCAGCTCCATGAGAAGAAATTAGAAGATTTAGTCCCGCCAGTTTACAAATTTCGTACCATTGAACATATCAGCCAGGTGGTCCAGGAAGGATACAGTGAGCTAGAGACGGTCTTTTTATCCAGGGAAGGGAAGGAAATCGAAGTGGAAATCAGCTCTTCGGCCATGTTCAATCCGACCGGAGAATTTCAGAGAGCCCGCTCGTTTGCCCGGGATGTCACCGACCGCAAGAAGCTAGAAAGGCAATTAGTGCGCTGGGAAAGATTAGCCGCAGTGGGAAGCATGTCGGCCAAAGTAGCCCATGAGATCAAGAATCCTCTTTCGGCCCTCTCTTTAAACATGGAATTGCTCAGAGACGAGGTGGATAGTTACCAGAATGTCGATATCAAAGAGGCCAAGGAGTTATTTACCTCAATTTCCTCTGAATTAGAAAGACTGACTAATCTTACTGATGAATATCTGCAATTCGCCCGCCTGCCCAAACAGATTCCTGAATCCATTCATTTGAAGGAGCTTTTCCCCCGCCTGATTCCCCTTTTGGGGGCGGAATTGCACCGGCGGGGCATTAAATTAGAGTTGAATCTGCCGGATAACCTGCCGGCTTTGGAAGGAGAAAAAAATCAGCTGATGCAGCTTTTCATTAACCTGATCCGCAACGCCGAAGAGGCCATGCCGGAGGGGGGGAGTATTTCCATCTCAGCGGAGCACAACGATTCCTTTGTTCTAATCCGGGTTAAAGATAGCGGCACCGGCATCGACCCGGCTGATCTCCCCAGAATCTTTGACCCCTTTTACACCACTAAAGATACCGGCACCGGCTTAGGGCTTTCGTTCGTCCAGCAGGTGATGCGGGAGATGCAGGGGAAGGTAACCTGCGAAAGCGAAAAGGGAAAAGGGACTTCTTTTACTTTATATTTTCCTCTGAAAGGGGGAGCAGCCGATGACTGAAGCTAGTGCCAAGGTCATTCTGATTGTGGATGACGACGCCGGGGTACGGGAATCGCTCAACAAGGTCTTGTCCAAGGAGGGGTATCAAACTCTGGAGGCCGAAGACGGGGAAAAGGCGCTTAACATCTGCCGGCAACAGTTAGTGCATGTCATCATAACGGACCTGCGCATGCCGGGAATGGATGGAGTAGAATTGCTCAAGGCGGTGAAATTGCTGCTTCCCGACGTAGCGGTGATAATGATGACCGCCTACGGCTCCGTCGAAAAAGCGGTGGAAGCCTTAAAACAGGGAGCTTCGGATTTCATCCTCAAGCCCTTCAAAAGAATCGAGATTGAAAAAGCGGTCAAGAAAGCGATAGAGCATCAGGCCTTAATAGTTGAAAATCGTTACCTGAAAGAGCAGGTGGAGGCCGGTGAAAAACTTCCCAACATCATCGGCTCCTCGCCGGCCATGCGCAAAGTCCTCAACTTAGTCGAGCAGATAGCCCCTTCCAGCGCCACGGTGCTTATATTAGGAGAAAGTGGAACCGGCAAGGGAGTGATTGCGGAAGCGATTCATAAACTTTCCGACCGAAAAGAGCGAGCCTTCGTCAAAGTGAGCTGCGCCGCCATTCCGGAGACTTTGCTGGAAGCAGAACTATTCGGCTATGAGAGAGGTGCTTTCACCGGAGCAGTCGCTCGCAAAGAGGGGCGATTTGAAATAGCCGATGGCGGCACAATGTTCTTAGATGAGGTGGGAGAAATTCCACCAGCCATTCAGGTGAAACTGCTGCGGGTTCTCCAGGACGGAACCTTTGAACGTCTGGGGAGCACCCGGACTATGAGCACGGATGTCCGTCTGGTAGCCGCCACTAATACGAATTTAGTCGAAGCAGTGGAGCAGAAGAAATTTCGGGAAGATTTATACTATCGCTTGAATGTTATCTCTATCTCCCTGCCCCCCTTAAGAGAAAGACCGGAGGATATTCCCCTCTTAGCCCAGCACTTTCTAAGAATCTACTCAGCCAAAAACAAAAAAGAATTCGAGGGGTTTTCCAAAGAGGCCCTGGAGGTATTGGCTCATTACTCTTGGCCCGGCAATGTGCGAGAGTTGGAGAATACCGTCGAAAGAGCGGTGGTTTTAAGCCGCAAGAAGATTATCACTCCCACGGATTTGCCGGAGCAGGTCAATCAGGGGCAGCAGGTGAGTGAGTTCATCCGGGTGCCGATTGGCATGCCCTTGGAAGAGGTCAAGAATAGAGTCATAGAGGAAACGCTGAAAACGACCAAGGGGGACAAGACTCTGGCGGCAAAAATTCTGGGGATTACTTCGCGGACGATTTACCGTAAGGTGGGGAAGAAGCACAAAGAGGAATAGGCATAATTAAAGAGCTACCTTTGGAGAACTGAATTAGGCAGGGGGGCGTGAAAAACCTAATCCAATTCTGGGGTAGCTCCAGGGCTAAGATACGCTCTCAACTTAAAAAGTCAATGATGGGTTAAACTTGAGAAATGATGCCCCATCCCCTATATTCCAATTCAAATTAGGAGCTGACCTTTGAGGACCATATACAAACTGGCAATCGTGTCATTGATTGCAGTCGCAATTTGGCTCGGGATACGTATTAACAGTGGTTTATTTGGGGATACTAATAAGACAGACAAATTTAACCACATACTTCAAACGGCAGGGCTTTTTATTGCTTTAGGGTCCGGTATAATTGCCTTGTCAAGTGCGGATAGAAAGGCAAAAAGAATTGACGTAGATATTCGGGTATCTATCGCAGATGAAAAACCAGAGAATTATCCGGGTGAAATTTTCCCGAAAGACATTAAGGACTTTTATGGGAGGTCACCAAGCGAGGTATATACATACAAAGTGTTTTTTAAGTTTAAGAATTTATCGGGATTTACGCTTGCAAAACCTACCCTGGTTTTTAGGCTTCCAATTAAAAACCAACACCCATATCGATTACGTGTGGAATCCCCAACACAATATCCAGGATTGCTTCCAACATATAAGAAATGGTTTATTGGCTACTATTCAAGTCTATTCAATTCGGAAGTAGAAATCAGGATGCTTGATTTTGAGGATGCCAAAATGATATCAAACAATAATCTACCCTTTTGGAATGATTCTGATGTCTACGAAATTTGGGTTAAAATGTGCTTAGATAAAAATACAGAAATGCCTGTTAAAGTTACTGTGTCTGTCAATTCTGAGAACGCAGAAGGTATCACAAGAGAGGTAGAAATACCCAATAAACTCATTCCTGATAAGTAGGCGAGGCAAAAATGGAAATACCCCCCCTCATTTTAATAATCACTAACATACTCACTTTAAGCATTGCTGTTACTTGGAAGGTTTCCCAGTATGCCTATAAACGACAGGTCGAAACCCTGAAAGACCAAAATAATTTCCTCAGAGACCAAGTTGGTAGTGTAGACCTTCTCAAGGAACGATTCAAAATTGAAAACGAAAAAATAAAACTGGAATACGAGCAGGCTTTAAGAGATAAGGATGGACAGAAGATTAAAGACTTCAGGGCATTGCAGGAACAAAACGCTTCTCTTTTGAATCGTATTGAGGAACTTAGAAGCCAAGTGGATTTGTATCAGAAGAGCGCTGACATAGTTGCAGGCACCACCTATCCCACTGGTACAACTTTCAGTAGGGTTAACCCAAAACTCACATTTCAGATACATAGAAATTGTCAAAAATGTGATCGACAATTCATTACATCTGACTATTTAGAACGACTATGCGAACAGTGCCGTTCCAAAACAAGTTGATTCCGTTGCGAAGTCTGGCAACTGAAACTCAGCAGAAATAATCGAATTAAGGCGCCCATTATCCCTGGAAGCGAGGTCTAAATGTTAACAATCGAACTATCATGGCTGAAGATATTAGGATTAGTAATCGGGCAGATTATTCTATTCCTGATTACAATAGTTACGACCGTTTGGAAAGCATCTCAATTCTTCTATAACAGACAGCTTGAGACTATGCGCCAGACCATTGAACTCCTCGATAAGAAAGCCAGCATGGTAGATGTCATCGAAAAGTATCATGAGACACAGGCAAAGATGCTCAAAGACGAATATGATAGGGCTATAAGAGATAAAGATGACCAAAGAGCTAAAGAGATTAAGGCTTTACAAGAGCAAAGAGAGTCTCTTTCTAAACAGGTCGCCGACTTAAATCTACAAGTCGAGGATTACGAGAAGAAGGCAAACGTTGTTGGGGTTAATGTTAGCGCCGATAATTTCCCTGAAATCATGAAAATTATGAGTCGTACGTTTCCTTACTTTTCTCCCGATGTATGGACAAGTTATATTGCGAAACTTTACATTGAGTTTGATGCTATTAGGTCTAAACAATTAAATCAAAAACGTTCTAAAGAAAGACCGAAAGACGGGGACACTCAAGAAGAGACTTAGACTGAATGGTAGTAGAATCAGCCTCGCGGTAAAATGACACAAACTCTTACGATGGCTTAGCGGCTTAACTGTCGACTTTCAGGGCTGATTATTCCTTCCCTCTCCCAAATCTTCGATACCCCGACCGCTCTATACTCGTCAACCTGTCACATACCTGACAGTTTGTCACCGTCATTTTTACCTCCCTATAGCTTTTGACAAAATTTCTGTTAACTGAATTCGGCTTTTATTAACCTCCCTTTGTAACCCCCTTAATTTCAGCACATTAAAGGCTTCCCAGTTTCGGCATAGCCTTTGCGCATTACAGTTTCGGAGTTTAAAATATGCCCCAAACAGTTTCCACAGTCTTAGTCATAAATCAGGATCTCAGCTTAGCTGAGGCGATTCACAAGATTCTGGCCAAGGAGGGGTACCGGGTCTTCTTCATCCCGGATATCAAGCAAGCCTGCGCCCGCTTAGCCCGGGAGGAATTCAGCTTGGCCATTGCTGATTTAGGCCAGTTGGAACAGTTAGGGGAGAAGTGCCGCTGCGAGACCGATTGGAGTAAATGGCCGCCGATAGTGCTTCTGGCCGACTATGTGGATGAAAATTTAGCCAATTTATTCTGGAAAGGGTTCAAGAACAGCGTGGCGATAAAGAAACCGATTTGCCGGGAAAAACTTTTGGAAGCGATTCAAAAATTGAGTGGGACTGGCCCGAAAGAAGTTTTTCAACCGAAATTTTCCGGCAACGGCTCTTTGCTCCACACCAAAGAAATTCGCATTCACGGCCGGGGAGGCCAGGGAGTGGTCACCGCGGCAGAGTTAATCGCCTTTGCCGCTTTTGAAGATGGCAAATTCGCTACCGCTTTTCCGGCCTTCGGTACCGAGCGGATGGGGGCGCCGGTGCAGTCTTTCGTGAGAATCTCCAGTCTGCCTATCCGAGACAGAAGCCAGATTCAAAATCCGGATATCGTCATCATCCAGGATCCGACTTTAATCGGCACAATCAATCTTACCCGAGGCCTGAAAGAAGATGGGCTGGTACTGATCGATACAGAAAAGGACTCCACTGAAATAGGACTGGATTTCACCGGCACGATTCTGACTGTGCCAGCTTCCAAAATCGCTATGGAAAAAATTGGCAGGCCGATTCAGAACACGACCTTGGTCGGCGCGCTGGCCGGGGCGACCGGTTTGATTTCCTGGGAATCAGTTAAAAAATCAATTTTGGAACGCTTTGCCGGGGCAATCGGAGAAAAGAACGTAGCTTCCGCCTGGGAAGCTTATCAGCTGCTGCAAAAGGAATATGCCCAGAAATAAAACTTACATAGCGGAGCCGGGGTCATCCTTAGCCAACCTGACCGGCACTTGGAGGACGGAAAAACCGGTCTTCCTTAACCAGAAATGCACTGACTGCAAGCTCTGCATCATCCTCTGCCCGGACGGAGTGGTCTTCTCGGTCAACAAAATCTACCAGGTGAACCTGGACTACTGCAAGGGATGCGGCATCTGCGCCGAAGAGTGCCCGGCCAAGGACATCCAGATGGTGCGCGAGGTAAAATGAGATGAAGAGATTCATAGAAGGCTCCCACGCGGTCGCGGAAGCGGTCAAGCTCTGCAAGCCGGAGGTCATCTCCGCTTATCCGATTACCCCCCAGACCCACATCGTGGAGAATCTCTCCCAGATGGTGGCGGACGGTGAATTGAAATGTGAATTCATCAACGTGGAATCTGAATTTTCAGCCGCCTCAGTAGTCTTGGGCGCCTCGGCTACCGGCTCTCGGGCTTATTCAGCCACCACTTCGCAAGGACTACTTCTGATGGCTGAAGTTCTATTCAATTTAGCCGGCATGCGTTTACCGGTCGTCATAACCTGCGCCAACCGCTCGGTCTCCGCACCAATAAACATCTGGAATGACCAGCAGGATGTAATGACGGTGCGGGATTCCGGGATTATCCTACTCTTCGCCGAAGATAACCAGGAAGCCTATGACATGCATCTGCAGGCTTACAAAATCGGAGAAGACTCTCAAGTGAGTCTACCGGTGATTGTCAACATGGATGGCTTCATCCTGACTCATGCCTATGAGCCGGTGGAAATGATTTCACAAGAAGAAGCGGAGAAATTTCTGCCCCCTTATCAACCGGAAAGAAAGTTAGACCCGGCTCAGCCGGGTACTTTTGGAGTGGTAGCAGACCCTAACTGGTACACCGAGACCCGCTTTGCCATGCAAAAATCTTTAGAGGCGGCCAGTAAGCTAATCAAAGAAGTGGCTTCGGAGTTCAAGCAAAAATTTGGGAGATTTCAGGGGGATGTAATCGAAAGCTACCGCTTAGAAGGAGCCGATACGGTCGTAGTAGCCTTAGGCTCGGTGGTCGGCACCCTCAAGGATGTGGTGGATGAGCTGAGGGAAAAAGGGAAGAAAATCGGAGTTTTGAAGATTCGCTGCTTCCGGCCTTTCCCGGAAGAAGAAATCAGAGAAGCCTTAAAAAGTGTCGCAAACATTCTGGTTTT
>Ga0214473_10008284_pt1 | contig 12302 bp, 8 predicted proteins | sample RVTome_7_FD_203509 | JGI IMG/M metagenome (GOLD analysis project Ga0214473, IMG submission 203509) | Soil microbial communities from uranium-contaminated site in the Upper Colorado River Basin, Wyoming, United States - RVT98D197 | ecosystem: Environmental > Terrestrial > Soil > Contaminated >... | reverse complement strand
CACCTTGTACTTCGCGGTCTTCCTGACCATCCGTTGCACTCCTTGCCCTTGGGAACCGTCCTCCCCATCGGCACGAAGATGCCTCGGTGTCCATCAAATCACGTGCGTCGTACCACTAGGCCCCCTCGCGCGCCGTTTGCTTCTGATCCGGTTCGGGCGGCAGGTTGAACACGGCCCGGGGAAAGTGCTCCACCAGGTACTCCACGATCCGTTTGACCGAGAGCACGCTCTGCAGCCGCCCGGCGGCGTCGACCACGGGGACGTGGCGAAACCCTCCCGCGTCCATGCGGCGGATGACCTGGGCCACGGAATCGTCGACCTGAACGACCGCGGGGTCGCGGCTCATAACGTCGACGATGGGCGTGTCGGCGGGCAGAGCGCGAGCCAGCACCTTCTTGAGCACGTCCCGCTCCGTGAACATCCCCACCGGGCGCCCCAGCTCGGCGACCACGACGCACCCCTCCCGCCGCGTCTGCATGAGCGCAATGGCCTCACCCACGGTCCCCCGCGGACCGACCTGCAGTGGTGCCAGGAGTGGAAGCGACGCGACCTTGTTGTGGGTCAGGCTCTCACGGAGGTTCATCAACGCTTCGCCCGAAACAGACGTAAACAGAGTAGTCTATATGAACGGTGCAGTGAAAACAACCGGCCTTACCGGCAAAATCGCGCCGCACCGTACCGCAAACGGGCCCCTTCACGCATCGGTGATGAACCGCGCCATGACCCACCAGACGCCCCGCAATCCGAGCGCCTCGAGGAGCGTCCCACCGGCGCCGGGGCCCGGAGCCGGTGATCGGCATCGCTGGCCGTCTTCGGGCTTGGTGGCTACGATGGTCATGATTCGTGGCCGAGGGCTACAGACGGGTTCGTACGATCCGAGTGTCGCCGTGCCGCAGGCCGCCCCAGATTCCTGGCGGTTCGGTGCCCCGGCGGGCGCTGCCGGCTCCGCCCCGCTTATTCGAGGTCATCGGAAAGGTGGGCGCTTGACCGAAGCCGGCCGCTGACAGGTGGGCATTGGCTTCGCCTTTGGGGGTTGGAAAGCGTGGGTCTTTGCGGCCGTAGTGGAGGCGGGAAAAGCCGGGGCACGTCACGTGTCGAGACTCTCGAAACAAAGTCCGGAAACACCGGTTTGAGCACGGCTTTAGGAAATCCGTCGTCTGCGACAAGCTGGCCGCGATGCTGCGGCTCAACTGCAGGGCAGCGGTCACGGGCGACGTCGTTGAAACCTGACCGTGGCCACCGTGTACGACAAAACGACCATAGACCACACGATCGAGGCTCGACCATAGATGAATGACCGCCAGCACGCCGGATGGAAGTTCGCAACCCGAGCGATCCATGTCGGGCAAGAGCCGGACCCGGTCACGGGTGCAACTGTTCCGCCGATTCACCCCAGCAGCACATTCACACAGACCTCGCCCGGAAAACACAAGGGGTACGAATATTCCCGCTCCGGCAACCCGACGCGCGAAGGTCTGGAGCGATGCCTGGCCTCGCTGGAGGGGGGATCGAAGTGTGCCTGCTTCGCCTCCGGCTCGGCGGCTACGGCCGCGGTGCTGGCCACGCTTAGCCCTGGCGACAAGGTGCTGGCCTACTCCGATGTGTACGGCGGGACCTTTCGTCTGCTCAAGCGGGTCTTCGAGGGTTTCGGGCTGGTGCCGGTGTTCACGGACGACGTAGCGCCGGCGGCATTCGCCGACTTGGTTGACGACAGGACCAAGCTGGTGTGGCTCGAATCCCCGACGAATCCGCTGCTGCGATGCCTTGACATCGCGGTGATCGCCGAACTCAGCCATGCGGGAGGCGCCAAGCTGGTCGTGGACAACACCTTCGCCACGCCCGTGCTGCAGCTCCCGCTGGCCCTGGGGGCGGACTACGTCGTCCATAGCACCACCAAGTACATCGGCGGCCATTCCGACGTGATCGGCGGGGCGGTAATCGTCAAGGACGAGGCCCTGATGGAACGGATCGCGTTTCTGCAGAACGCCATGGGCGGCGTGCCGGGCCCGCTTGATTGCTATCTCCAGCAGCGCGGGTTGAAGACCCTCGCCATTCGCATGGAGCGCCACTGCGCCAACGCGGCGGTGGTGGCCCTCCACCTGGAAGGACATCCGAAGCTCGACAAGGTCCTATATCCGTTTGCCGAGACGCACCCCGATCACCGCATCGCTCGCCGGCAGATGAGCGGCGGAGGGGGCATGGTTACGGTGGTGTTCAAGGACGCCGGCGCTGCGATTCGCTTCTGCGAAAGCGTGGCGGTATTCTCCCTGGCGGAGTCTCTCGGCGGGGTGGAATCGCTGGTGTGCCATCCGGCGATCATGACCCATGCCTCAATCCCGCGCGAGATCCGTGAGGCCCGCGGGGTCACGGACGGGCTGGTGCGTCTCTCCGTGGGGATTGAAGCCCTCGAGGATCTGATCGACGATCTCGACCGTGCGATGCAACGAGCCTGACGCGGCCAACAGGCGCCGGGCTGCCGGCGAGGTTTCCCGGCGGGTGATGCCGCTACATGATGGGAGGAACAAACCATGAAAGGCGCTTATCGAGTCGCCACTTTGTTCACGATCTCCTTCTGGGCCCTGACCCACTGGGTGAGCGCCGCGCCCCAGATCCAGTTTCTGCCAACGGAGACCGTCGTTCTCGGCGAGCCCGTGATTGTCAAGATTACCGGGCTTGAGCCGAACGCCCGAGTGACCCTACAGGCGGAGGCCGCCGACGTGGGCGACAACATCTGGCGGTCGGTCGCGGTGTTTCAAGCCTCGGGAGACGGTGTCGTCGACGTGTCCCGGCAAGCTCCGCTCGAGGGCGGCTACAACGGCGTGGATCCCGCCGGGCCCTTCTGGTCCATGACCCAGTCAACGGCGCGGCCCGCGGCACCCCTGCCCACCGAGGCCAACGCCGACATCATGGTCTTCACCGCTCTGGTTGACGGGAAGGCCGTCGCGTCGGCGCGGCACCAGCGGTGGTACACCGCCCCGGACGTGATCTCCACGCCGGTCATGCGTGGGCGCACCATCGGCCGGTTCTTCAAGCCTTCCGGATCGGGGCCGTTCCCCGGCCTGATCCTCGTCGGGGGCACCAGCGGGGGGATTGGCTGGCAGCAGAGCCACGCCGCGCTGCTCGCGTCGGTCGGATACGCGGCGCTGGCCCTGCCCTATTTCGGTATGCCGGGACTTCCGGAGTACCTGGAAGAAGTGCCGCTCGAGTACTTCGGCGATGCCCTCGAGTGGATGAAGAGCGAGCCCTCGGTCGATGCGGGCCACATCGGCGTCATCGGGGTCTCCAAGGGCGGCGAGCTGGCCCTGCTGCTGGGCTCGACCTACCCTGACCTTCGGGCGGTGGTGGCGTTCTCGCCCAGCTCGGTGGTGTTTCAGAGTGTCGCCCCAGAGTGGCCGAACACCTCCTCATGGAGCAAGGACGGCCAGCCGTTGCCCTACGTGCCCTACGATATCCCGGATACCTACCGTGAATCCGGACGGCTCTCCGACGTCTACGAGGCCAGCCTGAAGAACGAGGAGGCCGTCAAGACCGCGGCGATTCCCGTGGAGCGCACCAACGGCGCCATCCTGGTCATCTCCGGGGAAAGCGACCGCATGTGGCCCTCCAAGCGAATGTGCGAGCAGATCCGCGACCGCCTGCGCTCGGCGAACTTCACCCACGCCTTCGAACATCTCTCCTTCCCCGACGCGGGGCACACCATCGCCGGGCCTGGCTACAGCCGTATGCGCCGCGTGATGGAGACCGGCGGCACGGTGGAGGGCAACTCCCGGGCCATGGCCCAGGGCTGGGCCGGCATGCTCGCGTTCCTGGAGAAGCACCTCAAGGACGGCAAAGGCCAATAGGTCCCCAAAGCAGAGTGCCGCGGTGTCGGCACCTGCGTAACGCATGAACGGCAAGGTCCGGCGCTGGCCCAAACAGTACCGCCACGGCCATGGAGCGGTCTCGCCGGTTGGTCATTCGCAACAGGGGGAATCGTCCCGGCGCTCTGGGACGGTACGGACGCAGGGGCGACGGAACGAAGGCGCGGGACCAAGCGGTCGAGCGCCGAAGCGATCCCGTCGCGCCGTCATCTCAAGCCTGCGGCAACGTAGGGCCTGCCCGCGGCCAAGCCGGCGCACGTCGTTCCAGCGTCATAGGTACGCGGAGAACATCTTGAAGAAGCCGTCGCGGAGGCGGTGGGCGGCGGGCCGGGAATCGACCGCGTGGAGGGTGACCGGCTCGCACTGGGCCAGCAGGGCGTCGAACTCGGCGCTGAGCCGGGCGGCGAGGTCGGTGTCATAGGCCTCGACGTTGAACTCGAAGTTCAGGCGGAAGCTCCGCCGGTCCAGGTTGGCCGAGCCGAAGGTCAGCCAGCGCTCGTCGACGATGAGCAGCTTGGTGTGTACGAACGGCGGCGGGCGGCGGAAGACGCGGACGCCGTGGGAGAGCAATTGCCACAGGTAGGCGTCGGCGGCCCAGCGCATGAAGGGCCGGTCCACCTGGGACGGGAGGATCAGGGTCACCTCGACTCCACGGAGGGATGCCATGATCATGGCACCCGTCAGGGCGGCGCTGGGGATGAAGTAGGGCGTGGTGATGCGTACGTTTCGCTGGGCCGCGGCGAAGGCGCCCTGCAGAATCCAGTGGATGGTCTCGAAGTTCTCGTCCGGGCCGCTGATGACGCCGCGGCACAGCGAACTCCCCTCTTCGATAAGTTGCGGGAAGAAGGCCTCGCCGGGGAGCGGCTGGTCGGTGGCCAGATACCAGTCCTCGCAGAAGGACTGCTGCAGCTCGGCCACGATGGGGCCCCGCAGCTTAAAGTGCAGGTCCTCGACGCGGCGGGGCGAGGGGCGCTCGATCAGGTGGCGTCGGGAGATGTTCATGCCCCCGGTGAAGCCGACCCGGCCGTCCACCACCAGCAGCTTGCGGTGGTTGCGCAAGTTGATCCGCAGGCGGCCGAAGGGGAAGCGCAGGGGGAAGAATGCCGCGACCCTGGCACCGGACTCCAGGAGAAAGCGGCCCAGTCGCGAGAAGGTCCGCACCGCCCCGATGCCGTCCAGGAGCACGTGCACGCGCACGCCCCGCCCGGCGGCGTCAGCGAGGGCGTGGGCGAAGCGGTGGCCCACTTCGTCCCAGTCGAAGATGTAGCTGGCCAGGGTGACGGATCGTTCGGCGCCGTGGATGGCCTCGAGCATCGCCGGGTAGGCCTGCTCTCCGTTGTGCAGCGGCGCGATGGCGTTGCCCGGCAGGAGGGGCATACGGGTGACCCGATCGGCGATGCGCCGCAGGGCCCCGAGATGGCCGATCTGGGGATCGTCGCCGGTAAGGTGGAACTCTCCGACCACGTAGTCGGGAATCTGAAAGGGCTTCTCGCGGCCGCCGAGGCGCTGGACGGCCCGCCGCTTGATCCGGTTGATACCGAGCTGCCAGTAGAACCAGGGCCCGATGACTGGCAAAAGGAGGGCGATGATCGCCCAGATGGCCGCCCCGCGGGGATCGCGCTTGACCATGATCGCGTGGCCCGCGGCCACGGTCCCAAGGACCAGCCAGAGCACGACCAGGGTGAGGGTGACGACGGTGGAGACGTTCACGTCCATCGCGGCGACCATGCCGACACGGTTGACCGCTTCGAGGGTAGCGGTGCCTGCATGAACCGTCGAGCCGGACGATCCGTTTAGTACGGCGTTTCGCAAGTCTCGCCACGAGCTGAGCCGCAGGCTTCAGCATGGGCGAACGCACCGAATTACGGGAACACCCAAGACGCCGAATGGTCGCGCGGGCTGAAGCCCTAATCCTTACCCACAATTCGTTGTGCGTAGGGGTGGATCATGAGCTCGGCGCCGCGGAACATGAACATGAAATCGTACCAACCTTTCCAAGCCGTGGACCAGCCGGGGCGACCGTCGCTTCGGCGACCGATGTATCCTCCCTGTCGGGCGATCCGCAACCAGAACGCCCGCGGGGTCAGCGTCGCCGGATCGACCGGGTCCTTTTTGTCCGCCAGGGCCACCACCACGATCCACAACCACGGGACGCTACGCTGCAACACCGCCGGATCCTGGGTTTCGCCTGCCATGGCCGTCTGGGCCTTCTCCCGCAACATCAACAACCGCACCGCGGCCACCGCCACGATGGCCGCCAGGCGCTGGAGGTCCGCGGCCTCGTCCAGTTGCGAAGCCTCCAGGCGACAGCCCGTTTTCTCCACCTTGTGGAACTCCTCGATGACCCAGCGGCGGCTGTATTCGTCCACCCGGTGGAACGCTTCCTCCGCCGTCGTGGTCGGCTCCGAGGTCAGCAGCATCCACTCCACCGCTTCGGCGTCCTTCGGGGATCTCTCTTCCGTCAGGTATACCGCCGAGACGCGACGCGGCTGGGTGAAACGGTCATCTCGCGCTGGAGGGTCCAGCAGCACCTGGCCACAACGTATGTTCAGACGCGCCGTTCGGGCCGTCCGTTTTTCGGTTCGCGGCAGCTTCAGCACCCGCGGTCCGAGGATCCGTTGTCGGATCATGAACGACCACAGCTTGTCGGTCCCGCCGTGGATCGAGCGATTGTGCTGGGCCCGGATCAGGAAACCGACCCCATGATCGTCGCAAGCCTGCATGACCTGAAAACAATCCGCCTCGCGGTCGGCCACGTGTACCAGGCGACACCCCGATGGCGCCGAGCCCACCGCGGCCACGGCCTCGGACCACAGGTCGGTCTTGGTGAATCGGGCGCGGCGCTGCTCCCGCGTCTCGGCCTCGGGGACCTCCGCTCGGGTGATCCACTGTTGATGAAGCAGGCCCAGCACGTTTCCTTGGGGGGTGACCGCCAGGGTACTGTGCTGCAGCAATCCGCGTCCGCGACCGTCACCAATGGGCCCCAGCCCGCGGGTCTTGCGGCGGGTGGTGAAGTCCAGTTCGCTGATGTCCTCCACGCACAAGACCACCGGGTGCTCCGCGCAGCGGGCGCGGGTGTGTCGGCGATGCGGCGTTTGAATGGCCTCCGCGTTGACCCGGGGGTTGCTCAGGAAACGGTAGGCCGCTTTCAGGTCCGCCCAGTCGTCGCAGGCCTTGGGCAGCGAGTGCTGGGGCGAAGCGGTCACGCTGGCAGCGACCTGAACCAGTCTTTTTTTAAACGACGGTCCGGTAAGAGAGCGTCCAAGAACTGGCCGAAGGCCCACGTCTGGCTCTCGGCCGCGTTCTGCGCAGAACCCAAGCGCGTCATGGGTGAACCTCCTGTTCGTACCCCAACGATTCCCTCGTTCGCGCGAACGTCCTTGTACAACGATTATCATCGTACCAACAGCCCCCACAACCGCAGTCGAGTTGTGGGTAAGGGTCAGGGCTGAAGCCTGCGGCTCAGGGAGTTTGCCGCATCGCGGACGGTCATTGGGGCGGCGTTTGCGTCTTGGTGGAGGTTCGGCCTGAACGGGGTCGCCTCGCCCGGTCAAGCCACGCGCTCACCGTGGAAGGGGCCGCGCATGCCGGCGAGAACTCTCCCCAGCCAGGCGGTGTATACTACGGAGCGGGTCCGGGAGGTGTGCACATGGCCGGCGACGGCGTGATCAAGAGGCGGCATGCTCCGTGGTCCATCCGCCGGTTGGAAAGGCTGACGGCGGGGCTGGTCCTCGTCTTGGTGGCCGTGCCCTTGGTTGGCCAGCAGCCGGAGACCAACGACGAGCCTCTGCTCGAGGCCAGCCGCCGGCTGTCCGAAATCGCCGGACACCTCGACTGGGAGCGGGAGTACGCCTCCATCCAGCACGCCGTCAACAACGTCTGGCGACGAAACGGTTGGGAGAGTGAGCCGCACCGTTTCGCCCGCGACTTGGTGCTGGAGGTCGCGGCGATCCCTCCGTGGGAGTTCATGAAGCGCTTCGAGCGCCTCAACCAGCGCGTCGGGGAGCGCTACGATCTGTCGGCAAGCCAGCGCTTCCAACTGCAAGGGGCGATGATCCGCGAGACCGGCAAGATGCTGCTGGGCCACGCCGACCTGATCTTCGACCAGGCCGGGGAGATGTTGCAGGCCCGCCAGGCGGGTCGGCCGTTCACCGCCGAAGAGATCGCCCGCTGGACCAAAGAAAGCGAGCCGCTCATGGGCGAGGCTCGTGCGGTGATCGATCGGATCAATGGGGAGCTGGGCGCCTCCATGAGCCCGCAGCAGAAGCAGGTCTTCGAGCGTGACCTGGGCGCGTTCGAGCAGCGCTGGGCAGTGGTGCAGGAGATGCGCTCGCAATGGGGGCAGGGCAGGTGGAAGCCCGAGCATTGGGGGCTGGAAGACGACCCCACGCAGGTCGGGCGGGCCGGCCCCGACGCTTGGCGACCCGGGCCCGGGTCTTCGCCCGTCGGACCGATGATGCCGGAGCCGGCGGCGATTCCTCGCTGGAAAGCGCACGACCCGTCCACCTGGTTCGCCTACGTCCTGGAGGTGAAAGGCACCTACGAGCTCGATCCCGGACAGATGACCACCGCCGAGTCGATCCACGCCGAACTGGTCGGACGGGCCACGGGGTACGCCACGCGGGCCGGGGAGGACCTGCTCCGCGTTCCCGAGGCCGAGCGAGCCGTCCACCCCGCCTATGAGCCCATCCGCGAGCTCTTCGCCGAGCTGCAAAGCCGCCTGGAGCCCATCCCCACCACCGCCCAGCGCCACCGCGCCGAAGGGAAGTCGCCCTGAGCAGCGCGGCGCGGCATCACGGCCTTCTCGTCGCCCTGGCCATCCTGGTCGGAGTCGCCCTGCATTTTCCCGCGCTGAGGTGGGGCTTCCTGGCCGACGACTACGGGCATCAGATCATCCTTCGCGAGCTGGGCCGGCACGAGACCCTTCGCCCGTGGAGTCTCTTCGACTTCGGGACGTTGCCGGGCAGGGAGGATGCGGAAGGTGAGCTCGGGGCGTACCCCTGGTGGGTCTCCCGGGACTGGAAAGTCCGGTTCTTCCGTCCCCTGACCAGCGTCACCCTGTGGCTCGACCACGCCCTGTACGGCGGTTGGGCGGCGGGCTATCACCTGAGCAGCTACGCCTGGTACGCCGGGGTGCTCCTCCTGGCGTATCGTCTCTATGGTGCCCTGGGGCTGTCACCGCGAAAGGCCCTGATGGCCCTCGTGCTGCTGGTGTCGTCGACCGCGGCGCTCTTTCCGGTCGGCTGGCCGGCGAATCGCAGCAGCCTGCTCGACGCGTTCTTCACCCTCGGGGCGATTCTCGTCCTGGCCCGGCACCAGCGATGGGGGCCGGGCCTGGCCCTGGCGGCGGCGATCGCCCTGGCCTGCTTCGCTTGCCTGGCCAAAGAGTCGGGCGTGGCGGCGTTCGCCGTGATCGCTCTGTACCTGCAGTGGCAACGCCGTGTCACCGGCGGCGCGGCCCTGGGGCGCTGGGCGAACCGTGGCACGATGTTGAGTCTGGCGGCGGCGGCCGGCTACATGGTCGGCCTGACGGCGTTCGGGTACGGGGCCAACACCGTCTTCTACCCCACGCCGTGGGGCAGTCCCCTGGCGTTTCTCGGACGGCTGCTGATCCTGGTGCCGGTCGGCGGGCTCGCCCTGATTTCACCGTTACCCGTGGACGGGATCTTCGTCGTGCCGCGAATCGGGCCGTACGTGGCGACGGCCGCCCTGATCGTCCTGCTCCCCGTCGCATGGGTCATCGGGCGGCAGCGGCGGCAGTTGCCGGCGAGTGGGTTCCTGGCCGGGTGGGCGTTCCTGACCCTGCTGCCCCAGGCAGGGGCACCGCCGTCCGGCCGACTGCTCCTGGTCCCGTCGATCGCCAGCTCGGCCCTGCTGGCCCTTTTTCTTTCATGGGCGCTGTCTCGCCGCCAGGAGCGAACGCCGGGCAGGGGGCCGCGGGCGGTAGCCCTGATTCTGGGCGTTAGTGCCGGACCGCTGTCAGCGATTGCCGTGGTGATCGGCGGGTTCCAGGTTGCGGTGATCGCCGACGACTGCCGCCGGGTGCTCTTGACTGCCGGCGTGGGACCGCCCTCGCTGGGAAGGCGTGAGGTCTTCATGCTCCAGTCGCCCATCGGCCTGCTGGGCCTGACCCCGCAAACGCTTTGGAATGTGGAATCGGATGACCGGAATCTGCGCCTCTGGGTCGTACACGCGGGCAGGCGGGCCCTCCGCTGGAGCCGCCCCGACGAGCGCACCTTCGTGCTTAAGAGCATGGACGGACCGTTCCTGACCACACTCTTCGAGAGCATCTTCCTCGCGGACGAGGGCTCGCCCTCACCCGACACGGTGTGGCGGACCCCACTGTTCACCGTCGAGGCGGCCGCGGTAGACGAGGGCGGTCTGCGGAGCTTTCGCGTGCGCCTGCCGGAATCGCTCGATGAACCGCGCTACCGGTTCCTCATCTGCCAAGAAGGAGCCCTCACGGCGCAGCGTCCGCCCGGGGTGGGATCGTCGCGGCTGATTCCGCGCGTCGTCCCGCCCAACCCGCTGGTACCGTAGGCGAAACCGCCGGCTTGGGCGGCGCGCTTCGGCCGGACCCGCCTCGCCGCTCCTGCCCGATCAGCGACGCGCGATGGAAAGGCCTCATCCGTCTTGCAACCAGCGGGAACGGGCGAGATGATTCGGTCGATCCGGGCGTGTCGCCCGGTCGGGCCGGGAGGGGTTCTAGGCACGCGGAGATAACACCATGGCGAGGCGGAGCCGCTTCGGGGTGGGCTGGGCATCCGCTCTGGTTACGACCGTCGTCGGCGCCGCCTTGGCGGTCTCGGGTTGCGCCCCCGCCGGTGGAGGAGGCGGCGCGGGCAACGACAACACCGGCAACGTCAACGATAACGTCACCGACAACACCAACGACAACGGCGCCGCCAACGACAATGAGAACGCCAACGACAACACCGGCGGCGACGTGGCTGGCCGGCCGCTGAGTATCTTCAACACGGACAGCTTCACCGGCTCGGGTAACTGCGCGATGTGTCACTCCGGGCTGGAGGACGCCGTGGGTGCCGACGTGTCCATCGACACCGCCTGGCGGGCGACCATGCTGGCCAACGCCGCGAGGGACCCCTTCTTCCTGGCCAGCGTCAGCGCGGAAGTCGCGGAGGCGCCGGCGGCGCTGGGCCCGGTCATCGAGGAGACGTGCGCCACCTGCCACATGCCCATGGCCCGCACCCAAGCCGCGGCCGACGGTACGCCGATCGGCGTGCTGAACGGCGGCTTTCTCGATCCCGCCCATGCGTTGCACGACGCGGCCATGGATGGCGTTTCCTGCGCCGTCTGTCACCAGATTCAAGATGACTTTCTGGACGATCCGCAGGCAAGCTACAACGGCGGATACCGCATCGACACCTCGACCCAGAGCCCGGACCGGCTGGTCTATGGGCCGTATCCACAGCCGCAGCAGCCGGACGTCATGCAGACCGCGGTGGGCTACCTGCCGGTGCATGGGCCGCACCTCGGCCAGTCGGGCCTCTGCGGCACCTGCCACACCCTGTTCACGCCGACGCTCAATGCCGCGGGGGAGATCGTGGGCAAATTCCCCGAGCAAACCCCCTTTCTGGAGTGGCGGCAGAGCCGCTTCGCCGACGGCGGGGAGGACGACCGCACCTGTCAGAGCTGCCACATGCCCGCCGCGGAAGGGGCGGTGGTCATCTCGGCGGTGCCCTTGGACCTCGCCGGGCGAGCCCCCTTCAGCCAGCACCTGTTCCTGGGCGGAAACGTCTTCATGCTCCGCCTGCTGAGAGACAACATTGTGGCACTTGGCCTGACCGCCTCGACCGCCGACTTCAACGCGGCCATCGCCCTCACCGAGTCGTTCCTGCGGAACAACACCGCCGTGCTCACCATCGACGAAGCCGGCGTCGCTGGAGTAACGCTCGCCCTGGAGCTAACCGTCACAAACCTGTGCGGCCACAAGTTCCCCACCAGCTTCCCGTCGCATCGGGCGTGGATCCACCTGACCGTGGCCGACGGGGCGGGCGAGATCGTCTTCGAGTCCGGGGCGCCCGGCGCGGACGGGTCGATTGCCGGCGCCGACGCCGACGAGGACCCGGCCGCGGTCGAGCCGCACTTCGACCGGATCACCTCGGTCGGCCAGGTGCAGATCTACGAGTCCCTCATGGCCGACACCGACGGCGCGGTCACCTACACGCTGCTGCGGGGCAGCACCTACGCCAAGGACAACCGCCTGCTGCCGGAGGGGTTCGCCAAGGGCTCCGCCGGCGCCGACATCGCGGTGTACGGGGCCGCGGCGAACGACGCGGATTTCGTCGGTGGGTCAGATCGAATCTCCTACGACGTCGACGTGAGCGGGCACGAGGGCCCGTTCGCGGTAACCGCGGAGCTGCTGTACCAGACGGTGTCCTTCCGGTTCGCCGAGGCTCTCGTCCAGGTGGACACTCCGCT
>Ga0214473_10008283_pt1 | contig 12303 bp, 10 predicted proteins | sample RVTome_7_FD_203509 | JGI IMG/M metagenome (GOLD analysis project Ga0214473, IMG submission 203509) | Soil microbial communities from uranium-contaminated site in the Upper Colorado River Basin, Wyoming, United States - RVT98D197 | ecosystem: Environmental > Terrestrial > Soil > Contaminated >... | reverse complement strand
TGCGCTTGTTCGTGACCTTGATCCGCAGTCAGAGATCTGTCGCAGCGGGGATATTGAACGGGTCTCGGTGGTCAATGGAGAGATGGAAGACTTTTGGACGTTGGAGCGTGCTATCAATGAGCATGAGGTGGAGGTCATTTTTCATCTGGGCGCCCAGACAATCGTGGGTACGGCCAACCGGTTCCCCCTGCCCACCTTCGAGGCCAACATCCGGGGCAGTTACAACCTTTTGGAGGCCTGTCGGGTGCACCGCGACCTGGTTCAGCGGGTTCTGATTGCCTCAAGCGATAAGGCTTACGGCGAGCAGCCAAAGTTACCCTACACCGAAGAGATGTCTTTGAACGGGCGTCATCCGTACGAAGTCTCAAAGAGCTGCGTGGATTTGATCGCCCAGGCTTATGCCCACACTTATCGTTTGCCCGTGGCCATTGCCAGATGCGGGAACGTTTATGGGGGGGGCGATTTAAATTGGAGCCGGATTGTTCCGGGGACCATCCGTGCCTTTTTCCGAAGGGAGCGGCCGATCATCCGTAGTGATGGTAATTATATGCGGGATTATATCTATGTCAAAGATGTGGTTCAAGCCTATCTATGCTTGGCCGAATGCCTGGATGACAAAAGGGTGCAGGGCGAAGCGTTCAATTTCAGCACCGAGGTGTCAATGACCGTGTGTGAAATGGTGCGGGCGATCCAGGAACAAATGCGTTGCCAGGACATCAAATTAGATATTCGCAACTGTGCTGAAGGAGAAATCCGGAACCAACACCTTTCCGCAGCCAAGGCCCGAGAAGTTCTGGGGTGGAAACCGCAGTTTAATATTGACCAAGGTTTGAGCGAGACCATTGAGTGGTACCGCGCCTTCCTCTCTCCTGTGTGAGTCATCAATGATCATGGGAGGAATCACTCTCCAAAACAGAAATCTCACCGCAGAGCCGCAGCGCGGCATAGCCGCAACCAAATAAAAAGATGTCTCACGCAGAGATCGCGGAGACCGCAGAGATGATAGAGGAAGATATATGTTTATGGAGAATCGGGGAGATACCGATTCTCCATAAGCCTCATGCCTTCGGCAATGAATGCCCCTGTGGGGCTGAAAGTTTTTGTTTGTCGGTAACTCCCGACAAACAAAAATCTGTTCTCTCTGAGCCCTCTGTGTTCTCGAGCGAAGCGGGCGTGAAATAAAAACTCATTTCTCCGTGACTCTGTGGTGAAAATTTATCTTGGACAAGAGTGGGGAGGAATAGGAGATGGATGGTGTCATAATCAGACACGGCGATAAAATCATAGAAGGGGTTCAGGTCATACCGTTACGAAGGATCCCCGATCAGCGCGGTACCGTTTATCACATGCTTAAGGCAACGGATCCGCATTTCCTGCAATTTGGGGAGATCTACTTCTCAACCGTGTATCCAAGCGTGGTGAAGGCATGGAAAATTCATCGGAGAGTTACCGTGAATTATGCCTGTATTTTCGGACGTATCAAGCTCGTGCTCTTTGATGGGCGAGACTCCTCCCCAACGAAGGGTGTCCTCATAGAGGTTTTTCTGGGGTTTGAGAACCATTCTCTCGTCGTGATCCCGCCGGGGATCTGGAATGGATTCCAAGGAATGAGCGAACACGTGGCGATCGTTGCTAATTGCGCCACGGAGCCCCATGATCCTTCCGAGTTCGATCGTCTTAATCCCACGCAGAATCATATTCCCTATACCTGGTGAGAAGGAGGAGACAGGCATGAATGGGACGGTTCTCGTTACGGGGGCTGGTGGCTTTGTGGGGTCCGCTGTCGTTCGACTTTTCGTTAAATCGCTTGGAGGAGGTACTCCTCCGAAGTTTTCCGATGGGACACCGGTAAAGCGCCTGGTCGCCCTTCTACGACCCGGAGGCTCCCTGGAGCGTCTCCAAGAAATCCCCGGGACCGGGGATTGGTCTATTGAGTCTGCCGATATGACCAACCGCTCCGAATTCCGGAGCCTGCTTGGCAGGGTTCGCCCCAGAGCGGTTCTGCATCTTGCTCTGGACAGGGCCGCATATTGCGACCTCCCCGAGGCAGAAAGCAGCCGGGTGAACATCGCCCCTCTGGAGACAATTTTCGATGGCCTGGTCGGGGTGCCAGGTGCTCGTGTGATCCATACAGGCAGTGCGTGGATACTCCAGGCGGGGGAAAGACTGGACGAGAATACCAGAATAGAAGCACGGTCGGTTTTCACCGAGAATAAAGCAAGGGTAGACCGACTGCTGCCAACTCTTCACGAGAAAACTGGGGTCAATTGGATCAACCTGCGTCTCTTCAACATCTTCGGAAAATACGAGAGTGCATCACGACTGTTGCCCTACCTCGTTTTAAGTCTGTCCCGGGGAAAGGTTGCAGAGCTCTCCCATGGCGATCAAATCCGTGATTTCAATGATGTTGAGGTGATTGCCAGGGCCTATTGGTTGGCTTTGCAAGCGGATGAAAGCGCCTGCGGTAACGTCTATCACGTTGGCTCGGGGCGAGGCATGAGTGTGCGGGACTTTGCTGCGACTGTGGCTGAGGTAACGGGAAATGCCGGTCTGATCCGGTTCGGGGTAAGGAAGACTCCCGACCAAGAGCTACATTGCCTGGTTGCTGATCCGACCCGTACCCAACGGATTCTCCATTGGTCCCCTGCACCTGATCTGGAACTGTGTATCCGGAGGGCAGCGGAGTGGTGGATCGAACGGTCTTTCCTCCTGACCATCAGGAATTCAAAAAAGGGAGAGTAAAATCCATGAATGCCTGCAGGGCCTGTAAGAGCAATCGGTTATATATGTTCCTTCCTCTGGGATCTCATCCTTTGGCGAACGGTTTCGTGAAGGAAGACCAATTGACAAAGGGCGAGGCGTTATTTCCTCTGGACGTCTATGTCTGTCTGGATTGTGGCCTCATTCAGATCTGCGATAACGTCCCGCCGGATTTTTTTAGAAATTATGTGTACGTTCCATCCGCCTCTGATGCCTTGCGCAACCATTTTGCCAATTTGGCCGACATGGTGGCCGAGAAGTTCCTGCCTTCCTCAGAAGCCTTGACGATTGATATTGGATGCAATGATGGGCTTTTCTTGAAATGTTTGAAGGATCACGGGAAAAGAGTGCTGGGAGTGGACCCCGCGACCAATATTATCCAGATGGCCAGGCAAAAAGGCCTGGAAATCCTAAACGAGTATTTTACTCCCAGCATCGCCAGAGGAATAAGGGAGAAATATGGACCGGCGACCGTGGTCGTAACAACCAACACCTTCCATCATATTGACGATCTTGATTTTTTCACCGAAGGCATAATATTTCTTCTCGCGGATAAGGGCGTCTTCATCATCGAGGTCCCCCATGCCCTGGAGCTTATCGAACAGAACGAGTTCGATGGTGTCTATCATGAACATGTCTCCCAGTTTACCGTGAAATCCCTCGTGGACCTCTTTGGGCGGTTTGGCCTGGAGGTGTTCCATATCGAGAGGCTGGACATACACGGCGGATCGATGAGGATTTTCGTCAGGAAGAGAAAGGAAGGAAGCGATGAATTGCCGGTAGTGTCTGAATGGCTCTCTCGGGAGATCGAAAGGAAACTCTTCTCCACGTCCACTTATGACGCATTCCGCTGGCGGGTGGAGAGAATCAAAGAGACACTGCTGAAGCTCCTGCAAAAACTGAAGGGGGAGGACAAAAGGGTCGTTGGCTATGGATCGTCAGCAAGAGGAAACACCCTGCTTAACTACTACAAGATCGGGACGGATCTTCTCGAATATATCGTGGACCGAAACAGCCTCAAACAAGGGCTTTATTCGCCGGGGATGCACATTCCCGTTCTCCCGGTGGAAAAGCTCCTGGAAGACAGGCCTGACTATGTCTTGATCCTGGCCTGGAACTTCGCCGAAGAGATCATGAGACAGCAGGAAGAATACGGACGGCATGGAGGGAAATTCATTATTCCGATTCCGGAACCGAGAGTCATTGACCAACCCCTTCGCTTCCCTCTACAGGCCAGAGGTGGGCATGGGTAAAGACACCGGCCTCCGGGAGGAGATCCTTAAAAGGGTGGAGGAATTCTATGAGGAAAAGTTTGGCCAGGACAAGTTCCTTCCCGGAATCACTCCTGTGCCCATTTCTGGCAGAGTCTTTGATGCCGATGATCTGCTCCATCTGGTCGATTCAGCGCTCGAATTCTGGCTGACTACCGGGCGTTATGCGGACCAATTTGAGCGAGAATTTGCCCGTTTTCTCAACGTGGACCATGCTCTTCTATGCAATTCCGGGTCGTCGGCAAACTTGCTTGCAGTATCGGCCCTCACCTCACCTAAATTAGGCGACGAAAGACTTCATCCCGGAGATGAAGTCATTACGGTCGCTGCCGGTTTTCCGACGACGGTCAATGCAATCCTCCAGAACCAATTAGTTCCTGTCTTTCTCGATATAGATCTCGGGACCTATAATCTCAATATAAACCACCTGGAAGAAGCACTCGGGCCGCGCACTCGAGCCATCATGGCAGCTCATACCCTGGGCAATCCATTCGACCTGGCAGCCGTGCAGGACGTCGCGAGACGGCACAACCTGTGGCTGATCGAGGACAATTGTGACGCCCTTGGCTCGACGTACCAGGGGAGGTATACCGGCAGTTTCGGCGACCTGGCAACGGTAAGTTTCTATCCCGCCCACCACATTACGATGGGCGAGGGGGGGTGTGTCCTGACCAACCAGTCCCCACTCAAAATTTTGATAGAGTCCTTCCGGGATTGGGGACGGGACTGTTGGTGTGACCCGGGAAGAGAAAACACCTGCGGCAAACGTTTCGATTGGCAATTGGGCGACCTGCCTCAGGGTTATGACCACAAATACATTTACTCGCACGTGGGTTATAACTTGAAACTGACTGATCTGCAGGCAGCGGTTGGGGTGGCTCAATTGAAGAAACTTCCTCGTTTCATCGAAATTCGCAAGCGCAACTGGCAACTTCTCCATGAAGGATTAAAGTCGTATGAGGAGGTCCTCATCCTGCCACAAGCCACTCCTGAGAGTGATCCCAGTTGGTTCGGTTTCTTGATCACGGTGCGGCCTGGAGCGCCTTTTACCAGGAAAGAGCTCGTGCATTTTTTGGAGAACCGTAAGATCGCGACGCGGTTCCTCTTTGGGGGCAACCTGACTCGTCAACCGGCCTACAAGGGTATCCGGCATCGAGTGGTAGGAGAATTGAAGAATACCGATGTTGCCATGAATCAGTCATTCTGGATCGGCGTTTACCCAGGGCTGACAGAGGAGATGATCAACTACATGTTAGAGATGTTCGGGGACTTCTTAAAGGGGCAGCGCTTATGAACTCCTCTTTCACAGAAGGATATCAAATCTACCCCATCATTCTGCATTTCTTGAAGGGTCTGATGCTGTTCTCATTCTTAGGCCTCTGGATCGCTGAACCTATGCAAACCTTTGCCAGGGATTTGAAGGAATCGAACAATTCTGTCGTGGTGATCGTTGACAACACCAAGCAGTACCAGACAATGGAGGGGTTTGGTGTGACCCACGGCCCGCTCGTGCATGAGGGAAGGGGCGATGTGTTGGGTCCTGAGCTTCGTGCCAGGGCAATTGATGCGGTTTATAACCAGGTCGGTATTACGACCGGGAATCTGGAAGGTGGTTTGCTCGAAAGCGCTGCTGGGTGGGAAAGAAGAGCAAATGACAATGACGACCCCTTCCATTTCAACTGGAAAGGATTTCAGACATCCAGGGCGGATGCCATGAAGAGAAAGGTGATCGATCTCGCTCAGCCACTCGGTTTTGACAACTACTTTCTCGGCCAGAAGATCAATGTGCGCTGGGCAAGCCCTTGGCTGGATCATATGCGAACCAAAGATTACCAGCGCTACCTGGATGAGGCCGCGGAACAGGTCGCAGCGGGTCACATCTATTGGCGTGATAAGTATGGCATCGTTCCACGATACCAGATGTTCTTTAACGAGCCTCTGAGCGGGAATCGGGAACTTCTAAACGGGACGGTCCAGGATGTGGTGAATATTGTCAAACGTTCGGGAGCAAGGCTCCGGAGAGAGGGTTTCCGGGATATTAGAGTCGTAATCCCTAACGAGGAAACAGAGGAAAAGTCTCTAAGCACCGCGGCAAGTATTCTATCAGATCCTGAAGCAAGACAATTTGTAGGGGCCATCGGGTACCACACTTATCCCTATGGATCGGCATATGCGAGTATCCCTAAGATCCTTCGAGGCCCTGGAACCGGCAGACCGGACCCCAACAGAATTGCGGTTCGTAACAAATTACGGGACCTTGGGAAGCAGTATGGCATTCCAGTCTGGATGACAGAAGTTTCCCATGGCGAAGTCGATCCGAGATCCTTCGATGCTCTTCGGGGAAGGGCTATCCATATCCACGACGAGCTAATCTATGCGGATGCTGCGGCCTATTTCGGCATGAACAATATGTGGGATGCCATCTCACACCAGTTGCACTTTGGCGATCGAGATCGAAACTTTTTCGCCAGCGAGGGAGGTATTGTCTTGATCGACAACAATAAAAAGGCGGTTTACATCACAGGGATGGGCTATGCGATCGGCCACTACGCCCGGTGGGTCAAGAGAGGAGCGGTTCGGATTGAGGCGACAAGCAGTGATCCTTCCGTTCAGGTGACCGCCTTCCGGCATGACGGCCAGAAAAGGATCGTAATGGTGATTATCAACAATGGGTCCACCAACAGAACGTTGAATGTTAATTTAGTTGATCTGACACTGGATGGAGCCTTATCCCTCGAGCAGTCCACCGCTTCCGCCCGGTGGCAACTTCTTAGCCCGCGTACTCAGGCGTCGCCCACTGCTTATAGCTTAGTTGTGCCAGCGGAAAGCGTGACGACAGTCATAGGCCAAACAAAACCCTAATGTTATGAATCTCAAGAATCAATTATACTCGCTATATGCTGTTGCAATCGCAGCCTGCCTGATCCTTGGATTCCTTCCATTGGGACGTTGGCAGCTTTTCGATGCGGGTCACTCGTCTTGGAACCTCCATCTGCTGCAAACAGCCTTACTTCTGGCCGCGTTATCTCTGACAGTCTATATGGTAATAGCGATGCGAAACGACAACGTGGATTCTACCGAGAAATTCCTTTTCCATCTTGTTGTTGGCCTTCTGATAGTGCATTCGAGTCTCGTGATGATGCAATTCTGGAAGATGTTGACTCATCAAACCCCGGATACGTGGTCGGAACAGGTGATATTTTTGACTGCCGCTCAATCCGATGGCCTATCAGGTCTTTATTCCATGTCAAAGCTGTCCTCACCGCCTTTCACTACTGCAACATACGGCCCGGTTTTCTATTCGGTATTAAAGGTATTGTTTCTGTTTCTTGGAAAATCCACAGTGGTAGGCCGGTATCTGAGCGTTGCTTCGGTTCTAACAATCGCTGTTCTGCTTTATTCAATAATGCAAAGCTATAAGAAGAGTTCGTGGTCAATGATAGTGCCACTACTTTTTCTGTCCACCTTCCCAATCCTAGCCTGGAGAGGCTCCTTAGCAAAACCTGAGTTTCTAGCTGCATGCTTATCTTTAGGAGGATTGTATGTTTATATTAGTCGCGGCCTAATAGTACGAAAGAACTGGCTATTCTGGTCTGCGACGCTTTGTGGACTGGCATTGCTCACTAAAGTATCAGCATTTGGCGGCTTTGCTGCTATCAGCGTCCATTTGTTTATGGAGAAACGGTATAAAGAATGTATTGGATTTATCTCCCTCGTATGCTTTTTGTTTTTGGGAGTGTATGCTGCGTTGTGGCGGCCCACTGAGGGAGGGATCTGGTTTATGACAATCACAGCTAATGCCCTTAAGTTTAATCCTTATAAGATCGTCAAATTTGGCATCGAACTATATCTGACGAGCACATTGGTGGTGCTATCAATAGCTGCCAGTACCGTTCTTATAGCTATGAGAAAAAGGGGAAATGCAATTGCGATGGTAGGGTCGTTTTATTTCTTAATTTCCTTGTGCTGGTTTATGATTGCCATAGGGCGGCTTGGCAGCTCGTACAACTATTTTATTGAGGCAGCGGTAGGCGGATCGGTCGTTATTGGAATCCTTCTCATGGAATACAACAGTTTGAAAGAATTGGCTTCCATTAGGTTCCTACTTGTCATAATTGGGATAAGTATGTTCACTCATCTCGTACCTCAGATTGGAATGACAACAAGGCAATACGATGATGGTAAAGAGAGGACGGAAATCGTCAATATTCTGTCGGACTTGAAAACAGTTAGTGGTGAGTACGTTTTGTCAGATGATTATTATTGCATGGATGTCATTCAAGCTGGGCATCACCCTTTAATCATTGCTGGTCTCCAATACACCGCGATGAGTGACAGGGGGATTGTAAGTACTGAGCCTTTGATTGAAGTAATTCGTAACAAGAAGGTGCCTTACGTTGTGCTCGAAAACACACTTGCCTGGCACTCCAGTCTGCCGTATGGAGAGCGCCTCTGGCCGGCTAATGTTCTGGATTATTTAGAGCAAAACTATACTTGTACCACCGTCAAAAAAGGAAGGTTTGACGAACGATACCTCGTGATTTGTGAGCGCGCCCGGTAAGAGAGCAGGCGGGGAAGACACATAGACACATGGATTGGAGAATTGGTGAGGGCATTGCGTGGTTTAGGCGATTGCGAAACGGCTCCCATTTCAATCTGCTAGGGGTCGAGATTCTGTCAAAGGAGGAGATATATGGCACATCAGTTCATCCCTGTTAATGAGGGCAGCTTTTAGAGGGAATTATGGATTTAAGAACTCGCGTTCCTGGCATGTCGGTGGTAGTGCCCGCATTCAACAGTGAAGCGATTCTGGGTGAGCTTGTGGAACGCCTCGGCACGATTCTGCCCAAACTGGCTGATCGCTTTGAGATAATTCTCGTAAACGATGGGAGCGGTGACAGGACCTGGGAATGTATCCAACAATTTGCAGCCGGCAACGCCTGGGTCCACGGGATTTGTCTAATGCGAAATTACGGCCAGCACAATGCTGTGCTCTGTGGCATTCGAGAGGCGAAGTACGACATCATCGTAACAATGGATGATGACCTGCAGCATCCTCCGGAGGAGATTACAAACCTTCTCACGAGGCTTGCTGAGGGATACGATGTAGTATATGGAACTCCAAGAAGGGAACAACACAGTCTATGGCGGAACGTAGCGTCCCGGATTACCAAAATAGCTCTTCAGAATGCAATGGGAGCGGAAGTTGCACGCCAGGTAAGTGCCTTCAGACTGTTTCGCAGGTCCGTGCAGCAGGGGTTTCGTGACTACAATGGGCCCTTCGTCTCCATTGATGTTTTGCTCACATGGGCAACAACGCGATTTAGTGCAATTCCGGTACAGCACAACCCGCGCCCGATTGGTAAGTCAAATTATACCCTCTGGAAGCTGATGACCCATGCTTTAAACATGATGACTGGTTTTAGTACATTACCACTGCAACTTGCGAGTATGATAGGCTTTATATTTACCCTTTTTGGTGTTGGGATCCTGTTTTACGTGGTTGGTCGCTATCTGATTCAGGGTACCACCGTCGCCGGGTTCCCATTCCTGGCTTCGGTAATAGCAATTTTTTCCGGCGCCCAACTTCTAGCCCTCGGGGTCATTGGGGAGTATTTGGCGAGAATGCACTTTCGGATGATGCAAAGACCAAGCTATACAGTGAGATCTAAGACGCCGTGAGGAATAGAGAGGACAGCGTGGGGCGCAAAGAACTCTGCAAATTTCTTGATTGGGATTCTGAATTCTTCCGATGTCAAATCGCACGCATTATACCCAATAGACTGACTTCAAAGGATATCGGCGCCATTTTCAGATGGTGCCGCGACCGTAGTATCGATTGCCTCTACTTTCTCGCAGACGTGGATGATCCAGCCACCGTATTTGAGGCTGAAGCAAATGAGTTTCACCTTGTCGATATTCGCATTACCCTGGAAAGATTGATCGAGGCTATCCCTTCTGCGAATCGAAGAGCATTTCAAGGTGTTATTCGGCCGTCCAAAATATCTGATGTTCCGGCTTTGCGAGCGATGGCAAAACTCAGTCATCGCGATTCCCGGTTCTACTACGATGGCAGATTTTCGAGATCTCGGTGTGATGCTTTGTACACGACGTGGATTGAAAAGAGCTGCAACGGATATGCCAATATCGTGTTCGTTTCCGAAATTGGTGGAGTTCCCGCTGGGTATGTCTCATGTCATCTAGCAAAACAAGCGAGGGCGCAGATTGGTCTTCTTGGAGTTCATGGCAATTTCTGGGGTAAAGGCATAGGCGAAGGTTTGCTGAACGAATCCCTTCGATGGTTTGCGGAGCAAGGCGCTAAACGAGTCGCGGTGGTGACACAGGGGCGAAATTGTAGTGCACAGCGCCTATACGAGCGATGCGGGTTCGTGACGCAATCGGTTCAGCTCTGGTACCATCGTTGGTTTAACTCAATTAGGAAGAGATTACCTGCCCAAAAATGAAATTATGCATCCGATGTGGTTCTAAATTCAATGGAGTTGATTGGAAATGTCCTTCGTGCAGTTTTATTCCTGGACGGGTGGAAGGCCATTTTTCGTTTACCTCGGAGATCACGGGAGGAAGGGATGGATTCAACGGAGGCCACTTTTCAAAACTTGCTGCTGTCGAAGACAGTAACTTTTGGTTTGCATCAAGGAGAGATTTGATCCTTTGGGTATTAAGGCACTATTTCCCGAAATCAAAGAATTTCCTTGAAATCGGATGCGGCACTGGATATGTACTTGCAGCCATTGAGAAGAGGTTTTCAAAGCATTCTGTATATGGGAGCGAGATTTGCAGTGGTGGTCTGAGATTTGCGGCAAGGCGTTTGAAGCAAACTTGTCTATTTCAGATGGATGCCCGGAACCTACCATTTGAAAATGAATTTGATACAATTGGAGCCTTTGATCTACTTGAGCATGTCACGGAAGATGAACTTGTTCTATCGGAGCTTTACAGAGCGGTGGCGACCGGAGGTGGCCTTGTTCTTACTGTGCCCCAACATCGTTTTCTTTGGAGCTCGTGGGATGAACTAAGTTGTCACAAAAGGCGTTATACCAGAAAAGAGCTTTCCGACAAGGTGACCAGGGTGGGGTTCAGGGTGATACGGATGACGTCTTTTATATCGCTGCTGCTTCCTGTGCTTATCATCAAGCGTCTGATGTTCCACAGGCGACGCGAGTTGCATACGCGATGCGGAGCATTTGCGGACTTGAATTTACCAAAACTGATCAATGCAGTCTTCGGAAAGGTCTGCAATATCGAAAATTGGATTTTGAGGAGAGGGGCATCCTTACCAGCGGGGGGTTCCCTGCTTTGCGTTGCTATGAAGGGGTAAGTCTGTGGATACTCTTAGGTACAAAATCCCGTTCAACAAGCCGTTTATTGTAGGCAAAGAACTTTATTACATCTCACAATCCGTATTGGTGGAATCTCATCTCTCGGGTGAAGGCAAGTTCACGAAGTTATGTCACGAATGGTTGGAAAGTCGGTTGGGATGTACGAAGGCGCTTCTTACCCACTCCTGTACGGCAGCCTTGGAGATGGCAGCGATTCTGTGCGACATCAAGCCCGGTGATGAGGTGGTAATGCCCTCATTCACGTTTGTTTCGACAGCGAATGCATTTGTTCTGCGGGGGGCTATTCCGGTCTTCGTGGATATAAGACCTGACACATTGAACATTGATGAAAACAAAATTCCGGCCGCGGTGACCGAAAGGACCAGGGCAATCCTGCCTGTGCATTATGCGGGCGTCACTTGTGAGATGGACGTGATAATGGAGCTCGCCGAACAGTATAAGCTTTGGGTCATAGAAGATGCGGCCCAAGGACTTCTTTCCACCTACAAGGGGCGTTATCTGGGTACGGTCGGCCACCTTGGATGTTTGAGTTTTCATGAGACAAAGAATATTATCAGCGGAGAAGGAGGCGCTTTGCTCATTAATGATGCGAGGTTTATCGAGCGGGCGGAGATCGTCAGAGAAAAAGGAACAAACAGGAGTAAATTCTTCCGTGGTGAAGTGGACAAATATACCTGGGTGGATATAGGTTCATCATTTCTACCGAGTGAGTTGATAGGAGCATTTTTGTATGCTCAATTGGAACAAGCCGAGAAAATCAGTTCGAGGAGATGCGAAATTTTCGCGCTTTATTACAACTCGTTGAAGCCATTGGAGGATCAGGGTTTTCTAAGACTTCCTATTATGGGAAATGATTGCCGCAGCAATGGCCATATTTTTTATATCGTTACGCGAACCCTTGATGAACGGTC
>Ga0214473_10008282_pt1 | contig 12303 bp, 7 predicted proteins | sample RVTome_7_FD_203509 | JGI IMG/M metagenome (GOLD analysis project Ga0214473, IMG submission 203509) | Soil microbial communities from uranium-contaminated site in the Upper Colorado River Basin, Wyoming, United States - RVT98D197 | ecosystem: Environmental > Terrestrial > Soil > Contaminated >... | reverse complement strand
ACCACATCGTGGAATTATTGTTGTCAATCGCGTTTGCTTTCAGGTAGGAAGGGCCTTGCTCACTGTCCACGGAATTTACGGAAGCGTTAGGGATAGGGGTGCCTGCTCCCTCGGAAACGTTTATTATTGGTCTTAGAAAGAAGGAGGCGGAAATTATAAATAAAAATCCAAGAAAAAAGATAAAGTTAAATTTATTTTTTTGTTTTTTTATCATATTTTTAGGCTTTTATGCGTAAATTATAACAGATTTAACTGTATTTGCCAATTTGCTTAGTTTTAGCTAAAATAAAGGGCATGGACAATAAACTAGACATTTCGGTCGTTGTTCCCCTGTATAACGAGGAGGGCAATGCCAAAGAACTTCATAAGAGAATTGTCGAGGCTTGCGGGCCTTTAGGCAAGACTTACGAGATTATTTTTATCGATGACGGTTCGACCGACGGAACGGCTAAAGACTGCGAAGGCTTAAAGCCTTTGAAATTTATCCGATTCCGAAAAAATTACGGCCAGACGGCTGGTTTTGACGCTGGAATCAAGGCGGCCAGAGGAGACATCATCATCACTATGGACGGAGACCTCCAAAATGATCCGAAAGATATCAAACTGCTCCTCGAAAAAATGAATGAAGGATACGATGTAGTTTCCGGTTGGCGATGGCAAAGAAAGGATGCTTTCATGAAAAGATTTTATTCCCGCATAGCTAATCTGTTCCGAAAACTTTTAGTGAAAGACAACATTCACGACAGCGGGTGCAGCCTGAAAGCTTACAAAAGAGAATGTTTTAAGGATGTCGATCTTTTTGGGGAAATGCATCGCTTTATGCCGGCCATTTTGCAGTTTGACGGATATAAAGTCGGGGAAGTGAAAGTTAATCATTTTCCCAGAATTCATGGAAAAACAAAATACAACTGGAAAAGAGGAGTTAAAGGAATTATCGACATGATTTCCATCTGGTTTTGGAGAAAATATTCCAATCGCCCGGTGCATCTCTTTGGCGGAGGGGGAATATTATTTTCGCTGGCCGGCTTTGCAATTTTAATCTGGATGGCAATTGAAAAAATATTTTTTGGCGTTTCCCTTTCAGAAAAAATCTGGCCTCTCGTCGGAGTGTTCCTGATAATGGTCGGAATTCAATTGTTTGTCTTCGGGCTTCTGGCTGACATTCTGCTCAAGAATTATTACAAAAGCAGGGGAACGATGAATTATTCGATTCGGGAAATAATTAATCAGTAAGGCTTATACGACATGCAAGACGTATCGGTCTTAGTTTTTCTATGAAAATCGTTGTAATCGGTTCTGGTTATGTAGGTTTGGTTTCCGGAACGTGTTTTTCCGAGTTCGGGCATTTTGTAACTTGCGTGGACAAAGATGAAAAGAAAATCGAGAATCTCAAAAAAGGAATTATTCCGATTTATGAACCGGAACTGGACCAAATGGTGAAAGAAAATGTGAAATCAGGAAGGCTTACTTTTACTACCGAACCGAAAGAAGCTATTGGCGAAGCAGACGCGATTTTTATCGCGGTCGGAACTCCGACTTCGAGACGGGGCGACGGATATGCCGATTTAACTTATGTCTATGAAGCTTCCAAGGAATTTGCGCCTTGGCTTAAAGGATACACCGTTATTGTTGACAAGAGTACTGTTCCGGTTGGAACTGCCAAGGAAGTCAAAAGAATAATCAAGGAAGCTAATCCGGAAGCAGATTTCGATGTAGCGTCCAATCCTGAATTTTTGCGGGAAGGTTCGGCCATTGGAGATTTTATGCATCCAGACAGGGTAGTAATCGGAGTGGATAGCAAAAAAGCAGAAGAAGTAATGAAGGAAATTTACAAGCCTTTATACCTAATTGAAACTCCAATTGTTTTTACAAATCTTCAGACGGCGGAACTTATCAAATATGCTTCCAATGGATTTTTAGCTTTGAAAATAAGTTACATTAACGAATTAGCAAATCTTTGCGAAGGAATTGGAGGAAATGTAATCGATCTGGCTAAGGGAATGGGAATGGATAACAGAATTGGCAAAAAGTTTTTACATCCCGGACCAGGTTATGGAGGATCATGTTTCCCTAAAGATACTCTGGCGCTTTGCCGAATCGCGCAGGAACACGGCTCGCCGATTCGGATAATAGAAACTGTTATCGAAGTGAATGCGGCGCAGAAGGCGAGAATGGTAGGAAAAATCAGGAAAGCTTTGGGCGGAAGCGAAGCGGGAAAGAAAATTGCCGTTTTGGGGCTTACCTTTAAGCCAGAAACAGATGATATGCGAGATTCGGCGGCGCTTACCATTCTTCCGGCTCTAAAGGAAAAAGGAGCAAAAATTATGGCGACTGATCCGCATGGAATAGAAGAAGCCAAAAAGTATATGCCCGATCTGAATTACGTTGATGATTTGTACGAAGCATTGAAAGATGCTGATTGCCTGGTGTTAATGACTGAGTGGAATGAATATCGCTCTTTGGATTTTAAAAAACTGAAAAAGCTTATGAAAGGAAATATTTTTATTGATCTTCGCAACGTCTATGACCCGGAAATGATACGAAAAGAAGGATTTGAATATGTGGGAGTAGGACGCAACTAGCGAAGCTAGTTGCGAGTCAAAAAGTCTATCAAGTCTATAAAGTTCATAAAGCTTTTGACCTTACAGGCTTTCGACTTTATGGACTTTAAGCTAAGCTATGAAAATACTTTTTTTTAATTATGAATATCCTCCTTTGGGCGGCGGGGCGGCTAACGCTACCGCTTATATTTTGAAAGAATATTCAAAAATTCCGGATTTAACTGTGGACCTAATCACATCCTCAATTGACGATGAATATCATCTTGAAAAAATAGGAAATAATATTTCCATTCATAGATTGCCGATCGGAAAAAACAAAAATAATCTTCAGCATCAGTCGCGAAAAGAACTTCTTACTTATGCGCGGAAAGCTTATTTTTTTGCGAAAAAACTTATCCAGAAAAATAAGCCCCCACACCAATGTATGGGGAATAATAACATTGGTCAAATAAAAAATAGCGACCGTGATAATGAGCAACATTGGTGTGGGGGTAAATATGATTTATCTCATTCATTTTTTACCGTTCCGTGCGGTCTTATTTCTTTCCTGTTAAAAAGAAAATACAAAATTCCGTACATTATTTCTCTTCGGGGAGCCGATGTTCCGGGATACAGCGAACGTTTTGCGCTTTTATACTCCTTCATTAAACCGTTGGTCAGATCAATTTGGGAAAAATCTTTTGCCGTTATTTCCAACAGCCGGGGATTTAAAGAGTTAGCGCTTAAGACTAATCCCAGACAAGAAATAGAAGTTATTCCTAACGGAATAGATGCGAATCAATTTGTAAAGTCTATAAAGTCAGAAAGTCCTAAAGTCCATAAAATTGAAAGTTCGGATGATGAAAAATTTAAGATTCTTTGCGTGACCAGAATTACTCCCAGAAAGGGCGTGAAGTACTTAATTGAGGCGTTTGGGGAACTCTCTCAAAAGAGTGATAATATATCACTGCAGATAATCGGAGGCGGAGAAGGGAAAAATGATTTAGAAAAATTGGCGAAAGAACTAGGAGTTGAAAATAAAATTGAATTTACCGGACTTATTTCCCACGAGAACCTTCCTTCGTATTTTAAGAAGGCGGACGTTTTTGTTTTGCCGTCTCTCAATGAAGGAATGAGCAACTCAATGCTGGAAGCTTTGGCTTCCGGTCTTCCACTCATCGCGACTGATACCGGCGGGACCAAAGAGCTTATTGAAGAAGGAACCAACGGGTTTATTGTCAAAATGGAAAATTCTCGGGATCTGGCGGATAAAATAAAGATATTGATGCGAGATGAAAATTTGAGAAAAAGAATGGGCGAAGCCAGCCGGAAAAAAGCAGAAACAATGAGCTGGGAAAAAGTAGCGAGTCAATATGTAAAAATTTATTATAAAATTAACGAATTAAAAAGTTAGTGAGTTTTATTTGGATGAAAAAAATATTTTCCGCCATAGGCGGATCCGCCTCGGGCGGAAAATATAAGATACTAAAATTGATTTTAAAGCTTTTGGTAAGCGCCTTTTTTATCTGGATTGTTATTTCTAAAATCAATTGGAGCGAGTCCTGGCAATATCTGAAAAGAATCGAGGTTTGGCAGATTCTGGTTTACTTGGCAGTTATTTTTTTAGGCCTTTTAATTTCAGCCAGAAAATGGCAGGGGCTTTGCCGCTTCAAAGGGCTGAAAAATTCTTTTTTTGATTTATTCAAGCTCTATTTGACCGGAGCATTTATTAACAATTTTGTTCCTTCAACTATCGGCGGAGATATTTTTCGGGCGTATCAGGTTGGAAAAAAGGAAAAAAGATATCTGGAGGCTTCTTCGACAGTAGTTATGGACCGGTTTACCGGCCTACTGGCTCTAATGATCATGTCGCCGGTTTTTTTCCTTCTTAATTTTCAGAAAATTTCCGGAATCCATATTTTCATTTTTTCCAATCTGATTATTTTAGGCGCGCTAGCGAGCATGTTTATTTTTTTAAAAACAAAAGAAACCGCCCTGGTGAAAAAAATATTCGGATATTTTCCTAAGAAGGCGATTAATTTTTTGCGCGAACTGGCCAGCTTTGGAAGCAATTGGAAAGTTTTTATTAAAACCATGGTTTATTCCCTCCTTTTTAATCTAATCGGAGTCGGCCTAGCTAATCTGGTTTTGTTCTGGAGTTTGGGAATTAAGATAAATTTTCTGGATTATTTTTCAGCCATTTTCGTTATAAGCATTGTTTCTTCAATACCGGCTGGAATAGGTTTCAAGGAATGGTCCTACATAGCTTTTTTTGCTCCCTTGGGAATTAATATTTCGGCGGTGATAATGGTCGCGTTTCTCAATCGTTTTCTTCAGGGCTTGGTAAATATCGCAGCCTTTCCGGTTTATCTTCGGGATAGAATAAAAAAAACCGATATCAAGTTATAAATAAGAAAAAATTATATTTTATAATTCTTCTTTTTTGAATATCTTTATAAAATTTCCATTACGTTCGTTTATGTTTAGTTGCCAAACGGGATTTCCTGACGAATAAAACGAATAAGTGTTTATTACTGCTTCTTTTGTCCAATTCGGACTTTTGGAGGCTAGATAAACAGGCTTGTATCGTATTTCTCCCCTTCTAGTCAAAACGTAATAATCAACTTTTCCGTCAAATTTGTAATCAGTCGAACAGTTGCCTTTAAAGAATTCGCAAGTTCCGTAATAATCTGCCCAAACGGTCAGATTTTTTGAATCAGGAAGATTGTTAAGATAATCCGCCGCTTCATATCCGCCGATGCCCCAGGCATCGCTGGCAATCTGGTTTTTGGGAAGCAAAAAGGAAGCGTAATTATAGTAGAAAGGCTTAATGTTCCAAAGCGTCAGAAAATTGATTGTTAAGATTAAAAACGAAAAAACTATTTTTGATTTTAGGGAAAGATTAAATTTACTGAATATTTCCCGGATTCCTAAGATTGCTAAGATACTTGCTAGAGGATAAAGGATAACGAGATATCTGGTAGTCAGAAGGACTCCGGAGATTATTCCTCCTGCCAGAAAAATTAGCATAAAAATTGAAACCGATAATCCAAGCGATGAGAATTCATCATCATCTTTTTTCTTTAGCGCTTTGCTCATCCAGTAAAAAATAATTAAGCCTAAAACAACAGGAGTCAGGGAAAAAACAAAAGGGTAAATTTCTAATAATACTTTTCCTCCCAGTTCGGTTTCAAGAACGAAAACGTCAGTGGATCTGGCATCCACGGAGATTTTTGCGGTATCAAAAATGTTAAGATTGAAAATCCAGTTTGCCAAAACCGTAAAAAATAAAAACAAAATCAATCCATAAAAAATAGGGAAAATAAATCTTTTTGTCCTATCGAAAAAAATTATAAATCCATTGATGATTTTTGATTTGAAAAAAAGCGAGTCGAAAAATAATAAAGCAACTATAAAAATAAAAGGAAGAACGATTTCTTTTATTCCCTCTGATCCAATGGTTTGAAGGTACATAATTTTGGGGTTTCTGGCGGCGGCCGGCATAAAAAATCCCAAGACCAGACAGGACAGGAGAAAAATTACTCCCAGCCAAAGGATATTTTTTTTGAAATAATTAGAGGACTCCTTGGAATTTATTAGATCTGATTTTTGGCGGTTCATCAGATATTCCAGCAAAATAAAGATGAAATAAAAAACAAACAGGATGTTAGCGGTATATTTCGATAGAAGAGCCAGACCGGTAAAAAATCCGGTCAAGAAAATAAATTTTTTCTCTTCAGTTTTTACGAGGGCGAAAAAAGAAAAAATAGCAGCAGCGGAAGTTGACCAGAGCAAAGCATCCGGATTGATTATGCGGGATATTCCAAGAACGATAGGAGACAAAATAACGAAAGAAACTGCCAGCGCAGAAAGAAGCTTGTTTTTGAGGAATTTTTCAATGATCCAGAAGAGATAAACCGTGATAAATAAACTGAAAATTATTATCGGAATCCGGAAGCTCGAATAAAAACTTACGGAATTATTTGAATCATAGCGGTCTATTCTTTCTATTTTTTCAAAGTGGCTTTGAGGATTTTTTTCTTGGAGAATTCCGAAACCAGAAACCAAGGCTAGGCTTACTCCCGGCTTGTCATTGATGCGGGTTTTTTTAAACTTCCCATCTTTAATTGCCTGGAAATATTGGGGGATTCTTTCATATATCCAGTAATGCTCGTCGGCGGTAACAAATTTTCCAATGCGGTAAAAACCAAACGCAAAAAACATCAGCATTGAAAGCGCTAGGATTATTATCACGTATATTTTTTCTTTTTTCATTCTACTAATATTTTGTCAGCTTCTATTATTTTAACGAAATTGTTTTTTCTTCCTCCTATTTCAAGTTTCCAGAAAGTTTCGCTGTTGGGGATAGTATAAAGCTTATCTAAACGGATCATTTGCGTATTGCCTCCGTTGACGCGTGAGATGGTCATTTTTGTTGTTCGGGTTTCTCTCCCCGATGAAACGACGAAATAGTCAAAAGATTCCCCATTTTTTGTATTGTCTATGCTACTTGAGCAGCTTCCTTGGAAAAAAGTGCAAACGCCTCTTTTATCGGACCAGATTCGGAGGATTTTTGCGTTTGGAAGTTTGTTGAGATATTGCGCCGCTTCGTAGCTTCCATCTCCCATATCTTTCAGATTAAGGACATATTGTTTAGGAAGAAGGTCGCTCGCATAGCAGAAATAAAAAGGCCTTATAAAATTCAGGCTGTAAATTGAAAATAGGATAATAATTGAATAAGCTAGATATTCAGGAACATATTTTTTCACTTTTTCAATGGACAGGAACTCGCTGATGCCTATGGCGGCAATAATAAAAGCGATAGGGTAAATAACTATCTGGTATCTTACGGTGGCGCTGACATTGTTTACCGTGGAAGCAAAATAATAAAGCAGGATAAATATTGAGAAATAAAGCGCTGTCGATTCTTTAATGTTGATTTCTTTTTTAGCCCGCATTTTTATTGTCAATAAAAATACTATTGATAACAAAGCCAAAGGCATAATGCCAAAAACCAATGAATAGAAATTAGCTCCAAAAAGTCCCAGAAAACCTCCATTTTCGTAGGATGATTTGGGGGAAGCTAGAATTGCCTCAAAATCAGACCATTTCATTCCGAGGTATGTGTTAGCGAATGTGGCCAAAATAGAAATCAAAAAAATTAAGGAGACGGATATGAATATAAGTTTTTTATATTTGGAAATGAAATTAAGAATAGCTGACATCACTCTGCCTTTTATAAAAACAATGTCGATTATTATAAAGACTATTATCGCGAGGAAAATCGGCCAAACTTTTTGAAAAGCCTCAGAGAGAATTGTTCCTTCCAGAAGTTTGGATATGCTTGTCCATGAAGCTGGAAGAAGAACAAAGAAAGTCAAAAGCGAAAAAAATATAAGAACCAGATAATCAATTAAAGATTTTTTAAGATATTTTGCGGTAGATTCCAACAGGTTATCCTTGCTGAATATGTATTCCAGAAAAATCAGCAGGAAAAAAAATACATAAAGAATATTGGCGACGTATTTTGTCAGAATAGCCAATCCTAGAAAAATTCCCGCCCAGTATAAATATGCGTTGCTATCTTCCTTTCTGTAAACAAGATAGCTAAGCATAGAAAGAGGCAAAAATGTCCAGAGCAAAGAATCGGGATTGATTATGGTTGAAATTCCCAAGAGAAGGGGAGAAAGCCCGATAAAAATAACCGAAATAACAGCCGTTTTTTCTCCCAGAAGCTTTTTGATGAGAAAATAAAAAACAAAAAGCATGATAGCGTTAAAAAAAAGAATGGGAAAACGCAAGTCAAAATTCATATTCTCAATGTTTTTTTGCGGACTGTAAATTTCTCCCTGCCAGCTTATTGATTTGTAGTCCTTGGGATTAATTTGCGTGAGGCCTGCTCCCGAAATTAAAGCCACTGTGATTCCCGGCTTGTCGCTGATTCTGGTCTTATGCCATTCTCCATCGAGGATGTTGTTCCAAAATTTCGGTATCCTGTCGAAAGTCCAGAGGGCTTCGTCAACAGACGCTTTTTCCGAAAGGTGGTATAATCCGAAAGAAAGATTCAGAATAAAGACTGCCAAGATTATGCCCAGCGATATCCAACTTCTTTTTTTAAGCTGAAAATCTATTTTTTTAATCCCGCTTGTTTTTTTGTTTCTTCGATGAACTATAATCAAATATCCGATTAATATAAAATAAATAACAGTAAATGCCGGCATAATATTGTTAGTTGCCAAGCAAGTAAAACTTTTTTCCAAACAGGTCATCTTTTCAAGGCTATAGAGGAGAATAATCTCGGCAATTGAGTAGGTTAAAATAATTTTTTCGACTATTTTTTTTAATTCAAATTTCTGGCTGAAAAATGCAATTGTTCCGGCTACCAGAACGGAGAGGATAAAATAAACTATAAAAATAAATGAAGAATTTACCGGTATTTTTAGCGGCGATCCGGCGTTCGTTTTCCAAAAGGCAAAGAGCAAGGAATTGAGCCCCAGTAAGAGGGAAAAACAGAATAATATGAGGTTCTCCTTGCTGCTAAATAATCTTTTAACTTTATCCATATTTACTTGTAATTGTTGGTATTATAGGCTAAAATTTAAATTAGTTTCATAAGGTTTATTTTAGCATATAAGAATAAAAAATGAAATGAACAGATTGCTCTCAAAAAAGGGAAAATTAATTTTAGTGGCAGCTATTATTGCCCTCGGTTTTTTTCTGAGGGCCTATCATTTTTCCGATTGGCTTCATTTTGAGCTGGACCAGTCGCGGGATGCCAAGGTAATTGATTTGGCAGTGAAAGAAGGTCCTGGCCAGTTGCCTCTTCTTGGACCGAAAGCAGCCGGGTCGTTTCTGCGCCTGGGACCGGTGTTTTATTATTTTAAATACTTAAGCGCTTTGATGTTCGGAGACACTCCCTCGGGAATGGCAATGATAATAATGATTTTTGGGATTTTGGCGATTCCGGCTTTTTATATTTTAGTCCGGAGATATTTTAATAAATGGATTTCCATCGCTCTTCTTTTGATATTCTCCACCTCTTTGTTTTTGATAATGTATTCCCGTTTCAGCTGGAATCCCAATGCTTTGCCTCTTTTTACTATTTTAACTTTTTATTCATTACTTCGGGCAGTGGATAAGGAAGAAAAAAGAAAGGGAACCTGGCTTCTTCTTGGATCGTTTTGCCTGGCAGTTGCAACCCAACTTCATTTTCTGGCTTTTGTTTCCGTTCCGGTTATCGCTTTGGCGTTTATTATAATCAAGAGACCGAAAATAAAATGGGCTTATTGGGCGGGAGCAATTGGGATTATTTTACTTATGAATTTTCCGGTAATTCTTAACGAAATAAAAACTGGAGGAGACAACTTTAAAGAGTTTAAAGCAGTTGTAACGGGTAAATCTGACGGAGATAAAAAAAAGAGCCTTTTTGAAAAAATTGCTAGAAATTATGAAGAACACTCTGCTAATTATTTTTTGATTTTAAGCTCCCAGAATTCCGAATTTCCTAAAATAACACAAAAACCGTCATTGGATATCAAGTGCGATGAAAAATGCCATAAAGGCCTTCCTCTCGGAGTCGCGGGATTAATAATAATTACTGCAGGCTTACTGTTTCTTCTTAGAAGTATTATTTTTGAAAAAGATCATAAGAAAAAGGATTTTTTAATCATATCCGGCCTTTGGTTTCTTGTTTCCTTCGGCCTTTTTATTCCCCTGGCTTTTGATATTTCGCCCCGTTTCTGGCTTTTAGTTAGTGCTCTCCCATTCATATTTCTAGGATTTACTTTCGAACTGCTCAAGAAAATTACCCCCAAAAAATTCTCTCTGGTTTTAATAACAATTATCATCCTGGGGCTTGCCAGTTCAAACTTATACCAGACTTATAAAAGATTCAATGAATTAGGAAATGCTTCCAGCCAGGCCGTGAAAGTTTCTGCTGACAGGATTTTAAGAGAAAACCAAAGAGTGACGCTTGAGCAGCAGTATTTGATAATCGATTATATAGAAAGCTTTTATAAGAAAAATAGCTATCCGGTTTATCTCAACAGCGATCCGTATTATCGAAGATCTTTTTTATACCATATGGACAAGCGGAATATTCCCAGAGATGATTTTAGAAACGCGACAATCAGCGGGAAAGTTTACAAGAACGGGAATTACTTTCTGGTTTATCCGACAAATTCCGATTTAGATGAAGAAATAAATAAATATTCTAAAGTTTATGCTGTGGGAGAAGAAAAGCAGTTCGGAACCCTTACAGTCATTCCGCTTATTCCTAAAGCTGAAGCAATTAACGCTATTCAGCAGGAATTTGAACCCGGGGATAATGTAATAAAAAAACCAGGAGTGCCGAAAAGATATACTTGGGAAGAAATATTCAATAGCGCGGAGGAAGAAGAAAACGGAGAATAATATTTTATAATTTTCAAATTTTATGTTTACCAAAAAAAATATCTACATCGCGCTGGTTATAATAATTTTTCTCGGAGCCTTTCTTCGCTTTTACAAGCTAGGAAATAATTCTTTTGTAGCGGATGAGTTTTTGGACATCAATTCGACTTATGCTTATTTCAAAACCGGCATCTGGCAAAATTGGGATTTTAACTTTGGAAAAGTAAACACGGAAAATACTTTCGAAGCTCGGGATGAGCGTGCTTGGATATACAAATGGCAAATAGCCCAGCTTTTCAAATTCTTGCCTCCGACCGAAGCAGTAGCCAGAACAGTGAGCGCGCTTTGGGGAATTTTGACAATATTTTTGATTTATCTGGCCGGAAGCTACTTTACCAAAAGAAGAACCATTGGAATTTTAAGCGCGTTTTTATTTGTGGTGAGCACAAGCGGAATCGAGTTTGATAGAAGGCTTCGAATGTATGCGATGTTTTTGCCGGTTTATCTTATTTTTTCCTGGCTTTTGTTCCAATTTTTGGAGGGAAAATACAAGGGTAAAATTGGCTTTCTAAAGCGTTTTAGCAACAAGTGGGATATCAGCCCGTTATACATTTTTCCTGCGCTCCTGGCCGGAATTTTAAGCCTGATGACGCATCAGCTCACAGTTAACATAGTTTTTGTAGTCGGCTTTTATCTTCTTTTTTGGGCGATTTTGGCTTGGAAAAAAGAGAAATCGCACATTAACAAATACTCGCTTATTTTCGGAGCCGGTATTTTGGGCATTGCGGGAGTTTTAATTTTCGCCTCTAAAAAGTTTAATGATTTTTATTCAGGGCTTCAATTTTTTAACAATCATTGGGAGTATATAAATATATTCTTGTCTGATTATGCCAACGGAATTTTAGCGGTTATCTTTCTTGTTTTGGGAATATATTTTATTGCCAAAAAGCAAAATTTACCAAAAGAAAGCACATGGCTCGCAATGTCATTCCTGGTACCGCTTTTTTCTGCCATTCTTCTTTGGAGTCGAAATGTCGGCGACCAGTATATATTTTTCATAAAGCCTTTTGGAATAATTCTTATCGCTTCGGGAGTATATTTTGTTGCTAAGTTTTTCAAAGACAACTTGCAAAATTACGGAAAGAAAGCATATCTGGCCACAATCATTCTGGCGCTTTTGGTTCTTCCGAATTACGCTTATTTTTTCCGAAGCAACAATGCTTACAATCAAACTTCCGATTCCAGTAATCCCAATTACCGGAAAATTTTCACTTATTTCAAAAAAGCCAAGGTCGATGGGGATGTCCTGATAACCAGAAATTTCCGCAATTATTATTGGAGCGGAGTTAAAATAAAAGTTTTTGATTTCGGC
>Ga0214473_10008281_pt1 | contig 12304 bp, 12 predicted proteins | sample RVTome_7_FD_203509 | JGI IMG/M metagenome (GOLD analysis project Ga0214473, IMG submission 203509) | Soil microbial communities from uranium-contaminated site in the Upper Colorado River Basin, Wyoming, United States - RVT98D197 | ecosystem: Environmental > Terrestrial > Soil > Contaminated >... | reverse complement strand
CGCGACGCCCTCCAGCCGCCGCGCGGTGAGCTCGGCGCGCTCGAGATCGCCCTGGGCGAGCTGCACGTCGACGAGAAGGGCGAGGAACGGTGCGGCGAGCACGTTGTCCTCGCCCACAGCGTTGAGCCGGCGGTGCAGCACAGCCGCAGCCAGCGCGACCTCGTCGCGGGCAAGGTGCAGCATGGCGAGCGCGTGCGTCGACTCGGGCAGGGACTCGAACCCGGCAAGGAGCTGTTCGGCCTCCTCGATCCGGCCCTGGAGGAGCCGGAGCTCGGCCAGCTTCGCGGCCGGATGCACGCAGCGAGCCCGGAGCCCCGCTTCCTGCATCTTCCCGAGGCCCTCGGCGAGCATCCCCTCGGCCATCTCCCACTGGCCCGAAGCCACGAACATCTCGGCGCAGCAGGCGTAGCAGAAGCCGAGCACCGCCACGTGCTCGTGCGTCGCGAGCCATCGCTCGACCACCTGTCCCCACTGCTCGATGCGCTGCCAATCGGCCGCGTGCTCGCACGCGCCGATGCCGACGCAGATCACATCGCCGATCGTCTCGAGGCTCCGCACCTCGCCGCCGGTCGCCGCGGCCATGGCTTCATCGACCTTCGCCATGCCGCCTTCCACGTCGCCCGACGCGACCTCCGCGTAACCGACCCGGACGAGCGCCGCGGCTTCCAGGTCGGCGTCGCGGAGCCGGCGCGCCAGCTCGAGCGCGTCGGCTGCATGGCGCCGGACGCCGGAGGGCGCGCTCGTCCGCTCGGCCCGAGCGATCGCGAGCCATCCGCGCTCGGGGACGTCTCGGGCATCGCCGACGAGGCCCTCGGCTCGCGCGTACCAGCCGCCGCTCGCGGCCAGGTTGCCGAACCCCGCGGCGTGCTCACGTGCGAGCCACAGGGCGGCCCTGGCCGCACGCGCATCGTCGGCTCTCGCTCGGAATCCCGCGTAGGCGCGCTCGACGTGCGCGAGCGCCGCCTCGAAGTCGTGGAGCCACCACAGGGCCAACCCCAGGCCCTCTTCCGCCTCGGGGATCTCGGGGTCCGCCAGGGCGTCGGTGAACGCCGTCCGGGCGGCCTCCCAGTCGCCCGTCCGGAGGGCCTCCTCGCCGCGGGCAAGCGCGTCGGGGACGGCCTCCACCGCCATGCGGGGGATGATGACAGGAACCGCCGCCTGGGGGAAGGTCCTCCCGATCGTCTGCTACGCGCCGATGGGATGCCAGACCGTCTTGAACTCCATGAGCTTCGTGACGTCGTACGGGCTCTGAGCTTCGTCCGAGAAGGGGTCGACGTCACGCGCGCGCGAGATGCGCTTCATGTTCTCGGTGGCGAGCTCCTCGACCTGCGTCTGCATGTCCTCGGGGACGCCGGTCACGTCGAGGGCGTTCACGTCCATGTGGCCGGCGAGCCACGGCACGAGCTCGGCGGTGAGGCCGGTGAGGATGTTCACCACGCCGCCGGGGACGTCCGACGTCGCGAGCACCTCGCCGAGCGAGACCGCCGGCAGCGGCGCTCTTTCGCTCGCGAGCACGACCACCGTGTTCCCGCTCACGATCGCCGGCGCAAGGCGTGACACCAGTCCGAGCAGCGACTGCTCCTGCGGGGCCACGATGCCGACGACGCCGGTCGGCTCGGGGATCGTGAAGTTGAAGTACGGGCCGGCCACCGGGTTCGTGCCGCCGAGGACCTGCGCGATCTTGTCGGCCCATCCCGCGTACCAGACCCAGCGGTCGATGGCCGCATCGACGCCTCGGCGCGGATCCGATGCGCCCGCGTCCGCGAGCTCGGTCTCGAACTGCGCGCGGCGGCCCTCCATCAGCTCGGCCACGCGGTACAGGATCTGGCCGCGGTTGGATGCGATCCTGCCGGCCCATCCCGGCTGCGCGGCCCGCGCCACCTTCACCGCGTCGCGGAGGTCCTTGCGGGAGGCGCGTGCGGCCCATGCGAGCAGGCGACCGTCGTGCGAGAACACCTCGTACGAACGCCCGGACTCGCTGCGGGGGAACTCGCCCTTGATGTAGAGCTTCGCGGTGCGCTTGACGGGGACGCGCGGGTCGCTCACGCCGCACCCCCGTCGAGGTCGAGGTACGGCTCGAGGCCGTGCCGGCCGCCCTCGCGGCCGAACCCGCTCTCCTTGTACCCGCCGAACGGCGACGAGGGGTCGAACCGGTTGAAGGTGTTCGCCCACACGACACCCGCCTTCATGCGCTCGGCCATCCACAGGATCCGCGAGCCCTTGTCGGTCCAGATACCGGCCGACAGACCGTACTCGGTGTTGTTCGCCTTCTCGACGGCCTCGTCGGGCGTGCGGAAGGTGAGGATCGACAGCACCGGCCCGAAGATCTCCTCGCGCGCGATGCGGTGCGACTGCGACACGTTCGTGAACAGCGTCGGTCGGAACCAGAAGCCGCGATCGGGCAGGACGCAGTCCGGCTGGAAGATCTCGGCGCCCTCGTCGATGCCGCTCTGCACGAGCTCCGTGATCTTCTCGAGCTGGTCGCGGTTATTGATCGCGCCGACGTCCGTGTTCTTGTCGAGCGGGTCGCCGACGCGCAACGTCGACAGGCGCGACTTGAGCTTGTCGACGACGAGATCGAACACCGACTCCTGCACGAACAGGCGCGAGCCCGCGCAGCAGACCTCGCCCTGGTTGAAGAAGATGCCGTTCACGATGCCCTCGATCGCCTGGTCGATGGGCGCGTCCTCGAAGATGATGTTCGCGGCCTTGCCACCCAGCTCGAGCGTGAGGCGCTTGCCGGACCCGGCGACGTTGCGGCGCAACACCTTCCCGATCTCGGTCGAGCCCGTGAAGGCGATCTTGGCGATGTCCGGGTGTGCGGCGAGCCACCCACCGGTCCGTCCGCCGGGGCCGGTGATGACGTTCACGACGCCCGGCGGCAGCTCGGCCTGCTCCACCACCTCGGCGAGCAGGAGCGCGGTGAGCGGCGTGGTCGAGGCCGGCTTCAGGATCGCCGTGTTGCCCGTCGCGAGCGCCGGCGCGAGCTTCCACGCGCACATCAGCAGCGGGAAGTTCCACGGCGTGATCTGCGCCGCGACGCCGAGCGGCCGGGGGCGCCGCCCCGGGAACGCGTACTCGAGCTTGTCCGCCCAGCCCGCGTAGTAGAAGAAGTGCGCCGCGGCGAGCGGCACATCGATGTCGCGCGACTCCTTGATCGGCTTGCCGTTGTTCAGTGTCTCGAGCACTGCGAACTCGCGCGATCGCTCCTGCAGCGCACGGGAGATCCGGTACAGGTACTTCGCGCGTTCCTTGCCGGGCAGGTCCCGCCAGCGCGTCTCCCACGCCTCGCGCGCGGCCCGGGCCGCGAGGTCGACGTCCTCCTCGCCGGCCTCGGCGACCTCGGCGAGCGGCTCCTCGGTCGCGGGGTCGATGGTCTCGAAGTACCGGCCGGTCTTCGGCTCGATGGACCGGCCGTCGACGAACAGCTCGTACCGGTCGCGGAGTCGGACGATCTCCTTGCTCTCGGGCGCGGGGGCGTACTCCCACGAGGGCATGGTCGGCTCGGGCACCCGCGTCGTCGTGCGTTCGATGTCGCTCATGGCACCTCAGTCGATCGTGAAGTAGTCGGGTCCCTGGTAGCGGCCGGTCCGCTCCTTGTTGATCTGCATCAGCACGTCGTTCAGGAGCGAGGACGCGCCGATCCGGAACCGGTCGGGCGTCATCCACTCGGCGCCGAGCGTCTCGTAGACGAGAACGAGGTACTGGATCGCCTGCTTCGAGGCCCGCACGCCGCCGGCCACCTTGACGCCGACGCGTCGTCCGGTCTCGGTGAAGAAGTCACGCGCCGCCTCCATCATGCAGAGCGCGCTCGGCGGCGTGGCCCCGATGCCGATCTTGCCGGTCGAGGTCTTGATGAAGTCGGCGCCCGCGGCCATCGCGAGCACGGAGGCCTGGCGCACCCGGTCGTAGGACCCGAGCTCGCCGGTCTCGAGGATGATCTTCAGGTGCGCGTCGCCGGCGGCCTCGCGCGCGGCGACGAGCTCCTCGAATGCACGGGCGTACTCACCGCCGAGGAACAGCGACCGGTTCAGGACGATGTCGATCTCGTCGGCACCCGCCTCGACCGCCTGGCGGACATCGGCGAGCCGCGCCTCGAGCGGCGCCAGGCCGGCCGGGAAGCCGCCGGCAACGCTCGCGACCTTCACCGACGAGCCACGGAGCTGCTCGACCGCGTGGGGGACGAGCTGCGCGTAGATGCACACCGCCGCGACGGGCGGGATCGTCGCGTCGAGCGGGTCGGGCCGCAGGGCCTTCGCGCACATCGCCTCGACCTTGCCCACGGTGTCGACACCCTCGAGCGTCGTGAGGTCCATGCACCGGATCGCGAGGTCGAGCGCCCACAGCTTCGAGGCCTTCTTGATCGAGCGCTTGCCGAGCGAGGCGGCTCGCTCCTCCAATCCGACGGCATCCACGGCCGGCGCTCGCGTGACGAGCCGGACGGCGTCGCGCGGCACGTACCGCACGAGGCCGCCGGCGCCGCTCTGGGTCTCGGCCGTCTGGGACATGGAACGCCATGGTACGGCGCTATCGGGGCATCGGGCTATCCTGATGCTTCCGTCCAGAGGAGGACAGGCATGCGGAGATCGGTGTTCGTGCTGGTGGCGGTGCTCGCGCTCGGGATGGTGGCGTGCGGCGGCGGGGACGAGGCGCCCCCCTCGACGACGGGCGAGACCGGGGCCACTGGCTCGGCCGACTGCGCCGACCTCACCGCGGGCGACACCTTCACCCTCACGACCTCGAACTTCGCCTTCGACCCCTCGTGCTTGACGGCTCGAGCCGCGCAGAGCATCACGATCGTCAACGAGGACTCGGCGGACCACACCTTCACGATCAGCGGCAGCCAGATCGACGTCACGATCCCGGCGGGCGAGACCTTCAACGGCGAGCCGATCTCCGGCGTCCTCGAGCCCGGAACCCACGACTTCTTCTGTCGGTTCCACCCGGCGATGACGGGGACCATCACGGTCGAGTAGCGGCGCGCGCACCGCATCCCTGGAGTGTCCCGCGCTCGGGGACGCCGAGCGGCACCTTGGACTATCCTGCGCCTCACATCCGAACGAGGGGGCGGCATGCGGAAGACGGCGATCGTGCTCGTGGCTCTGCTGGCGCTCGGGGGTGCGGCGTGTAGCGGGAAGTACAAACCCGACAGCGCAGGCGAGCCGGGCGCGACCGGCGACACGGGTCCGGCGGGCGAGACCGGCGGTGTGCCGGCCGACTGCGTCGACCTGACCGGCGGGGACGCCACGATCACGATCTCCGGCTACACGTATGACCCGACGTGCCTTCGAGTCAGCGCCTCCGGCAGCCTCACGGTCGTGAACGAGGACCCGTCCGCGCATTCGCTCACGATCGAGGGCGGGCTCATCGATGAGACGCTCGACGTCGGCGACACGGTGAAGATCAAGTCGCTCTCGGACCTCGCGCCCGGAACCTACTCGTTCAACTGCCGGTTCCACCCGCCGATGGTCGGCACGCTCGTCGTCGAGTAGCCGCTCAGAAGCCGAGGCGTTGCAAGGCCTTCGGGTCGCGCTGCCATTCCTTCAGGACCTTGACGCGGAGGTCGAGGAACACGCGCCCGCCCACGAGTGCTTCGATCTCCTCGCGCGCGCCCGTGCCGATCACCTTCAGGACCGAGCCGCCCTTGCCGATCACGATGCCCTTCTGGGAGTCGCGCTCGACGACGATCGTCGCGCTCACGCGAAGGAGGCCGTTCTCCTCCTCGAGCTCCTCGACCACCACGGCGATCGAGTGCGGGACCTCCTCGCGCGTCACCGCCAGTGCCTGCTCGCGGACGAGCTCAGCCAGGCGCACCTCGAGCGGCTGATCGGTGACCTCCTCGGGCGGGTACAGGGGCGGGCCCTCGGGCAGCCGGGCGACGAGCAACTCGAGCAGGACGTCGAGGCCCCCGCCCGTCAGCGCCGAGATCGGCACGATCTCCTCGAACCCGCCCAGGTCGGCCGCGGCCTGCAGCTGTGGAACCCGCTGGTGATGCCGGAGGAGGTCGAGCTTGTTCACGGCGCAGATCGCTGGGATCCCGGTCCCCTGCACCCGGCGCTCGAAGACGTAGGCGTCGCCGCGACCCACGCCGGCCTTCGCGTCCACGACCTGCACGAGGACGTCGACCCCGGCGGTCGCGTCCCCCACGAGCTCGTTCAGGCGCGAGCCGAGCAGCGTCCGCGGCTTGTGGAACCCGGGCGTGTCGGTGAAGACGATCTGGTGCTCGTCCGTCGTGCGGATGCCGCGGATGTCGTGCCGCGTGGTCTGCGGCTTGTTCGAGACGATCGCGACCTTCTGCCCGACGAGCGCGTTCACGAGCGTGGACTTGCCCACGTTCGGGCGGCCGACGACCGCGACGAGCCCGGAGCGGAACGTCACCGGTCCCGCAGGGCGGCCGAGTCGAACGCGGCCGGCAGGAGCGAGCGCAGGACCCATTCGGCGCGTCGGCCGTTGTCGGCCTCGGCCACCACGAGCATGTCGGGGCCGAACTCGTGCAGGACCTGGCGACAGCCCCCGCACGGCGGCGTGGGCTCGGTGTCGTCGGCGACCACGGCGACCGCGTCGATCTTCGTCCTGCCGGCCGTCACGGCGGCCGCCACCGCGTTGCGCTCGGCGCAGACCGAAAGCGGGTACGAGGCGTTCTCCACGTTCACGCCTGTGTACACGCGACCGTCCGAGAGCACGGCGGCACCGACATAGAAGTGGCTGTACGGGGCGTACGCGCGTCCACGCGCCTTGCGGGCCGCAGCGACGAGACCGCCGATCACGTCCGCGGACAGCGTGCGGGCTCGAGCGGGGCTCACCCTGCGCCCACCTCCTCCCCCTGCGCGTTCTCGTCCTCGGGCTGGTTCCGCGTGATGAGCACCTTCGCGATCCGGCGGCCCTGCACCCGCTCGGCGGTGAACACGAGGTTCTGGAAGCCGACCTGCTGCCCCTCCTCCGGGATCGAGCCGAGGAGCCCGAGCACGAGACCGCCGACCGTGTCCCACTCCTCGTCGGGCAGCTCGACGTCGAGGAGCTCGTTCACCTCGTCGATCGCCACCTTGCCGTCGACGCGGAACACGCCCTCGGCCACCTCCACGACCTCGGGCTCCTCGACGTCGTACTCGTCGGTGATCTCGCCGACGAGCTCCTCGAGCAGGTCCTCGAGCGTGACCAGCCCGGACACCGAGCCGTATTCGTCGGTCACGAGCGTGATGTGGAACTTCTGGCGCTGCATCTCGCGGAGCAGGTCGGCGACCTTCTTCGACTCGGGCACGAAGTGTGCCTCGCGCACGATCTCGGCGAGCGGCATGTCGTGCTTGCCCTGGTAGAGCGCCTTCAACACGTCCTTCGCGAAGACCATGCCAACCACATCGTCCAGGTCCTCGCGGAAGACCGGGATCCGCGAGTACCCGTGCTCGAGCACGAGCGCCTGCACGTCTCGGAGCGACTTGTCGTCCTCGATCGCGGCGATGTCCGGGCGCGGCACCATGACCTCACGCACGATCGTGTCGCCGAACTCGAAGATCGAGTGGATCAGCTCCTTCTCCTCGCGCTCGATGCTCCCCTCCTCGTGGCCGGCCTCGGCCATCGCGCGGAGGTCGGCCTCGGAGACGAAGGGACCCTCCTTCAGGCCGCGTCCAGGTAGGAGCACGTTCGCGAGACCGATGAGCGCACGCGTCGGCGCCGCGAGCGCGCGGCCGAGGAACCACACGAGCGGCGAGACCGCGAGCGCGGCGCGGTCGCTATGGAGCACACCGAAGGTCTTCGCCATCGCCTCGACCACGACGAAGTACAGGAGCGTGAACACGACCGAGACGAGCGTGACGCCCCAGCCGCCGTACGAGCGCTCGGCCAGGATCGCGACGAGGATCGCCGAGCCGTTCTGGCAGAACATCACCGACAGGTACACCGCGTTCAGGTAGCGCGGGGGGTCAGCTTCGATGCGCTCGAGCGTCACCGCGTTCCGCCGCTTGTCCTCGACGAGCGCGAGCGCACGCACGCGCGTCATCCGGGTGAGCGACGCCTCCGAGATCGCGAGCCCCGTCCCGAGCACGACGAGGACCACGACGAGGACCCACAGCCACGTCACGGCACGGTCACCCCCGTGTAGCGCTCCTGGATCGCCCACATCGCCGCGCGCTCGTCCTCCTCCTCGTGGTCGTGCCCGAGCAGATGCAGGATGCCGTGAACGAGCAGGAGGCGCATCTCGGCCGCGGGATCCGAGGGGTTGTTCCGCGCCGCGACGGCCGGGCACACGACCACGTCGCCGAGCACGCGGATGCCCTCCTCGTCCGGCGTGTCGAGCGGGAACGACAGCACGTCGGTGGGCCCCTCCTCGTCCATGTACCGGACGTGGAGGTCGGCGATCTCGTCCTCGGCCACGAACGAGACGGAGAGCTCGCTGTCGGCGGCGCCCTCGCCCGTGAGGCACTCGGCCGCGAGCCCGATCAGCCCGTCGACGTCGACCGGCACGTCCTGGCGGTCGTCCACGAGGATCCTCGGCGTATGGTCGCCGTCAGCCATCGGCGCGTGCCCGCTGCTCACCATGCAAGCGGTACGCCTCCACGATGTCCTGCACGATCTTGTGCCGGACGACGTCGCGGGCGCCCAGATGGACGAACTCGATGCCCTCGATGCCCGAGAGGATCTCCTCCATGATCGTGAGCCCGGAGGTCTGCCCCGACGGCAGGTCGATCTGGGTGACATCGCCGTTCACGACGACCTTCGACCCGAACCCGAGGCGCGTGAGGAACATCTTCATCTGCTCGGGCGTGGTGTTCTGCGCCTCGTCCAGGATGATGAACGCGTCATTCAGGGTGTTGTGCGTGACGAGGAAATCGTCGGTCACGTAGAGGGAATCGGCCGCGGCAACCTGGATGCAGACGGTCTCTTGCTCTCCCACCGGCTCGATGCTCTCGACGAACCGCATCGGACGCCCGCCTCCGCCGAACGCGCGATAGGTCGCTAGCTTGCGGGTCAGCCGGAACGGCGCGATGTCCTCGGGTAGGCGGATGTCGAGGACGAACGCGTCGGAGCGGTATGCGACGGCCCGTCCTCGCGCGCGACCCGGCGGCCTTCCGACGGCATCACGCGTCCTCTGGTAGATGACACCGCCCATCGACCGGACGAGGAACGCGACGTCGTCGCGTAGCCGAGGCGAGGTCGTCGCGTACTGGACGCGGCAGCTCCTCCTCGACTGCGTGACCGGTCCGCCGTCCGTGTCCAGGAGCCCCTGCAGCACGGCCAGGCGGACCTCGGGCGCGTTGTGGAGGTACGACTCCGGGACGAACTTGGTGCTCGAGCGGGTACCGGCGAGGCCGAGCTCGCGGAGGACCGCCGTGACCGGGTTCGCGACGATGACACCACCGCGCCCCCCGGCTCGGTTCCTCAGCACGTAGTCGAAGCGGCCCTTCCGGACCGCCTCGATGCCGCCGAGGTTCATCTCCTGGGCGAGCGCGAGCTCGGGATCCCCTGTCGAGAACGAGGGCGTGGTCGACGTGGTGAGGCATCCATCACCCAGTAGGAGCCCGAGCGCGTACGGGTCCATGGGCACCTCGCTCGGCTCGAACCGGACAGGGCTGGTGACGAGCGGAAGCTCGAAGCGGTGCGCGTGGGCAGCGCGGAGTCGTCCGATCATCTGTCGGGTCTCGAGGATCCGGACCGGCTTGCCACGCCGACGATCGCCGGCGGTGGACACAGCCCACAGATGCTCTCCGCAACAGATCGTCGAGGCGCCGTCCTGCGCTCGAAGCCGGAAGACCTCCTTGCGCCCCTGCGGGTACACGCCGAGCACGGGTGTGGGGCGCCCGTCGGAGCCGATCACGAGGTCGCCCACGCGCAGGCGGCCGATCGGAACGAAGCCGTTGGGCGTCAGCACCTGGCTGTCGAGGGGTTGCGCACGCCCCCGCATGTAGGCGAGCGGCGCGACCTCGACGGTCCCGCGCTCCATCAGGCGGGGCAGCATGTCGGCGCCGGTCATCTCGAACAGCGCATCGTACAACGGCTTCATGTAGGGGTCGATCTTCTCGTAGAGCGTGCCCGGCAGGAAGCCGAGCCGCTCCCCGGCCTCGACCGCCGGCCGCGTGAGGATCAGGCGGCTGACCTGCTTGCCCTGCAGCGCTCGCACGGCCGTCGCGACCGCGAGGTACGTCTTGCCGGTTCCCGCCGGGCCGATCGCCAACGTCACGGTCGCACGCCGCATCGCGTCCACGTACTTCTTCTGCCCGAGCGTCTTCGGCGCGATGCCCTTGCCGCGGCTGGTGAGCAGGACGTCGCCGAGCACCTCGGTCGGCGTGGCCTCCTCGCCCTTGATCAGCTCGATCGAGCGACCGACCGAGGACGCGTTGAGCTCGTGCCCGCGCTCGAGCAGCAGGAGCAGCTCCTCGAAGAGCAGGCCGACGCGCTCGGCCTCCTCGCTGGGTCCGGAGATCGTGATCTCGTTCCCGCGGACCACGATCTCGGAGTCGAACGCGGCCTCCACGAGCTTCAGCAGCTCGTCTCGCTGGCCGAGGAGGGCGACCATGCTCTGGTCGCCGGGCACGAGGATCTTCACCTGGGTGAGCGCTCTCGCCAAGCGGTCGCTTCTCGGGGAGTCCCCCGTTCCCTCCTGGATCGACGAAGGGTCGTCATGCGACGACCCCGCCCAGGATTCTACCTTGCGGCAAACCCGCGATCCTCATCCGGGCGGCCAGGTCATCTGCCGACCCCCGAGCAGGTGGACGTGCAGGTGGTAGACGTGCTGCCCGCCCTCGCGCCCGACGTTCGTGACCAAGCGCCACCCCCGGTCCTCCAGCCCCTCGGCACGCGCCACCTGCCTGGCGGCGTGGAACAGGTCGGCGAGCATCCCGGCGTGCCGCTCCTCGATCTCGGCGGCCGACGTCACGTGCTCCTTCGGGATCAGCTGGACGTGGACCGGCGCCTGCGACGCGCTGTCGCGGAAGGCCATCACCGTCTCGGTGGCGTAGAGGACGTCGGCGGGCTCGTCGCCGGCCACGATCCGGCAGAACACGCAGCTCGAGACGGTCACGGCGCCTCCCGACCCGGTTTGCGGAGCGTCGCGCGATCGCGGGCGCGCTTGCCGGCCGCCTGCCCGCGGAGCTCGGCGAGCTGCTCGAGCAGCTTGCGCTCGTCGCGAGACAGCTCCGACGGCGTCGAGACATGGACGGTGACGAACAGGTCGCCCCGGCCCCGGCGCCCCAGGTTCGGCATGCCCTTGCCACGCAGCCGGAACGTGATGCCGGACTGCGTGCCCGGCTCGAGCTCGATGCGCTCCTGCCCGTCGAGCGTGTCGACCTCGAGCTCCGCGCCGAGTGCCGCCTGCACCATCGGGACCTCGAGGGTCGCGAACAGATCCTGGCCTCGGCGCTCGAACACGGCGTGGTCCTCGACCGCGATCGTGAGGTACAGGTCGCCGGCGGGACCGCCCCCGACCCCCGCGTGACCCGCGCCCGCGACGCGGAGCTCGAGCCCGTCGGCCACCCCCGCGGGGACGTCCACCGGCACGGTGTGCGCGGCGGCCACCCGCCCGCTGCCCCGGCATCGCTCGCACCGCGAGAGGATCTCCTCCCCCGTGCCGCCGCAGGCGGCGCAAGGATGCGCGGTCATGACCGTCCCGAAGATGCTGCGGCGGACGTTCTGCACCTGTCCGGTTCCGCCGCAGGTGAGGCAGCGCGTCGGGCTCGTGCCGGGCTCTGCGCCCGAGCCCTCGCACCGGTCGCAGGGCTCCAGGCGCTCCAGCCCAAGGTCGCGGTGCGCGCCGAACGCGGCCTCTTCGAAGGTGAGCGAGACCGAGGTGAAGACGTCCTCACCCCGCTGGACCCTGGAGCGTCGCGTGGTGGTCGTCCGCCGACCGAACCCGCCCGCGCCGAAGAAGGCCTCGAAGATGTCGGCGACGTCACCGAACGGGAAGTCCATCGGCCCGCCGGCCTGACCGTACCGGTCGTACTGCTGGCGCTTCTGCGGATCCGACAGGATCTCGTACGCGGCCGCGATCTCCTTGAACCGGTCCTCCGCGTCGTGGGACTGGCTCACGTCCGGGTGGTGCTCGCGTGCCAGACGCCGGTACGCCCTCTTGACGTCCTCCTGCGACGCGTCGCGGGCGATCCCGAGGATCTCGTAGAGGTCGCGGATCTGCGCCATCGCCGGCTACGCGTCGAGCTCGGTCGCGAGCTCGGAGAGACGCCGCGCGACCGCCCGCACCGAGGCCATGACCGAGACGTAGTCCATCGCGGTCGGCCCGACCACGCCGATCGTGCCGAGCGACGCGTCGCCCGCTCGGAACGGCGCCGAGACGATCGAGGCCTCCCAGTCGCCCGTCGTC
>Ga0214473_10008280_pt1 | contig 12305 bp, 12 predicted proteins | sample RVTome_7_FD_203509 | JGI IMG/M metagenome (GOLD analysis project Ga0214473, IMG submission 203509) | Soil microbial communities from uranium-contaminated site in the Upper Colorado River Basin, Wyoming, United States - RVT98D197 | ecosystem: Environmental > Terrestrial > Soil > Contaminated >... | reverse complement strand
CTATAAGTCCCGTAAACACCTCTTTTATTTCTTTCAAAATCTCTTTATAAATTGCCGGTATAGTTGCGACTATATTGCCTGTCTTTAAATAATCCTCTCCTCCTCCAAAATCAGTAACAACTCCACCTGCTTCTTTTATCATTAGACTTCCTGCCGCAATGTCCCATGGGCTAAGGCCGATTTCAAAAAATCCCTCACATCTTCCACAGGCAAGATGCGCAAGGTCAAGTGCGGCAGAGCCCGCCCTTCTCAGGTCGCTTACCTTTAAAAGGATGTTCTTAAATGCCTGAAGGTATGTATCAACGAATTCTTTTTTTCTAAATGGAAATCCTGTTGTAATAAGGCTATTTTTTAGTTCACTGACTGAAGACACCTTTATAGGATGTCCATTTAAAAATGCACCTTTGCCTTTTTCTGCTGTGAAAAGTTCATCTCTTAGCGGGTCAAGGATTACACCAAGGATTATTTCTTTTTTACCCTGCACCACATTGGGGGTGCAGGGCGAGTATTCAAGTGCAATTGAGACAGAGAACATCGGATATCCATGTATATAGTTTGTTGTGCCATCAAGTGGGTCTATTATCCATCGGCATGAACCAGATGGTTCACACCGGCGTTTTTTTTCTGACTCAAATTTTTTAACAGACTCTTCTGCAAGAAAAGAATGACGAGGGAATTCCTTCTTAATAGTTTTTATAATGAGCCGTTCTGAATCTCTATCAACGTGTGTGACAAAGTCTGATGCCTGTTTTGTGCCAATATCATCTTTTGAAATTCTGCCGAGATTATTTAGAATGACACCTCCTGCCAGTATCGCAGCCCTGACAGCAACAGATAGAAAGTCATTTTCAGCAATCTGTTTCATGTTTCCCTATGACTCTTTAAAGTAGAGAGTAGCAAGTAGCGAGAATAAAAATGCAAAATGCAAAATTAGCAATTTAAATTTTAAAATGTTAATTTTACATTACTAATTTTAAAATTATTTTTCTCTCTACTCTCTACTCGCTACTTTTTCACTTTTGTGTTTATCTCCATTGACTCTGAATATCATAAGTACCGTGGCGCTTAAATTTTCTCCGAATCTGATTTAAATCGTCTCCGAGCAGGTTTTCCAGAGAGTATTCTCCCATATTTTCCTCATTCTGAAGATAGTAAAGATAACCTATTTCTTCTGGTTCAAATCCAATGAGCCTTGCAGCAACACCATCTGCCTTTACAGGGTCAGTGGAAGCAACAGCAGCTTTTAAATAAACAGGTGTGCCGTCTACAGGACCATCACCTTCCATACATACAAAACCATCAAGGACAACAAGATGGGGCCAGAGTCTTTTTGCAAACTCCACGATATTTCTGTGAATCATCTTTACACTTTTGCGATATGCAGGATACTGTCTGAATAAAAAATTAATAAGCCAGTTGGGAAGTAGCCTCCTTGCCCTTGAGACTGTTCCTGCTGGAAGCTTATCCAGAAAGGTTTTAGGAGCATCTATTTCAATGCCGCCCTTCATCCCATGAATCATTGCCATGTCCTGTCTCATCACAAGCCCTGCCATATTTTTAATCCCGAAGGTAGCGATGGCAAAGTTGTGTGTTTTTGGAATAGCCAGAGAGATTTTGTAGTCAAATTCTTCAGCACGTTTTGTAATCCGTAACCGTGTATCGCCGACTGTGGATAAAATAGGGCTATAAATATATTCTCTGTCATTATCAAAGTGTGTTAATGAGACATTGTTATATTTTTTTTCAAGGCGGTAGTAGTCAAAATCCTTAAAGACATCTGTTGTGGGAAGCTCTCTGTAAAAGGCAGTGGCAGAGGATTCTCCAACTGTAATAGGTGTATCAGGAACAATCCCCTTTATAAATTCTATAACAGCTTCTATTGCCTCTACATGTGTATTTGCAAAATCAGGTTTGAGAGCTACTAAATTAGGTTTAATGAGGATATTTCCGGCATTCTTTATCGGCTTTAGGTCATCTTGAATCAGTGTCAGGCATTTTTTGATGTTTTCCTTTCTATTCTCTCCTTTTACTATTGCTGCCTTCTTTTTTTGAGTCATAATTATCCCCTCTACGAGCCATAGCCCGTATTTCAAAATTGGGTGCTTTTTCTCTCCATTAACTAATTATCCTAATATAATGAAATTATGAAATACAAGTAAATACAAGCCGCAATTTTATTGACCACACATTCAAAGTTATGCTACCGTTCAGATAATAACTGGTTCTCCCTGAGCGGAGCTCAGGGAGAACGCGGGGCTGAGCCGGTGCCCCTTCCCGTCGCTCCGCTCCGGGAGAACCAGGGGCACGAAACCGACCGCTTCGCGGCGGCTCAGCCCCGCGTTCTGCCAAGAGAGATAGGCAATGAAGAAGTGTCCATTCTGTGCCGAAGAGATTCAGGACGAAGCGATAAAGTGTAAGCACTGCGGTGAATTCCTGGATGCGGCCATCCGGCCATCCGTGGCGGGAAAAAGACTTCAATGGTATTTCCGCACACCCTTTATTGTCCTTGCCGTTTGCTGCGTGGGCCCCCTGGCATTGCCTTTGATATGGTGGCGCCCGCAAACGACACGAGCCTGGAAAATCGGACTGACAATAGGCATTCTTATACTCAGCTGGCTCTTGTTCCAAGCAACTCTGAAATCCATTGAAACTCTCAAAAAGTACTACGAGCTGATGGATGGACTCTAGAATGTCCAATAGGCAGCGTTAGCAATTAAAAGCACGTCTTACTTTTTAAATACTCAAACGAGCCATCTCTTAACCATCTATCAAGAAGGGATGGTTCTTTAAGTTGCTGACCACGATAACGGGAAACAGCCGCATAACTTACCTTCAAATCTTTCAAGCCTGTCATATCTCCCCACAGCTTCTCAAACTGTGCTACTGGATGGATATCTTCCTGCCCACTCCCCATGAGATACTTTACATTTTTAATGGTTACATATGCAGGTATTCTTTTTTCAACCCTGCGTACTGCTTCGAGTATTTTATTATATTGCTCTGATTGGTTTTCAGCCTCCATAATTAAATCTCTATCCAGTTTGAAAAACTCAAGCAGAGAATCTATGGGAAGAAAAAGGGGACGGTTCTATTAAATGGTTTTTTTCGACATAAAAAATAATATCATAGAAGACAAAGAGGGCGAAGTTGCAGAAATTAGAACCGTCCCCTTTATTCCCCGTAGGTTGGTTTATCGCTTTTTATCATAACCTTGTGTATTCTGGAATTATTCCTGAAAGCTTACAGCCTTGTAGTCAGGGCGTTTCATGCACGGAAGTCAACCTTAACTTGTTTGGTTTTCTGACAATTCCTATGCTATCGTTAATATCATTTTCAACCATAGTAGCATTATTAATTATATTAAAAAGGAGGCTTTCTAAATGAAAAAGCAACATATAGTTTTATTATCAGGTATTCTTCTAATACTTGCTTTTGTGATCGGTGGTTATTTCTATAACAAACAGCAATCAAAGGAAATTAGTTTTATAGCCCGGGAAAACGCTTCAACGTTTATCCGAGAACATTCACCAACAATTGGTAATGATGATGCAAAAGTCTACATCGTAGAATTTATGGACCCCGCATGTGAAACCTGTAGTGCTTTTTACCCTTACGTTAAGAATCTTATGGCAGAGAATCCAGGCAAGATAAAACTCGTTATTAGATATGCCCCTTTCCATGAAGGCGCGGATTATTTTGTCAAGATTCTCGAGGCTGCGAAAAGACAAGGAAAGTATTGGGAGACTCTGACAGTCATGTTTCAATCTCAATCTTATTGGGCGAGTCATCATAATCCACAACCTGAATTAATATGGCAATTTCTTCCAAGTGCGGGACTCGATACGGAAAAAATTGTAAATGATATGAATGACCCCGAAATAGCAAAACTTATTGCACAAGATCTTGCGGATGCTAACACCCTCAATGTTAAGAAAACACCTGAGTTTTTTGTAAATGGGAAGCCGCTTCCAAGCTTTGGCTACGATCAATTAAAAGAATTAGTAGAAGCTGAAATTCAAGCAAATTATTAGATTTAAATTAGCAGTAGCAAAAGAACACATAACAAGTCGTGGAGAGAGAGGGAGAGGAGGGAGAGGGGTCAATTCTTTAATCTTGACAAAGGAAATTTAAAATGGTATAAAATTTTATGGCAAGGCCATTGAGGATACAGTATCCTGGAGCAGTTTATCACATTACCTGCCGAGGTAATGAAAGAAAAGAGATATTTAGGGACGATATAGATAGAAGAACATTTCTAAAGGTATTAAGCCAGTCAGCGAAGATTTACAATATCAAGGTATTCAGCTATGTTCTGATGGAGAATCACTTTCACCTGTTTATTGAGACACCCCTTGGAAATCTTGGGGAATTCATGCGGCATTTCAATATCACCTATACAAGTCACTACAACCGAAGGCATAATAGAGCAGGACATCTGTATCAGGGCAGATATAAGAGTATTTTGGTAGATAAGGCATCATACCTTTCCTTGCTTTCCCGATACATACATTTGAATCCTGTCAGGATAAAAGGATTTGAAAGAAAGACAGAAAGAGAAAAGATACAATATCTGAAAGGTTATTTATGGAGCAGTTTGTCTGGGTATATCAGTAACAGGAGAAAAGAAGAATTTATTGATTACGCACTGGTTTTAGAAGAATATGGTGGTAATAATGATAGAGGGCGGTTGGCATACAAAAAGAGGATATACGCTGATATATCAGAAAAGCTTGAGATAAAAGACAAGATAATAGGGCAAAGCATTTTAGGAGGGGAAGAATTTATAGGATGGGTAAAAGACAAATTCTTAAAGAGGAAAAAAGATAGAGAATGTCCTTCTTTAAGAGAAATACAAAGGTACAGGGCAAAAGAAGAGATTATAGAAGCTGTTGAAAAAGAAAGTGGTAAAAACATAGAAGAGATAACAACGGAAAGAGGAAGCATTAGACAAATTGTAATGGACTTATTATACAGGATAGGCGGTTTAACCGGAGTAGAGATTGGCAAGATATTAGGTGTTGACTACAGCACAGTAAGCCAAGGAAGGAAGCGTTTAAGAGAGAAGCTACAGAAGGACAAGAAATTAAAGGAGTTATTGAATAGAGTTGAGAAGAAGTTGTCAATATGAAAGAATTGACCCCATGATTGCATGATTGCAGCAGATAGGCCAAGACTTGACATGTTATTTGATGAAGGTATAATAAAAGACAAAACAAAACGGAATAAGATAGCAAAAGAAGCAATAGAAAAACATGGTTATACGCAGAAAGAGGTTGCAGATTTTATAGGAATTCACTATTCTGTGGTAAGTAGATTGTTAAAAAGTAGTTAATGCAAGAAACAAGACCTGACCCTAAACTGTATTATAGCCACTTTTAGGCATCTTCCCATTAGACAGGGTATTGGCAAGGGAACATCCGGCAGTTCAGGTCTAAGTCACTTTTGACAGACCCCATTAGCCACAGATATTCCCTTAGCCATCTTGTAAGCATATCATTATAAAGAAGGCTCTTATTTACTCTCCCATCCTTGCTCTAAATTTAATTATAGACCCCATGACCCTTTTGAAAACTTCATTAAATATGCTATATTTTGATTATTAACTTTGGAAACCAGAAGTTCGTATAATAAATAGTTAGATTTAAACAAATAAGGAGTATTGTATGAAATTTTTTACAGGTAAAGAAAATACTATCAGAATAACTAAGTTGCTAAAAAGTAGTAATAACTTAAAGTGTGCAGTCGCCTTTTGGGGTTCAGATGCAAGTAAATGGTTGAAAAATACTGATCAAGAAATAGAAATAATTTGCAACTTAGAAAGTGGTGTTACTGACCCCTATGAGATAGAAAAATTATTATTACAACCTAATATAAAGATTAAAACTCAGTCGAGATTACATGCAAAGGTATATTGGACCAATGAAATAGCAATCGTCGGGTCATCTAATGTCTCAGATAATGGATTACCCCAAAATAACTCAACAGGGAACATAGAAGCTAGTATAGAGATAATATCGCATGAATTGTTAAAAGAAATTGAGGAGTGGTTTAAGAAACAGTGGGAACATGCCAAAAATATAAACAATAAATTATTGGAAGATCAAAAAATTAAGTGGAGGGAGAATCCTAAAAGAGAGATTCCCATCCTTGATGAAATCCCCATTTTCCCAAGCCACTACCACCCCAACTACCGAAAAAATAAGAATAAGCTTAAAAATGATTTCCCAGCGGGATATAATTTTTTAGATCAACTTGAAAAAAGTGATTATATTCAAATCGGATCATATGATAATCTTCACGTGTATAATCACCCTTATTATCTATTGCGCATAGAATTTCTTTCTGAACCCATTGGATTATCTTTTCGGAAAAATTTCCATGGCAGTATTAAAAAAACTGCAAAAGATTATTCAAACAATATATTTTCAGGAAGAATTCAGGAGATTATTAGTCAACATAATGGATATAATCAAAGATGGGCATCTAATATTAATGAGGGCGAAATTAAGGTGTATGCTCAAGCCCCTGAAGTGTTTTTTAATGATATGATTTCATTGCTAATAAATCCTTAGGTAAGCAAAAAATAATCTAACAACATGTGGAGATGAACGAGTGCCACAGGCTACTTTTTGGGCATGTGGATGTTTTGAGGACAGCGAAACAGTTTTTAGGTAGACGAGTGTTATTCAGTGGCACTCGTCACTCAGCTTAGCGTTAGGCGTATTAAACATAAGTTTATAGGAAAAAAATAATGAGTGAATTGATTTGGTATTCGATTCCAGGTGCAATAGTTATCTTTGCTTTGTATCTTGTTTCTCCATCGATCTGTTCTTCACAGGCTGTCGTGATTATTGCAAGTACCCCTGTGCTCGGATACGTAGTACATCAACTGTACAGAACTATTTTTGAATTATTCCGTGGTTGGGAATCCAGCCGACGCCCTGTTCTCAAGATGATAAGAGATACGTACAATCTCGACTCTTCTGAAAGGAACTCACCCTTTTTAATCTGGGAAACTACATTGTACTCCGATAAGATCCCAAACGCTTTCAGGGATCATAATCGAGCATCTTGGCATTATGTAATGTCTTTTCGCTCAATTTGTTTTGCTTCAGTAATATCAGGTTTCATCATCGCTTGTTTTCCCAAATTTTGGAGCTATCAATCTCATCCTGTGCTAATCATTTGTGGATTCTTAGCTATAGGTATAATCTTTTGGCTCAAGGGAAAGCTAACATATCTTTCTCTCACTAGGCAGGAATGCGCAGCATTCAAAAAGTACAATGAAGCGTTCAAATGCACACGCGAACGAATAGCAATGAAGCTAAATAGGAAAAATAACACCTAACCAATCGCTGCAGCGTACCGTCCTGCCTGTCACGCCGCTTGCGGGGGTAAGCCGCGCGCCAGGCGCCGGCCGCTGAGCGCTATCGTTATCTTCAGGATAGTTAATTAGAGTACGAATATGTGGAGCATATTTTTTGCATTACCCAATATAAGCGTTAAATATCAAATTGGAAATGACTGGCTTGCAATAGTTCCTCATGATGATGATCGTATCACTCAAGCAATGTCAAAAGATCCATATACAAAAGCCCTTGTTAATAAGTTTACAGATCAATTCGGAAGGAAAGTGTATCCATCTTTTTTAATCTTCTCCGACAATATTCCTGATCGTCTGAGAGATATTGAAGCACTTATTGGTTTCAGAAACACCTTTGCTTTATCGGTAATTATTAAGGGACATGAGCATAGCCTTACCAGCACTTTTGTTGCTTATCCACTTTACTCTGACTATTTCGACTTTTACCCTATAGCTGTGACGAAAGATAATGATGGATTTCTCACCCAGTCCCCATCCGTTTTAGGATATGATGACGAATATAACAAATTTGCAGGACAAACATCACCAAGCTTAGCTGGCATGAGATCAGTTTCGGTTGGACTAGACGATCAGTTATTTAAGCTTTTGATACGTATTTGGGAGAGAAGATTTCTTAAGGGAAGGATTAACGAGTGGTCAACAAGATCATTATTTAGGTCTTTAGAAATGGCCTACCACGCATCGACAATGCCATATAAAAACCATTCCACGATTTATGACTATGGTTCTAGTGTCAGCCTATGGGTTAGCGCTTTTGAAATATTATCTCATCCTCGGAGGGGTAACGCATCTTTATCTTCTGTTTTAAATCTATTGGGAAGTTATGATTGGAATAATAATGTTCTGAAAAGAAAAGTATATACCGTGAGGTATCACGGCAAAAATCATAAAGTAACTTTAACTGAAAAATTGTATAAGGAACTTTACGATACAAGAAATGATTTTCTACATGGCAATCCAGTTAAAGCTAATCGCCTATTTCCGTTTAAAAACAAAAATCTCCCCGCTCTTATTAAATTTGCTCCACTTCTTTATAAGGTAGCTCTCTTATGTTTTTTGGATAAATTTAAAAGTAAACATAGAAGTAAGAAAGCCAACTTGAAAGAGCTGACTAGTAAAATCTTTGGTGAGAGAGGTCTTTCTGACGCACTTTTAAAAGCTAAACAATAAATTGATAAGAAGATAACAACCAGATGGACATGAACGAGTGCCACAGGACGCTTTTTTAGGTAGCATTGTTTTAAGATATGCAAATCAGTTTTAGACATTTGTTTATCATGCAGTGGCACTCGTCAGTGACGCATACGTTATCTAAGGGAATCAATTCAAAAAAATTCTTGACAAATATGTATTAAAGATACATACTAATACATATAAAACTGCATATAATCAAAGGAGAATGTTATGAGGACGACTTTAAATTTAGAAGACAAATTGATTAAGAAGGCATCAAAGCTGACAGGGATAAAAGAAAAAACATCGTTGGTCAGGCTTGGATTGGAATCCTTGATTGCAAAGGAAAGCAGCAAGAGGCTTGCCAAATTAGCGGGGACTGAAAAGAAGTTATCAATGATACCTCGCAGAAGAACAGAGTAGAGGTAGAATGGTTCTTGTTGACACTTCAGTATGGGTATCCCATTTGCGAGAAGGCAATACCACGTTGGAGAGACTGTTGAATGACGGAGATGTTGTTTGTCATCCATTTATCGTTGGTGAATTGGCGTGCGGAAATCTTAAGAATAGAGCTGAAATACTTTCTTTACTTCAAGCACTTCCAATGTCGATCCAAGCAGAACATGATGAAGTTATAGAATTTATAGAGAATAACCGACTGATGGGAAAGGGATTAGGCTACATAGATGTCCACTTGATTACATCGGCAGTATTGACAGGAGTTCCAATCTGGACGCTTGACAAGACATTGGATGAAATTTCTACAAAGATAGGTTTAGGGTTTAATAAAAAATAATCAAAGAGGTACGCAGCGTTAGCAATTAAAAGCACGTCTTACTTTTTAAATACTCAAACGAGCCATCTCTTAACCATCTATCAAGAAGGGATGGTTCTTTAAGTTGCTGTCCGCGATATCGAGAAACTGCTACATAACTTACTTTCAAATCTTTCAAGCCTGTCATATCTCCCCACAGCTTTTCAAACTGCGCTACTGGATGGATATCTTCCTGTCTCGGAATCGGGTCATACCGATCACTTCTCATGAGATACTTTACATTTTTAATGGTCACATATGCAGGTATTCTTTTTTCAACTCTGTGTATTGCTTCGAGTATTTTATTATATTGTTCTGATTGGTTTTCAGCTTCCATAATTAAATCTCTATCCAGTTTAAAGAACTCAAGCAGAGAATTTATGGTAATCCAGTTTGTAAGGGTATTATAATAACTTAACTTATATTCGTCTTCTTCTCTCGGTAGCGCTAAACCTTCTATAAGTTGGATATGACCATTTACTCTTGCCAGCCCGCCTCCCTTGTCATCTATCCGTCTCGGTATCACTTCAAATGTCAAACATGATTGATTTGCAATATGCACTCCCATCAAAACAGGCTCTATATGTGCACCAATTGTATCAACGTTGTGACACAGCAGATATTTGAGATTTGGGTTTTCCTTCAGCATCTTTGCGAGCACCCCGTTTTTTATAAGATTTGGAATCTCATACCAGTGTCCCGGGGGATTAAATCTTAAGATAGGAGGTAGGAATCTAATGTCTCTTTCTGCAGGGCAAACCCTGCGGCCAATACTTTTTGCCTGAGACAGGAATATCTTCCCTTCATAGCCATGATAATTAAATCTCTTTAAATAATCCTCAATAGCATGGTGAGTAAGATAACTTGTGGTAAAAACATGAGTTATTTTTTGATCATAGAGCTTTTCTGTCTTTTTACTTTTAGCAAGGTGAATTTCTATAAAAGTCCTGAACTTTCCATTTATCTTCAGGAAAGGATTTATTGCCTTAACTGTAGTACCACCTTCACTCCAGCGACTTCCAATACCCCCGGCAAGGGTAACTACTGCAACCTCATTGTTTTTTATAGCCTCTAAGCCGAGTCTATAAAATTCCCCATTTGATTTAATCCTTTCAAAATGAAAAACATCATCTTCACTAATATCTTCAAGTTTGGTTGTTAAAGGCAGATGGTTTCTATATAAGCCGATTTCTCCCTTTTTAAGAAGAGACTTCAAATATTCATGAGACTCAGAATCAAAACCATATCTTTTTTTTACCTCATCTTCATTAATCTCCTCATAAGAAAATCCCCCCTTGTCCCCCTTTGGAAAAGGGGGGATGGGGGGATTATAGATTTCAGGTATCTTTGCATCTGTGCCTTTTAATAAATGAGCCATATTGCCCTTATGATTGATTTCAAAATCATATACCATTGGGTCAATTACAAAAGGCAGAGAATAGTTATACCTGTCTTTTAACTCTGCCATAACCTGAGTTACCCTCTTTTTAAATCTTTCTCTGACAAGAGGATTAACTATAAATCCCATTCCACCGCCTGAAGCTCCTCCAAGCATAATAAAGCCCCAGTAATCATCTTTAAATTCTCCTTTCATCTCAGCGATTAAATCCTCTGTAAAGGCAGTATTTACCCATGGGATAATTGGCTGGATTGCCTTTTCCCAGTCCTCTGTTGTTAATCTGCCTAATTCTTTCATATCTCCTCGTTTAATGGCATCAACAATCTCATCAAAAAGCTCAACCCCTTTTGTCCTCGCATTCCATTCCTCTTCATACCTGAGAAGATACCTCTCTGTGACCATCTCCAGAACAGGACCGATGTCCTGAGAGAGTCCGCCGTGCACAAGAATTATGGAATCGACTATTTTTTTTCAACCTCTTCAGGTATATCGTCTCTGGAAAACAGAATATGATTTGGTAATAGACATCCTCTGCTTACACCAAACTCAGGAGAGCCTGGTTTAGCCAACTCTCCTGTGATTACCTTTATCCCTGGCCATAGACCACCTGAATCCTGCCAGCCACCGCCTGAACCTCCCATCCATTCCCCAAGTATTGCCCTTGATGCAACCACTCGCCTCTCTTCTTCTGTTAAGGGACCTGTCTGACTATTAATCTGCCCACTAAATCTCATGAGGCGGGCTATGATTGTTGCAAGAAGGGTAGTGCTTACTGCCAGGCGAGAGCCCTTGGGGATATGATTTACTCTGGTAGCTACCTCTATGCCACCTGATTTACCTAATAGTTTGTGTAAGATGTGTTTTAATTGGATGTCCTTTTTTTCAAAAGATGGAGGTACAATACCTGATGCTACAAGTCCTGCCTTTAATAGCGATAGGCGGTCGTCAAAACTAAAGAGTTCCCCGAGTGTAGATATCTTGAGAGATAGCCCGAGGTCAACAGACCTGAGATATATAAAAGACTCTTCTATAAACCTTGAGTAGCACTCGCAGGGTGGGTTAACAGGTGTTTCAGCGCCATGAATCCCGAGATTTACAGAGATGTTTATGACCCTTGCACCTTCAGGAAAATCCATTCCGAGAAAAAAAATGTCAGACCATTCACTATGCGAGGGGTCAATCCTTACAGGGGTGGTATCTACCCCAACGGGGTATAAGCCCGTTTCAGGAGCAGAGGTTGTCAATTCCTCTGCAACCTGATAAGGATAGTCATCCAGACTTTGAGCGTCAAAAAGAGAGGAATTTTCTTTACAGTGGCTGATAGAGAGTTTTACCTGATCAAACAGATATTTGAAGGATAGTTGATAATACGAGTGAGCTATTGCACTGCAGACGGCGCCATTTAAACCACTGTTTTTAATCTCTTTTAGATATATGGCTATAGATTCGTCAAAATTTTTATGGCGAGCAGCCTTTATACCTTCAAATGGAATCCTTCCACAGGGTTTTATCTCTCTGTTTTCCTGAAGGTAAAA
>Ga0214473_10008279_pt1 | contig 12305 bp, 9 predicted proteins | sample RVTome_7_FD_203509 | JGI IMG/M metagenome (GOLD analysis project Ga0214473, IMG submission 203509) | Soil microbial communities from uranium-contaminated site in the Upper Colorado River Basin, Wyoming, United States - RVT98D197 | ecosystem: Environmental > Terrestrial > Soil > Contaminated >... | reverse complement strand
GGCAGCTTGGATCACGAGAAGAAGAAATACCGGTTCCTTTTCATACAGCCGTTCGAGCTGCCGCGCGGCAGCCGGTTCGCGGACCCGTACCATTCCGACGCGCTGTCGAAGGACGAGCGCATGAGGATGAAGCACCTCAACATCCGGCACCTGCTGGAGGACGTCGAGTGGGACTTCCACGGGGGCCCGGTCGCGCCTTACGGCGACTGGGCGGTGGAAACGCGCGAGGAATTCTGCCATGTGGCGGCTGCGCGCCTGCCGATCGTGCGCGAGGCCTGCGAGAGCGGCCGCTACAACGCCATCGTGCTGCTCGGCGGCGGCGAGCCGGGCTTCATGGAATCGAGGGAGATCGCGCGCAAGTACGGAATCGCCGTGAGCTCCTGCGCCTTTTCCCAGATGCACATCGCCTCGATGCTCGGCAACAAGTTCAGCGTCATCGATTTCGCCGAGTCGCACAACATGTATTACCACGATCTCGTGGTGCGGCACCGGTTTGCCGACCGTTGCGCGTCCATCCGGTGCGTGAACTACTATCACGCGAGGCCAGGCCACGCGGATGAGAGCACGATGGCCGACGAGCGCGAGAAGGCCTTGAGGGGCGAACCCTCCGAGGCCGTGGAGCGGGCGGTCGCGGAAGCGGTCGCCGCGATCGAGGAGGACGGCGCGGAGGTGATCACCTTCGGGTGCTCGGACGCCTTCTGGCTGCAGCCGTTCTTGAACAAGCGCCTGGCCGAGATGGGCTGGGAGGTGCCGGTGCTGGAGGGCTACAGTTGCGCCATCGTGCTGGCGAAACTCTACGTCGACCTCGGCGTCGACGCGAGCGGACTCATGTTTCCGAGCGATCGCCCGCGGCGGTGGCGCCGAAAGAAGGTCTTTTGAGCAGCGGGGACAGGACCATGCCTGGCAAGAAAAAAGTCGCGGAAAAGCAGCGACGGCGGACGCTCGAGACGCCGCGCACTGCCGAAGAAGTCACGCGGCTTCCAGCGGTGGTGCCGCCCGTCGCGTATCCGATCGAGACGCTCGTCCCGGAAGCGCGCCAGCAGACGCCCGCGGTCGGACAGCGCGCGACGCGCGTGGACGGGCGCCTGCACGGGCTCGGGCAGACCCGGTACATAGACGATCTTGCTTTCCCTGGCATGCTGCACGCGAGGATCAAGCGCGCGGGCATCGCCTCGGCGCGTATCGTCCGCATTGACGCGAGCGCTGCGGAAGCGATGCCGGGCGTGATGGCGGTTCTGACCGGGCGCGAGATCCCGGTCAATTCCTTCGGGGCCACGTTGCAGGACCAGCCGGTGCTCGCCGACGAGCGGGTGTCCCACGCGGGAGACGGGGTAGCGGCCGTGGCCGCAGTCACCGAGCAGATCGCCACGGAGGCGCTGGAGAAAATCAAGGTCGAGTACGAGCCGCTGCCCGCCATTTTTGATCCGTTGGAAGGGCTCAAGGAAGATGCGCAGAAGGTTCATCCTCCGCACAGCAACATCTACGCGACCAAGATGATCCGGAAGGGCGACATCGAGAAAGGCTTTGCGGCCTCGGACCGCATTTTCGAGGGCCGCTTTCGCACCCAGATGGTGGAGCACGTGTCGCTCGAGCCCCACGCGGCGATCGCCGACTGGGATCCGAACGGCCGGCTCACCGTCTGGTCCACCCTCGGGCGGATCACGCTCGGGCGCGCCGACCTTGCGCGCACGCTGAAACTTCCGATGAGCCGCATCCACGTCATCGCCACGATTGTCGGCGGCAACTTCGGCGGCAAGAACGAGATTACGCAGGAACCCGTGCTCGCGCTGCTGGCGAAGAAGACCGGCCGCCCGGTGAAGGGCGTCTACACGCGCGGCGAGGAGTTCATGTCGACGACGACGAGACACCCTTTCATCATGGATTACAAGACCGGCGTGACCCGGGACGGCAGGATCCTCGCGCGCAAGGTGCGCCTCGTTCTCGACGGCGGGGCATACTGCTCGTTCAGCGAGACCACGCTCGGCAAGGCGTGCATCCTCGCGTCAGGCCCCTACAAGATCGAGAACCTTCTCGTCGAAGCGTTTGCCGTTTACACCAACAAGACCGTGGCGGGCGCAATGCGCGGCTTTGGCGCGCCGCAAACGTGTTTTGCCTACGAGTCGCACATGGACGACATTGCCGCCGCATTGGGCCTGGATCCCCTCGATATCCGGCTGCTGAACGCCTTTGACGAAGGTTCGGCAAGCCCGACGGGGCAGGTGCTCCAAAGCGTCGTCGTGAAGCAGTCGCTCGCCAAGGCGGCGGAGCGCTTCGGCTGGAAGGAGGCGGGGCAATGAAGCGACGGGGGCGGGGCATCGCTTGCATGTGGTATCCGGTCGGTTACACCGTGACAGCCAATCCGAGTGCAGCGGTCGTGAAGATGAACGAGGACGGAACCGCGACAGTGCTCACCGGCACCGTGGAAACGGGGCAGGGTTCGCTGACCGTGCTCGGACAGATCGCCGCGCAGGAACTGGGGATCGCCACGGATGACGTGTACGTGGTCTCGGCCGACACCGATGCGACTCCGGCGGACATGGGCGCGATCGCGAGCCGCACCACTTACGTGACGGGCAACGCGATCCGGCTCGCCGCCGGCCGGGCGAAGGCGATCCTGTTCGAGGTCGCCGCGCCGCTGCTCGGGGTCAAGCCCGATCAGCTCGAGGCGCGGGACCGCAAGATCCAGGTGAAGGGCTTCCCGCAGAGATGCCTGGCGATCGGCGAGGTGGCGAACCGCGCGCAGGTTGACATGGGCCAGCCGGCGATCGGAGCCGCGTCCTGGAACCCGCCTACCGTGGCGTTGGACCCGGAAACCGGCCAGGGCAAGCCGTTCAGCACCTATGTCTACGCCACTCAGATCGCGGAGGTGGACGTCGACGACGAAACCGGAGAAGTGGAGATCCTCCGCATCGTCGCAGCCCACGATTGCGGCACGCCCATCAACCCGATGCTGGTCGAGGGCCAGGTCGAGGGTGGCATTTCGATGGGGGTCGGTTTGGCGCTGCACGAGCAAATACTGTTCGACGATGCCGGCCGTCAGATCAACCCCAACCTCACCAACTACATCGTGCCGACGAGCCTCGACATGCCGGAGATCGAAGTGGACATCGTGCCGAGCTACGACCCGACCGGGCCGTTCGGCGCCAAGGGCGTGGGCGAGCCGACCTCGGTGCCCACCGCCGCGGCGATCCTCAACGCCATCCACAACGCGGTCGGCGTGCGCATCTTCTCGCTGCCCGCAACCGCCGAGAAAGTGCTTGCAGCAATCAAGAGGAAGGGCGAGCGCGCCCGGATCGGCGCCGGCGAGACTGCCGCGTGAGCCGGCCCGCTCACGCCGTCGAGCCCAGGTAGTAGTTCTTCACGAGTTCGTTTCTCTCCAGGTCGGCGACCGTTTTCCCCTCGAACACGATCTCCCCGTGCACGATGATGTAGCCGCGGTCCGCGATGCGGATCGCCTGGTGAAAATTCTGCTCGGCCATCAGCACCGTGAGCCCGTAGCGTTCCTTGAGCTCCCTGATCTTGTTGATCGTGTGCGACACGAGGATGGGCGCGAGGCCGACCGAAGGCTCGTCCACGACCAGCAACCTGGGCGAGGACATGAGCGCGCGGGCGATGGCGAGCATCTGCTGCTGTCCCCCCGACAGGGAGCCGGCGAGCTGCCGCTTGCGTTCCTGCAAAATCGGGAAGAACTCGTAGCAGAACGCCGTGTTCTCGGAGATTGCGGCGCGCGCGAGCGGCCGGAACGCCCCGAGCAGCAGGTTTTCCTCCACGGTGAGCTTGGGAAACAGGCGCCGTCCCTCCGGCACCATGGCGACCCCGAGGTTCACGATGTCCTCGGTCGAGAGCCGCGTCAGGTCGTGGCGCACGCCGTCGATCTCGAGCGTCACCGAGCCTTGCGTGGGGCGCACGATGCCCATGACGCATTTCAGCAGCGTGCTCTTGCCGTTGCCGTTGGTGCCGAGCAGGGCGACGGTCTCGCCCTGGCCCACGCCGATCGAAACGCCGTGCAGCGCCCGCACCGCTCCGTAGCCGGCGTCCACGTTTTCGATATACAGGCTCAGCGTCATGAAAACAGGGGGTGACTGATACAACGTGACTGATACAACGTGACTGATAGAGCGTGACTGATACGGCGTGCTCGCACGGCCAATTTCGCTGCACCAGTCACGAACCACCAGTCACGAATCATCAGTCACGCCTTTCCAGTCACGGTTCTCAAGCGCCAAGGTACGCCCGCTGCACGTCCGGATTCCTGACGATCGACTCGGGGGTGCCCTCGCAGATGATGCGCCCCGCGTCGAGGCAGATCACCCGCTGCGAGAACCGCATCACCGCCTGCATGATGTGCTCGATCATGATGATGGTGATGCCCGATTCGTTCAGCTTGAACAGGATCGCGAGGACTTCCTTGACTTCATTCGAGGCGAGCCCTGCCATGGCCTCGTCCGAGATCAGCAGGCGCGGCCGCGCCGCCATGGCGCGCGCCAGCTCGAGCTTCCTCAGCTCGACCTGGGACAGCCGGCTCGACGGCGTCTCCGCCTTGTCCGCAAGCCCGATCGTCTCCAGGATCGCCATCGCCTCGGCGCGCGTGTCGGCGGTATGCAGCGAGCCGCGATGGGCCACGTACTCGAGCGGAACGATCAGGTTCTCGATCACCGGCATGCTGGTGAATGGGCGCGGTATCTGGAAAGTGCGCGCGATGCCGCGGCGGGTGCGCTGGTAGGCGGGAAGCCCGGATATCTCCTCGCCCGCGAAACTGATCGAGCCGCCGTCGTTGCGCAGCGCACCCGACACGCAATTGATGAGCGTCGTTTTCCCCGAGCCGTTCGGGCCGATCAACCCGAAGCGCTCGCCCTGCGCCACGGCGATGCTGACTTCGGACAGCGCCGCGAAACCGCCGAAGCTCTTGGATAAAGAATCGACCTTGAGAAGGGGCTCGGTCATGATTCACGCTTTCGGGACCATGCCGCAAACCGGCGCGCGAGGCCCACGATGCCCTCCGGCGCCGCGACCACGAACAGCACCAGCAGCACGCCGACGACCAGCACGTTCAGCTCGGAGGATACCGTCACCGTGACCACCTGCTGCACGGTGCCGAGCAGGATCGCGCCGATCACCGGGCCGATCCAGTGCGAGGTGCCGCCGATGATGGGCATGGCCAGCGCCGAGACCGAGTAGGTCAGGTTGAACGCCGAGGCCGGCTCGACGAAGCTCTGGTACATGGCGAGCGGAGCGCCGGCGGCACTCATCAGCGCGCCGGAAACGGTGCAGGCCATGAGCTTCAACTTCAGCGTCGGCACGCCCGCGCATTCGGCCGCTTCCTCGTTGTCGCGGATCGCGCGCAGCCCCCGCCCGAGCCACGAGGTTTCGATATAGCGCGCGATCGCCACGGCGACGATCGCGAGCAGCACCACGACGATGAGCAGCATCTTGGTGTACGAATCGAACGGCTCGATCACCGGTGGGCGCAGAATCTGGATTCCGCTTGCGCCGCCGACGTAGCGCCAGTTGATCACGGCCGTCTCCAGAACGATCGTGATCGCCACGGTCGCGATGGAAAAGAAGATGCCGCGCAAGCGCAGCGTGAGCAGCCCCACGCCGAAGCCGAGCGCTCCCCCGACCGCGGCGGCAGCGAGGATCTGCACGCCGAGCGGGAGCCCGGCTGCCTTGATGAGCATGACCGCGATGTAGGCCCCCACGCCGAAGAACGCGCTCGCGCCAAAGTTCACGTAACCGGCGTAGCCGCCGAGGATGTTCCACGCGGTGGCGAGCACCACGAACTGGATCACCACGTAGGCGGCGAAAAAATAGTATTCGTTCCTGACGGTGGCGACAGCAAGCGCGGCGAGTCCGAGCGCCGCCGCGGCGCCAGCCCAGAATCCCCAGTTGCGCGGTTTCATCGCCTGCGCCTACCGCCCGAACAGGCCCTGCGGCCGTATGCCCAGCATGATGAGCAGCAGGCCGAAGGCAACCGCCGGCGCCCAGGAAGCGCCCAGCAGCGTGAGCACGATGGATTCGGAAACGCCGAGGATGAGACCCGCCACGAGCGTGCCGGACATGCTCCCCAGACCCGCCAGCACCACCACGCAGAAGGTCCGCCCGATATAGACCCGGTCCATCGTGGGCTCGACCGGCCCGACGATGATGAGCAGCGCGCCGGCAAGCGCCGTCACCGCGGTCGCGATGCCGAACGCCCATTGCTTGATGCGCACCGGGTTCGCGCCCATCAGCCGCAGCGCCGGCTCGTCCTGCGCCACCGCCTTGATCGCGCGGCCGGTGAACGTCTTCGACAGGTAGAGCGAGAGGCCGATCGTCAGCACCAGCGCCACGGCGCACGCAACCAGCAGGCGCAGCGGCAGGCGCATGTCGCCGATGGTGAGGCTCTTGCCGATGTAATCTGCCTCGACCAGTCGCTGGTCCACCCCGAAGAGCAGCACCAGCCCGACCTCGATGATGAATACGACGCCGAAAAAAAACGCGAGGCCGCGCAACCCCGCCTCGGTGCCGCGCCGCTCGAACGTCTCGTAATAAAAGCGGTAAACCGCCATTCCCAGCAGGAGAAAAGCCGGCATCAGCACGATGCCGGCGATGATGGGATCCAGGCCGTAACCGTTGAGCAGGTAGGTGCAGTAGGAGCCCAGCACCAGGAACGCCGGGTGGGCGATATTGGGCACGTCGAGCAGGCCGAAAGCGACCGACAGGCCGACGCTGACCGCGGCGTAGAAGCAGCCCACCAGCAGGCCGAACACGATCGCGTCCCGCAGCAGATCGATCGAGAACAAGATCTACCCCGCGCCGTTTAAAAAAAAGGTCCTTCCGACAATCCCGTGGGTATCAAGCCGTGCACAGAATTCGCCATAAGGTGCTCCTTCCCCCCTTGTGGGGGAAGGTTGGGATGGGGGGACGGACGTGCAACCACTTGACCCCCCACCTTAATCCTCCCCCGCAAGGGGGGAGGAAATTGTTGGCGCCCACGCGCGCTGAGTCGGACTACACCCACGCTAAACCCGGAAGGATCATAAAAAAAAGGACGGCGCGCCGGCGCCGTCCCGCCTATCTCTTGCATCGGCCTACTTGCGCGCCTTCTCGAACGGCGCAATCACGTCGCCGGTCTTGAACTGCTCCGGAAACAGCACCACCTGCTTGCCCGGCTGGCGGAACTGATCCATGTTCTTGTCCACAATGCCGCGGAACTGCGCTTGCACCACGCGCGGCGTCGCCCACTCGCCGTCCGGGCCGTAGCGGATCGGACCGACGATGGTCTTCATTTCATTGTTGCGCAGGTAATTCGCCAGCACCTTGTGGTCGAGGCTCTTCGTCGCGTTGATCGCCTGCTCCAGCATCTGGCCGATGGCGTAGTTGTACGGCGGCAGGTAGAAGCCGAGCGGGTCGACCTTCGCTTCGGCGGCCCGCTTCGCGTAGCGCGCCAGGAACTCTTCCACGCCGGGATATTTGATCCCGGGTATGTAAGTGTTGTAGTTGACGATGCCGTTCAGCGAGCTGCCGAGCGATACCATGTTCGGCGTGAACTGGAGCCCGACCATGCCGCCGCCGAACAGCTTCACCGATTCGCCGACGCCGATCTCGTTCACCGCGCGCACGATCGCCACCGAGTCGTTCGGATAGGACATGACGAACACCATGTCGGGCTTGGCGGCGCGGACCGCCCGGATCATGGAGGAAAAGTCCACCGTGGCGGGCGGATAGTTCTGGTTGTACACGGTCTGCAGACCGGCTTTCTTGGCGAGCTCGCGCGCGCCGTTGGCGAGGTTCTGGGCGAATTCCTGGTCGGCGGCAAGGAAGGCGATGGTCTTGGCGCCGAGTTTCCGGCCGGCCTGGAAAAAGCCGTCGGACCAACTCGAGGCGTCGTTCCACGGCGCGTTGTTGAACCACATGTCGTGCTTCACCGTGCGGTTCACCTGGAAGGAGAAGTTGCCCATGAGCAGCAGGCCGCGCTGCTTCACCAGCGGCATGATCGGCCCGGTCGGCACCGTGCCGTAGGGCGCGATGAGGAGATCGACCTTGTCCACGTCGAGCAGCTTCGTGTAGATGCCCGGGGTGAGCGCCGGATTGGTCTGGTCGTCGTAGACGATGAACTCGACCTTGCGGCCGAGCAGGCCGCCCTTCGCATTCACGTCCTCGACCCACATGCGCAGCGCGAGGAGCGCCGCCTGGCCGCCGCCGCCGAGCGAGCCGGTTTGCGGCATGCTCATGCCGACCTTGATCGGCTGCTGCGCGGCCGCCGCGCCAGCGAGCGCGAATGTGACGAGCAGGGCGCCCAGCATGCGCGCCGCGTCGTGCAGTAACCCCTTGATTGCGTCCGACATGATCCCCTCCTGAAAACGGTTGCGGAAAATTCGCGTGCGAGGCACCGCCGCGCCTTGCGTCTTGTCGGTGCCGTCGTGATCGGCTCCGGCACCGCCCCTCATCGGACGCTGCGCCTGCGAGCCAGTCCGGCGATTATGAGTGGGCGATGCCAATTGTCAAGCATCAGGAATGTGCCTCGCCGTTCGGGCAAATTCCTTTCTGTTATATTTTGAGAGACACGGAAGCGGGTGGAGGTGGCTCATGACGGTACGCTCCTTGCAGCATGTTGCGCTTGCGGTGCCGGACCCGGCCGTCGGGCGCAGGTTCTATCAGGAGTTCGGGCTGGAGGCGCGCGAGGAGGGGCGGCGCATCGTCATGCGCTGTCACGGGCGTGACCAGGACCAGATGGTGCTCCTCGAGGCGCCCAGCCGGAAGCTGCACCACCTGTGCTTCGGCACGCGCGCCGATCTCCTGCCCGACCTGAAGCGCCGCATCGAGGACGGCGGCGTGCGCCTGCTCGACCCCCCAAAGGAGCATCCCGCCGATGGCCTGTGGCTGCAGGACCCGGACGGCGTCCTCATCAACGTGCGCGCGGTCGAGCCCGCGCCCGCGCTCGGCGGGCCGGAATGGCGGATCAACACGCCCGGCCACTACACCCGCCTTGGCGCTCGCGGCTGCCCGCCGCGTGACGCAGCCGTGCGCCCGCGGCGCCTCGGCCACACGCTGCGCTTCACGCCCGGCCTCGACCGGCAGATCGATTTTTATACCCGGGTGCTGGGCATGCGCCTGTCGGATCGGGCGCAGGACATCGTCGCGTTCCTGCATTGCGAGGGCGGGAGCGACCACCACGTCCTCGCGTTCCTCAAGTCGGACCGGCCGGGATACCACCACGCCAGCTTCGAGGTGGCGAATATCGACGAGATCGGCTTCGGCGCGAGCCGCCTGCTCGACAAGGGCTACGGCTACGGCTGGGGCCTGGGGCGCCACGTCCTCGGCTCGAATTTCTTCTTCTACATCCGCGATCCCTGGCACGGCCTGGCCGAATATTTCTGCGACATCGACTACATCCCGGCCGGGGTGAAATGGGAGGCGCAGGACTGGGCGCCGCAGGACGCGCTCTACGCGTGGGGCCCCAAAGTGCCCGACGATTTCGGCAAGAATTTCGAGGGCGGCTGAGATCAAGAACCAGTATTAGCCGCAGATATACGCAGATGAACGCAGATAAGTTCTCCTGCTAACCGCCTTGGCGGATTTGAATTATCGGCGTGTATCGGCGTCCATCGGCGGCTGTATTTCAATTCTTGGTGTAGCTACTAGATCTTGCCGAGCGCCTTGAGCACCCGCTCGGGCGTGAACGGTTGCGCGGTCACGCGCCCGCCGAAGGGCGCGAGGGCGTCGTTGATCGCGTTCATCACCGCGCCCGGCGCGCCCGCCGTGCCCGCTTCGCCCGCGCCTTTCGCGCCGAGCTCCGAGGTGCGGGTGGGGGTGGAGACATGGCCGACGACGATGTCCGGCATCTCGCCCGCCATCGGCACCAGGTAGTCGGCGAGATTGCCGTTCAAGAGCTGGCCCTCGGCGCTGTAGAGGCAGTGCTCGTAGAGCGCCGCGCCGATGCCCTGCACGATGCCGCCGCGGACCTGCTCGTCCACCAGCATAGGATTGATCACCGTGCCGCAATCCTCCACGCACCAGTGCTTGAGGAGCTTCACGAAGCCGGTTTCCGTGTCCACCTCGACCAGGGAAGCCTGCATGCCGTTGGTGAAGGCGAAGCCGTAGCCGCGCGGCGTGTAGTGGCGCGTCACCATCAGCTCCGACTGGAAATCCATCGGCAGCGTGTCGGGGCGGAAGTAGGCGACGCGCCCGAGCTCCGAGAGCTCGAGCCGCGGCTCGCCGCTCACCTTGCTCACGATCTCGTTGTCGGCGACATCGAGTTCCGCCTTGTCCGTTTTCAGAATCGCGGCCGCCACGTCAAGGATGCGGGAGCGCAGTTCCTTGCCGGACTGCAACACGCACTCCCCGCCGATGCCAGCGCCGCGTGAAGCCCACGTGCCGCCGCCGTAAGGCGTCGTTCCGGTGTCCCCGGTGATGACGCGCACCCGGTCGAGCGTGACGCCGACGGCGGTGGCGGCGATCTGCGCGAACACAGCCTCCGTGCCCTGGCCCTGCTCGGTGACGCTCACCATGCAGGTCACCATGCCGGTCGGCTCGAAACGCAGCGTCGCACCGTCCTGCGATGAGATGCGCGCGCCGCCCACGCCGTAGAACGCGGGCGAGGGATTGGTGACCTCGATCATCGCGGCGAGCCCGATGCCGCGGTGCACGCCTCGCTTGCGCAGCGCCGCCTGCTCGGCGCGGAGCGCCTTGTAGTCCATCAGCGCGAGCAGCTTGTCGAGCGCCTGGTGGTGGGAGAGCTTCTCGAACTTGATCCCGGAAGGGAAGGTGTAGGGGTAGGCGTCGTCGGGGATCAGGTTCTTGCGGCGGAACTCGGCGGGATCCATGCCGAGCTTGTGAGCTGCGAGATCGACGATGCCTTCGGTCAGCGCGACTGCGATCGGATGGCCGACGGCGCGGTACTGGCAGGTCACGTTCTTGTTGGTGAACACGACGTGCATCTTCGCGCGGTACTCGCGGTGCTTGTACGGGCCGCCCGTCAGGTTCACGACCTGATTGCCTTCGATCCCGCTGGTGCGCGGATACACCGAGTAGGGGCCGATCCCGGTCAGATCGTCGAGGTCGAAGGCGAGGATTTCTCCGTCCTTCGTGCAAGCGAGCCGCACCTTCGCCCGGTGCTCGCGCGCGTGGATGTCGGAGACGAACGATTCGAGCCGGTCGGCGACGAACTTGACCGGGCGGCGCAGCATCACCGAGAGCGCGGCGGCCGCCATCTCGTCGGCATACACGTGCACCTTGATGCCGTAGGAGCCCCCGACGTCCTTCGCGACCACCCGCACGTTGCCCTCGGGGATGTCGAGGTGGCGCGAGAAGATGTCCTGCATCATGTGCGGCGCCTGCGTCGAGTGGTAGACGGTCAACGCGTGCTCGGCTGCGTTGTAGTCGGCGAGGATGGAGCGGGGCTCCGGCGTGACGCCGGTGTGGCGGGCAAAATCGTAGGTTTCCTCCACGACGAGGTCGGCCCTCGCGAAGGCGGCGTCCACGCCGCCGGTGTCGTGCTCGCGCTTGAAGCAGATGTTGTCGCCAAATTCGGGATGGATCACGCGGCGGCCGGCGAGGGCGTCCTCCATCTCGACCACCGCGGGCAGCGCCTCCCATTCGGCCTCGATGCTCTCGGCCGCGTCCTCGGCTTGCGCGCGCGTCTCGGCGACGACCGCCGCGACCGCCTCGCCCTGCCAGCAGGCACGGTCGATGGCGATCGCGTGCTGAGGCGGGGACTTGATGCCCTTGAGATGCCCCAGCACTCCCACCCACGGCTTGCAGAACGGGGCGAGCGCGCGCCCGTCCACCACCGCGATCACCGCCGGCATTGCCTTCGCGGCTCCGAAATCGAGCCGGCGGATGCGCGCGTGGGCATGCGGGCTCCTGAAGAACGCCACGTGCGCGAGGCGCGGCAGCCGCAGGTCGTCCACGTAGGCGCCGCGCCCCTGCAGCAGGCGCTTCGCGTTGGCGCGCGGGACGCTCTTGCCGATGTAGCCGCCGTCGGAACTCGCAGAGCTCATATCAAAAATCCAAAGCAGAATTTAGCCGCCGATGGACGCCGATGAACGCCGATAAGATCAAGACCAAAACACACAGGATCAATCAGATTCAAAGAATCGCGCTTAAGAGCGAGAACCAAGCCGTGGTGGTTGATGCTGTCGTTGAGTGCAAATTTGTTAGTCCGGTAAATCCTGTCCGTTGTTGTCCTTGGTTTGTGTTTCTCTCGGCGTTCATCGGCGTTCATCGGCGGCTTCCTGGGGGGTCTACGTATTCTTCCGCCGCGCGGCGAGCACGTCCTCGATCGCGTCCACGATCGCCTGGTAGCCGGTGCAGCGGCAGTAATA
>Ga0214473_10008278_pt1 | contig 12306 bp, 8 predicted proteins | sample RVTome_7_FD_203509 | JGI IMG/M metagenome (GOLD analysis project Ga0214473, IMG submission 203509) | Soil microbial communities from uranium-contaminated site in the Upper Colorado River Basin, Wyoming, United States - RVT98D197 | ecosystem: Environmental > Terrestrial > Soil > Contaminated >... | reverse complement strand
GTGGCGGTCGTCGTGCCCTGTCATCGCGTGGTCGGCCAGGGAGGCGCCCTCACCGGCTATGGAGGCGGGATCGAGCGCAAGCGTTGGCTGCTCGCCCATGAGGGCGGGCGTTTAGCGGACGTATCAGCGTAGCTCACCCGCGTCCTCCGCCACCCTCCGGGCGCCGAACGCCAGAGTACCGGTCGCCAGCGCGGTGCCAAGCAGGATCACCGCGCAACCCGCCATCATGCTCGGGGTGATCGCCTCGTGTAGGAAGACCAGGCCCCAGATCATTCCGAACAGAGGAATCAGGTAGGTCACGGCGATGGCCCTCGTTGGCCCGACGTGCGCGATCAAGCGGAAGTAGAGGATGTAGGCGATGCCGGTGCAGGCGATGCCGAGCGGCGCGATCGCGCTGAGCCAGCTCGGCAGCGAGGGCCTCGACGCCGGCCAGTACAGGAACGCCAGAGGCATCAGCAGGGCGGTCGCGGCGATCTGGCTACCCGTCGCGGTCACGACCGGGTCGTGACCGGTCAGGTGTCTCTTGGTGTAGTTCGCCGCGAAGCCGTAAGCGAGCGATGCCGTCAGCGCCGCGACCACCGCCCAGCCGCTGCCGTCGCCCTTGAACGAGATCTTGCCCCACACCAACACCAGCACGCCGAGGAAACCGACGCCCAGGCCCACCACACGCGCGGGCGTCAGCGATTCCCGGAACCAGAGGTAGGCCACCAGCGCACCGAAGAGCGGCGCGCTTGCGTTCAGCACCGCCGCGAACCCGGCCGTAACATAGAGCGTCGCATAGGCGAACAGAGAGAACGGCAGCGCCGAATTGATCGCTCCGAGCACGATCAACGGCACGGCTTTGCCGCGCAGGCCGCTCAAGCCTGCTCGCCAGGCCAGTACCGTCAAAAGGAACATCGCGGCGATGGCGACACGGATTTCGATCAGCGGTATCGGACCGAACTCTGGCGCTGCGACACGCATGAACAGGAAGGAGCCACCCCAGAGCGCGGCGAGAAACAGCAACTCCATTAGATCGCGGGTCTTCATGCCAATAACGTCCTGGACATCATAGCGCAGAGAATTCCCCGTCTCGTTGGAAGCGGGCATCGACCCAATTCTGCTCGTGCGATTCAAGTCTGGATTGTCAGACGAACAGGTTCTCGCCCTGTACGAGGTCCGGGCTCCCCGGTATCGGGCGTTGAAATGCTCGCGCCAGTGTCATCGCGACCAGCCCGAACAACCCCATCGATCTATGCATCGCGTACCTGGCCAACCCTTGTTCTCATTGGTCCGGGTAGCAAGAATCACGACGTGCGGCTGGCGCGACGCGCCAGAGAACACGGGATGGCTTTCAAGACTGTACGCCTGTCGACGCCTGTAGGCGGAAGGGGAAGGAGCGTAATGCAACAGCGGAACCAACTCGCCAGGTCTTGCAGCGACTGGGTGTCAGATGCGGCAAGAACTTGGACCTCATGTAATGGAGGCAGTCGAACATGGGTGAGATACGTTGTCCGTCGGCGGAGAACTTCTAGCTGACCCGCGGGGGACCTTTCCATCGGCTTCCGGTTCGCGTGGGCGGGGAGGGTGAACGCCAGCGAGTCATTCATAGAGCCGTACTGGCCACTCTGGTCACGTGGCTTCCGATGCTCATTCTTGCGCTCGGGCAAGGTGTGGCTTATGGACCCCAGGTCACGATTTCGTTCCTTCGCGACTTTTCCGTGAACGTACGGTTCCTGGTCGCTTTTCCAATCCTGATCTTGGCCGAGTCGAGAATCGACGAGAGATGGCGAAACCTCGTTCTCGAATTCCTCAGGTCCAAGTTGGTCAACGCGGCGGAGCTTCCTTCCTTCGAAGCCGTGATCGAAAGCATCAACCGTTTGCGGGATCGCGTGCTGCCCGAAGCGGTCATGAGCGTCGCCGCGCTCCTCCCGTCCCTTCTCGTCGACAAGATTGAGTTTTTGAGTGGAGTCTCCAACTGGCACTCCCTGGGCGCAGGTTCTTCCGATGTGAGCCTGGCGGGTTGGTGGTTCAACCTCCTGAGCACGCCCGCCTTCCGTTTCCTGCTCTTTCGGTCGGCATGGAGGATGTTCCTGTGGACGCTGTTCTTGTGGCGCGTCTCCCGAATCAAGCTGCGTCTCGTCGCCACCCACACCGACATGGCAGCGGGGCTGGGTTTTCTCTCCTCGGGCCAAAAGACGTTCACCCCGATCGTCTTCGCTGGAGGCGCCGTCGTTGCCGGTCAGGTCGGGAACGCCATCGCCTATGAAGGAGCGAGCCTCTCATCGGTGCAATACGACATGATTGCCTACGGCGTGCTGGCGATCCTGCTCCTCGTGGTTCCTCTTCTGGCGCTCGCTCCGGCGCTACTCAACGTCAAGAGGAAGGCGCCTCTCGAATACGGAGCTCTCGTGGCGAACCACGCTCAGTTATTCGATGAAAAATGGATTCAGGGCCACCGCCCGCCCGGCGACGCGATCCTGGGAAATCCCGACGCGTCGTCGTTAGCGGACCTCGGAAGCAGCTTCACCGTGGTGCGAGAAATGCGAGTCGTGCCGATAGATAACCCCACGCTCATCAGCCTGGCAGTGGGAGCCGCGTTGCCCTTGCTGCCCGTCGTGATTTTCGCCACACCGGCGGATGAGCTCATCGGAGCGGTCATCAAGATGCTGGGATGAACGCCTAGAAAATCGCTCTTTGGCGGTGACAGCCCGCCAGCGCAGCAGTGACGGCACATGAACCGCACAGAAACGCTGATCAATCGTCGCCTTCCGCCGTCGCTGGGCGGGGCCTGCGGCCGGTGAGCGCCTGCCAGTGACGCGACACCACCGCGGTTGCCTCCAGCGTCAAGCTGAACAACGCGGGAATCAGGAACAACGTAAAGATGGTGGAAACGATCAGCCCGCCGATGAACACCGCGCCCAGTCCGCGATAAAGTTCTGATCCGGCGCCCGGCATCAGCACCATCGGCAGCGTGCCGGCGACGTTCGTGGCCGTCGTCATGAACATGGGGCGCATGCGGTTCTCTACGGCCTCGCGAATAGCCCCGCGCGCCTCCATTCCTTCCTCCCGGATGTGGATCAGTGACTGGTGCACGATCAAGGTCGCGTTATTGACCACCGTGCCCACCAGGATGATGAATCCCAGCATCGTCAACATATCGAGGGCTTGGAATGGCACGACGCACTTCAGCAGCCAGAGCCCGACAAAGCCGCCGACGGCACCCAGTGGCACGCTGAACATGATCACGAGCGGATGCACGAAGCTCTCGAACAACGCCGCCATCAGCAGGTAGGTGATCACCACCGCCAGCACGAAGTTCCACTTGAACGCCCCATAGGTCTGCGTCAGCTTGTCGGCGGTGCCGGAAAGCGTGATGCGATAAAGCCCACCGATCGCGCCCTCGTGCTCCATCGGCGCGATGATGTGATCACGGATGAGGTCCATCGCAGTTTCGAGCGGCATTTGTTCCGGCGGCTGCACCTGGATGGTGATGGCGCGCTGGCGCTCCCGATGGTTGATCTGCGTCGGTCCATTCTCTAGGCGGACATCGGCGACAGAACCCAGCGTCACCAACTGGCCATCGGGCGTAGCGATGGGGATGGTCTCGATCGCTTGCGTCTTATCGGCGTAGCCGTCTTCGCCGCGCAGCATGAGGTCGATCTCACGGCCTTCGTGCTGGTATTCGCTGACTTTCGCGCCGTCCACCAATGCGTTGACGGTGAATCCCAGATCCTTGTTCGAGATCTTCAGATCTGCCGCGCGCCGCCGATTCGTAACTACCTGCACTTCGGGATTACCCAGATCGAGGCTCGGCACCGGAAACGCCTGTGCCCCCGGCATCTTCTGCAAGACCTCTCCGAAGATGCGGCCGCCGTGCTGCAACAGCACGTTCAGGTCGGGGCCGGTAATCTCGACATCGATGACGCGGGCGGCGATCTCGTTGCGCTGCAGCAGGCTGTACTGGCTGATGAAGCCGATCGCGCCAGGGATCTTGCTGACGCCTTCTTGCAGCACTCCGGGAAGCTCGGGTAAGCGCAGCGGGTCGTTCGCGGCCACCCCCATGAAAGAGAAGCCCGGGACGGCAACATAGAACAGGTCGCGAATGCCGCCACCCGGCATCTTCTCCGCTTCGGGAGTTCCCGGTTTTGCCTCCCACAGCGGACGTGCAACCTCTTCGATGGGCTGGCGCAGAGAAGCGATCTCATCCAGGTTGTAACCCGGCGGCGGCAGCACGATACCGAAGGCAAAGTTGCTGTTCGCCGTGGGCAGGTATTCTGCCTTGGGGAGCATGAGGAAGCTCGCGACCAACGCCGCCGTCGTCATGCCTGCCACCACGCCAACCCGGCGCGGCAGGCTGCCGCTGATCCAATAGACGGTTTCGCCTACCCAGCGCGTGAACTTTTCCGCCAGGCTGACGCCTCCCCACAGGTTGTGATGGCCCTTCTCAGCATGAGTGTGCGCCGCCGTCACTAGCCTGGCGGACACCGCGGGTACGACGGTTATGCTCACGACCAGACTCAAGGCAACGGCCGTAGCGATCGCGATAGCAATGTCGGCGAAGAGCTGGCCGGCTTCCTCGCGGATGAAGACGATCGGAATGAAGACTGCGACGGTGGTGATGGTGGTGATGAGCACCGCGCCCCACACTTCCCGAGTGCCATCGAGCGTGGCCTGCCGCCGCGACTTACCCATCTGCAGGTGACGGTAAATGTTCTCCAGCACGACGACCGAGTTGTCCACCACCTGCCCGGCGGCGAACGCCATTCCCGCGAGGCTGATGACATTCAGGGTCCGTCCCGTGAGGTAAAGAACCAGGAACGCGCCGAAGATGCTGATGGGGATGGCAGTGGTGATCACCACCGTGCTGGAGAACGTCCGCAGGAAGAGCAGCAGGCAGAGCACCGCCAAGACGCTGCCCATGTACAGGTTCTCCGTGACCAGATCGATGGCGCTCTCTACGTAGGTGGTCTCGTCGTAGACCTGGAGGAGCTGCAAACCACGCGGAGCGAGCAGATCTCGGTTGAGGTCGGCGACTGTCCGCTTGAGGCCCTCCATCGCGTCCAGGACGTTGGCCTCGGGGTTCCTGGCCACGTTGAGCGCCAGTACCGGCACGCCCTTGCTGAAAACCTGGCCGGTGAATTTCCTGTATCCGAGCTGCGCGCGGCCGACGTCGCGGACGTATACTGGGAAGCCGCCGCGCTGCGCCACGATCACGCCTTCGATCTGCTCCGGCGACGTGTACTCGCCGATGGTGCGCACGATGTAGCGCCGCTTACCCTCGTCGAAATCACCGCCGGAGATGTTGACGTTCTCGCCGTCAAGCGCCGCCGCCATCTCGGCCAGCGTCACCTTGCGAGCGGCCAGCCTTGCCGGATCGACGATCACCTGCAGTTCGCGCTCGCGTCCGCCATAGATATTGGAAGTGGCGATGCCGCGCACACGCTCGAACGCCGGTTTGATGAAATCGTCGGCGAAATCGTGGAGGGTTGAAATGTCGCCCTTGAAGCGGTTCTCCGCAGCCGGCTCCAGACTGAACCAGGCGATGGCGTTGATGTCCACATCGCTGGTGGTGATGACCGGCTTCTCGGCGTCTTGCGGATAACGCTGCACCTGCTCCAGTCGGTTCGACACCCGCAGGACGGCGACATCCAGGGGCGTGTCGATGTGGAAGGTCATGGTGATCGCGCCGAAGCCGTCCTGGCTCTGCGAGGTCATCTTCACCAGGCCTTCCAGGCTCTTGAGCTGTTCTTCCTGTTCCTGGACGATCTCGCGCTCGATCTCGTGCGGGCTGGCGCCAGGCCAGAACGTCCTCACCGTGACGCGCGGCTCTTCGATGTTCGGCATGAGTTGAACCGGGATGCGGGACAGCGAGATGGCCCCAAACAGGACCAGAAGCAGCACCGCCACCGCGGTGGAAACCGGATAGCGGATCGAGCTGTCGATGAGCTTCATTTATGGCATCCGATATTCAATGGGCGTGGCGTCCACGGCCGTGCCCGGCATGAGCCGCTCGTTGCCCCGGGTGACCACCTTGTCCCCCGGGTGAATGCCGCCGCGCACTTCGATCCAGCTTCCGGAGCTTGAACCGGTCTCCACCGGAACCTCGTCAACTGTGCTCTGACCATTGACACGGAACAGGAAGCTTGCTGGCCCGCGGGTGACGACCGCGTCCTTCGGAACCACCGTTGCGCGGTAGCTGTCGCCAGCGGGCAAGGTCACTTTTGCCAGCATCCCGGCAGCGATTTGCGCTGGCGGGTTCCCGACGCGCACTTTCACCGGAAACGTCCGCGCCTCCGGATCCGCCCGCGGGATCAGTGAGATGACCCGGCCCGTCAATTCCAGTTCGGGCAGTGCTTCGAGCGTCACCGTCGTCGTCGACCCGTTGCGGACCTGAGAGAAATAGCGCTCCGGTACTTCTACGCGGATCTCAACCGCGCCCATCGCCAGCAGCTCCACCACCGGACCGCCGACGTCGATCCACTGCCCGACTTCGGTGCGTTCGCGCGCCACAACGCCAGCAAAGGGCGCGCGGATGGTCGAGCGGTCAACGTCATCTTCTGTGCGCGCGATCTCCGCTCGCAGCGATTCCGTCCTGCCCTCCCAGGCGTTGAACTCCGATTGGCTCTCATCGAGTCGCTGGCTCGATAACACCTGCGCCGCGAACAGCTCCTTGGCCTGGGCCAGATTGCTCTCCGCCTGCCTCAGGCGCGCTTCCGCCTCCTGCAGCGCGCCCCTCTGTGCCGCCAGCCGAAGCTCGAGCGGCGTGGTGCGCAGTTTCGCCAACACCTGGCCCTCGCCGACACGTGTGCCTTCCTGGCCGGGGAACTGTTCCACGAGTCCGGCGACGGGACTGGCGACTACGCTTGCCGTCTGCGCTTCCACTGTGCCAGGAAGCGACAGCGTCTGGCGCAGGCTGTGGTCGCGCGCCGGCGTGTAGCGCACCGGGACCTTGAGCGGGGGCCCCTGCGCACACAGCGGAGCGGCCGCCGCGACGGTCACTGTCGCCAGGCAAAGGCGCCATCTTGCGGAAACCATCCGTACGCGAACCCGCTTGCGCGACGACCGGCACAGATAGACGACGGCCTTCCTGGCTAGGTGCGCAGCGGTGATCTTGTGACTACCGTGACGCTCGATCATCGCTCCTCTCATCTACGAAACTCCCCGCCACCCCGGTACCTCATATTAGAAGGAAGTGCGGAGCGCGTAGGGGAGTGGGATTGTATCCGCCCCGGAAACGTGGTTGCAATCGCCTTCAGGGACTGCGCAAGCGCAACGTGATGAGCTTCCTGGGTTGGTCGGTTCTAGTTGGGGGCATTTCCCCGTCACCCAGAAGCAGACCTATATCAATTCGGCCTACGTCGGCCCCCATGTCCAAGGTCGTGCACGAGACCGCCATCAGTTATGCCGAGGAACAACTGCTCACGCCCGCGGTCGGCCTCGATAGACAACCAAGGAGATCGGGGCGCTCCTCGGCTATACTGAGCGGACGATCAAAGCGTACGTTTCAAATTTGTTTCGGAAGACAGTTACGTCTACGCCGTGGGGCTGCATTCCGCCGGCAGGCGGGGTGAAGCGCTGTCGGTGCTGCGGGCCGCCGAGGCCCGTCATCGGTACGACCTGGACATTCTGGGCTCGCTCGTTTCCATGAACCGCGAGGCCGGCCATGCCAGGGACGCGCTTTCCTACGCGAGGAAGATTGCCGAGGTCTTTCCCGACGATCCCGCGGTGAAGCGCCTGCTGGGCGAGCTGGAAAGAGCGCACTGAGCGGGTTGCGCCTGCGGCCCCATCCGGGCCGCCCTCACCGGGCCACTGGAACGCAGGGTTGACAACCCTCCAAGTTCGCCAAAATGGAGCATGTGAGTATCCTGCCACGGATCATGGCATCCCGGCTGCGCGGCGCGCTGGCGCGCGGGAGTGGAGCGAGCAAAGATGCTGGTGGTTACCGACGACGATCCGGGGATGGCGCGTCGGATCGTGGCCCTCGCCCGTCCCCTCAACCCAACCATGCGCATCGTGGTGAGGGCGCGCTACCACTCGGACGCGGCATTCTCAGAAATCGAGCATTGATCGCGACGATCACCGTGGAGAGTGACATCAGGATCGCGCCTGCCGCCGGTGAAAGGGCGATGCCCTGGTTATAGAGCACGCCGGCCGCCAGCGGTATCGCCACCACGTTGTAGCCGGTTGCCCACCATAGGTTCTGAACCATCTTTCGATAGGTGGCGCGAGCGAGCTGGACAACAGAAAGTACATCGCGCGGGTCGCTGCGGACCAGCACGATGTCCGCGGACTCGATGGCCACGTCCGTTCCGGCGCCGATGGCGATTCCCACGTCGGCCTCCACCAGGGCGGGAGCATCGTTCACACCGTCTCCGATCATTGCTACGGTGAGCCCCCGCGCTTTCACCTCCTTGATCTTCGCCGCCTTTTGGTGGGGAAGCACCTCGGCGAAAAAGTCGTCCAGCTGCAGCTCCTGAGCGACCCATTGGGCAACGGCGCGCGAATCACCGGTGAGCATCATCACCTGGATACGCATTTCTCTCAGTCCCTTCAGAGCCTCCCGAGACTCCGCGCGGATGATGTCGGCCAGGGCGATCGCGCCATTCGGCTGGTCGTCGACGAGGACGTAGACGACGGTCTTACCCTGCTCTGCCAGCTCGTCCAGACGAGAGTCGTTGAGCGCCACACCCTGTTCCTTGAGGTAGCCGGGGCTGACGACCTTGACCTGCCGTCCCTCGACACGGGCCTGGGCTCCTTTGCCGGGTATGGCCTTGAAATCTCGGGGCGTCGGATAGGATAGCCGTCGCTCTCGAGCTTCGCTGACCACTCCCGCAGCGATGGGGTGCTCGGACTGGCTTTCCAGACTGGCTGCCAGGCGCAGGATCTCCTCGTCGCTCTCCCCTCCCAGCGAGACCACGTCCGTCACGCCAAAGCGGCCCTCGGTGAGCGTCCCGGTCTTGTCGAAGACGATGGCCTGCAACGCCCGGGCTCTCTCGAAGGCGGACCGATCGCGAATGAGGAGGCCATGGCTGGCCGACAAGGACGTCGAAACGGCCACCACCAGCGGAACGGCGAGGCCCAGCGCGTGTGGGCAGGTGATGACCATGACGGTTACCATGCGTCCGAGCGCGAAATGAAAGTCCCTGCCGGCGGCGAGCCAGACGGTGAGCGTCAGACTTCCCGCCGTGAGTGCGATGATAGTCAGCCACAGCGCCGCCCGGTTTGCCAGATCCTGGGAGCGCGAACGAGACTCTTGCGCCTGCCGCACCAAGTCGATCACCTGTGCGAGGTACGTCTCGGCACCCGTTTTCTCGACTTCCAGGGTGACCGCCGACTCGCCGTTGATGGCGCCGCCGATGGCTCGATCCCCCTCGCCCTTTTCCACCGGCTGGCTCTCTCCGGTAAGCATCGCTTCATTGAGCGTCGTTCGTCCCTCCACGATGATCCCGTCCGTCGGGATCTTTTCGCCGGGCTTCACCAACACGCGGTCTCCTTTGCGCAAATCATCGATCGGGACATCCTCAACCGAGCCGTCTTCAGCCAGTCGATGAGCCTCGGAAGGCATGAGACGGACCAGCTTCTCCAGGGCAGCCGATGCTCCCAGTACGGATCGCATCTCGATCCAATGACCGAGGAGCATGATGTCAATCAGAGTCGCCAGCTCCCAAAAGAAAGGCTCGCCGGGTAGACCGAAGACCACCAAGCTGCTATAGCCGTAGGCCACGCCGATGGCGAGGGCGATGAGGGTCATCATGCCCGGCCGCTTCTCCGCCAATTCCTGGAAAAGGCCCCCGAGAAAAGGCCGGCCGCCGTAGAAGAAGATGGCGGTGGCCAACGCGAATTGAAAGTAGGAATCGCCCCGAAAGCGCCACGCCTCCCCGACTCCCAGGAACGACTGGATCAGGGGTGCCAGGGCGAGGACGGGCAGCGTGAGGGCAAGGGATACCCAGAAGCGGCGGCGGAAATCCTCCACCATGTGGGCATGGTGGCCGTGATGTGTAGGTTTAGCTTTACCTTTACCTGGGTCGTGGTGGCCATGCTCGTGAGGCGAGGTCATTGGCTTTCTCCATTCGTTCGGAGCTTGTCCCCGCCGATCCTATCAGCGAGGAGGTCCGCTCAGTGCTGGTGGCCTGCCGTCGGGTGTTCATGCGTGATGTTCCACTTCACGTCGTCGGGATCGACTCCATCGATGGCGCCCTGTCCGTTGTGCCATCCCAGCCCGCATCCTGGGCACACGGCCTCCCCCGCTTCGAGGTTGTTGTGGCAACTACACGATCCCTCGTGAAGGGCGCACCAGTCGCAGGAGGGTTCGATGCAGCAGTTGTACTCGCCCTTGCTGAAAAGCTGGGACTTGACCTCCTCGAGCCTCGTCTTGATCTGCTCGAGCTCCGCTTCCGGCTCCGCAGACATCGCCGACCCGCTCGTTTCCGGCTCAACCAGCGGCTGCGGATCGGCAGCTTTCTCGGGAGGCGTGCAGGCGAAGAAGCTCGCAAGAACGAAGACCGTAAGTGCTAAGGCTAAGTAGTGTATAGATCTCATCAGACCTCCTTCTTTTCACTTTGTTTCGCGCCTCCAGGATGGCGGCTACCGTCCGTGCATTGGTGGGAGAGGAAGCACGATTTCGTGCACTTGGCCGTCGCGAAACACGGTGACGGTCAGATCGTAGCCAGGGCGGGGGTACAAGAGGATCCGGGCAATCGGCGATGCCGACGAGATCTCCTCGCCGTTGATGGCCATCACGATGTCGCCGCCCAGAACATAAGCCGTCTCGTTCAGCAGGACGACCCGGGTTCCGGCTCGGATGCCGGCACCGTCGGCAAGGCTTCCCGGAACAACTCGTTCCACGAGGAACCCGGTTCGCTTGGGGAGGCCGAACAGGTCGGCCATTTCGGGTGTGATCTCGATACCCTCGATACCCAGCGAGGGGCGATAGGGATGTCCCATCGCGATCAAATCCGACAGGACGCTTTTGGCCATGCCGATGGGGACCCCAAAGCCCACGTTCTCTGCTTCGCGCGCGAGAGCCGTAGCGATGCCGATGACCTCGCCCGAGGAGTCGAGCAGCGGGCCCCCGCTACTACCTGGATTGATCGCAGCGTCCGTCTGAAAAAGCGCCCCTCGGAGCTCCACCGGCCCCTCCGGGAGCGAGCGCTGAACGCCGCTGACGACACCAACCGTCAGCGTGTTGTGAAGCGCGAGCGGGTGACCCACTGCGATAACCTTCTGACCGACAACGACAGCATCGGACTCGCCGAGGCGAAGTGGTTCCACGAGGTCGGCCTCGGTCAAGTCGACGCCCAGGAGTGCCAGGTCCAATGTGGGGGCGGTGCCGACCACCTGTGCCACGGCCATACGGCCACCGGGCAGGTAGACCTCGATTCGGTTCGCGGAGCCGATCACGTGATAGTTGGTGAGAACGTGACCGTTCTCGTCGATGAAGAACCCGCTTCCGGTGCCTTCCGCATACCGCTCTGTGCCGAAATCCGTAGACTCCTGCTGGCCGGCGTTGATGTGGACCACGCCGAGCCTCGCTTTGGAGAAAACGGCGATAGTGTTCTGCTCATCCTCGGTCCGCTGCAACTGCTCCCCAGTGACTCCTGCACGCAGGAGGAACAGGACTGCTAACGAGTGAAAGACGGATCCAATCAAGGCTACTCGAACTCGACGATTCGCCAGAACCCTTTCATGATGGCATCCCGGATCTCTTGCGGCGTCTTTCCCGATTTGGTCATTTGCTCGGCAAGGAAGACCTCCTTGAGACACACCGTTCACCCGGCTCCGTGATCGGACGTGTAACAGTCGAGGAGGCTCCCATGGCCGAACCCCTGGCAGTAGCAGTAACACGGCTGCTGAGCGAGCACGTCTGGAATTTCCTGGGCGATCGCGTACGCCCGGGCGACAAACGGGATGTGAAATCGCGCCGGATCCAGGGTGCTGGGAAATGGCTTTGCGTCCTCCGGGTCCGTGTGAAACGGCGGCACGTCCTCGCTCCGAGAGTTGTCGATGCCGGGAGATGCCGCCGGGGTCGTAGTTCGCGTCGGTCTGCCTCGGTCTTCAAGCGAGCTCGTCGAGACAACGTAGTAAAGGCCAGCCGCGGCGGCTATCGCCACGGGTACCCACCAAACGGATCGACGAGGGCGACGCTCCGTTTCTCGACGGCGCCCTGATTTTTCCTTGCCTTTCTTCTTATTCATCGTGTGCGCTCCCATGTTTACACTGGAGGGAGCGGTCTGGGCTCAGAAGAACCGCCCCCCCTGGGACAAGGCAAGAACCGGGCCAGCGTAGCGAACAACCCGGAAATGAGAAAAAAGCTACCTTAAGCCG
>Ga0214473_10008277_pt1 | contig 12306 bp, 7 predicted proteins | sample RVTome_7_FD_203509 | JGI IMG/M metagenome (GOLD analysis project Ga0214473, IMG submission 203509) | Soil microbial communities from uranium-contaminated site in the Upper Colorado River Basin, Wyoming, United States - RVT98D197 | ecosystem: Environmental > Terrestrial > Soil > Contaminated >... | reverse complement strand
AGGACGGTCCCGGCGGATCAGCGCTCCGAGAGGAAGCCTCCCCGATCGGCGCCGCAAACGCCGCTGCGGCGACGGCGGCGAGGACGAAGATCTTCCCTCGAAGGCGTCGGAACCGAAGAGGGTTCGAGGCGAGGAAGACGTCCATGGCATCTGTCCTCCGCTCTGCCACGCGCACGGCGCAGACAGAGGGGGAACGGGAGCTCGAGTCCGACGAGCGCCCTGCGCCGCGCTCGGGATCCACCCTACGCCCGCCGCCGAGACCATGTCAATTGCGATCGGGATCCGCCGGCGCGGGCCGGCGGCCCGGCGCGCAAGACGACCGAGCCGCGCCCGGCTCCGAGCGCTGCGGCGGACGGCGCAGCGGACGGATGGACCCCGCGTCTGGTAGCCTCTCCTCCTCGCGGCTGCGCCGCCTCGGGGAGACCCTGGTGGAGAGGATCGTTCATCGGACCTGCACCTTCTGCGAGGCCTGCTGCGGGATCGAGGTGCGGGTGGAAGACGGCAAGATCGCCGCCATTCGCGGCGACGAGCACGACCCGCTCAGCCGGGGTCGGATCTGCGCGAAGGCCCTGGCGCTCAAGGACCTGCACGAGGATCCCGACCGGCTTCGCCATCCGATCCGGCGAAGCGGAAACGGATGGGAGCGCATCGGGTGGCGGGAGGCCCTGAACCTCGCCGCGGAGGGAATCCTGGCGGTGCAGCGCGAGCGCGGTAGAGACGCGGCCGCCATCTACCTGGGGGAGCCCGTCGTCCACAACCTGGGCGCGATCCTCTTCTCCGACGCGCTGGTCGCCGCGCTGGCGACGAGAAGGCGCTTCAGCTCCAACTCCCTCGACCAGTTCCCGAAGCAGCTCGCCTGCCACTGGATGTACGGAAGCGGCTTCCTGATCCCGGTGCCGGACCTCGACCGGACCGATCACCTGCTCTTGATCGGCGCCAACCCGGTGGTGTCCAACGGGAGCCTGATGACGGCCCCGGGCGTGCGCGCGCGCCTGCGCGGAATCCGGGAGCGCGGCGGAAGGATCGTCGTGATCGATCCGCGGCGGAGCGAGACGGCGGAGCTCGCCGACCAGCATCACTTCATCCGTCCGGGCACCGATCCTCTGCTGCTGGCGGCGCTGATCCGCTGCCTCTTCGCGGAAGGTCGCGTCCGGATGCGCGATCTCGGCGCTCGCGTTCGAGGGCTCGACGCCCTGGAGAGGGCGGTCGCGGATTTCTCCCCGCAGGCGGTGTCAGAGCGGGTGGGGATCGCCGCGGAGACGATCGAATCCATCGCCCGCGCCTTTGCGGACTCTCCGAGCGCCGTCTGCTACGGCCGCATGGGAACCAGCACGGTTCCCTTCGGCACCACGGCGAGCTGGCTGATCGAGGCGCTCAACATCGCGAGCGGCAACCTCGACCGCGCCGGCGGCGCGATGTTTCCGAGTCCGCCGGTCGACGTGCTCGAGCTCCAGCCGCCCACCGAGCGCGGGCGCTGGCATTCGCGCACCCGCGGAACCCCCGAGTTCATGGGGGAGCTCCCCTCGGCGACCCTCGCCGAGGAGATCGAGACGCCGGGAGACCAGCAGATCCGCGCGCTCGTCACGCTGGCGGGGAATCCGGTGCTCTCCTCGCCCGCGGGCCACCGCCTGGGCGATGCGCTCGAGAAGCTCGACTTCATGGTCTCGATCGACTTCTACCTGAACGAGACCACCCGGCACGCCCGGGTGATCCTCCCGCCGGTGGGTCCGCTCGAGCGGGACCACTTCGACGTGGCCTTCCAGCTCTTCGCGGTTCGCAACACCACCCGCTGGTCTCCGGCGGTGTTCGCTCCACCGGACGGCGCCAAGAACGACGCCGACATCCTTCTCGCGCTCGCGAGTCGCCTGTTCCGCGCGCGCGGGCTCTCCGGCCGGGCGAAGGCCCTGGGTCTCGGCGCCCTCTCCGCTCTGGGCGGCGAGCGGGCCTCGCGAATCGTGCTCGACCTCGCTCTTCGGAGCGGTCCCCGCGGAAGCGGACTGCGCCCCTGGCGGAGGGGCATCACCGTGGGGCGCCTGCGCAGCTCCCCGCACGGCATCGACCTCGGGCCGCTCGAGCCCTGCCTGCCCGGTCGCCTCCCGCGCCGAGCGGAAGGGAGCGCAATCGAGATCGCTCCGGAGGAGGCGGTCGGCGATCTCGCGCGCCTGCGCGCGAGCCTCGCCGAGAAGCCGCCCCCCCTGGTGCTGATCGGGAGAAGGGAGGCGCGCACCGTCAACAGCTGGTCCCACAACCTTCCGAGCCTCGTCAAGGGACGGATGCGCTGCGTCCTCTACATCCACCCGGCGGATGCCGAGGCGCACCAGATCCGGAGCGGCGACCGGGTGCGGGTAACGAGCCGCGTCGGCGCGGTGGAGGTCCCGGCCAGGATCACCGACGAGATGATGCCGGGAGTGGTCTCGCTGCCGCACGGCTACGGCCACGGCGCGCCGGGGATCCAGCTCCGGGTCGCCGCCCGCTACGCGGGCGCCAGCATCAACGACCTGACCGATCCCGCAGAGATCGACCCCCTCTCCGGAACCGCCGTGCTGAGCGGCGTTCCCGTCGGGGTGGAGCGCTGCGGGGAGGACTGACTCCTCACCGCGTCACGGGCAGCTCGCGCGACGCATCGCCGCGTCGCAGCAGGCGCCGCAGGCGGCCCTTCGCAGCCTCGACCAGATCGTCGAGCACCAGGTAGAAGACCGGGACCACCACCAGGGTGAGGAACGTCGACGAGATCATCCCGCAGCCCGTGGCCACGGCCATCGGCGCCCGGGTCTCGGCGCCCGGTCCGATCCCGAGCGCCGCGGGAGCCACTCCGAGAATCATCGAGAGAGCCGTCATCACGACCGGCCGCATGCGGATCGGCGCCGCCGTGCGCATCGCCTCGACCTTGTCCATGCCCTGCGAGCGAAGCTGATTGGCGTAGTCCACCAGCAGGATCGAGTTCTTGGTGACCAGGCCGAAGAGCAGGATGATCCCGATCATGCTGAAGATGTTGAGCGTCATGCCCCACAGGTAGAGCCCGCCCAGGGCGCCCACCATGGCCAGGGGAAGGGCCAGCATGACGGTGAAGGGATGGACCAGGCTCTCGAACTGGGCGGCGAGCACCATGTAGATCACCAGAATCGCGAGGCCGATGCTGAGCGAGAGCTGTTCCGAACCCTCCGCGAAGGCTTCGGCCTGTCCGGCCAGGGTCAGGTTCACTCCTTCGGGGAGGATCTCCGTGCCGATCTCCCGTGCCTCCGCGATGGCCTGGTCGAGATTCTTGCCCTCCAGGTTGCCGCCGATCGTGACGCTCCGGTGGCGGTCCACGCGGGTGATCGCCGCCGGCGCAGCTCCCTTCTCGATCCGCACCAGGTTGCGCAGCTCGACGATGCCTCCGTCCCCGGTGCGCGCGTAGAGCCGCTCGATGCCGGAGGGATCCCGCCTGTCCTTCTCCTCGAGACGCACGCGGATGTCGTAGCGGCTCCCCGCCTCCTTGAAGGTGGCCACGTCCAGTCCCCCGATCATCGCCTGGATGGTGCGGGCCAGGGTGGTGGCATCGAGGCCGAGGGCGGCGGCCTTCTCGCGGTCGGGGATCACCCGGATCTCGGGGCGGCCGAGCTTCAGGCTCTTGTTGAGGTCGACGTAGCCACCCCGCGCCTCGAGCTCGGCGATCATGCGATCGGCCAGCGCGTCGAGCGTCTCGAGGTCCCGGTCGCCCTGGATGTCGAAGGAGAAGGCCCCGCTGTGGGTCATCATCATCCCGGAGAGATCGAAGATGCGGACCTTCTGGCCCGGGATCGCGCCCATCACCCGGCGCGCCTCCCGGATCAGCTCGAGGGCGCCACGCTCGCGCTCGCTCTTGTGCTTGAGGACGACGAACATCACTCCCTCGGTGGGCTCGCTCTCGCCCCGCCGCTCTCCCATCCCGATCGCCGAGAAGGCTCCCGTCACCTCGGGCTGGGCGAGCGCCCAGCTCTCGTTCATCTTCATGATCTCGAGCGTCGCCTCGGCGCTGGTGCCGGGAGGCGTCTCCATGCGCACGAAGATGCGCCCGGTGTCGGCGGGCGGGAAGAACTCGCTGCCGAGCTGGGAGCCGAAGCCGACCGCGGCCAGGAGGGAGAGGAACGCGATCCCGAGGGTCGCCCCGCGGTGGGCGAGGGCCCAGAAGAGAATCCCCCGGTAGCGGCGCTCCAGCCAGTCGAATCCCTGCTTGAGGCGGTGGTAGATGCTGCCGTAGGCTCGTTCCTTGGCCGTCGGGATGCGGGCGGCCAGCATCGGGGTGAGGGTGAGCGCGATGACGAGCGAGAGCATCACCGCGCTGGCGACGGTGGCGCCGAACTCGCTCAGGAAGCTCCCCACGATGCCGCGGGTGAACACCACCGGGACGAAGACCGCCGCGATCGAGACCGTCGCGGCGGTGGCGGCAAAGGCGATCTGCTTGGCGCCCTTGGAGGCGGCCTCCCTCGGACTCTCGCCCTGGTCGCGATGTCGCTCGATGTTCTCGAGGACCACGATCGCGTCATCGATCACCACGCCCACCGCGAGCGCCATCGCCAGCAGCGTCATCGTGTTCAGCGTGTAGTCGAGGATCCACATCACCCCGAAGGTGCTGACCAGCGAGAAGGGAATCGACATCCCTACGATCAGCGTGGGTCGCCAGCGGCGCAGGAAGCCGAAGACGGTGAGGGTCGCCAGCACCGCGCCGAGCTCGAGCGCGAAGAGCGTCTCCTGGATCGATTCGCGGATGGCGAGGGAGAAGTCCGCGAGCCCCTCGCCCTCCTTGAAGCGCATCCCCCCCGGAAGCAGCGCCTGCATCTTCGAGATCCGCGCGCGCACCTCGTCGGTGATCGCCACCGTGTTGCCGCCGGACTGCTTCTGGATGCCGACGCCCAGCGCCATCCGGCCGTCGTAACGCGCGTGGCTGCGGACGTCCTCGGTGCCGTCCTCCACCCGCGCCACGTCGCGGAGCAGGACCGGGGCGCCGTCCTCCTCGGCGATGATCAGGCCGCCGAGCTCCTCGATGCTGCGGAACTCCGCGTCGGTCTTGACCGAGTACTCGACGGCCTCGCTCTCCACCAGCCCACCGGGGATCTCGACGTGCTCGCGCCGGATCGCCGCCAGCACGTCGGTCGCCGCGAGCCCGCGCGCCCTGAGCGCCTCTCCGTCCAGCCAGATGCGGATGTTGCGATCCCGCCGGCCGAAGAGGACGACGGCGGCCACCCCGTCGATGGTCTCGAGGCGCGGCTTCACCTGCTTGCGCAGGTACTCGCTCACCTCGACCGCGGGCCGATCGCTGTGGAGCGGCACCCAGAGGATGGGGTGATCGGTCGGATTCACCTTGTCGACGACCGGAGGCTCGAGATCGCGAGGAAGCTCGTAGCGAGCGCGGGCGACCTTGTCGCGGACGTCCTGGGCGGCGACCTCGATGTCCCGGTCGAGCTCGAATTCGACGACGACCCTCGCCCCCCCCTGGGTGGTGGTGGAGCGCAGCGACCGGATGCCGGCGATGGCGTTCAGGTGCTCCTCGAGGACGTCGGTGACGTCCTCCTCCATCACCTCCGGGCTCGCTCCCTCGAGCTCGGCGCCCACCGTGACCACCGGGAACTCCATCTTCGGGAACTGGTCGACGCCGAGTCGCGTGTAGCCGAGGAAGCCGAAGACCACGAAGGAGAGGATCAGCATGCAGGTGAGAATGGGACGCTGGATGAAGAGATCGATGGGGCTCACGGAATCGCCCCCGCGCCCTCTCCCACCGCGCTGACCGCGGTCGCGGCCGGGCTTCCGTCGGCGTTGCGCGGCGAGACCGGGCTGCCGTGGACGAGACCGGCCTGGCCGCGGGTGACGACCTGGTCCCCCGCCGCGAGTCCGCGGGTGATCTCGACCTGGTTCCCGCGGTGCTCGCCGGTCTCCACGATCACCCGCTCGACCCGGTCCCCCTCGGCGCGGCGGAACACCACCGAGCCGTCGGAGCGCAGCAGGATCGCCTCCTCCGGCACCAGAAGGACGCGCTCGCGGACCGCGATGCCGAGGTCGGCCCTGGCGAAGAGACCGGGACGCAGGCGCCCGCCCTGGTTGTCGATCTGCGCCTTCACCCGCAGCGTCCTGGTTCGCGGATCGATGGTGGGCGAGATCACGGTGACGACTCCGTGAAAGGTCTCCTCGGGAAAGGGGGCGACACCGATGCGCACCTGCTGCCCGACCGCCACGCGCGCGCAGTCGCGCTCCGCCACGTGGAACTCCACCTCGATGGGATCCAGCGCCACCAGCTCGAAGAGGGGCTGTCCGACGTTCACGAACTCGCCGCGGCTGACCTGGCGACGCGCGATCAGGCCCGTGAAGGGAGCCCGGACGCTCGCGTCGCGCACCGCGCGCTCGGCCACGCCGAGCCGGGCGCGGGCCGCCTCGGCGCGGGAGCGGGCCAGGGCGAGCTCCGTCTCGGCCTGATCGAAGTCTGCATCCGAGGCGATCCCCCGCTCGTGGAGCGTCCGGGCGCGCCGCTGCCCGCGCTCCTGCTCGCGCAGCGACGCCTCCACCTCGGCCAGCCCTGCCCGCGCGCTCTCGAGCTCCAGGTTGCGGCGCTCCGGGTCGATCTCCAGCAGCACCTCGGCGGCTTCGACCGCCTCACCCTCGTCGATCAGGATCTCGGTGATCTGGCCGGAGATCTCGGAGGCGATCTGCGCCTCCTCCTTGGCCTTCAGCTCGCCGGTCGCGTCGATGCGCTCCTCGAGATCGCGCACCTCCACGCTCGCGATCAGCACCGGCGGAGCGCTGGTCTCCTCTCGATCGTCACCGGCGCCGCAAGCCAGGAGCAGGACCGGGAGCCAGACGCCGCAGAATGCGCTTCGAATCTTCATCTCTTCTCTCGCCCGCGGCGCGCCCGCCCGGGGACTCGCGCAGGCTCGAACAGCCCGCGGAGCAGCGCACCGATCGACTCGTCCACCAGGGACTTCGACCAGTCGTGGTCGGGGCGGCTGGATCTCAGGTGGATCAGGCCATCGCAGAGCGCCCAGAACGCCTGATTGGCGCTCCGGGGGTCGCCGCTTCGCAACCTTCCCGCCTCCCAGAGCTCGATGCAGGGCTTCTCGAGAAGCTCGCGCGCCTCCTCGGCGGAGCGGGGTAGCTTCGAGGCGGGATCCCGGGGCTGGGTCAGCAGCCGGTAGTGGGTCGGGTTCCTGAGCCCGAAGCGCACGAAGGCCCGGGCCAGCGCTGCCAGGTGCTCGACCGGCTCGTCGCCCTCGGGGACCCGGCGGATCAGCCGCACCAGCTTCTGGAAGACCTCCTCGAGCAGCGCGTCCACCAGCCCGGGCTTGTCGCCGAAGTGGTGGTAGATGGTGGGAGCGGTGTAGCCGCAGCGTTCCACCAGGCGCCGGATCGAGAAGGATTCGTAGCCTTCCTCGACGAGGAGGGACTCGGCGGCGTCCAGGATGGCGCGATGGACATCGTTGCGCTTGCGGCTGCGGCGCTGCTCGGCGGAGAGGTTGCGCATGGGAGACCGCAAGTGATAGCTAACGGCGTTATAGTTAGAAAGGCCCTGCCCCGGCGCGGGCCGCAGCGCGAGTCGCCCGAGCTCCCAGCTCCGATCAGAACTCGGCGAAGCCCGGCACCCGGGGAAACGGGACCACGTCGCGGATGTTGGCCATGCCGGTCACGAACTGGACCAGCCGCTCGAATCCCAGACCGAAGCCCGAGTGGGGCACCGAGCCGAAACGGCGCAGGTCCAGGTACCACCAGTAGGCGCCGCGGTCGAGACCCGCTTCGTCGATGGCGCCGGCGAGCACGTCGTGGCGGTGCTCGCGCTGGGATCCGCCGACGATCTCGCCGATCCGCGGCACCAGCACGTCCATCGCGCGAACCGTGCGCCCGTCGTCGTTGCGGTACATGTAGAAGGCCTTGATCTCCCTGGGGTAGTCGGTCACGACCACGGGCTTCTTCAGGTACTCCTCGGTCAGGTAGCGCTCGTGCTCGCTCTGGAGGTCCGCCCCCCATCTCACCGGGAACTCGAAGCTGCGGCCGCTCCGCTCGAGGATCGAGATGGCCTCGGTATAGGAGATGCGCTCGAAGGGCGAGGCGACGACGTGCTCGAGGGCCTCGAGCACGGTCCGGTCGATGCGGTCGTTGAAGAACCGGAGGTCCTCGGGGCACCGCTCGAGGACGCGCCGGAAGACCTCCTTCAAGAAGCTCTCGACCAGCGCCACCTCACCGTCGAGATCGCAGAAGGCCATCTCCGGCTCGACCATCCAGAACTCGGCGAGGTGCCGGCTGGTGTTGGAGTTCTCCGCGCGGAAGGTGGGGCCGAAGGTGTAGACGTCGACCAGGGCGAGGGCGGCGATCTCGGCCTCGAGCTGAGCGGAGACGGTCAAGTGGGCCTCGCGGCCGAAGAAATCCCGGCTCCAGTCGACGCCCCCCTCCCTTCTCGGCGGCTCCAGGGCGTCGAGCGAGGTGACCCGGAACATCTCCCCCGCGCCTTCGGCGTCCGCCAGCGTGATCACGGGGGCGTGCAGCAGCAGGAAGCCGCGCTCCTGGAAGAAGTCGTGGATGGCGCGAGCCGCCGCGTTTCGCACCCGCATCACCGCGGCGATGGTGTTGGTGCGGGGGCGCAGATGGCCGATGGTGCGAAGGAACTCGAAGCTGTGGCGCTTCTTCTGGAGCGGGTAGTCCGGATCCGCGCTGCCGACCAGCTCCACCTCCTCGGCGCGGATCTCGAAGCGCTGGCCCTTTCCCGGTGACGCCACCAGCTCGCCGGTCACCCGAACCGCGCAGCCGGTTCCGAGCGACCGGAGGGCGGCCTCGCCGGCGCAGAGCTCCGGAGTCACCACCGCCTGGATTCCCGAGAGACACGACCCATCCGTCAGGTCCAGGAAGGAGACGCCCTTGGAGTGGCGAACCGAGCGCAGCCAGCCCCGGACCGTCGCCGCGCCGCCTGCCGACTCCCGAGCCAGCAGATCCGCGATCCGCTCTCGATTCACGGCGCAGGTCCGTTCCCGAGCAGCCGATCCAGGCGCACCGCCTCCGCCAGCAGCCGCTCCGAGGCGTCCGGCACCAGGGTCGACTGGAGGATCTCGTACTTCTGCTCGGCCTGCGCCTCCTCGAAGTTGCGGGCGTGAGGGAGGTAGCGGAGCCAGCCGTTCGCGATCCCCACCACCGCGGCGTGCCTTGCGCCGAGGCGTCGCTTCCAGTCGAGACCCACGTCCACCGTCGGCTCCAGGGGAAGGCCGAGCAGGTGCGCGTCACCGATGCGGAGCACCTGGACCTCCACCTCCGGCTCGCTTCCGAAGGCGAAGAGGTGAGCGGTGCGATCGCGGAGATAGAGCCGCACCTTCGCGATCCGTTCGCGGCGTTCCGCGGCCGGCAGGTCCGCGGTCCGCTCCCACTCCAGCCGATACAGATCGCCGGTGCGCGACTCCGAGTCGGGCGGCAGCCCGAGAGCCGCGAGCGCATCGAGGCGCCGCCGCTCCAGATCGGGCTGGTGGATGGGAATCCGGACCCGCGAGGAGGCGGCCGCCACCGCCGCCTCGCGCCGCGTCTCGAGAGCCGAGGCCGCCTCGACCACGGCCTCGCCGATCTCGCGACCCAGCACCTCCACCTGGTCGAAGCCGACGCCCACGCTCTGGTAGCGGATCGCCAGGTCCAGAAGACCGCGGGTCCGCGGATCCACGTCGGCGTGGGCCCCGAGGACGAAGATGGGATTGCAGCCGGGAAGCCCTTCCTGAATGGCCCGACCCGCGGCCCAGGGCCAGTCCGCCGAATAGATCAGATTGTCGTGACCGAGGGCGGTCGGATGACAGCCGTGGAGGTAGAGCACGGAGAGGGGCGAGCCGTCGGCCCGATCGACGCGGATCACCAGGACTTCGGTATCGAGGGGGCCGTCCGCGCAGCGGCGATTTCGCCCGATCCGCGCCTCCGCGCAGCCGATGCCGAGGCGCGCGGCCGAGGCGAAGGCGTGCGCCTGTACTCCGGCCTCGATCGCGCCTTCCAGGAGCGATGCCACGTAGCCGGGCGGCTCGGCCCCCTGGAGCAGGGCGCCGAGGCCGGTATCCGGGCCCGAGTGGGTGTGGATGCAGCCCACCAGGATCCGCTCGCGAGCGACGCCGGTCTTCGCCGCGACGCGCTCCCGGATCCGCTCGGCCTGCGAGGGAGCGAGCAGACAGAGCTCGCACTCGATCAGCAGGAGATCCGAGCCGGCAGCGAGATAGAGAGCCCGGGCGTGGAGGGGATCGTGGAGCGATACCCCGCCTCCGCTGCGCGCCCCGTACCCCATCATCTGCGCGCCGATCGGCGCCTCCAGCACCACCGCGCTCGTGCCGGCGATCAGCTCCGACAAGCCGAGACCTCCCGCACCGGGAGTATACCGGCGGTGTGGCGGGGCCGCGGCCTCGCCAGGACTTCGGATGATGGCGAACGGATGAGGGAGCTACCGCCGGGTTCGCAGCCAGGGATCGACGGCCCGCTCGATCCCCTCCGGGCGATGGGGCAGCGCAACGGTTCGACCGCTCGCGGCGGACTCGTAGGCGGCGAGCAGGATCTCGAGCACGGCGAGCCCATCGGCGCCGGATTCGCGGGGAAGGGCGCCCTCCCGGAAGCAGCGCAGGAAGTGGGAGAGCTCCTGGGGATAGCCGTTCTCGACCACCCAGTCCGTGTACGTCATCGTCCACCCGGGTGGCGCCATGTGCTGGGGACTCCCCCGCCGGGTGTAGAGCTCGAGGCCGGTCCCGTGAAGGAGATCGGCTTCCAGGTAGCCCTCGGTCCCCCAGAGCTCGAGGCGCGACTGCATGCCGCCCTGGAGAACCCAGGAGGCCTCGCAGGTGGCGGTGACGCCGTCGGCGAACTCGAGATGGACCACCGAGTGATCCTCGAGCTCGGTCTTGTCGCGATGCAGCGCGTTCGCGAGATGCGCGGTCACCCTCGCCACCGGCGGCTTCCCCAGCACCCAGCGCACCAGCTCGATGGCGTGGCAGGCCATGTCCATCAGGACACCGCCACCCGCCTCCTCGCGGGTGAAGAACCACGGGGAGTAGGGCCCGCCGTGCGCCTCGCGCTGGGTCGCGTAGAGGATCTCGCCGATCGCGCCGGATTCGAGGATCTCTCGCGCGCGCTCGAACTTCGGCACGAAGGGAAGCTCCTCGGCGTAGGCCAGGCCGACGCCGGCGGCTGCGCAAGCATCGATGATCGCACCGCCCTCCTCCAGGGAGACCGCCAGGGGCTTCTCGACGATGACGTGCTTGCCCGCGGAAGCGGCCGCGATGGCGTGCTGCGCATGGCAGGCGTTCGGGGAGTTCACGCACACCACGTCCACTTTCGGAAGCAGCTCCTCCACGCGGTCGGTGGCGAAGCCGATCCCGAACTCCCTGGCGAAGCGCTCGGCGTTCTCGCGCTGCCGTGACCAGACCGCGACGACCGCCCCCTCGGAGACCTGCCGGAACGCCGCCATGTAGGTCCGGGAGATGCCACCCGCACCGATCAGACCGACGCGAAGCGGGCTCATCGGGCCCGCTCGATCTTCGTTCGGCTTCGCCTCACTGCGCGCGCGGATCCCCTCCGGCTCGCCGCGCTTGCCCGCTCGATCTTCGTTCGGCTTCGCCTCACTGCGCAACCCCCTCCCGCCGAGCTTCGAGGCCGGGGGGGCTCTCGCGCAGAGCGGCGGCGCAGGCCTGGACCTTGGCGAACGCCGCGACCAGGTCGTCCACCTCCTCCTCTCCGCCGAGGAAGAGGGAGTGGGGCAGCCAGATCGACTCCTGGTAGGCCGCTCGGCTCGCCACCGGGAAGGCGCGGCCCGAGTAGTCCACCCCGCTCCGCGCGACCGGATTGGTGTGCGGATCCATGGCGAAGAGCGGATCCTCGGGGATCGGCACATAGAAGGGGCCGTGGCAGGGAACGCCTTCGGCGCGAAGCGCGCGAAGCGCGTCGTCCCTCGGGACCCCGGCAAAGTGCGCCGGGTCGTAGCGCAGGATGAACTGGTACGCGGCGCGCTCCGTGACGCGCTCGTCCCTGGGGAGCGGACGCAGGCCCGGGACCGCTGCGATCCCCTGCTCGAAGAGCAGGGTCCGCGCGGCCCGCCGCTGCTGCTGCTCGGGCAGGCGTCGCAGCTGCTCGCGCAGCACGGCGGCCTGCCACTCGGTGATGCGGGCATTCGTTCCCAGCATCCGCTCCGGGAACCGGTCGTAGCCCGCCTCCTTGCGGCCGCAGTTCACCAGGGACTGGAGGCGCTCTTCGTAGGTGGGGTCGCTGGTGGTGATGATCCCCCCTTCCCCGGCGGTCATCAGCTTGCTGCTCTGCATCGAGAAGGAGCCGAAGTGCCCGATCGAGCCGGCTCCCCGACCTCTCCAG
>Ga0214473_10008276_pt1 | contig 12306 bp, 11 predicted proteins | sample RVTome_7_FD_203509 | JGI IMG/M metagenome (GOLD analysis project Ga0214473, IMG submission 203509) | Soil microbial communities from uranium-contaminated site in the Upper Colorado River Basin, Wyoming, United States - RVT98D197 | ecosystem: Environmental > Terrestrial > Soil > Contaminated >... | reverse complement strand
CAAACCCTGTGCCAAATACCGGATTTCGCCCTCGCGTTCTCCTGCCACGGGTGCTTGACGATGTGAGATTCGGCGATACGTTCTCGTCATTTGACCTGCGATTGTCGAGAAACTTCAAACTTGGCGAGCGTGTGAACATCGAGCCAATAGCAGAGGTGTTCAATCTATTCAATGTCACCAACGTGCTTGGCGTTGCAAATGTGAATTACTCCGGATTTGCCAATGTGCTCACCGGCAACCAGCAGGGCATTTCCTCCAGCTTTGGTCAACCCGTCACCACCGCCGGAGGGGTCTTTGGCTCCGGCGGTCCTCGGGCCTTTCAGTTCGCTGTACGTGCTTCCTTCTGAACCGAGTGAAGCAGCAAAAAGAACTCAAACGACAACTCGGTATTCGCGCCGCTACCGCGTTGGTGGTCGGAGAGGTCATCGCAGTCGGAATTTTCCTCACTCCGGCGGGAATCGCGAAATCGTTAGGTTCACCTTTTTGGCTACTTGTTGTCTGGCTTGCAATGGGTGCAATGGCCCTTTGTGGTGCACTTTGCTATGGCGAACTCGCCGCACGAAATCCGCAAGCGGGGGGCGGGTATGTATATCTGAGAGAGGCTTATGGTCCAGCCGTTGGTTTCTTATATGGTTGGATGGCCCTCCTCGTGATGGACCCTGGTCTAACAGCCGCATTAGCCACAGGCTTGGCGAGTTATGCGAACTTCATCGTGCCTGTTTCAAATACGAGTAGCAAAGTCGTGTCGATTGTCGTGATATTGATTCTGGCGCTTGTAAATATTCGAGGCGTCAAACTCGGTGCGGTGTTGCTCGGTTCGCTTACAGTGCTAAAGCTCGGTTTGCTTCTTTCTCTGCCGCTAATTGCCTTTGGTTTTGATCTTGGCGACTGGAGAAACTTTCAACCCTTCATGTCTCAAAGGCCTCAGTCGGCGCCCCTGCTTGAGGCTCTGGGAGCAGGAATGGTAGGCGCCTTCTTCTCGTTTGGCGGTTGGTGGGATGTAACCAAACTCGCGGGTGAAGTGCGACGGCCTGGATATGTGTTGCCGCGCGCCCTGGCTTACGGAGTAACAATCGTCACCCTGGTCTATATACTCCAGAGTGCGGTCTTTCTCTATTTGGTCCCGCTTGAAAAGGTGACTTCAGGCGAGACCTTTGCGGCTCAGGCGGGGGCAGCTCTTTTTGGGCCTTTGGGCGGCCAGGTGTTTGCCGCAATGGTTGTCGTAGCTGTTCTGGGGAGTCTGGCGGCCGTAATCATGTCTGCGCCCCGCGTCTATTTCGCGATGGCGAAAGACAATCTATTTATTCACTCGGTGGCAATCACCCATCGCAGGTTCGGCACGCCTGCTCGAGCGATCGTAATACAGGCTGTTCTGGCATCATTGCTGGTTATTATCGGCTCGTTCAACCAGATCGTCTCTTATTTCATTTTCACGGTAGTGGTGTTTATCGCTCTCACGGTTGGCAGTCTGTTCATCTTGCGTCGTAAGGAAGAAAAAGCTGACTATCTCACCCCCGGTTATCCGTTAACGCCAATCGTGTTCCTGCTCGCAGTTATTGTTCTACTCATACTGCTCGCCGGCAATAATCCCAGGCAGGTCCTTGCGGGCGTGGCGGTAGTGGCGCTGGGAATACCAGTTTATTATCTATTCTTCCGGCATGTTCAAACTGGAATTAACAACTCAACTAAGGATTCGACCTATGACGTGGATTAAGACAATTCCGATCTCTGAAGCGGATGAAAAGTTGCGTCAGGCCATGGAGGCGCAGCACGAACTCTATCCAAAGGAATACGCCGAGCCGGTACACCCTACAGCAGATGGCGAAACGGCGGGAATTGTGGCGTCGCACAGTCTCATACCAGAAGCGCTGTATCACGCGTTCGCTGCGTTTGGTGCCTTACTATCGCCTGACTTGCCTTTGACCAGACGCCAGCACGAGATGATCACCACTCTGGTATCGGTGACTAATCGGTGTGTCTATTGAATAGAGTCCCACGCAGAGTTTCTGCGTCGAGTTACACTTGATGAAAAGTTGGTTAAGGCCCTGCAAGAAGACTATCAGCGGGCCCCGATCTCCGAGCAAGACCGGGTCATGCTGGACTATGTGGTTCAGTTGACCAAAGACGCAACGCGCATCTCGCCGGAGTATCATGTACGGCTGCGCGCGGTAGGGTTCGATGATCGAGGCATTTTGCAGATAACGCTGATTGCATCATGGTTCAACTACATCAACCGCGTTGCCGATGCTTTGGGCGTTGGCAGGGAGTGACTGAACTGCACGATTGTCGCTCCAATGCCGCCCGCTTCGGGTGGGGCGTCGCTCCAAGCCTGAACGAACTCGGTTCGACTCAGAATGCTCCGCACTGTCTCTCGTTGTACTCCAATTCCTTTGCCGTGAATGAGCCGGACGCTGCTATAACCAGCTTCATGTGCTTGCTGCAAGTATCCTTCAACAACCCGCTTTACATCGCGGGGTGGAATAGTGTGTAAGTCGAGAACGTCTTTTAGCGGCACATCTACTGGTTCGGGAAACGGGTTCAATGGATCTATTCTGTCGTCTACATCGCCTTCCGCCAGCGAATCAGGGAGGGGCGAAAACAGAATATTCTTTAAACGATCGAGGACAGATTTCGCTTTCTTGACACGCTCAATCATGCACTTGTACACTCGCCTGCTTTTAAAAATCCTATCATTGTTGCCTTAAGTTGGCAGGTCACTAGCGAAGCTGGATCGCCTCTCCTGCCAAGGAAGGAAGTTGAAATGGGCACGCGAAAGAAAGTAACTGTAGTAGGCGCTGGTAACGTCGGCGCTACAGCCGCGCACTGGCTGGCCGCTAAGGAACTTTCCGATGTGGTTCTCGTCGACATCATCGAGGGTGTACCCCAAGGCAAGGCTTTGGACCTGGCGCAGGCCGCCCCTATCGAAGGGTTTGATGTCCGCCTGAGTGGTTTGAACAGTTATGACGGAACCGAAAACTCCGACATCGTGATCATAACAGCCGGTCTGCCGCGTAAACCCGGCATGAGTCGCGATGATCTGCTCAAGACGAATGCGGAGATCGTTTCGAAGGTCGTCGACGAGGTGGTGCGGCGATCTCCCGATTCCATTCTGATCGTGATCTCGAATCCTCTTGATGCAATGTGTCAAGTGGCCCTGCGGCGGTCCGGCTTTCCCAAGCATCGCGTGATCGGGATGGCCGGTGTTTTGGATTCAGCGCGCATGCGCTGTTTTCTGGCTGAAGCGCTCGATGTATCCGTCGAGAATGTCACCGCCTTTGTTCTTGGGGGTCATGGAGATACGATGGTACCTCTTCCCCGGTTTTCCACTTGTGCGGGTATTCCTATTCCGGAGTTACTACCGAAAGATAAGATTGATGCGATCGTCAAACGCACCGCAAATGGTGGCGCTGAAATCGTGAGCTTGCTGAAAACCGGGTCAGCTTACTATGCACCCTCGGCAGCCGCTGTGGAGATGACTGAATCTATTCTGAAAGACAAGAGGAAGATTCTGCCTTGCGCCGCTTATCTTGAAGGCGAGTATGGCATCAACGGTTTGTATGTAGGCGTTCCCTGCAAGCTGGGCGCACGCGGTCTGGAGCAGATCATTGAAATTAATTTGACCGCTGAAGAGAGGATTGCCTTGCAAAAAAGCGCCGCAGCCGTTCAGGAACTGGTTAATGTGCTTGGGATCTAGAACGCGAGTTTCTTATAACATTTAGTGTTTCTTGGTGTGTTTTAGTGGATAAAGGATTTAAGTGATCCACGAAATCACACTAATCTTGGGCTAACTTTTAAGCCAGCCGAAGAGCCCATGGATCACCGTTTCACGGTTCTCCTCGTATATTGCCTTCGTTAGCGGGATATTCATGGGGCACGCCTTTACGCAGTTTTGAGCATTGCCGCAGTTGGTGATGCCGTCGTCTCCCATTATTCCTTCCAGCCTTTCGTCTCGAGTCATCTTTCCTGTCGGATGCATATTAAACAGCCTTACCTGGGCGATCGCCTGCGGCCCAATGTAGTGGTCACCTTCATATTGCGGGCAGGCCTCCAAACAACAGCCGCAAGTCATGCAACGCGAATATGCATAACGTTCCTGCACGTCATCTTGGTCCATACGTGGTCCAGGGCCAAGATCGTATGTGCCATCAAGCTCAATCCAGGCGTGTACTCGTCGCAAATGATCGAACATCGGCGCACGATCGACGACGAGATCTCTGATATTGGTGAATTTCGACATAGGCTCGAGCTTAATCGGTTGCTCGAGTTGATCGACCAGCGCGGAGCACGACTGCCGCGCACGCCCATTAATCACCATGGTGCAGATGCCACAAACCTGTTCTAAACAGTTCATCTGCCATACAGGTGGAGTGGTGGGTATGCCTTCCTTGGTAACCGGGTTCTTTTGTATCTCCATCAGACAGGAGATTATGTTCAGGTTGTTCCGATAGGGGATCTCAAACTCCTCCCAGTAGGAAGGCGAGTCAGGATTTGCTCGGCGACGGATGTGAATTTCCACCGATTTCGGAGTTACGTGCCTGATGCGTTGAGTAGTTGGCTGATGCGGCTGGGCGCTCATGTTATTCGGACTTTCCTCCCGCTTCTTGAATCCCCTTATTCCGCTCGCGTCTCGTGGTTGGCGCCTGCTGCGGATCGCCAGCTGCCTCTTTGTTCTGGCCCCAGATGATTGGACCACTGAGATTCGGTGGCTTTTGTTCAGAACCAGCTCGAGGTACCTGAGGCGCTGTTGGTTGACCAGCTGCAGCGCCCTGTTGCTTACCCTTGCTGTAATCGCGCTTGCGTGGCGGGATCAAGGATACGTCCACTGGCTCATAGGACAGGACCGGACCCTCACCTGAATATTCAGCGATCGTTGTTTTCAGGTAGTTCTCATCATCGCGATCCGGAAATTCCGGCTTGTAATGGGCACCGCGTGATTCATTGCGATTCAAAGCTCCAAGTGTGATAACTCGAGCGAGTTCGAGCATGTTTCGTAAGTGCCGGGCATGCGGGAGCGCCATCGTGGCCCAGAGATTTGAGTCGTTGATAGAGATCCTTTTGTAGCGGTCGAGAAGCTCCAGCAACTTCTCATCCGTGGCTTTAAGCCGATCGTTATAACGAACGACTGTGACATTGTCGGTCATCCACTTGCCCATCTCCTGGTGCAAGATGTATTGGTTTTCAGAGCCACTCTGCTTAATCAGGCCAGCGTTGATCTCTTGTTGCCGTTTCAACTCCTGCTCGTGCACACGACCGTTTTCGGTACCGTTACGCTCCAGGTTTTTTGCAAATTCAATGGCTGCAGGCGCAGCGACGAACCCGCCAAAAACGCAACTAACCAGAGAGTTTGCTCCAAGGCGATTGGCCCCGTGAATCGAATAGTCGCACTCACCTGCGGCTAACAACCCCGGAATGTTGGTGCGCTGGTCAAAATCAACCCAGAGCCCTCCCATTGAATAGTGCACGCCGGGAAAGATACGCATCGGCACGTGCCGAGGATCGTCGCCAACAAACATTTCATAAATTTCCAGAATTGCGCCTAGTTTCCGGTCCAGCGTTTCAGCAGGGATGTGGGTGAGATCCAGATACACCTGGTTCTGCCCACCAATGCCATAGCCATCAAGACACACTTGAAAGATCTCTCGAGTAGCGATGTCGCGTGGTACCAGATTCCCATACGCGGGATACTTTTCCTCGAGGAAGTACCACCGCTCGGAAGCCGGTATAGAGGACGGAGAGCGAGTGTCGCCTTTTTGTCGAGGCACCCAGATGCGGCCACCTTCGCCCCGGGCTGATTCCGACATCAAACGCAACTTGTCCTCTCCCGGTATTGAAGTAGGGTGGACCTGAATAAATTCACCATTGGCGTACCTGGCGCCCTGCTGGTAGCAGGCAGAAACCGCGCTGCCTGTGCAAACCATGGAGTTAGTTGACTTCCCAAAAATCAACCCTGGCCCACCTGTCGCGATAATGACGGCGTCAGCTGCAAACGCTTTCAATTCCAGGGTCTGCAGATTCATCGCTATGAGTCCGCGACAGACCTGGGCGTCGTCAAGGACCAGCGATAGCATCTCCCAATGCTCGAACTTCCTCACTTGTCCGGACACTTCATACCTCCGGACCTGTTCGTCGAGCGCGTAAAGTAGTTGTTGTCCGGTGGAAGCACCTGCGAAGGCAGTGCGGTTATAAAGAGTGCCACCAAACCGCCGAAAGTCGAGCAGTCCTTCGTTGGTGCGGGAGAATGGAACTCCCATACGATCGAAGAGGTAGATAATTGACGGCGCCATCTCGCACATTGACTTCACAGGAGGTTGATTGCCGAGAAAATCGCCACCGTATACCGTGTCATCAAAGTGCTTCCACGGTGAATCGCCTTCACCTTTGGTGTTAACGGCGCCATTGATGCCACCCTGGGCGCAGACCGAATGGGAACGCTTGACAGGGACGACCGAGAAGAGATCGACGCCAATACCCGCCTCCGCGATCTTCATTGCTGCGGCCAGCCCGGCGAGCCCACCTCCCACCACAGCGATTTTTGTCTTGTTACTAGCCATCTTTTTAAAGAATTCCTCCCAGTAAGCCGCCGGGACGGATGAATGCAACCGCCGCGTTAATGCCAACGGCGAGAAGCAATGCACCAAAAGCGATGCATGCGTAACCGGTCAACCTCTGCGCGCGTTCACCAATTGTTATGCCCCAGTCGACTAAAAATAACCAGATACCGTTCGCAAAGTGCCAGACGGTAGCAGTAATACCGATGATGTAGATGATCAGAATCCATGCCATGTGAAACTCGCGCGCCACAATGTCGAAAGCTTGCTCAGGACTGTGTGCCACTGAGACAGTGTTCAGCCCCGGCACCATGCCGAAGCGAAAGTTAAGCACGTGAAATGTTATAAAGACAAAAAGGATGATTCCAGTAATTCTTTGAACCAGGTAAAACCAATTGCGCGGGTACGGATAGTTCAAATTGTTTGGCCGCGCTTCAATCGTAATTACCAGGCCATAGACGGCGTGATAGATCAGGGGTATAAAGATGCCGCCTATCTCAACGAAGAGAATGTATGGAATAGATTGGAGGTCTTTGACTGCTTCGTTGAAATCAGCAGCGCCGCTAAGGGCCTTGGAGTTTGTGTAAAAGTGTTCCAGCAGAAAGATTCCGAGCGGGACAATTCCAGACAACTGATGTAATTTGCGCAGAACAAACGTTCGGCTTAGATGAATCGCCAAGTATGCACTCCTTTATGATCAGGCTTGAGCGCGGGAAGCAAGAAAGCGGGCAGGAAAGTTAGGGTTTTCACTAGACCAGTTGAATTATAGTGAGAACCGCTGCAAATGCAAAACGGCTACAGTCTTTCAACTACAAAAAATGCACGAGCTGCTCCATCAGTCTGCTGCCAGTTTAGCTCGGATAATTCGAGACGGGGCCGTTTCACCGTCTGAGGTGGTGCAAGCTTGTCTCGACCGGATAGACGCTCTAAATCCCACTCTTAATGCCATCGTCACCCTCGCGCCAGATGTTCTTGACAGAGCACGGGAGGCTGAAGCTGCGCTTAGCGCAGGGATTGGCGTTGGACCGTTATTGGGTGTTCCATTCACCGTCAAAGATACGATTGAGGCCGCCTCATTGCTTTGTACGAGTGGTTCTTCTTTGCGCAAAGAGTTTGTGCCGTTCAGAGATGCCCCAGCGGTGGCGCGACTTAAAGCAGCCGGGGCGATTCTTCTCGGCAAAACGAATCCAGCGGAGATGGCCATGGATTACACATCAGATAATCCGGTTTTTGGTCGAACAAACAATCCGTATGATCTATCGTTGTCGCCGGGTGGATCGAGCGGTGGCGAGGCGGCAGCAATTTCAGCCTGCCTGTCTCCTTGTGGCTTGGGTAGTGACCTGGCAGGGTCAATTCGTATTCCCGCGCACTTCTGTGGCATCGCGGGCCTTAAGCCGTCCACGGGTCGAATTCCCGGAGAAGGACAATTTCCTCCAGGTATTGGTCCATATTCCCTTGGAGCAGTGATTGGGCCAATGGCTCGACGCGTTGAGGATCTGCAGCTGCTGTTTCGAGCATTGGCTGGGACTGATTCTGCCAATCTCGCTGACAGTAGAAAGCGAATCCGCCGTTGGCGTGTCGCCTGGTACAGCGAAGATGGACTGGCGCCAGTTACAGATGAGACTCATGAAACTGTTCGGGCTGCGGCTGCAGTATTGGCGAAGGCAGGTTTGGTTGTTGAAGAACGGCTGCCACCGGCTGTCTGCCGAGGTCATGAGCTTTGGCTAAAGCTTTTCTCGCGCGCATCGGTAGTTCAACTCCGGCAGGTGTATGAAGGGCACGAAAGGGAAGCGGGATCTTTTGTGCGGTGGAGGCTGGAAACAGCAGACGAAAGTCCGTTGCCTGGAATCGATGATTACATCAGCGCCTGGATGGAGCGCGATCGTCTACGCCTTTCATTACTGGAGTGGATGAAGGATGTACCTCTACTTCTGGCGCCAGTGGGAGCAACACCGGCAGTCGGGCATGGTACTCATAAGGTAACAGTACGCGGCGAAACGATTAATGAGTTTCGTGCGTTTAGCTACTCCCAGACATTTAATACTTTCGATCTGCCTGCGGTGTCTGTTTCGGCCGGGAAGACGGTTGAAGGTTTACCAATAGGAGTTCAGGTCATTGGCAGGCCCTTCGCCGAGGAGTTTGTACTTGCTGCTGCCGCAATCATCGAAGAAGGGCTGGGTGGCTGGCGATTGTCGGAAATGCTCTAGATGACATTGAGCCTATCCGGATAATCCGATATATTCAGACCCAAATCATAGGAGCAACCTTGTTATGGATCCCCTTTCAACGCTAATTGCCCTTTTCTTTCTTGCCTTCTTCGGGATCGCCTTACTGGTGGTTGCTGCGAAAACTATCAGGATCGTTCCCCAGGCCACGGTCTTGCTTCTGGAACGACTGGGCCGGTTCAACAGAGTGCTTGATAGCGGGCCTCATATCATTGTTCCTTTTTTGGACAAGCCTCGCGGTGTTTACTGGACAAATACCAGGCCAGGTCTCATGCAGATTGATATGCGCGAGCAGTACATCGACCTGCCTCCGCAGCCAGTGATCACGCGCGACAATGTGACTATTCACGTCGATTCGGTCGTTTACTGGCAAATCACCGATGCTGTGAAGGCCGTTTACGAGATGAACGATCTCGTTGGCGGAATCGTCCAGTTGACCATCACAGGGATGCGTGCCGTTATGGGCGACATGGACCTGGATCACACTCTCTCGCAGCGCGATCAGATCAATGCCAAGCTCCGCATCATCCTGGACGAAGCTACCGATAAATGGGGAGTAAAGGTTACCCGGGTGGACGTTAAGAATATTAACCCGCCCGAGGATGTGCGGATTACTATGGAGAAACAGATGACTGCCGAGCGTAACCGTCGCGCCCTGGTTTTGCAGGCCGAGGGTGACCGGCAAGCAGCAATCACTCGTGCTGAAGGAGAGAAGCAGGCGGCTGTTACCCGCTCTGAAGGTGAAAAACAGTCCAACATTTTACAGGCCGAGGGCCTTGCACAAGCACGAACTCGTCAGGCCGAAGCTGAGGCTGAGGCAATTGCACGTGTCGCCGAAGCCATGCAGAGCCACGGCAATCCGGCTCAGTATTTGATCACGACCCGCTACATCGAGAGCTTGCGCGACATGACTCGAACCAATAACTCCAAAGTAATCTTTATGCCGGTTGAGACGTCGTCAATGCTTTCCAGCATCGGCGCAATTAAGGAGATCTTTGCAGCGACGGGCGAGAAGGGAACCGATGAAAAACCTCCGGCATCGCCCAAACCCCGACAGCTACCAAATTCTTAGGTTTTCAGAGAACTGCTCACCGGTGCTGCCGATGGCGGGAGAGCACCGTATATTTCGATCCAGCACTGTTTAACTCACTTCTAATCACAAGCAACTCGGAGAGCTCGATTGCGGTAGGGGCGAAATATAGCTCCCGATGCGTTGTGGCCAGCATGCGCGCGTCTCGCGTTTTGCGGAGGCGAGCCACGGTGAGGTGAGGATGGAAGGGTCGCGACTCTCTCGGAAATCCTTCTCGCTCGCACTCCAGTTCAAGGTTGTCCTGCAGCCGGGCTAACTGCCTTCCGTGATCCTCAACTCCAATCCACAACACCTTTGGCGAACCTCTAATTGGGAAAACGCCACTCCCGCGGAGCTCAATTTCGAATGGCGCAATCGTAGCAACTGCTCTCGAGGCTGCACGTGAGACACGATCAGCAGATGATGCCGGTATCTCTCCGAGGAATTTGATGGTCAGATGTACGCTTGTCTCTTTGGCCCAGCTGGCTTGACTGTCCGGTACCGACGCTCGCAATGCACCGATGTGTTGCAGCAATCGCTTACGAACTTCCTCGGGCAGCTCGACTGCGCAGAAAATGCGCCAACTCTCCGGGGTTTTCGGAGTTCCGGAAACCATTGGTAGTTCACGGGCGAGGTTGAAAAACTATCGACTCCCTGGTGGCAACTGCAATGGCTGCATCGCTGAAGGGGAAAGTGCGAGGCGTTACTGCTCGCCAATCCTCAAGCTGATCCCTCCAGTGAGGGCTCGTCGGAGAACCCGATTCTCCCAGCGTGATGCCCTGCTGCGTCTGGTCCCAATTACTAGGATCAGCGATCAGGCGCATGGAAACCGGAGCTCCAACATTCACTGTGGACCCCAGCAGGAAACCAGTGCCATTTTGCGGGAGAGGAGTGATCGTAAATTGGAGTCCTATCAAGGGCACCGCCGCCAGCGGATGTGGAAAACGAGACTTGACCATATTGCCCCAGGTCCAATTTGCCTCATCAGCGCCCAACACTTTAGTTAAATTTTGGCGCGCTTCGTCATAACAGGAGCGAAGGAGCGCAGGATAGGAATCATGATCTTTTGGCAGCCACTCACGCGGTTGCTCTTTAATAAGCCAATCCAATGTCGTATCAAAGTTACTCCAGCCGAAAGACTTTGCTCGTTCTTCACCGATAGCTGCTATGAGAATATGGTCACGAAAGGCGATGCGCATTTGAGCAACGATAGGTGCGATTCGAGAGTCGACAGTCAATAAGCCATCCCAGCTTTCAAATGCGAAGAGTTTGTCACGCAGAGTATCGTCCTGGCTTGCCGGCGCAGCTCTGAGAATCTTAGCTGCGGCGTGAGCAAAGTTGACACCTGCGATGGAGTAGACGTCTCCCTGAATTGCCCGAAAATCCGCGGCCGTCATCTTCTGTTTTTTCCGCAGCAGGTCAAGAATCCGTCGCGCGCGGTATGGCTGCGCCCAGGAGTGTGTCAAAAAGTATCTATAATCTTCACCAACAATTCTTTGGTTTGCCGTCACGATTATGCCCTCGAGCGGATCTAAGAGATGGGGTAACTTCTCAAAGGGAATAAGGCTGATCCATTCGCCTGAATCTGTGGCCCCATCGTAGGGCACGCTACCATCACCAGATTTGCGAATGGGCACTCGTCCCGCGGCGTAGTATCCGATATGTCCATCCACGTCGGCGTAAACCATATTTTGCATAGGACCGGTGTACCCGCTGAGTGCGACAGTAAACTCTTTCCAGTTGCCAGCCCTGTTTACAAGATAAAAGCCATCTGCATTATTCAGTGTGGGATCGAGTGCGGTCCATCGCAGCGAATACCGTTTGCCCTCTCTTTCATAGATAATTGGACCATGCCTCGTAACGGTTACATCGAGTGTAACGGTGTCAGTGGTGCTTTCCGTGAAATTCTTTCGCACTGCAATCGCTTCATGTCGAATTTTTGCGTCTCGCCAGCCTGTCGGAGTGAGGTATTTCTGCGGGTTAGCAGGGTCAAACTTCTCAAGGTAGAGGTCCTGCACGTCCGGACCCACATTCGTGAAACCCCACGCGATCCGATCGTTATGCCCAATCACGACCCCTGGCAATCCGGGAGCCGTGACGCCGGCCACGTGCAAGCCCGGCCCTGAAAGCTGCAGCAGGTACCAAATTGGTGGAGCGGAGGGCGAAAGGTGAGGATCATTTGCCAGCAGCGGCTTACCGGACACCGTATGGTTCCCGCTAACTACCCAGTTATTACTCGCCGCCAGGGATTCGGAATAGAAGCCAATGCGGTTGAGCGAACGCTGCGCTATTGCAGAGTCTTTTACAAGCGAGTCTTTGAAGTCCGTTGAAATCGAAAATCTGTCTTCCGTTACTCTGCTGCTTGTCGCCTGCCTTTTTTGTTTGTCTTTGCCGAACACGAGTACATCAAGCGGTGAGGTTTCCGGCAATAGTAACGGCAGTTTTTGCGGTGGCAGGTCGCGCA
>Ga0214473_10008275_pt1 | contig 12309 bp, 8 predicted proteins | sample RVTome_7_FD_203509 | JGI IMG/M metagenome (GOLD analysis project Ga0214473, IMG submission 203509) | Soil microbial communities from uranium-contaminated site in the Upper Colorado River Basin, Wyoming, United States - RVT98D197 | ecosystem: Environmental > Terrestrial > Soil > Contaminated >... | reverse complement strand
GGCTTGCCCGTGACCACGCCCGGCACGCTCTTGCCCTGGGTCATGGAGTAGGTGTCCATCATCCACGCCATGGTCTGCTCGTCGGTGCCGAGGTCGGGGGCGGGGATGTCGATGTCGGGGCCGATCATGAGGATGATCTCGGCGGTGTAGCGCCGCGTCAGGTGCTCGCGCTCGCGCGCCGACATCGCCCGCGGCGTGCAGCGCACGCCCCCCTTGGCCCCGCCGTAGGGCAGGCCCATGAGGGCGCACTTCCAGCTCATCAGCATGGCGAGCGCGGTCACCTCGCCGAGGTTCACGTCGGAGTCGTAGCGGAGGCCTCCCTTGGTGGGGCCGAGCACCGTCGAGTGGTGCACGCGATAGCCGATGAACACCTCGGTGCGGCCGCTGTCCATGAGGACGGGGACCGAGACGACGAGGGCCCGGCGCGGGAAGCGCAGGCGCTCGTGGATACCGGGGTCGAGCTGAAGGCGCGCCGCCACCTCGTCGAGCTGGGCGACCGCGGTGCGATGGAGCTCGGAGTCGAACTCGGGCGTTCCACTCATGGCTGGCCTCGTTCGGGTCGGGGTTTGGAGCGGAGCCGGAGCACGGCGAGCGAGCGCCCCTCGAGGTCGTACACGTCGCCGGCGCGGAACGTCCGCCCCCGCTCCGCCAGCTCCCAGGCGCGCGTGTCGAGCACGAGCTCCCAGCGCACGCGGGCGACGTGCGCCGGGAGGATGAAGGGGACGCCCTCGTCGTGGGCGTTGAGGAGCACCAGGAAGGTGTCGCCGACGATGGGCTCGCCCATGTCGTCCGCTTCCTCGATGGCGTCGCCGGCGAGCCGGAGACCGAGGCAGCGCCTCGGGCCATCGGCCCACGCCGCCTCGCCCATCTCCCTGCCGTCGGGGCGGAACCACGACAGGTCCTTGGATGCCGCGCCGAGGACGCGCCGCCCGTGGAAGAAGGTGCGGCGGTGGAACACCGGGTTGTCCAGGCGCAGGCGGATCAGGCGCCGGGTGAAGTCGAGCTGGGGCGCCGCCGCCCGCGCGAGCGACCACTGGAACCAGGAGATGTCGTTATCCTGGCAGTAGGCGTTGTTGTTCCCGCCCTGGCTGCGCCCGATCTCGTCGCCGCCGCAGAGCATCGGGATGCCCTGGGACAGGACGAGGGTCGCGAGGAAGTTCCGCGTCTGCCGCTCTCGGGCCTGGACGACCTTCACGTCGTCCGTCGGGCCCTCGGCGCCGCCGTTGTCGGACAGGTTGTCGTCGGTGCCGTCGCCGTTGACCTCGCCGTTGGCCTCGTTGTGCTTGTGCTCGTAGCTCACGAGATCGGCGAGGGTGAAGCCGTCGTGGGCGGTGACGAAGTTCACGGAGGCATACGGGCGCCGGCCGCCCAGCTCGTAGAGGTCGCTCGAGCCCGTCAGGCGGTAGCCGAGGTCGGCGAGCTGGCCGGGGTCGCCGCGCCAGTACCGGCGGACGGTGTCGCGATACTTGCCGTTCCACTCCGCCCAGCCCACGGGGAAGTTGCCGACCTGGTAGCCGCCCTCGCCGAGGTCCCAGGGCTCGGCGATCAGCTTGACCTGGGAGATGACGGGATCCTGGTGGATGACGTCGAAGAACGAGGACAGGCGGTCGACGTCGTGGAGCTCGCGCGCGAGCGTGGCGGCGAGATCGAAGCGGAAGCCGTCCACGTGCATGTCGAGCACCCAGTAGCGCAGGCTGTCCATGATGAGCTGGATCGTGCGCGGGTGCATCATGTTGAGCGTGTTGCCGCAGCCGGTGTAGTCGAGATAGCGACGGCGGTCCTCGGCGACGAGCCGGTAGTAGGCGGCGTTGTCGATCCCGCGAAAGCACAGGGTAGGCCCGAGGTGATTGCCCTCCGCGGTGTGGTTGTAGACGACGTCGAGGATGACCTCGATGCCGGCCTGGTGCAGCGTCTTCACCATGGTCTTGAACTCGGCGACCTGCTCCCCGCGGGCGCCCGTGGAGGAGAAGCGCGCGTCGGGCGCGAAGAAGCCGATCGAGTTGTAGCCCCAGTAGTTCGTCAGCGCGCGATCGCGCAGGTCCTTCTCCGTCACGGAGTGGTGCACGGGGAGGAGCTCGACGGCGGTGACGCCGAGCCGCTTGAGGTGCTCGATCGTCGCGGGCGCCGCGAGGCCGGAGTACGTCCCGCGCGCGTCCCGCGGCACCTCCGGATGCCGGGCGGTGAAGCCCTTGACGTGGACCTCGTAGATGACCGTCTCGTGCCACGGCGTGCGCGGCAGGCGGTCGTCGCCCCAGGTGAAGGCGGGATCGACCACCACGCTCTTGGGCAGGTAGGGGGCATTGTCGCGGCCGTCGCGCGCGAGGTCCGCGGCGGGGTCGCCGACCCGATACCCGAACATCGCGTCGCTCCAGGCCACCACGCCCGCGATGGCCTTGGCATACGGATCGAGCAGGACCTTGGCGGGGTTGAAGCGGTGACCGGCGGCCGGCTCCCAGGGGCCGCGCACCCGGTAGCCATAGAGCAGGCCCGGGCGCGCCTCGGGCAGGTAGATGTGCCAGATCTGGTCCGTGCTCTCCCGGACCGGCAGCCGGGCGATCTCGCGCGCGGGATCGCTCGGCTGGAACAGGCAGAGGTCGACGCCGGTGGCGTGCTCGCTGAACAGGGCGAAGTTCACGCCGGCGCCGTCCCAGGTGGCGCCGAGCGGATACGGCCGGCCCGGCCGAGTGCGAACCTCCGCCGGGCTCAGGTCAGGCCTCCGCCGGCCGGAGCCAGAGCGCGGCGAGGGGAGGCAGCGTCAGCCGGACGGAGTGCGGCTGCCCGTGCGCGGGCACCGGCTCGCTCCAGACCCCGCCGGCATTGCCGGCATTGCTCCCACCGTAGAGCGCCCCGTCGGTATTGAGCAGCTCCGCGTAGTAGCCGGGCCGCGGCACGCCCACGCGATAGCTCTCGCGCACCACCGGCGTGAAGTTGCACACGCACAGCACGAGGTCGCGCCGGTCCCGGGCGAAGCGCGCGAAGGAGACCACGCTCTGCGCCCAGTCGTCGCAGTCCATCCATTCGAAGCCCGCCGGGTCCGAGTCGAGCTGGTGCAGGGCCGGCTGCGCGCGATAGTGGCGGTTGAGATCGGCGACGAGCCCCTGGAGGGCGCGGTGATAGGGGCCGGAGTCGAGCAGGTGCCAGTCGAGGCTCCGGTCGTGGCTCCACTCGCTCGACTGGCCGAACTCGCCGCCCATGAAGAGGAGCTTCTTGCCCGGGTACGCCCACATGAAGGCATAGAGCAGGCGCAGGTTGGCGAAGCGCTGCCAGTCGTCGCCGGGCATCTTGCCGAGGAGCGAGCCCTTGCCGTACACGACCTCGTCGTGGGAAAGCGGCAGGACGAAGTTCTCCGTCCAGGCGTAGAGCATGCCGAAGGTGAGCTGGTTGTGGTGGTGCTTCCTGTGAACCGGGTCGCGCCGCAGGTAGTCGAGGATGTCGTGCATCCAGCCCATGTTCCACTTGAAGCCGAAGCCGAGGCCGCCGAGATAGGTCGGTCGCGACACCTGGGGCCAGGCGGTCGACTCCTCCGCGATGGTCATGGCGCCGGGATACGTCGCGTAGACGACCTCGTTCACGCGCCGGAGGAAGGCAAGAGCCTCGAGGTTCTCGCGGCCGCCGTGGATGTTCGGGATCCACTCGCCCGGCTTGCGCGAGTAGTCGCGGTAGATCATGGAGGCGACGGCGTCCACCCGCAGTCCGTCGATGTGGTAGCGCTCGAGCCAGAAGGTCGCGTTGGCGATGAGGTAGTTGCCGACCTCCCGGCGCCCGAAGTTGAACACACGAGTGCCCCAGTCGGGATGCTCCCGCTCGCGCGGGTCCTCGTGCTCGTAGAGATGCGTGCCGTCGAAGTAGGCGAGCCCGTGCGCATCTCGGGGAAAGTGGGCGGGCACCCAGTCCAGGATGACGCCGATGCCCCGCTGGTGGAGGCGGTCCACGAAGGCCATGAAGTCCTTGGGCGTCCCGTAGCGCCGCGTGGGGGCGTAGTAGCCGATGGTCTGGTAGCCCCAGGAGGCGTAGAAGGGATGCTCGGTGACGGGGAGCAGCTCGACGTGGGTGAAGCCCAGCGCCGTCACGTGGTCGGCGAGCTGATCGGCGAGCTCGCGGTAGTCGAGGAAGCGGTCGCCGTCCTCGGGCACGCGCCGCCAGGAGCCCAGGTGGACCTCGTACACCGACATGGGCGTCTCTTGCGCCGAGCGGTGGCGTCGCGCCTCCATCCAGTCACCGTCATGCCACGCATAGCCGTCGAGGTCGTAGACGGCGGAGGCGGTGCGCGGGGTGTCGGGCTCGAAGGCGAAGGCGAAGGGATCGGCCTTGAGGGCGAGCGGCTCGCCGGAGCGCGCGAGGATCTCGTACTTGTAGCGCGCGCCCTCGGCGACGCCCGGAAGAAACAGCTCCCAGATCCCGTTGCCCGGGTGCAGGCGCATGGGATGGCGGCGGCCGTCCCAGCCGTTCCAGTCGCCGACCACGCTCACGCGCTTGGCATTGGGGGCCCACACGGCGAAGATGACGCCGTCGACGCCCTCGACCCGAGCCGGATGGGCGCCGAGCTTGTCCCAGATGCGGTAGTGCGTGCCCTCGCCCAGGAGATGGAGGTCGTAGCCGGACAGGGTCGGCGGGAAGCGATACGGGTCCTCGATCTCCGTGGTCCGGCCCGCGCGGTCGGTGAGCTGGAGGCGATAGGCGTCGGCGATCTGGCCGGGGAGCGTGATCGCCCAGAGGCCGGCCGGGTGCACGGATGCGAGCGGACGCGGCGGGGCGGACCCTCGGCCCGGCACGAGGGCGACCTCCCGCGCCTGGGGAAGGAAGGCGCGGACCGTGAGCGCGCCGTCCCCATTGCGGTGGGGGCCGAGCACGGAGAAGGGATCGCCGTGCTCCCCGGTGACGAGCGCGTGGATCACGTCGGGCAAGAGCTTCACAGCCCTATTGTACCGGAGGTGGTCCCCGCTCCGCCGCCGGCTTGCCTCGGACGGGGCCGTCGAGGGCCCCTTCGATTAGGCGGGGGGCCGCCGGCGCACGATCTGCACCGCGCGCATGGTGAGCACCTCGGCCCCGGGATGGATCGTGTTGCCGGGACGCACGGGCAGGAGCCAGCGCAGCTCGTCCACGCCGGGCGAGCCCAGGCTGGCGGCGCCGAGCAGGCCGCTCTGCACCAGGAGTCGGAAGCTGATGTGGAGCGGCTGCGGTCCTAAGTGAGCGCCCAGCCCAGGACGGCGGCCTCGCTCAGCATATACCCGGGCCTGTCATCCGTTCCCCTGAGCGTGCGCGCCGGTCACCGCCGGCGGGCGGCGCTGGGCCCAGGGCTGCGCCGTCTCGAAGGCCGCCGCGGCCCGCAGCACCATGGCCTCCTGCCGGCGGCGCCCGACGAGCTGGAGCCCCACGGGCAGACCGGCGCGCGTGAATCCGCACGGGATCGAGATGGCCGGCAGCCCGAGCACCGAGAAAGCGTAGGTCAGATAGGAGCGCTGCATCGACTTGCCGGTGGGCTGGCCGCCCACCGCCAGCGGGTGCGGCTGCTCGATCGGGAACGGCGGCACGGCGGCGGTCGGCGTGATCCAGAGATCGCGCGTCTCGAGGAACGCCCGCACGCGGTGCCAGAGCGCGGTGCGCAGGAGCTCCCCGCGGGCGATGTCGCTCGGCGACAGGGCGAGGCCGAGCTCGGTGTTCTCGACGAGGCCGGCCTGGAGCACCTCGCGGTGCCGGGCGAGCCGCTCGCCGTGGCGGGCCACCATGAGGAGCCCGCGCGTGAGCGTCACGATCTCGGGCACGGCGCTCATGTCCGGCGAGGCCCGTTCCACGCGCGCGCCGAGCGTGCGGAACACCTTCACTGCCCGCGCGCAGACCGCCGCGACCTCCTCGTCGACGGTGACGAGGCCGCCGAGATCGGCCGTCCAGGCCATGCGCCAGCCCCGCACCGACGGGCGCCGCACGGCGGCGGGGAACGCGCGCGGATCGACCTCGTAGGACATCGGCGCCCGGTCGTCGGGCCCGGCCATCACCGAGAGCATGAGGGCGGTGTCACCGACCGTCCGCGCCATCGGCCCCTCGACGGAGTACGAGTCCCAGCCGAGGACGTCGGGATGGCGGGGGACGAGCCCCGGCGTGGTCCGGAACCCGACGACGCCGCAGAACGACGCGGGGCCGCGCAGCGAGCCGCCGAGATCCGTGCCCTCGGCGAGCGGGCACATGCCGGTGGCCAGCGCCGCCGCCGAGCCGCCGCTCGAGCCGCCCGCGGTGAGGGCCGGGTTCCAGGGGTTCCGCGTGGCGCCGAACACGGCATTGACCGTGTTCGGGCCGAAGGCGAACTCCGGCGTATTGGTCTTGCCGATCACGATGGCCCCCGCCGCCTTGAGGCGCTCCACCACGACGGCGTCGGCATCGGGCACGTGGTCGGCGAAGAGCCGGGAGCCGTACGTGGTGCGCAGGCCCCGCGTCGGCGTCACGTCCTTGATGGCCACGGGCACGCCGTGGAGCGGCCCGAGCCGGGCCCCCGGCCGGAGCGCCGCCGTCGCGCTCCGCGCCTGGCGCAGAGCCGACTCGCGGGCCAGCGTCACGATGGCGTTGACCCGCGGGTTGACGGCGTCGATGCGCGCGAGCAGCGCGTGCATCAGCTCGAGTGGTGAGATCGTGCGCGCGCGGAAGAGCCGGACGAGGTCGGTGGCGGGCGTGAAGCAGAGGTCGCGGGCGGGGGCCATGGGTCTCGCCGCTCAGCGGAAGGCGGGCAGGACGCGCTCGCCGAAGAGGCGCACTGTCTCCGGCCGGCCGCCGTCGGTGAACAGGCACACGAAGGAGGTGATGCCCTCGGCGACCTTCTTGCGCAGGGTGTCGATGCAGCGGTCGGGCGTGCCGATCGTCGCGATGGCGTCGACGTCGCCGAAGAATGACAGGCGCCGGCGCGCGTCCTCGAGCGGCGCCTTCAGCGCGGCGTCGGTGGGGGCGATGACGACGAGGTCCTGCAGCGACAGCTCGAGCGTCCCGAAGTCGCGCCCGACCGCGTCGCAATGCTGCCGGAGCACCGCGATCTTTTGCGCGAGCTTGGCATAGTTCGCCGCCGAGCAGTTCCAGACGTCGGCTTCCTCGGCGACGAGCCGCAGCATCTTCCGTTCGCCCGCGCCGCCGATGACGATCGGCGGGCGTGGCGACTGGAGCGGGCGGGGACGGCAGCGGCCGTCCGCGAGCCGGTAGTGCCGGCCCGCGAAGTCCACCGGCTCGCCCGTCCAGAGGAGCTTGATGAGGCGCACGGCCTCGGCGAGCTGCTCGATGCGCACGCCCGGGGCGGGGAAGTCGAAGCCGTAGGCGCGGTATTCGGCCTCGTGCCAGCCCGCGCCCAGGGCCAGCTCTAGGCGGCCGCCGCTGATCACGTCCAGCGTCGCCGCCATCTTGGCGAGAAGGGCGGGGGAGCGGAACGAGTTGCAGAGCACGTTGGCGCCGACCCGCACGCGCCGGGTGAGGGCCGCGCACGCCGTCATCGTGGTCCACGACTCGAGGATGTCGCCGCCGGGGTCGGGGATGGCGAGCAGGTGGTCGATGAAGTGGATGGCGTGAAAGCCGAGGTCGTCGCAGATCCGCGCCGACTCCGCGATCCGCGACCACTGGTTGTCGGCCTGGCGCAGGAGCGCGCCGAAGCGGATGGGGCGGGCTGTCATGACGGCCTCCCGGGATCAGGTCTATGCCGGTCTCGCCGGCGATCCCCCGGCATTATAGGGTGTCCGCCGCCCCGCTGCTCGCGGTGAGCACGGAGTGCTTCCTGACGACCCACACGGGCAGCCTTCCCCGTCCACCGGACCTGATCCGGATGATGTTCGCGAAGGAAGCGGGATCTGCTCCGCCGGAATGCGGCTGACACCCAGTGTGCCACCCGCGCGCGTCTTTATGCGCGTCGGGTGGAGCACCTTCCACGTTCCTCGCTAGGACCCGGAACACGGGAAACTGCGACGACACCTGCTCGAACTCGGAAAGCGGCGCACCCTTGTGAATGGGCAGATGAGGTCTCGCGCCGGGTGCCCGCTTCAAGTAGGCCTTCAGCACGGGCGCACGCCGGTCCGGAGTGACCTCTTCAAGGCGGACCTCCTCGCGACGACCGTGACGCAGAGTGGCGTCGCCACCCGCCGCCTTCACGTTTCGCACCCAGTCCACCTCCTCTCCAAGCATGGACACAAGGTAGCGCTCACCGTCGACGGCAACCATGACGAGGATACTGCGCGCGCGGTACGCGGGCGAGGATCGTCTCGTGGATACAGCGTTGGTGCTGCGCTTACTCTCGTCGCCGCTAAGGTAGCTTGCCCAGAAATGCTTGACACCTATTCGCTGAGCGACGGTGGCCCGGCCACCACGATGGCGGGGGGCGATCCCTGTCCGAGTGACGGACATGGTCTGGGTCTCCCGGGCACCGGGTGCAACACGTCGATCGCCCAGCCCACGTCCAGGCGCTCCCCGAGCCAGCCCGCGCACGCCGTCCGCGCGTGCACACGCAGGCCCTGCACCTCGTGACGCGCCCGGAGCGCGCCGACCGGATCAGCGGGCACCGCGGCCGACGCAGGCACCTCGGGCAAGAGTCGACCATCCGGCCGCCGGAACCGCAGCGCGCCATCGGGTTGTCGTTCGACCTGGTAGCCCTCCTCGTGGACTGCGCGGTGGTGCCGGCGACACAGGAGCGCGAGGTTGGACAGCGTGGTCAGGCCCCCTTGCGCCCAGTGGCGGAGATGGTGCCCCTGGGTGAAGCGCATGCCGCAGCCCGGGAAGCGGCAGCCCCGGTCGCGGTGGTCGAGCGCCCGCCGCACGGCGGGGGGAATCGTCCGCGTCCGAGCCCCGACTTCGAGCAGTCGCCCCTCCTCGTCATGCCGCATCACCACCCGGCGGGCATCGCACGCCAGGCGGCGGGACATTTCCGCGGAAACGCCCCCGCCGTCCTCGAGGACCGACTGGCCCGGCTGCTCCGGGTCGGCCAGCGCCGATGCATCGACGTGGACGACCACCTGGTACCGCTCCCCCGGGGCCCCGGGATCGAGCCCCTGGTGCAGCGCCGTCTCCGCGAGCAGGGCCAGCGCATCCGCCTGCTGCTGGGCCAGGCTCGGGGCCTCCGCAGATGGCTCCGCTGGCGCAGCCCCCTCCGCGTGGCGGGTCCGCTGGTACAGCATCTCGCGCGCCGCAGCCAGCGCCTGCATGAGCAGCGCCCCCACCTCCGGCTCCAGCCGCCCCCGCACGATCACCATGCCGTCCTCGTCCTGGTGGACGTGCAGGGCCCGGCTCGCATGGCGCCGGGCGGTCTCCCGCGCCTCCGCCTGCCGGTCGACCTGGCGCCAGCCGCGCACGATCCGCTCGACCTGGGCGGCCGTGCCCGCCCGCCCCACCGCCAGCAGCCGCGCCTCGGTCTCCGGGGTGGCCACGCGGCTCAGGGCGCGGACCTTGGCGTAGGACAGCTCTCCGCAGGCCAGCGCCCGGGCGAGGAGGGGCAGCGTCCCGAGGGCGCGCGCGACCCGGACCCGCTCGCGCGCCGCGCCCAGGTCGAGCCCCACTCGCCAGCTCAGCCAGGCGGCGCAGGAGCGGAAGCCTGTGTTCCATCCGCCCCGCGCGTCGAAGGCGCGGATCAGGTCGAGCAGGCGGGCGGCGGCGGCCTCGAGGTGCGCCGACAACTCGGCGATCTCGTCGCCGAGCCGGTCGAGCGCCGTGACCCGATCCGGAGCGGCAACGATCGTAGGCAAGTGGATCTCCATGACGAGCCCTCCTTCTGCTAGAGCGACTCTACACCCTGGTTTTCAGAGCCCCTGGGACCGTCGAGCACGGGCGCTTCAGGACCGGGGAATGATTTCCGGTCAGCGCTCGCCCGGCCGCGCCACGGTGGGCCGGTGCCGACCGCGAGGCGGCCATTCGCTGGGCGTGGCCGACGCATGACCATCGTCCGCGACCGGGGCTGTCAAGGGGAAAATCGCGCCGGCATCCCACCGGCCCGGCTGGCATCGCGTCGAAGGCAGAGATCACTGGTCCATTCTTCATGGTGGCCACCGGCTCCTGGCGAAGTCATTTTAGCGGCGATGTCATTGAACGGACCAACGGGTGTGCGAGGGCTTCAGGGTCTCGTTCAGTTTCCCCGATCGCGAGGTCGGGACTCCATTAGAGCCAGCTAGCTCAACCGCCCGAAGTTCGACGCGCGTATGGGGTTGGCGTTCCGGCCGGGCGACCATTCCAAGGCCGCGGTTGAGACGGGCGCGCGGAATTCTGCCCGAGGGAAGAGGACGCCAGCCAAGAACGTTCCGCTCCGTCACGCCAGACGAGCTATCGCCACGTGTCGCCGCTTGTCCGCCATTTCACCACCTATGACGCCGGTCATAGTGGCGCTCCCACCCCCCGGGCGTAGGCTCCGGGGCGAGGAGGAAGACGCCATGACTCACACATATGGGTGTGCAGCTCCGGATCCGGATCCAATGCGGCGCGTGTGGTTCTCTACCCGCCGCTACGGGACCGAGGCTTCGCATCAGCTCAAGCGGGCGCCCACCGAGTCCCGCGCGAGAGCGCGGCTGCCTTGACACGCCACGTGTCTTCTTCTACCCTCGGCGCTGCGATGTACGCTCCGACACCCCGACACCCCTGATGGCCTCCCGTTACCTCGAGCCCGAGATCGAGCGCCGCTCGCGCGCCGCGATGACCCGCTGGCAGTCCCAGCGCCTGCGCGAGCAGGTGCGACATGCCGCCGCGCACAGCCCCTTCTACCGCCGGAAGCTCAAGGCGGCGGGCGTCAACCCTGCGCGCATCCGCGGCCTCGAGGACCTCCCGCGCCTGCCGTTCACGACCAAGGATGAGCTCAAGGAGAACCAGGCGGCCAGGCCGCCGTGGGGCGACGTGCTCGCCGTCCCTCTCGCCGACGTGCTGCGGGTGCACCTGACCTCGGCGACGACCGGGCGGCCCCTCGCCTTTCTCGACACGCGCGAGGACTGGCACGGGTTCTATCACTCCTACGCGCGCTCGCTCTACGCCTTCGGCGTCCGCAAGGCGGACATGGTGATGGCGGCCTTCTCCTACGGGCCGTGGATCGGCTACTGGAGCGGCTTCCACGCGGCGCAGGATCTGGGGTGCCTGGTGTTCCCCGTCGGCGGCCTGTCGACCGACCAGCGGATCGACGCGCTCCTCAACTATCCGATCACGGCGCTCGGCTGCACGCCCTCCTACGCGCTCTTTCTCGCCGAGCACGCGGCCAAGAAGGGCATCGACCTCGCCAAGGACACGCGGATCCGCATCACGTGGCACACGGGGGAGCCCGGCGCCTCCATCCCCGCCACCAGGGCCAGGATCGAGGCGGCCTTCGGCGCCAAGGCCTACGACCTGCCCGGGCTCACGGAGATCGCCGCCTGGGGCTTCGAGTGCGACGCGCGCGCGGGGCTGACCCACGTGCACGAGGACTACTGCTACCCCGAAGTGCTGGACGAGCAGGACCGGCCGGTGGGGCCGGGCGGGCGGGGCGAGCTGGTCTTCACCAGCCTCTACCGGAAGGCCATGCCCCTCATCCGCTACCGCACGCGCGACATCGTGCAGGTCGCCGGCCGCACGTGCCCCTGCGGGCGCACGCTCCGCGCCTTCGAGGGCGGGGTGCTCGCCCGCCTCGACGACATGAAGAAGGTCCGGGGGATCATCATCTATCCGCGGCGGATCGAGGAGCTGGTGCGGCCGCATGCGGCGGTGGACGAGTTTCAGATCGTCTTCCGGCGTCACGAGGGGCTCGACGACATTCTGATCCGCATCGACCCCTCGCCCTCGCTGGGGCCGGCGGAGCGCGACGGGCTGCGCACCAGGCTGGCCGACGAGCTTCGCACGGGGCTGGGCATTCGCGTCACGGTGGAGATGGCCGAGCCCGGGGCGCTCCCGCGCTGGGATCACAAGGCCCGGCGCGTGCGCGACGAGCGCACCGAAGTTCCCTTCTAGCGCCGGCCGGCGCCGACCCGCCAACCCTGTCAGAGGAGGTTGCGTCTCGTGAAAGCGGCACTCTTCAAGGAGCACGGCGGAGCGGAGAAGATCCTCTACGGCGACTATCGCGACCCCGTCGCGGAGGCGGGCGAGGTGGTGGTGCGCGTCAGGGCGTGCGCGCTCAACCAGGTCGACATGCTGCTGCTCGACGGCCGCTTCCCGCCGCCCGAGGGGCTGCCCCACGTCAATGGCTGCGAGGTCACGGGCACCGTGGAGGCCGTCGGCGACGGGGTGACAGGGCTCGCGCCCGGCCGGCGAGTGATCATCTTCCCCGGCTTCTCGTGCGGGCGCTGCGAGTACTGCCTGCGCGGCGCCCGCACGGTGTGCGTGCGCTACGGCTATCTCGGCGCCCACAAGGAC
>Ga0214473_10008274_pt1 | contig 12311 bp, 13 predicted proteins | sample RVTome_7_FD_203509 | JGI IMG/M metagenome (GOLD analysis project Ga0214473, IMG submission 203509) | Soil microbial communities from uranium-contaminated site in the Upper Colorado River Basin, Wyoming, United States - RVT98D197 | ecosystem: Environmental > Terrestrial > Soil > Contaminated >... | reverse complement strand
TTGCCGAGCACACGCTCGCGCTCATGCTGGCCATCACGCGCCGCATCCCCGCGATGGATCGCGATACGCGGGCGGGTCAGTGGCCCCGCGGGCAGCTCATCCAGCTCGAAGGGCGGACCGTGGGACTGATCGGGCTCGGCGCAATCGGCGCCCGGGTGGCGGAACTCCTGGCGCCGTTCGGCGTCCGCCTCCTGGCCGCGACCTACGGCCCGGACGCCGGGCGCGCCGCCTCGGCCGGCGCCCGACACGTCCCGGTCGAGACGCTCCTCCGGGAGGCGGACATCGTCAGCCTCCACCTGCGCCTCAGTGCGGACACGCAGAGCTATCTCGGTCGGGACCGGCTCGCGCTCATGAAGCCCACCGCGTTCCTGGTCAACACCGCCCGGGGCGGTCTCGTCGACAAGGCCGCGCTCGTGGACGCGCTACGGGATGGCCGGATCGCCGGCGCCGCGCTCGACGTCTTCCACGAGGAGCCCATCCCCGCGGGGGACCCCATCCTCGGGCTCGCCAACGTCGTGTTGACCCCGCACAACGGAGGAACGACCCGCGAGGTGATCGACGCCGGGCTCCTGCGGGCGGTGGAGAACATCGAGCATTTCCTCGCGGGCCGGCCGCGGGACGTGATCGTTCCCCCTCGGCGATGATCCGGAGCTGCTCATGGCCGCGGCGCCCGAGGGCATCCGCCGCGGAGGACCGTGACCGGGTGGGCTGCGCATCTCGCGGAGACGAGCGCGGATCCCCTCGACACGTTTCCGATGGTCTGCACTGGTAGACACCGCGGGCCTCGCGCTATCATCAGGCGCTTGGCGGATGCACGGAGGCGGGCATGAGCGGTCAACACGGGCACGATGACGAGCATCGGAAGGGACACGATCACCCCCACGAGCACGAGGGGCACGCGACGGACGATCCGGCGCATCCCCACAACGCGCCGCTGTCGGACGTCCAGCTCCGGGTCAAGGCACTGGAGTCGCTCCTCACCGAGAAGGGCCTGGTCGATCCGGCAGCCCTCGACGAGCTGATCGACACCTACGAGACGAAGGTCGGTCCCCGGAACGGCGCCCGGGTCGTCGCGAAGGCCTGGGTGGATCCCCTGTTCAAGCGGCGACTCCTCGCCGACTCGACAGCGACCCTCGCGGAGCTCGGGTACATCGGCCGCCAGGGTGAGGACATCCTGGTCCTCGAGAACACGCCGAAGGTCCATAACCTCGTCGTGTGCACCCTCTGCTCCTGCTATCCCTGGCCGGTTCTCGGTCTCCCGCCCGTCTGGTACAAGTCGGCGCCGTACCGGGCCCGCGCGGTCCTCGATCCGCGCGGCGTCCTGCGCGAGGTGGGCGTCGAGCTCGGTGACGACGTCGAGGTCCGCGTCTGGGACTCGACGGCCGAGCTCCGCTACCTGGTCCTGCCCGAGCGGCCGCCAGGCACCGAGCGCCTGACGGAGGAGGCGCTGGCGGCGCTCGTCACCCGTGACGCGATGATCGGCGTGACGCGGGTGAAGGCGCCGGGGCCCTCGCGATGAACGGCGTCCACGATCTCGGCGGGATGCACGGCCTGGGGCCGGTCGTCATCGAGCCGGACGAGCCGGTCTTCCACGCCGAGTGGGAGCGGCGCACCTTCGCGCTCATGCTCGCGATGGGCGGCTGGCGCCGGTGGAACCTCGACATGTCACGCTTCGCGCGCGAGCAGATGCCGCCGGCCGAGTACCTCGCGAGCAGCTACTACGAGCACTGGCTCTGGGGGCTGGAGCGGCTCCTCGAGCGCCACGGGTTCCTTCCGCGGGCCGACCTCGACCGGCGCGTGCGCGAGGGCCCCGATCCCAAGGCGCCGGATCCCGCCGAGCCACTACCGGGCGCCCTCCGGCGAGACGACGTCCCTCGGCTCCTGAGGAACCACCGCGCGGCGCGCCTCGACGACCCCGTTCCCCCGCAGTTCAAGGCGGGGGACGTGGTCGTCGCGCGAAACATGAACCCCGTGGGCCACACCCGGATCCCGCGCTACGTGCGCGGCCGGCGTGGCGTGATCGACCGCGACCACGGCGTCTTCATCTTCCCGGACACTCACGCGGCGGGTCTCGGCCGAAAGCCTCAGCACGTCTACAGCGTGCGCTTCGCTGCCCGTGAGCTCTGGGGGCCGGACGGCCACCCGCAGGACGCGGTCTACGTCGACCTCTGGGACGACTACCTCGACTCCGTCTGACCGGGCCCAAGACGCACTCATCTCACTGCGGGCACGTCCTGGCGTAGGGTCGCGCCCGCCAGGACGTCGCTCACGACGGAACGACGAACCCTTCGCGCTCGGCGGCAAGCGCCAGCCGGCTGTCCAGCGTGTGGAGCGTCCGCCCCTGGGGATGCCCCTCGGCCCAATGCAACGCCGCTCCGAGCTGGAGCGCGTCGAAAGCCCGAAGCGGATGAAGACGCAGTAACCGGACTGCCAGAGGCTTGACCGCATCAACGTCGACGACGACGTGACAGGCGCGGACGAGGTCGTCCATGCGAGCCTCGGCCAGCAGGGCAGTTCGCTCCTCGAGGGACCCCTCTCGGACGAGCCGGCGGAGCGCGGAAGTCACCTCGACCGGCGTGAGCGTCCACAGCACCATCGTGCGATCCCCGGCCATCCACCCGGCAGCCCGATTGGACGGCTCCTGCGTCACCAGCAGAGGCACCACCGCGGAGCTGTCCCAGAACCTCACCGTGCTTCGTCACGTTCCCGGAGGAGAGCCGCCACGACGTCGGCCTCGACCCGCGGCCGCCGGGCAAGCCACTCCTTCGTTGGAGGAGGTCCCACGCCGCGACGTATGACGCCCCGTCGCTCGAGCCGTTCGAGCCACTCTGCGTCGCTGGCGGGGAGTGGCTCGCCGGACCCGATGCGCTCGATCCGCGCGATGACACGGTCGCGGTCGCAGACCAGGATCGACTCGCCGCGCTGGACGCGCCGCAGGTAGTAGCTCAGCCGGTTCTTGAGCTCGGCGATCTTGACCGCCTTCATCTTCATCGCTCACGATGGCGTTGCATGGCCATGAATCATAGCCATTAGATGGCCATGTTGTCAATGATCGGATCCGCATCCGCACCCACCCAGAGGTGGCGCGAGAGAAGCTTCGCCGGCAGGGCGCGATAGCCCCGCGCCAGCCGCCGGCCGGGTACTCGGGGCTCGACCCATTGTCGATCCATCTCCCGCGCCTTGACAGGCGTGTGGAGCGTATGGGACGGTGGGTCGCCGTGACCGCCTCCGCCCTGCCGTTCTCCTGTCCGGCGTGTCGGTTCGAGAATCCGGCTGGGGCCAAGTTCTGCGGAGCCTGCGGAGCCCCGCTGGCCCTCGGGTGCCCCCGGTGCGGGGCCCAGAACCCATCGGCCTTCAAGTTCTGCTCGGCATGCGGAGCGCCCCTTGCCGCCGGACCGGTGCCGACGGGCGCGGTAGGAGGCGCCGCGCCTCCTACGGTGACGGCCTCATCCCCACCAAAGGACGAGGTCTTCCGGCTCCAGGAGGCGAAGGTTCGTGCCTACACGCCGACTCACCTCGCCGAGAAGATCCTGACCTCGGCGGCGGCGCTCGAGGGCGAGCGGAAGTCAGTCACCGTGCTCTTCGCCGACGTCGCTGGGTTCAGTCACCTTGCCGGTCAGGTGTCCGCCGAGGACCTCCACGTGGTGATGGACGGCTGCTTCGAGCGACTCTCGGAGGCCGTGCATCGGTACGAAGGCACCATCAACCAGTTCACCGGCGACGGCATCATGGCCCTCTTCGGCGCGCCCATCGCCCACGAGGACGACGCCGAGCGAGCGATCCACGCCGCGCTCGCGATCCAGGCCGCCATGGCGGCGTATGGCACCACCCTGCAGCGAGAGCAGGGGATCGAGTTCCGAATGCGGATCGGCCTCAACAGCGGCACGGTGGTCGTCGGCAAGATCGGCGACAACCTCCGCATGGACTACACCGCCCAGGGCGACACCGTCAACCTGGCGGCGCGCCTCGAGCAGGCGTGCCAGCCCGGCGTCGTCCTGGTCAGCGAGACGACGCGACGGCTCGCGGCCGGGGCATTCACCTTCCGGGCCCTGCCGCCCCTGTCGGTCAAGGGCAAGGAGGCGCCCGTCGTCGCCCACGAGGTCACGGGCCTCCGCGAGCGGCGCGCCCGCGTCGACGTGGCGACGGAGCTGACGCCACTCGTGGGTCGCGAGCGGGAGCTGGCCCATCTCCGCCAGGCGATCGAGCGCGTGCGACAGGGCCGCGGCGAGGTCGTCGGGATCGTGGGCGAGGCCGGTGTCGGGAAGTCGCGGATCCTCTTCGAGTTCCGCCGGAGCCTCGGCGAGGAAGTTTTCTACCTCGAAGGTCGCTGCATCTCCTACGGCCAGACGATTCCGCTGCTGCCTGTCGTCGAGCTGCTCAAGCGCGGCTTGCGCATCGCGGAAGGCGACCGGGACGACGTCATCCGAGACAAGGTGGAGCGGGGCCTCCGAGCCCTCGACGCCGATTCCCGCTCGGTCCCTTTCCTTCTGAGCCTGCTCGGCGTGGAAGCGGACGACCCGGCCGTCCGAGGGATGGCCGCCGAGGGGCGGCGCCGCTACACGTTCGAGGCCCTTCGGGCCCTGACCATCGCTGGCAGCGCCCGCCGGCCCATCGTGTTCGCGGTCGAGGACCTGCACTGGATCGATCCCGCCTCCCAGGACTTCCTGCGGTACCTCGCCGAGAACAGCACGCGGGCGGCCGTGCTCCTCCTGGTCACCCACCGTCCGGGCTACGCGCCTCCATGGGTAGACCGCTCGTACTACTCGCAGATCGCGCTGGCGCCCCTGTCGGAAGGAGAGAGCGAGCGCGTCGTGGAGTCGGTGCTCGGGATCCAGTCGCTGCCCGCCGCGGTCACGACTCTGGTCTGCCGGAAGGCGGAGGGCAACCCGTTCTACCTCGAAGAGATCACCCGCTCCTTCGTCGACACGGGCATCCTCGCCCGTACGGACGAGGGGTATGTTCTCGTCCGACCGGTCACCCCGCAGGACGTCCCCGACACCGTGCAAGGCGTCATCATGGCGCGGATCGACCGCCTCGCCGACACGCGCAAGCGCACGATCCAGACTGCCGCCGTGATCGGCCGGGAGTTCGCCGCGCACCTCCTTCGCGGGATCGAGGACATCCAGGATCCCCTCGAGGAGTCGCTGACGGACCTGCGCGCCCTCGAGTTCATCTACGAGAAGACGCTCTTCCCCGACCTGGAGTACGTCTTCAAGCACGCGCTCGTCCAGGAAGTGGCTTACGGGAGCCTGTTGAAGCCTCGGCGTCGCGCGCTCCACGAGCTGGTGGGACGGGCCATCGAGGAGCTCTATGCCGACAGGCTCGACGAGCACGTCGCCGAGCTGGCTCACCACTTCGGCCAGGGCGAGGTCTGGCCGAAGGCCTTCGCATACGCGCGCCGCGCGGCCGGCCGCGCCCGTGCGATCTTCGCGAACCGGGAGGCGATTCACTTCTACACGCAGGCCCTCCAGGCCGCGGGCCGGATGAGCCCTCCACCGGGCGACGCGGACCTCCTCGCGATCCACGAAGCCCGCGGAGCCGTCTGGCACCTCCTGTCGAGCTACGACGAGGCGGTGGCGGACTTCGAGGCCATGCAACAGGCAGCCTCGCGCCTCGGCGATCGGGTCAAGGAGGGTGAGGCCCTCTGCAACCAGGCCGGCTCCCACTGGTGGCGCTTCTCCGAGGCTTACAAGGGACTCGTGGAGAAGTGCGCCCGGGAGGCCATGGTGATCGCCGACGAGACGGGCGACGAGCGGATCCTCGCCCGTGGTCTCTACTCGCTCGCCATGGTGGACCAGAAGGCCGGAGCCCTCCAGGAGGCGGACGCGAAACTGCTCCGCTCCGTCGAGATTTGCCGCCGGCGCGGTCTGACCGGCCCGCTGGTCACCGACCTCGCGTGGCTCGGCACGCACGCCATGTGGCGGGGGGAGTACCGTCAGTCGATCACCCTTTCCAGGGAGGCGGCCAGCCTTGCCGAGACCAGTCACGAGGGGTTCTACGAGCTGGTGTCGCTCTGCGTTCTCTGCAACGCTCACGTGGCGTCGGGCGAGTGGGACGCCGCCCTCCTGATCCTGGACCAGGTACGGAACAAGAGCCGCGAACGTGAGAACAAGTACGGCATCGCGCGGAGCATGAACACCAGCGGCTGGATCCACCAGCAGCTCGGGGACCTGCGGCAAGCGATCGAGCTCGACCGGGAGGCGCTCGATTTCAGCCGGACCGCGAAGATCTCCAACCCGGAGATCTACTCGACCATCAACCTGGCGGAGGACCACCTCGGTCTCGGCGAGATCGGCGTCGCGCGAGGGATCCTGATCGAGGCGGCCGAGCGGCTCCGCACGGGCTCCTTCGACTCGCATCTCTGGAGGTGGCAGATGCGCGTCGCGCTCATGTTCGCCCGCCTCTTCCTGATCGAGGGGGATCTCGACCGGTCCGACACCCACCTCACGGAGGGGCTCCGGATCGCCCAGCGGACCGAGTCCCGGCGCCATCTGGCCGAAGGACATCGGATCCGCGGGGAGCTCTGGCTCTCGGCCGGGCGAGTCGGAGACGCCCAGGCCGAGCTTCGCCGGGCCCTCGAGATCGCGGAGACGACGGCCGCGCCGCGGACGATCTGGGAGACTGCCGGCGCCCTCGGCCGCGCCCTCGGTCCTGCCCGGGAGGCCGAGGCTCGTGATGCCTACCAGAGGGCGATCGAGGCGCTGCAAGGAACGCTGCCGAGGATTCCCCGTCCCGGGCTGAAGGAGTCGCTCCTCCGATCCGAGCCGGTCGCCCGACTCCTCGAGGAGGCGGCCCGGCTCGGTCTCACGCTTCCGTCGGGCTGATCCCAGCCGCCGCGCCCACAACGCGGTTTCCCGACGCCCGAGACCAAGCAGGATTGCGGGCCGGCGCTCCTGTCGATCGGCCTGGAGCGGAAGACCGCGACCCGCGATCGCCTGTCCCGTCGGGCCCCGGAGCTGTCACCGCTCCGCCCGGTCCGCGGTATACTCCTTGTGTATACGGGAGGTGAGCATGCGGACGAAGGTGCGGAAGTGGGGAAACAGCCTCGGTGTTCGGATCCCCAAGGCGTTCGCCGAGGAAGCGGCCGTCCGAGAGGGCTCAGCGGTCGACGTGTCGGTGGCCGAGGGCCGGATCGTCGTCACGCCCGTGGCTGCGCGACGATACACGCTCGAGACCCTGCTGGCGGGAGTCACAACTGAAAACCGGCATGCCGCGGTCGCGACCGGAAGACCCCGGGGCCGGGAGGTCTAGTAGGTGCCCGGGCGGTACGTCCCCGCTCGCGGAGATCTGGTCTGGCTCCAGTTCGACCCCACGTCGGGCCACGAGCAGCGCGGCCGACGGCCGGCGCTGCCAGCGCTAGTCGTCTCGCCCCAAGCGTACAACGGCAGGGTCGGACTTGCTCTCGTCTGTCCCGTCACCTCGCACGCCAAGGGCTACCCGTTCGAGGTCGCCTTGCCAGGAAGCAGCAAGGTCTCGGGCGTCATCCTCGCCGATCAGCTGAAGAGCCTTGACTGGAATGCTCGCCAGGCGCAGCGCATCGAGCCGGCACCGCCGGGCGTCGTCGAGGAGGTCCTGGCCAAGATCCTGACCCTGCTCGAAGGTTCCGGGCCCTGACGTCGAGGCGCGATACGATATCCTCAATCGGAGGAACGCATGGCCAGAGATCGCGCGCCTGACGTCCCTGCCCTCCCGCGTGACGAGGCCGGCGCGCCCGTGTTCGGGGCGCCCTGGGAGGCCCAGGCCTTCGCGATGGCCGTCCGGCTTCACGAGGCCGGTCACTTCACGTGGACCGAGTGGGCCGAGCGGCTGGCGGGGGAGATCAAGCGGGCCCAGGCCGCCGGGGATCCCGACCGGGGCGACACCTACTACCACCACTGGCTCGCCACGCTCGAGCGCCTGGTCGCCGAGAAGGGCCTGGTCGCGGCCGACGAGCTCCACCGGCGGAAAGCCGAGTGGGCCGCGGCCGCGCGGGCCACGCCTCACGGGAAGCCCATCGAGCTTCACCGGAGCCGGGGGGCGGAGAGCTGATCACGGCCCCGCGCGCTCGCGTCCTCCTGCGCGTCGCGACAGCGCTCGCCTTCGCCGCGCTCTCCGGATTCGCGCCCGCCGTACACGCCGCCGACGGACCCACGGCGGACCATCTCCGCATTGCGCTCGAATCCGGTCCCGCGCTCCGCGTCGACGGACAGCCGCTCCGGACCGGGGTCCTGCGGGAGTTCTACGCGTCGATCCGCTTCGAGCCGGTCTGGGGACCCGATCCAGGGGGCGCCGTCCGCACCGCGCTTGCGCTCGAAGCTCTCCTCGGAGCCCGAGACCACGGCCTCGTGCCGGCGCACTACGGGCTCGCCGCGCTCAGGCGCCGCGCGGAGCCGGCGACACCGGCGGCGGCCGTCCAGCGCGAGCTCCTGCTGACCGACGCCCTCTTGCGCTACGCGGTGGATCTCCGGGCCGGACGGCTCCGCCCGGCGGCGGTCCAGCCGGACTGGGGGATCCCTCCACCCGACCGCGAGGACCCCGTCCGCGAGCTCGTGGAGGTGATCGAGGCTGGCACGCTGGCCTCGTGGCTCGAGGCCTTGCCCCCGCCCCACGAGGGCTACGCCCGGCTCGTGGCCGCCCTCCGCACGCTTCACGCGACGGCCGACCGGGCGGGCGCGCGCGCCGGCGCCGGCCCGCCCGATCCGCGCGTCCGCCAGGTCGCCGTCAACCTGGAGCGCTGGCGGTGGCTTCCGCGGCGCCTCGAGTCCCGCTACCTCGCCGTCAACGCGGCGGACGCAACCCTCGCCGTCGTCGAGGACGGGCGGGTCCGGCTCACGTCGCGCGTGGTCGTCGGCGACGAGATCCACCCCACCCCGGTGGTGCGCTCCGAGATGGGCGCGATCGTGTTTAACCCTCCGTGGACGGTCCCCACCAGCATCGTCGTCGACGAGTTCCTGCCGAAGCTCCGCGCGAACCCCCGGTTCCTCGCCGACAACGACATCGTCATCCTCGACCGGCGCGAGGACCCGTACGGCCTCGCAGTCGACTGGACGGCGGTCCGCGCGGAGCGATTCCCGTTCCGGCTCCAGCAGCGCCCCGGCGGCTGGAACCCGCTGGGCCGGATGCGCTTCGCCACGCCGAACCGCTTCGACGTCTACCTCCACGACACGCCCCTGCCGGAGCTCTTCCAGCGCGCCGACCGTGCGCTGAGTCACGGCTGCGTGCGCGTGGAGCAGGCCCGTGAGCTGGCCGCGCTCGTCCTGGCCGGCCAGGCAGCCGGCCGGCCCGGGGCCCTCGAGCGTGCCATGTCGACCGGCGCGACGAGCGTCGTCACCGTCGCGCGTCCCCTGCCCGTGTACCTTCTCTACTGGACCGCGTTCGTCAACGACGAGGGCCGGCTCCAGCTGCGAGACGACCCTTACGACCGAGACCCCCGCGTGGCCGCCGCGCTGGCGCGCTCCCCGGTGACCGTCGCGCATCCCGGAAGCCCTGTCCGCACCCCGACCCCCGGTCAGGCCGTGGGAGCCGGCATCCGTCGGTGAACCGTCACCCGCATCCAGACCGCCGAGCCGTGTTGCGGCTCGCCGCCGCGGCGGCAGCGCTGCCCTGGGCGCGCCGCGTGGCGGCTCAGGGCGCGGCGGAGGCAGAGCCTCACGCGCTCGCGTTCCGGAACCTCCACACGGGCGAGACGGTCGACGTGGTCTACCGGGCGGACGGCCAGCTGGATCAGGGGGCGCTTCGCGAGATCGACTGGGTGCTGCGCGACTTCCGGACCGGCGAGGCGCGCCAGGTCGATCGGCGGCTCGTCGACCTCCTGTGGCGCCTCCGGTCCGCGCTCGACACGACCGAGCCCTACGAGGTGATCTCGGGCTACCGCTCCTCCACGACCAACGCCATGCTCCGCCGCGAGGGCCACGGCGTCTCGCGCGTGAGCCTCCACATGCGGGCGATGGCGATCGACGTGCGCGTGCCGGACCGCCCCCTCACGGCCCTGCGCGACGCCGCGCTCGCCCTCCGGCTCGGTGGCGTCGGCTATTACGCCGCCTCCAACTTCGTCCACGTCGACGTCGGCCGCGTCCGGTTCTGGTGAAACGCCGGTAGGATAGGCGCATGTACGTCCCGAAGCCGTTCGACGCGCCCGACGTCGCCTGGTGCCACGGCCTCATCCGGCGGGAGCCGTTCGCCATCCTCGTCGGCGTCGACCAGGGGGGCGCTCCGTTCGCCACCCACCTGCCCGTCCTGCTCGACCAGGTGCCGGCGCCTCTCGGCACCCTTCTGGGACACGTCGCCCGGCCGAATCCCCAGTGGCAGCTCTTCGCCCCGGACCGGCCGGTGCTCGTCGTCTTCCCGGGAGCGCACGCCTACGTCTCCCCGTCGTGGTACGCCCAGCACCCGAGCGTGCCCACGTGGAACTACGTCGCCGTCCACGCCTACGGCGTCCCGCGGGTGATCGAGGATCCCGGACGGGTCCAGGCGCTCCTCGACCGCCTGGTGCGGACCTTCGAGGAGGGGCGAGCGGCGCCCTGGCGCCTGGACAGCCTATCGGCCACCTACCTGAGCGGCATGATGCGCGGGATCGTCGCCTTCGAGATCCCGATCGACCGGCTCGAGGGCAAGGCCAAGCTCAGCCAGAACCGACCCGCCGGCGACCAAGCCCGGGTGCGCGCCGCCCTCGCGGCCGAGGACGACCCGCTGGCCCGGGCGGTCGCCGAGCTGATGCCGGAGCCTGACCCGCGCTGAGCCGCCGGGAAGTCCAAGTCTGACCCGAGCGTTCCTGCTGACCCCGACCTACCGCGTGGCCGACGGCCGGGCGGAGGTGCACCTCCACGCCGTCCTCGAGGGTGGCGAGGCCGCGCTGGTCGTCGACGACCGCTTCCCGCCCTACTTCTTCGTCCGGGCCGCCGACCGGGACGCGCTCCACCGAGTGGCTCCCGCGGCGCGCGTGGCCGAGTCCACGCTTCTGACGTTCTCGGGCGAGCCCGTGCTCCGGGTCGAGGTCAACCTGCCGGGTGACGTCCCCCCGATGCGGGCGCGGCTCGCGGAGGCCGGAGTCGAGTGCTTCGAGGCCGACGTGCGCTTCGCGTACCGATTCCTGATCGACCACGGGATCCGCGGCGCGTTCCTCGTCGACGGTCCGTTCGAGCGCCGCCCCGGCGTCGGCCGCGTCTACCGGAACCCGCGCCTCGAGCCAGCCGACTTCGTGCCGCGACTGAGGGTGCTCTCGTTCGACATCGAGACGAGCCTCGACGGGCTGTCGCTCTACTCGATCGCGGCGGCGGGCCAGGGCGGCGACCGGGTCTGGATGGTTCGCCCCGGAGAGACCGGGACCCTGCCCGGCCTCCCCGAGCACGCGATCGGAGCGCTGGTACCGAGCGAGCGGGCGTGCGTCGAGGGCTTCCTCGGTCACCTCCGAGCGGCGGACCCGGATGTCCTGACGGGCTGGAACATCGGCGACTTCGACGTGCCGGTCCTCCAGCGGGTCGCGCGGCGCACCCAGCTCCGCCTGACGCTCGGGCGCACCGACGAGGAGGCCGAGGTGAGGAGGGACGTGGGCTTCACCCGCGACCCGCGAGTGATCCTCTCCGGCCGTCAGGTGCTCGACGGCCTCGCGCTCCTCCGGAGCTCCTTCGTCAAGCTCGACGACTACCGGCTCGACACCGCGGCCCAGGTCATCCTGGGAAAGGGCAAGCTCTTCCATGCGGAGCACCGGGGCCAGGAGATCGAGGCCGCGTGGCGGGACGACCCTGCCCGGCTCGCCGCCTACAACCTCAACGACGCGCGCCTCGTCGTGGAGATCCTCGAGCGCACGGGGCTGGTCGAGCTGACGGTGCGCCGGAGCCTCCTCACCGGGATGCAGATCGACCGGGTCGGCGCCCAGATCGCCGCCGTGGACTCCCTCTACCTCGCCGAGCTCCGCGCGCGCCGGCGCGTGGCGCCGTCGGTCCACATCGAGGACGCGCAGGGGACGGTCATCTCCGGGGGCCTCGTCCTCGACTCCGTCCCCGGCCTCTACCGGAACATCCTCGTCTTCGACTTCAAGAGCCTCTACCCGAGCCTGATCCGCACGTTCAACATCGATCCCCTGACGCACGTCCTTCCGGCGCGCGAGACACCGGACCTGCCCCTCGTCCGCACGCCGAGCGGCGCCAGGTTCCGCGCCGACGAGCCGGGAATCCTGCCCGACCTGGTCGCGCGCCTCTGGGAAGAGCGGGCCCAGGCCAGGAAGCAGGGCGATGCGGTGGGCGCCCAGGCCACGAAGATCCTCATGAACTCCCTCTTCGGGGTCCTCGGGGCCTCGGCCTGCCGGCTCTTCTCGCCGGCCGTCGCCAACGCCA
>Ga0214473_10008273_pt1 | contig 12311 bp, 7 predicted proteins | sample RVTome_7_FD_203509 | JGI IMG/M metagenome (GOLD analysis project Ga0214473, IMG submission 203509) | Soil microbial communities from uranium-contaminated site in the Upper Colorado River Basin, Wyoming, United States - RVT98D197 | ecosystem: Environmental > Terrestrial > Soil > Contaminated >... | reverse complement strand
CCGTGGGCTTGTGGCGATCGCGGAGCGGCAGGTAGACCATCAGGCACCCGATCGCGATCCAGATCAGCGAGGTGAACCAACTCACCCCGTGCTCCCACCTCATGCCCACGAATGGCAGCCCTAGAAACAGGAGAGCCCGCTCCACCGGCATCCACTTGATGCGATCCGGTGAAACGCCTTGATGGCTCTGCTGCAGGAAGAACCAGATCGCCAGGAGCGAGAGCCCCGCCGCCACCGGCGCGAGCCCGCGCAGCAGCTTCCCCCGATCCCGCCGGCTCAGCAGCGACCCCGTGCCCGCCAGGCCGAGGTAGGCCAGGAACGTGAAGGGGTGGGAGAGGAGCAGCGCCAGTTGCCAGAGCGCCTGACGAAGCGACGACCAGACCGTCGCTCGCTTCTCCGAGAACCTCCGATGATCCTCCAGCGTGAAGATCAGGAGGGGCAGCGAGTAGAGGAAATTCAGGTTCCCGAGGTAGTACTGCTGATTGAAGAGCACGGCAAAGAAGAGGAGAGCGCCCCAGGGAGCGAAGCCGCCAGCCGAACGGATGATCAGCGTCACCACCAACCACCCCGTCAGCAGGGCGTAGAGCGAGACCGCGGCCTTGCCGGCCACCTCGGTGGGAAGGAGCTGGTCGAGCCCGTAGGTCAGGGCGTAGAACGCGGCGTAGGACCCGACCTTCAGGCGGATCTCGAAGTTCTCCGGGTAGTCGAGCCGCGGGTCGTTCTGCGCGGTCAGCATCTGCGCCTGCAGGAGATGCTGCGGGTAGTCCTGCATCGGCACGAATCGCCTGCCCCAGAGAGGCACGAGAGAGATCACCGTCATCGAGAGCGCGATGATCAGGAGCAGCGCTCTCTGCCGGTCGGCGAAGACCGAGGCGAAATCCGCCTCGCCGCCTGTCGCTGCTGCTGCGGGGTCGGCTGCCCCGTCGCCGGATCTCGATTCGGCCCTGCCCATCCTGCTCGCCCAACGCCAGTCCGAAGCTCGGTCGGTCCGCTCGCTAGGATCGGGTCGCCGGGCCTCGGGGTCAAGCAGCCGGCGCATCGATGCGTCGAAGCGTGCGCTCCGCGGATCCCGGCGTGGGCCGGGAGATCCCGAGACGAAGTCGAGAGAGCGGAGGCCCCGGATCGGAGAGCGCAGCTAGCGTGGCCATCGCCGCCGGATACACTCGCTCCGATGCTCGCGCTCACCTGCCTCCGTCGCTGGATCTGGATTCCCTGGGTCGTGCTCGCCATTGCGGCGCTGCTGGCCTGCGGGGAGGACGGGGATCGGGTCGGGCGCGGAGTGGCGGGCCCGGCTTCGGGAGGCCTCGTCTTCGTGAGAGAGGTCGACGGCCAGGCCGACCTGGCCCGGGCGCGCATCGCGGACGGGGCCGTGACCGCTCTCTCGCCGACGCCCGGCCGCGAAGAGCAGTGGCCCTACTGGTCCGACGTGGCGCGACGGGTGGTCTTCGCAGCCCGGCCCTACGGTCCCAGTCTGGAGACGGACCTCTTCCTCTGGGATCCCGACACCGGAGAGGAGCGGACCGTGGCGTCGATGCCCGGCCGCGACGAGCGCTGGCCGACCTGGTCGCCCGTCGAGCCGCGGCTCGCCTACGTCTTCAAGCAGCCGCGGCGTTCCTCTGGAATTGCCGTGTACGACCTCGCCACGGAGCGCTCCGAGCTGGTCGCGAGCGTCGCATTTCCCGGCTCCTTGGTGCGCCCCGCCTTCTCGCCCGACGGGCAGCGCCTGGTCGCAGAGCGACGCGCGCGTCGAAGCTCCGGGACGGAGCTATGGCTCCTCGAGCTCGGGCGGGCCCCGCGCAGGCTTACCGGCGACCCCGGAGCGCTCGACATGAAGGCGCGCTTCACCACCGACGGTCGGGCCATCCTCTTCACCCGCTGGCCCGAGGAAGGGGGGAAGGCGGACCTGTTGCTTCTCGACCTCGAGAGCGGGACCCAGCGGCAGCTCGCGAGCCTGCCAGGAGCGAGCGACAGCTCGGCCTGGCCCTCGCCCACCCGCGACGAGATCGCCTTCGTCTCGGATCGCGACGGCAGCGCTGACGTCTTCCTGGCCGATCTCGCGGACGGGGTGGCGCGGAACCTGACGCGCTCGCCCGAGACGCACGAGGCGACGCCGCTCTGGTCCCCGGACGGAGAGCGAGTGGCGATCCTGCGAAGGCCGCGGACCGAAGGCGGACGCAAGCCCTCCGCTGCCGAGAACCGCCTCGCCGTGATCGACCGCGAGGGCCGGACGCTCTTCGAGACACAGGGGATGATGGCAGACTGGATGCCCGCCTGGTCCGAGGACGGGCCGCGCCAGCGCTGAGTCGCTCCGGCGGCCCGCTCAGGCGGAGCCGGGCAGCAGCGCGGCGTCCACGAACACCGTGTTGACGAAGTTGCCCCCGCGGATGGCGTAGCTCTTCGCCCGCATCAGCTCGAAGATCTCCGGAACCACCCGGCTCGTCCCGTAGACGAGGGTCTCCACGCAGAAGACCTGGGGGCGGAAGCGCGAGAAGTCGAGGCTCTCCAGGATGGCGAGATCGAGCCCCTCGACGTCGATCGAGAACAGCTGGGGGGCGCCGTCGAAGTGCTGGGCCAGCACCTTGTTGATGTTCACCAGGGGAATCTTCAAGACCTTGCGAATCGCGTTCTTGTCCTTCTCCAGGTAGCGGTCCGCCCGTTCCTTCGAGAAGGTGTTGACCTGGCTCCTGTCTCCCACCACGTAGAAGTCGGCCTCGCTCTGGTCGGTCACGCCGATCCCGATGTTCAGCACGGTGTCCCCGGGGCGCCCGCGCGACAGCCGATCCGTCATGATCGGGTTGGGCTCGACCAGCACGCCCCGGCTGCCTTTCCGGTAGAACAGGTATGTGTTGCTTCCGATCACCGGATCGTAGGCGCCGATGTCGATGTAGGTCGGCTGGGGAATCTCGAGGAACTGGAAGACCTGCTCGAGGATCAGATCCTCCCCGCCCTGGGACCAGGACGCTTGCGGCTCTCCCTGGCCTGGCGAAGACCTCCGGGGCTCGAGAGCCTCCGCCGGAGTCGAGGGCGCCGGGCTCCGCGCGCGGGTCGCGCGACGCTCGAGACCCAGCGCCACTCCCGATGCGGCCGCGACCCCGGCCGCCGAGCCCAGGAGGAAATCTCTTCGGTGGAATCGTTCCGACATGAGCGGACTCTAGGACCCGGGCTCGAGAGCAGTCAAGCGGGAGAACGGCTCTCCGCGACCGCGATCTCGAGAGGGATGGTGCGAAGGGTCTCGGGGAGCCAGCCACTCCGCGCAGCCGACCCCGACCGGCTAGCGGGGCAGGCTTCGCAGGCGCCTGCGCACGGCCGCCCACCCCGGGGCCGCCTCCAGGGTGCGCTGGTACCAGCGCCGCGCCTCCTCGTGGTCTCCGCTCGCCGCGGCGAGCTCGGCGGCGAGAAGCGGCGCAGCCGCCTGCCGCGGGTTGGCCGCCCAGGCGGACTCGAGCTCGCGACGCGCATCTGCGTCGGCCCCCCGGGCGTGGAGGAGCGAGGCGAGGGCGAAGCGCAGGATCGAGGAGCGGGGGGCGCGGTCGCTGGCGCGGCGGAGGACGGCCTCCAGCGCGGGGTCGGGCGAGGAGAGCGCCTCCGGCATCAGCTGGCGAGGTCGAAGTCCATCGAGCGAGGGAGGCAGTGGATGGGTGCGGGCGGCGTCGCGACGGGCGTAGAGCGCCGCTCCATCGTCGACGTAGAGGAGACCCCAAGCGGGGTCGTCCTCGACCACGTCGAGGATGCCCGCGTTGAAGCTCAGCCGATCGGGAAGCGGGTGGGAGCGGTAACCGACCAGGACGAGGTCGACCTGGTGCTCGCGAAGCGCCCGCCGCGTCACCTCCGGCTGCTCGCGCATCTCGAGCAGGAGCGAGAGGAGCTCGTCGCCGTAGACTTCGCTGCGCGAGTCGAGGAAGACCCGCACCTCGGGCCAGAGCTGGTGAATGGCGTACCCGGCCCAGTCGTACTGCGTCAGCAGCCGTCCCGAGACGGCGTGGCGGCGCATGAACGCGACCGAGTCGACCGAGCTCGCGAGCCTGCCGGTCACGCGGCCGAGGTCGCGGAGCTGGAAGCCGGGCTCGAAGCGCCGGCCGCGCACCCCCGGGATTCCGTGGGCGAGGGCGAGCGCGGTGAGCCCCGCGCAGGCCGCGCCCGCGATTCCCATCCCGATGCGGGGGCTCGAGCGCGGCCAGGCGGCGAGCGCGGCCGCGGCAGCGGCACAGACACCGCCTGCCGAAACCGCCGCGGTGAAGGCGAGGTCGGGGCGACCCCGCCAGTTCAGGTACGCGCACCCGCAGAGAGCGGCGAGGCCGGCGAGCCCGAGAGCCGAGGCGACGGCGCGGCGCACGGGCGCAGCGGGAGCGCCCTCGCGTGCGGCCTCCCGCGCGCGGGTGAGCGTCACCGCCAGGGCGGGGGCGGTGGCGAGGGCGAAGACGGTCAGCCAGCGCGCGTGGCGGAGCGGGAGGATCCCGAAGACCAGGAGCAGGGCGAGCTCGAGTCGCCCGAGAGAGCCGCGGGCCGCGGCCAGGGCGAGCGCGGCTGCCCAGGTGGCGAGCCAGACCAGGTAGAGCGACGCCTCCAGGGACTCGCTCACGGCCGATGCCCCGAGCAGCGGCTGCCACTCGCTGATGTAGCGGGTCACGGTGTTGAGCCGCGCGGTGAACTCGAAGGGGAAGAGGTAGATCTCGGCAAACCGCGGATTCAGGATCACGGCTCCGCTCATCGCCGCCGCGAGCAGGAGCAGGCGGAGCGGCCTCTTGCGCCCCGGCAGCCGGCGGGTCTCGAAGAGGGGCGCCGCGCCGTCCGCCGCGAAGAGAAGCGCCACCGCGGCGAAGGCGAGGGCGGCCGGAATCGCGAAGGCCCGCGGCGAGAGCGTGGCGAGCAGGGCCGCGGCGACCAGGCCTCCCGTCACGCCGGCGGTCCGCACGCGGCGGGCTCTCGCGTCGCGCGCGCCCAGCACCGCGTCCGCCCACTCCGCCGCCGCGAAGGTGAGCACCGCCGCCACGCCGAGTGGGAAGGAGGCGTGCAGGTTCGCCCACAGGGCGGAGATCGGAATCGCCCAGAAGACCACGCGGTCGGGGCGCCCCTCCTCCGCCCTGCGGCGATCTCGCAGCAGGAGCCAGATCACGGCCAGGAGCAGCGCGATGGCGAAGAGCTCGGGCCGGTCCTGCGTCATGCGGTTGCGCGAGAGCGCGAAGGCGGGAACCGCCACGGCGAGGGCGATCGCCCGGTCCGCGCCGCTGGCCCAGAAGGCGGCGATCAGGGCGGCGAGGATCGCCATTGCGGGAAGCAGCTTGGAGGCTGCGATCACCCCCGCAGTCCCCGCCGCGCGCTCGCCGAGCGCGTAGAAGGTCGCGGCGAGCCACTCGTGGGCGACGTAGCGCTCACCCGCCCTGGTGAAGGAGTAGCGGTCCACGCGCGGGACGCGACACTCCTCCAGGATCAGGCGTCCGGTGGTCAGGTGGATGAAGAGGTCATTGGTGCGCGGAGGGGTGAGTCCCGCGGTGGCGACGAAGGCTGCGAGAGCCAGAAGCGAGATCACGAGGAGCTTGCGGGAGGGGGCCATCGCGGCGGCGTCGATCCTCAAGACATGGGCAGCCGCGGCCCATCTTACACCAGCCCGAGGCGCCCCGACCCGACGCCCCCCTCTTCGAAGTCCGAGGAAGCTCCGCGCGCTCTGCTTGTCAGGGCGCAGCGCATCGATGATGATCAGGGAGATGCTGGGGGGCGAGGGGAGGGCGCGCGGCAGCAGGGAGCGGCTCGGGGAGGCCGAGCCGTCGGCTGCCGCTGCAGGCGCTCATCCCCGGCCGGTCGCATGACCCGGCGCACCGGCAAGCTCCTGCTCGAGCTCGCCCCGCTCCTCCTCTTGATCGGCGCCTGCCTCTGTCAGGTCCGCTTCGGCTACTTCGACCACGACCTCTCGGGCCACGCATTCGGCGCCGACGATGCCTTCATCTCCTACCGCTACGCGAGCAACCTGGTCGCGGGGGACGGGCTGGTCTTCAACCCGGGCGAGCGCGTCGAGGGCTACTCCAATCTGCTCTACGTCCTCTTCGTCGCCGCGGGGCTCCTGGTCCTGGGCCGCGACCACGCCTACGGCTTCTCCGTGGCCATCAACCTCCTGCTGATCGCCCTCACCTACGTCGCCTTCCTGGGGATGGCGCGGAGGAGGCTCGGCGGAGCGCGTCCCCTCGCAGCCGCCGCCCTCTTCTCGCTCACCCCCTCGGTGTGGATCTGGACGGGGTCGGGAATGGAGACTCCGCTGGTGCTGCTCCTCGTGGTGCTCACCTGGGGGGCGCTCGAGGTGGCGCTCGAGAGCGGGGAGCGGCGCGCCGGGTGGGCCCTCGGCGCGCTCGCGGCGGTCGCGGTCCTCGCGCGGGCCGACGGCTTCCTGATCCCGCTTCTCGCCGCGGGGTTCGCACTGCTCCGCGGTCGGCGTCGGCTCGCCCTCGCCGTCGCGTCGGCTGCCGTCCTCACCCTGTCCTTGCTCGTCGCCTGGAGGCTCTGGTACTACGGGCACCCGCTTCCGAGCACCTACTACGTGAAGGTCTCCGGAGAGCTCGGCGAGCGGCTCTCGAGCGGGCTCGGCGCGCTCTTTGCGGTGGCCACGCGACAGGGGCTGGCTCTTCACCTGGGCGTCCTCGCCGGCTACGCCGCCTGGGCGCTCCGCCGGCGCGGCGGGCGCGCGCTCGCCTCTCTCCCCTTCGAGGCGTGCTTCGGGATCGCCTGGGTCTGCTACTTCGTCTACCTCGGCGGCGACGTGCTCTTCGATCGCTTCCTGGTGCCGATCTTCCCGCTCGCGATCCTGCTCTTGCTGCGCTGGTCCCAGGAGTGGGGCGGAAGCCGGCTCGCCACGGCCCGGCTCGTGCTCCTCGTGGTGGCGCTCGGAGCCGCGCAGCTGATGCCGCTCCTCTTCGACCCCCGGATGGCCTACCAGACCGCCAAGTACGACCGCTGGGTGACGCTGGGGAGATACCTGCGCGATCACCATCCGGACGCGGTGCTCGCGATCGACGCCGCGGGGAAGGTGCCCTTCTACTCGGGGCTCACGACCATCGACATGCTCGGGCTCAACGACGAGCACATCGCCCAGCTCGACGCCCGGGCGGGCTTCCGGGTCGGCCACAACAAGTTCGATCCGCAGTACGTGATGGGGCGGCATCCCGATCTGATCGCGGCCTGGATGAAGCCCAACCTGGATCTCTGGTGGGGGATCGACCGTGCCCGCTACACGCGCGGCGGATACCGGATCCGTTATCTCTGCAGCACCGATTGGAGGCCACCCGGGCCCGCCATCATCGACGTCTCGGACTTCGAGGCGTCGGCGATCCGAAGGCTCGGCGGACGCGGCTATGCCTACGCGGTGCTGGAGCGAAGGCCGTGACGCCGAGTGGAGGCCTCTCCGGGCTGCTACAGTCCCTCCACCTCTCGATGCGCCGGCGATCCAGCTCCACTCTCGCCACTTCCGAATCCGCGTCGGCGCGATCCGGCCGGGCGAGCTCCCCGCGCGCCACCGCCGGCGGAGGGCGGCCGCTGCGCACGACGGTGGTGCTCGCCACCTACAACGAGCGCGAGAACGTGAGGCGACTGCTCCCCGAGCTGCTTCGCCTCGACGACCATCTCGCCGTCGTGGTGGTCGACGACGCCTCGCCCGACGGCACGGCGAAGGAGGTGGAGGAGGTGGCGGCCGCCTTCCCCGGGCGCGTCGAGCTGGTGAGCCGACCCGCCAAGCTCGGGTACGGCTCCGCCTTCGTCGCGGGCTTCCGGGCCGCGCTGCGAGGAGACCCCGACGCCGTCGTCTCGATGGACGCCGACTTCTCCCACGACCCGGCCGCGCTCCCCGACCTCCTCGCCGCGCTCGCCGCGCACGACGTGGTGATCGGCTCCCGTTTCGTGGAGGGGGTCCGGATCCTCAACTGGAGCCTCTGGCGCCTGATCCTGAGCCGCGCGGCGAACGCCTACGTCAAGCTGCTGCTTCCCGCTCCCATCGCCGATCGCACCAGCGGCTACCGCGCCTATCGGAGCGAGGTGCTGTGCGGGATCGAGCTGGAGCGCGCCGCGTCGAACGGATACGCGTTTCTGGTCGAGCTGCTCGAGATGGTGATCTCGGGCGGATTCAGCATCGGGGAGGTATCGATCGTCTACGAGGACCGACAGCGGGGCAGGTCGAAGATGGACCACCGGGTGGTGATCGAGGCGGCGTGGCGGCCCTGGCTCCTGATGCTGCGCCGGGTGGACACCCTGCTGCGCCGACGTCGGTGAATCGGGGATGGGCGGGGGCGAAGCAGGGGCGCAGGAGCCGCGCGTCGAGGGAGCCGAGCGCGGAGAGCGACGCCTCGCTTCACGCGGCTGCATCGTGCTGGCCGCCCTCCTGCTCACCCTGCTGAACGCCTCGAAGCCGCTCACCGTCGACGACACCGCCTACCACGCCTACGCGGCCCAGATCGCGCAGCACCCGCTCGACCCCTACGGCTTCGAGATCTTCTGGGGGGAGCGTCCCCAGCCGGCGTTCGAAGTGCTCGCAGCGCCGCTCCTGCCCTACTGGTGGGCGGGAGCGATCAGGCTCTTCGGGGATCGGCCGGTCCTGTGGAAGCTCTGGCTCTTCCCCTTCGCGCTGCTCCTGGCCGCCTCCCTCCACGCCCTGCTGGCCCGCTTCGCCGCCGGGATCGAGAGGCCGCTGCTCTGGCTCCTGATCCTCTCGCCCGCCGTGCTCCCCTCCTTCAACCTGATGCTCGATGTCCCCGCGCTGGCGCTGAGCCTGGCGTCCCTCTCGCTCTTCGCCGGCGCGTGCCGCGGCGACCGCTTCGCGCGGGCCGTGGCCGCCGGGCTCCTCGCCGGCCTCGCCGTGCAGACCAAGCAGACCTCGATCACCGCGGTCGCGGCCCTCCTCGCCTATGGGCTCCTCTTCGCGCGGCTCCGGATGGCGCTCCTGGCCGCCGCTGTGGCGACCGCCGTCTTCGTCGGCTGGGAGCTCTTGATGGCCCTCCGCTACGGCGAGTCCCATTTCCTCTACGCCCGCGCGGTCCGCGCCGGGAGCCTGTCCCTGCGAGGGATCGGGCTCCTCGGCCTGGGATTCACCTCGCTCCTCGGCGGCATCGCGGCAGCCGCGGCGCCGCTGGGTCTGCTCGGGCTCTCCGGACGCCGCTCGCTCCTGGCGGGATCGATCCTGCTCGGCTCGCTGGCGTTCGCCGTGATTCCGTTCTTCCCCGCCGAGCCGCTCCCGGAGCTCCACATGGATCCGCAGCTCGGCGAGGCGCCTCCCGAGCAGCTCGTCTTCACCGCTCTCGGCTGCGGCGTGTGGCTGGTCGCGATCGCGGTGTCGCGGCGCCTGCTCCAGGCCCGCGAGGGTGCGGCCCAGCCGGCGGGCGGCGCGCTCTCCGGCGCGCCGCTCGAGGACGCGTCGCGCCGGATCGACCTCTTCCTGCTCGGCTGGCTTCTGATCGAGGTCCTCGGCTGCTACGCGATCTGGACCTTCCTCGCCAGCCGGCACCTGATCCACCTCGCGACCGTGCTCCTGCTCCTGTGCGGCAGGGCGGCGGCGGTGAGGCTCTCGCGAGAGCGCGACCGCCGAGCCCTCTGCTTCGTCGTCGCGTGGGGCGTCGGGGTCGGGCTCCTCTTCTTCGCAGCCGATCTCTCCGACGCTCTGGCGCAACGGGACGCCGTCCGCCGCGCTTCGGAGAAGCTCCTGGAGCTCGGCGCCGATCGCGAAGCGGAGAGCGTCTGGTACCTGGGGCACTGGGGCTTCCAGTTCTACGCCGAGTCGCTGGGCATGCAGCCGGTCGTTCCCGGGATCTCGCACCTCGAGGCGGGCGACTGGCTGGTGGTTCCAGACGGCGTCTCGCGCCAGTCGGTCTGGATCCCGACCGGCAGGGTCACCCGAGAGGCGCTCCTCGAATCCCGGAGCCTCTGGCCGTGGTCCAGCATTCCGAGCCTCTACGCGGGGCCGATTCCGCTGCGGAGCCAGCCGGAGGCGCAGGTCGTCGTGCGCCTCTACCGGGTGAAGCGGGGCTTCCAGGCGAGCGGTCCGTCGAGCCGGCCGGGACCGAGTGAGCCATGAGAGTGTGGGTCTCGAGCGCTCGGCCGCAGCGCTCTGCTGACGGCGGCACGGACGTCGATCTCAGCGGTCGCGGTTCGTTCCTTGCCTGCGCGGGGTTCGCGCTGGCGCTGCACGCCGCGCTGCTCCTCGCGGCGCCCCGGCTGCAGGGCGGCGCGGATCTGCTTCCCCACCTCCGGCTCATCCAGCAGATGGCGGCGGATCCCGCGATCCGTTCGGTCTACTCCCCCGCCTATCACGCCCTCGGCGCCCTGGCTGCGCCCCTGGTCGGGCTGGAGAGCTACCCGCGCTTCTTCGCGCTCCTGGCGGCGGCCGCCTGGATCGCGGCTTCGCGCTTCTTCCAGCGCTCCTTCCGGCTGCCGAGCGCCACAGCGTGTCTTCTCGCCCTCACTCCCTACTCGTTCTGCTTCAGCTGGTGCGTGCCCAAGGTCGAGGCGCTCGGGTATGCGCTGGTGCTCGCGGCGCTCTCGCTCCTGATTCGCGCCCGCTACCTGGGCGTCGCCGCCCTCCTCGGCGCAACCTTCTACGTGCACACCGCCTCGGCCCTGCTGCTGGGCCTTTGCGGTGGCGTTCTCGCCCTGGCGAGGCGCGACTACCGTGCCCTCGCGGCGCTCGCCGCCGGGACGCTCGCGGGATCCTCCCTGACCCTGATCCACCTGGCGGCTGGCTGCTCGATCGCGGAAGCGCTGCGGCTCACCGAAAGGGACTACCTGATCGCCAACCCGTGGAGCAGCTCGGCGGTCTGGGAGGTCATCCTGCTCCTGGCCAGCCCGGTCGCGCTCTCTCTCGCCCTTCTCGGTGCGCCCGAGCAGTGGCGCCGGCAGCGTCCGCTCGCCGTGCTGAGCCTGGTCCTGGCCTCGGTCTATCTGAACGAGATCTGGCTCGCCCCCTTCGGCAGGCGCATCTCCCTCGACTTGATGCGCGGGCTCGCGGTGCTGGCGATTCCGGTGGCGATCGCGGGCGGCATGGCCCTCGGCGCGCGGCCGCGGCTCGCTCCCTGGCTGCTCGGGCTCTGCGCGGTCTGGGCGCTCGGCTCGGCGCTCTGGGTGGTCCCCCGCTCCTGCATGGTGCGCCCCATCGCGCTGGAAGAGCTTCGAGATCTCCGGGTGGCGCGCTGCCAGTTCACCTGGCGGGGGCCGGCGATCCAGCGACCGCGCGGATCCGAGCCATCCCACGGACCCGCCTCCGACGCTCCATAGTGTCGAATCGCGGGCTCCGCTCGCCTCGACCGAGGCGCGCGGGACCTCTCCCACCCCGTCCTCCGGGAGCTATGCCGAAGGCGCCTCGGCCGCGCGCTCCGAGCCCTTCCGCACGGCGGGGAGCATCCGCAGCATGCGCACCGCCATCGGGTGGCCCGGCCGCTCGACCAGCGCCTGGCGGGCGAGCTCTCGGGCGGCTGCGGTGTCCTCGTCCTGGAGCGCCATGCTCGCCCGGTGGACGAGCTCGGTGGCGCGCCTCCAGCCCTCGTCCGGGGCGCGAAACTCTGCGGGTGCCAGCGGCCGCGCTCGCTGATACGCGGAGACCAGCAGGCGGACGTTCTCGGCCCCCGCGCGTGCCAGCTCCTCTGCACCGGCCCGGTACGGGGCAAACTCGAGGGGAGCCCGGTCCCAGCTATTGAGCGGGCCGGCTCCCACGCTCTCCAGGATCTGCTCGCGACCTGCGATCCAGCGCCGCAGGAGGTCCCCGGCCTCCGGAATCAGCAGGCGCCGGAGGTCGCTCTCGATGCGCAGCTCCTGGTAGGAGGCCCGGCTCATCCGCGGTCTCCCGACCAGGGGGTGGCGGCCGCCCACCAGGATCACCGAGCTCGGCGGATCGTAGAAGAGGTCCAGCGCCGGGAAGACCTCCGCCGCGGTGCGCAGGATGATGCGAAAGTCCGAGCCGAGGCTGTCGACGGGGATCCACTGGACGAAGAGGCCGTGCTCGTTCAGCCGGGAGAGGGCGAGGCGGTAGAACTCGTGGCTGGAGAGCTTCCAGTTGGATTCCATCTCCGCGTTCTGCTTGCCGTCGGAGACCACGGCGTCGTAGACCTCCGGGCTGCGCAGGAGCAGGTGCATCGCGTCCTCTACGATCACGCGTACCCGCGGATCCTCGAAGACCCTCGACTCCTGGAAGAGCCGGCTGCCGCGCACCACCGCCGGATTGATCTCGACGCAGTCGATGCGGTCCAGGGTCGGGTGAGAGGCGAGCGCGTCCAGCGTGGAGGCCGACCCGAGCCCGATCTGCAGCGCCGAGCGGATCCGGGCGTCGAGCAGCATGGGAAGGTGCGCGATCA
>Ga0214473_10008272_pt1 | contig 12311 bp, 11 predicted proteins | sample RVTome_7_FD_203509 | JGI IMG/M metagenome (GOLD analysis project Ga0214473, IMG submission 203509) | Soil microbial communities from uranium-contaminated site in the Upper Colorado River Basin, Wyoming, United States - RVT98D197 | ecosystem: Environmental > Terrestrial > Soil > Contaminated >... | reverse complement strand
CGGGTATCGCGGGAGCTGGGTCTCGAAGTCGATCGAGCGCGGCACCTTGTAGTCGGCGAGGCGCTCGCGGGCGAAGGCGCGAATCTCGGCCTCGAGCTCCGGGGAGGGCTGGAATCCCGCAGCCAGCTCGACGGCGGCCTTCACTGCCTCTCCCCACTCGGGGTCGGGAATCCCGAAGACGCCGACGTCGGCGACCGCCGGGTGCTCCTGAAGGACCTGCTCGATCTCGGCGGGGTAGATGTTGACTCCTCCCGAGATGATCAGGTTCGACTTCCGGTCGGAGAGGTAGACGTAGCCGTCCTCGTCGACCCACCCGACGTCGCCGATCTGGAAGAGAAAGGGCTCGGGGTGGGCCTCGGCGGTCTGCTCGGGAGCGCGGTGGTATTCGAAGACCTGGTGGAGCTGGCGATGCCGGCAGTAGAGGAGCCCGACCTCTCCCGGCGGGAGCCTCTCGCCGCGGTCGTCGACGGCGAAGACCTCGAAGGAGGGGAGGGCTCTTCCCACCGTCCCGGGGTGGGCGAGCCAGTCCGCGGAGTCGACGAGCGTGGTGGCCCCGCCTTCCGTGGCGCCCCAGTACTCGACGAAGACGTGACCCCACCAGTCGATCATGCGCCGCTTGACCGCCACCGAGGTCGGCGCGGCGCCGTGCAGGACCATCCTGAGCGCGCGCGGGTCGAAGCGGCTGCGAACCGCTTCGGGGAGATTCAGCATCCGCACGAACATGGTCGGCACCATGTGGGTGTGGCGGATGGCGCGCTCCTCGAGCACCTGGAGGGCGAGCTCGTCATCCCAGCGAGGCAGGATGGCGAGCGGCGCGCCGTTCAGCTGATCGTAGAGGGCGAAGAGGAGCGGCGCGGCGTGATACAGCGGCCCCGTCACCAGGTGGGGTCCACTCCCATCGAGCCCCATCGCCGCGGCCTTCCTGGCCATCTCGGAGAGCGCGGCGCCGAGGCTGGGCGGGCGGCCGCGCTTGACGCCCTTGGGCCGGCCGGTGGTTCCGCTGGTGTAGATCATCGTGCCGCCCGAGGGGCCGTCGGCCGGCATCGGCTCGTCGGAGGCGCGGGCCAGGCCTGCTTCGAGCGCGTCGATCGACAGGAGAAGCCTATTGCCCGCCGACTGTCTCGCCATCGCCTGGTGCGCCTCGTCGGTGAAGAGCACCTTCGCGCCGGAGTCCTCGATCACGTAGGCGGTCTCGGCGCCTTTCAGGTGCCAGTTGATCGGCGTGATCCAGACGCCCGCCAGGATCGCGCCCAGCGTCAGCTCGACGAACTCGACCCGGTTTCCCATCAGCAGGGCGACATGCTCGCCCGGCGTGACGCGGAGCTCGTCGCGGAGGAGGTGAGCGATCCGGGTGGTTCGCTCGAGGAGCTCCGCCCAGCTGCGCCTCCGGGTCAGGTCGTCGAGCGCGACGCCGCCGGGATCCGCCACCGCGGTTTCGAAGATCATCGAGAGCCTGCCTCAGCCGGAAGCGGTGTGAATTACGAGACGCGGCGTGTACTATACCACCCACCCGGAGGGCGGGCGGAGAGGGCTCCCTCGCGGGGACCATGTGGGAGCAGGAGGGGCCGGTACCGGGAGACGAGCGTCGCCATCCTGGAAACGGTACGTATCGTTTTTCAGCGCCCTTCGCTCCTCTCCGGGTGCCTGCGGGCAATTCGATGCAGAAGCGGCTCAGGCCTGCACCTCGGGGCAGGAGGAGAGCTCGATGGACAAGCGGTTGACCGAGGAGCAGGTGGTCGCAGAGCTCCGCGACGGGATGACGCTCGGCATCGGGGGCTGGGGGTCGCGGCGCAAGCCGATGTCGCTGGTCCGCGCCATCGTGCGCTCGCCGCTCCGGGATCTCACCATCGTCTCCTACGGCGGACCCGATGTCGGCCTGCTGTGCGCAACCGGCAAGGTGAGGAAGGTCGTCTACGGATTCGTCTCTCTCGACTCGATCCCGCTCGAGCCGCACTTCCGCATCGCGCGACAAGAGGGCGCCGTCGAGGCCTGGGAGCTCGACGAGGGCATGCTCCAATGGGGGCTCTACGCGGCAGCCATCCGGCTCCCCTTCCTGCCCACCCGCGCAGGCCTCGGCTCGGACGTGATGAGGATCCATCCCGAGCTCGAGCTGGTGAAGTCTCCCTACCCGGACGGCGAGATGCTGGTCGCGATGCCCGCGCTTCGCCTCGACGCGGCCTTGATCCACATGAATCGAGCGGACTCCAGCGGCAACGGCCAGTTCCTCGGGCCGGATCCCTTCTTCGACGATCTCTTCTGCATGGCGGCGGAGCGGCGCTTCATGTCCTGCGAGAGGATCGTCTCGACCGAGGATCTGCTCGCGGAAGGAACGGTTCACACGCTGAAGATCAACCGGATGATGGTCGACGGTGTCGTCGAGGCGCCGGGGGGCGCCCACTTCACCGAGTGTCCGCCCGATTACGGGCGGGACGAAGCCTTCCAGAAGGACTACGCTGCCACCGCCGGCGACCCGGAGGCGTGGAGCGCGTTTCGGTCCAGGTATCTCGACCTGGGGAGCGAGCGGGAGTACCAGGAGGCGGTGCGCGGAGGGTGAGCGACTTCACGCGAGCCGAGGTCTGCGCGGTTGCGATCGCCGAGCTCTTTCGCGGCGATGGCGAGCTCCTCGCCAGTCCAATCGGCAACCTCCCCATGCTGGGCGCACGGCTCGCCAAGCTGACCTTCGAGCCGGGGCTGCTCCTCTCCGACGGTGTCGCGTTCCTGCTGGCGAGCGTGCCGCCGCTCGGAGCGGCTCGAGGCGCGAAGCCGATCATCGAGGGCTGGCTCCCCTACCGCACGGTGTTCGACGTGGTCTGGTCGGGAAGGCGCCACGTGGTGATGGGCGCCACCCAGATCGACCGCTTCGGCAACCAGAACATCGCCTGCATCGGCCCCTTCGAGAAGCCCAGGGCGCAGCTCCTCGGCATGCGGGGGGCGCCCGGAAACACCGTGAACCACCCCACCAGCTACTGGATCCCGAACCACGGGAAGAGGGTCTTCGTCGAAGCCGTCGACCTGGTCTGCGGCGTCGGCTACGACCGCGCCGCCGCGCTGGGAGAGACCGCCTCGCGCTTCCACGAGATCCGGCGCGTCGTCTCCAACCTCGGGGTCTTCGACTTCGGGACGCCGGATCATTCGATGCGGCTGGTGTCGCTTCATCCCGGTGTCAGCGTCGAGGACGTGATCGAGCTCACTGGATTCGAGCTCAGGGTCCCCGACCCGGTCCCCGAGACGCGAGCGCCGAGCGCCGAGGAGCTCCGGATCCTTCGCGAAGTCCTCGACCCCGACGGAATCGCGGCGAGGGAAGTGAGTGCGTGATCCGCTCCACACGCCGCTCTGCGAGATCCTCGGAATCCGCCATCCCATCATCCAGACCGCGATGGGGTGGATCGCGACGCCCGAGATGGTCGCGGCCTGCTGCAACGCGGGGGCGATCGGCTTCCTCGCCACCGCCACGGTGGGAGCGGACGAGGTCGACGCGCTGATCTCCCGGGTCGAGCAGCTCACCGACCGGCCCTTCGGCGTCAACTTCCTGATGGAGGCTCCCGGCGCCGATCGGATCGTCGACACCATCATCGCGCACCGGGTGAAGGCGGCGAGCTATGCCCGATCCCCCAATCCGCAGTTCATCAAGCGCTTCAAGGATGCGGGGGTGCTCTGCATTCCCACCTGTGGCGCCCTGCGCCACTCGCAGAAAGCGGTTCAGCTGGGAGCCGACGTGGTGATCGTGCAGGGGGGCGAGGGGGGTGGGCACACCGGTACGGTGCCCACCTCGATCCTGGTGCCCCAGGTGGTCGACGCGATCGACGTGCCGGTGGTCGCCGCGGGCGGATTCCACGATGGCCGCGGCCTGGTGGCGGCGCTCGCCTTCGGGGCGGCCGGCATCGCCATGGGAACCCGCTTCCTGCTGAGCGCCGAGAGCCCGATGCCGGCGGCGACGGCGGAGCGCTATTTCGCCGCCACCGTGAACGATATCCTGGTGACGACGGAGGTGGACGGCATGCCGCAGCGCGTCGTCCTGAACGAGCTGGTGCGCCGGCTCGAATCGAGCAGCCGGGCGAGCCTGCTGCTGGCGGCGCTCGCGAACGCCTTCCGCTACCGCAAGCTCAGCGACGCGCCGCTCGGCGAGCTGATCCGCTCCGCGCTCGCGATGAAGAGGAGCGAGAAGATGACGCGGTCCCAGATGCTGATGGCGGCCAACGCTCCGATCCTGGTCAGGAAGGCGATGATCGAGGGCGACCCGGTCGGGGGAGTGCTGCCGAGCGGCACCGTAGCCGGGGTGATCACCGATCGACCGAGCTGCGCCGAGATCATCGAGCGAATCGTGCGCGAGGCGGAGCAGACCCTCGAAGCTCTCGCGCGCTGAGGCAACAGATGTCAGTGAAATTCAGCGTCGAAGACGGCATCGCGGAGCTCATGCTGGATCACCCGCCGGTGAACGCGCTCGACAGCGCGGGCTGGGCGAAGCTCGCCGAGACCGTGGTCTCGCTGGGGGCGGATCCGGAGGTGCGCGTGATCATCCTGGGCGCCGAGGGACGCGGCTTCTGCGCCGGCGTCGACATCAAGGAGCTCGCCCGGGACGGCAGCCTGATCACCCGGGTGAACAGGGGCTGCTACGATGCCTTCGCCGCCATCCACGATTGCCCGGTTCCGGTGATCGCCGCCTGCCACGGCTTCGTCCTGGGCGGTGGCATCGGTCTGGTCGGCTCCTGCGACCTGATCGTCTCGAGCGACGACGCGAGCTTCGGGCTCCCCGAGATCGACCGCGGGGCGCTCGGCGCGGCGTCGCACCTGATGCGGATGTTCCCGATCCAGAAGGTTCGCAAGATGCTCTTCACCGGGGAGCCGATCTCCGCCCGGGAGGCCTACCGGCTGGGCGCGCTCGAGGCGGTCGTGCCGCGCGGCGAGCTGATGGCGAAGGCGCGCGAGATCGCGAGATCGATCGCGGCCAAGAGCCCGAGGGCGATGCGGCTGGCCAAGGAGAGCCTGAACGGGATCGAGCTCCTCGACATCAAGAGGAGCTATCGCTTCGAGCAGGGCTTCACGCTCGAGCTCTACACCTCTCCGGATTCCCAGGAAGCGCGCAGCGCGTTCGTCGAGAAGCGGGAGGCGAGCTTCTCCGACGAGAGGAAGGAATAGACCGATGGATCTCACCTTCACGCCCGAGGAGGAGAGCTTCCGGAGCGAGGCGCGGAGCTGGCTGGCAGCCAACGTGCCCCGCGAGCCTCTGCCCTCGCTCGACACCGCGGAGGGCTTCGAGAAGCACCGCGAGTGGGAGCACGAGCTCAACGCCGCCGGCTGGGCGATGGTGCCGTGGCCGGTCGAGTTCGGCGGCCGCGGCGCCAACCTGATCGAATGGCTGATCTTCGAGGAGGAGTACTACCGGGCGGGCGCCCCGGGCCGGGTCAACCAGAACGGCATCTTCCTGCTGGGGCCGACCATCATGGAGTACGGCACCGAGGCGCAGAAGGCCCGCTACCTGGCGAAGATGGCCTCCAGCGAGGAGGTCTGGGGACAGGGCTGGTCGGAGCCGAACGCCGGGAGCGACATGGCGGCGATCCAGGCCACGGCGGAGCGGCAGGGCGACCACTACGTGATCCACGGCCAGAAGACCTGGGTCTCGCGCGGATCGTACGCCGACTGGCTCTTCGGTCTCTTCCGGACCGATCCGAAGTCGGAGCGGCATCGCGGTCTCAGCTTCCTGCTCGTCCCCCTGGACGCGGAGGGGGTCACGGTGCGCCCGATCCCCCAGCTCGACGGAGAGGCCGGCTTCGCGGAGGTGTTCCTGGACGGCGTGCGCGTGCCGGCGGAGAACCTGCTCGGCGAGGAGAACAAGGGCTGGTCGGTGGCGATGGCGACGGCGGGCTTCGAGCGCGGTCTCATGCTGCGAAGCCCGGCGAGGTTCCAGAACACCGCGCGCAAGCTGGTGGCGCTCTACCAGGAGACCGCCCGCAGCAGGGAGAGCCTCGATCCCATCCTGCGCCATGCGGTCGCCCGGGCCTGGATGGATGCCGAGGCGTATACGCTCAACACCTATCAGACCGTCTCGCGCCTGCTCGCGGGCGGGAAGATCGGCGCGGAGGCGAGCCTCAACAAGATCTTCTGGTCCGAGCTCGACGTGAGGATGCACGAGACGGCGCTCGCCATCCTGGGCGCGCGCGGCCAGCTCCTCCCTTCGGCGCCCGCCGCCGGCGGGGTGGGGGACTGGCTGGACGGGTACCTCTTCGCGCTCTCCGGTCCCATCTACGCGGGAACCAACGAGATCCAGCGCAACGTGATCGCCGAGCGGATCCTCGGACTTCCCAGGAGCTGACCATGCGCTTTCACTTCAACGAGGATCAGCTTCTCCTGCGCGACACGGTGCGCGACTTCCTCAAGGTCGAGTGCACGCCCGAGGGGATCCGGGCGCTCTGGGAGACCGAGACCGGTCGCTCCCGGGAGTTCTGGTCGCGCTTGGCCGCGGTCGGCATGCCCGGCCTCCTGGTTCCGCAGGAGTGCGATGGGATGGGGATGGACGAGATCGATCTCGTCCTCCTCCTCGAGGAGACCGGGCGCGCCGCGCTCGCCGAGCCGGTGATCTCGACGGCGGCGGTTGGCGTGCCGCTCCTCTGCGGCCTCCCCGCGAAGCCGCTCGCAGAGCGGTGGCTTCGCGGCGTGGCAGCGGGCGAGGCGGTGCTCGCGGTGGGACATCCCGTGAGCCCATTCGTGAGCGACGCCCATGTCGCGGATCTCCTCCTCCTCCCGCACGCGGGCGAGCTCCACGCGGTCGCGAGGGGCGACGCGGAGCTGACCCGCCAGCCCGCGAACGATCCGTCGGAGCGGCTCTTCACCGTGAAGTGGAAGCCGGTCGCGGACACGCTGGTGGCTCGAGGCGAGCAGGCGAGAGGACTGCTGGACGCCGCTCTCGACCGGGGAGCCCTGGGCTGCGCGGCACAGGAGCTCGGGGTTGCAGAGCGCGTGGTCGAGATGACCGTCGAGTACGCCTGTCAGAGGAAGCAGTTCGGACAGCCGATAGGATCCTTCCAGGCGATCAAGCACATGCTGGCGGACGTCCAGGTGCGCCTCGAGTACGCCCGGCCGGTGGTCTACCGGGCGGCCCACTCGGTGGCGCGGAGCTCCCCGCAGCGCGCCGTCGACGTCTCGATGGCGAAGAGCGCGGCCGGGGAGACCGCCCAGCAGGCGGCGCGGGTGGCGCTCCAGGTCCACGGTGCGCTCGGCTACACCTGGGAGCAGGATCTGCACATCTGGATGAGGCGGGCCTGGTCTCTCGACGCCGCATGGGGAAGCGGCGCCTGGCACCGGGCTCGCGTGGCTGGGGCGGTTCTCGACGGAGAGCTTCCGGCCCGCACTTTCGGCTACAGCGCGCCGAGCTGAGGGGGCGGAATGTCCGCGGGTGAGTATCCTGGCGAGCGCGACGCAAGGGCGCGGTGGCACGGAGGAGTGAATCGATGAGCGAGAAGGAGCGGGTCCCCGCCGTCGAGGGCTGGTTCACCATGGAGGGCGAGAAGCCGCATCTCCTGGGAAGCCGGTGCAAGAGCTGCGGGACCTATTTCTTTCCCAAGGAGTCCTTCTTCTGCAAGAACCCCGACTGCGCGGGCACCGAGTTCGAGGAGGCTCCGCTCAGCCGGGTGGGAAAGCTCTGGTCGTTCACCAACAACTGCTATCCGGCTCCGCCGCCCTTCGTCGCGCCGGATCCCTTCGTTCCCTATGCGATCGCGGCCGTCGAGCTGGCCGAGGAGCGGATGGTGGTGCTCGGCCAGATGGTCGCGGGGACCGAGGTGAGCGACCTCAGGGCGGGGATGAAGGTGGAGCTCGTCCTCGAGAAGCTCTACGAGGACGATGCGCGCGAATACATGGTCTGGAAGTGGAAGCCCCTCGCGGCCTGAGGGCGGCTTCTCGACCGAAGGAGACGAGTGATGGCGAGCGAAGTGGCGATTCTCGGAGTCGGCATGCACCCCTGGGGCAAGTGGGGGAGGAAGTTCGTCGAGTACGGCGTGAAGGCGTGTCGCGACGCTCTCCAGGATGCCGGCGTGGAATGGAAGGAGATCCAGTTCGTCTCCGGCGGCGAGACCATGCGCTGCGGGTATCCGGGATACGTAGCAGGCGCGAGCTTCGCCCAGGCGCTGGGATGGAACGGGGCGCGCGTCGCGAGCTCGTACTCCGCCTGCGCCTCGGGCGCGACCGCGCTCAACACGGCGCGGATGCAGATCCTGGCGGGCTTCTGCGACGTCGCGCTGGTGGTGGGAGGGGACACCACCCCCAAGGGCTTCCTGGCCCCGCAGGCCGGAGACCGCCCCGATGATCCCGACTGGCTGCGCTTCCGCCTGATGGGGGCGACGAATCCCACCTACTTCGCCCTCTACGCGAGGAGGCGCATGGAGATCTTTGGAGCGACCGAGCGCGACTTCGCCAAGGTGAAGGTCAAGAACAGCCGGCACGGGCTCCCCAATCCCAACGCGCGCTACCGCAAGGAGTACAGCGAGGAGGAGGTGCTGGCCTCGCCGATGGTGGCAGATCCGCTCCGGCTCCTGGAGATCTGCGCCACCAGCGACGGAGCGGCGGCGCTGGTTCTCTCCAGCATGGAGTTCGCGCGCAAGCGCAGGAGCGATCCGGTCCGGGTCGCCGCCGTCTCCACCGTGACGCCGCGGTTTCCGAGCTCGGTCGTCGAGCTGCCGGACTTTGCGACGGATTCGGCGTACAGCGTCCCGGTGCCGGACAACACCTTCCGCGGCTCGGTCGCGGCGGCCGCCTACCAGGAGGCGGGGATCGGGCCCGAGGACCTGGATCTGGCCGAGGTCTACGACCTCTCGTCGGCGATGGAGCTCGACTGGTACGAGGACATCGGGATCTGCAAGCGGGGCGAGGCGGAGAAGCTCCTGAACGACGGCGACACCGCCGTCGGCGGGCGGATTCCCGTGAATCCCAGCGGAGGTCTCGCCTGCTTCGGAGAGGCGGTGCCGGCGCAGGCGCTGGCTCAGGTGTGCGAGCTCACCTGGCAGCTCCGCGGACAGGCCGGCGAGCGGCAGATTCAGGGCGCCAAGGTCGGCCTGACCGCCAACCAGGGCCTCTTCGGGCACGGTTCCTCGGTGATTCTCAAGAAGTAGCAGCCTGAGGGAGCATGATGAGCAAGATCTGTGAAGGACGAGTCGTGATCGTGACCGGCGCCGGCCGCGGAATCGGCCGGGCACACGCTCTTCTCTTCGCCCGGGAGGGGGCAAAGGTGGTGGTCAACGACCTCGGCACCGAGGCCGACGGGAAGGGGCGCTCCCAGGGCCCGGCCGGCGAGGTGGTCGAGAGCATCCGCGCGATGGGCGGTGAGGCGATCGCGAACGGAGAGGACGTTGCGGACTTCGAGGGTGCGGGGCGGCTGGTGAAGGCGGCTCTGGACACCTGGGGCCGCCTCGACGTGGTGGTGAACAACGCCGGCTTCCTGCGCGATCGGATGTTCGTGAGCACCGCCGAGGCGGAATGGGACGCCGTGATCCGGGTCCACCTGAAAGGTCACTTCTGCACCTCGCGGCACGCCGCAGCCTACTGGCGCGAGCAGTCGAAGGCCGGCAAGCCCGTCGACGCCCGCGTCATCAACACCAGCTCGGGAGCAGGCCTGCAGGGGAGCGTGGGACAGAGCGCGTACTCCGCCGCCAAGGCGGGGATCGCGGGGCTGACCCTGGTCCAGGCGGCCGAGATGGGGCGCTACGGGGTGGCGGTGAACGGAATCGCCCCGGCCGCGCGGACGCGCATGACCGAGGCGATCTTCGCCGAGACCATGAAGAAGCCGGAGGACGGGAGCTTCGACCAGATGGCTCCCGAGAACGTGGCTCCCCTGGTGGTGTGGCTGGGAAGCGCGGAGTCGAAGGGCGTCACCGGACGGATCTTCGAGGTCGAGGCCGGCCGGATCTCGGTGGCGGATGGCTGGCGCCGCGGTCCCGAGATCGACAAGCGCGCCCGCTGGGAGCCGGACGAGGTGGGCGCGGCGGTGCGGGAGCTGCTCGGCAAGGCGGTTCCGTCGCAGAAGGTGTACGGGACCTGATCCCGCCGGTGCCGGCCGGCGGGAGGTGCGGGGCGAGATGCATTTCGCTTTCACGGAGGAGCAGGAGGAGCTGCGGTCGCAGGCCCGCGGCTTCCTGGGTGAGTTCTCGTCTCCCGGGCAGGTTCGCAAGGCGATGGCGAGCGAGAGGGGATACGACCCCGAGCTCTGGGGCCGCATCAGCGCCGAGCTCGGCTGGACCGCGGTGGTGATTCCCGAGGAGTACGGTGGCCTCGGCCTCAGCCACGTGGAGCTGGTCGCCCTGATGGAGGAGATGGGCGCCGCGCTGCTCTGCGCGCCGTTTCTCTCCAGCGTCTGTCTCGCCGGGAGCGCGCTGGTGCTCGGCGGCAGCGAGGCGCAGAAGCGGGAGCACCTTCCCGGCATCGCAGACGGCTCGACGATCGGCACGCTCGCCTACATGGAGTCGAACGGCCGGCCCGACGCCACCGGGATCGAGGCGCTCGCGCGCAGGGACGGAGGGGATTTCGTCCTGACCGGGAGCAAGAGCTTCGTGCTCGACGGCCACACCGCAGGGCTCCTCCTGGTGGCCGCACGGAGGCCGGGATCGAGCGGAGAGGAAGGCGTGAGCCTCTTCGTGCTCCCGTCCGATCGCCCCGGCCTGGGGCGGCGCCTCCTCCCCACCATGGACCAGACCCGCAAGCAGGCGGAGCTGGTGCTGGAGGGCGTCCGCGTTCCCGCCTCGGCGCTGATGGGAGAGGAGGGGGAGGGCTGGAAGATCCTGAGCGGAGCGCTCGACCTCGCGGCCGTCGCCCTTGCCGCGGAGCAGGTGGGGGGCGCTCAGCGGTGCCTCGACATGTCCGTCGCATACGCCAAGGAGCGCGTGCAGTTCGGCAGGCCGATCGGATCCTTCCAGGCGATCAAGCACAAGTGCGCCGACATGATGGTGGAGGTCGAGTCGGCCCGCTCCGCCAGCTACTACGCGGGCTGGGCAGCGTCCCAGGGGACCGAGGACCTGCCGGTGGCAGCGGCGCTCGCCAAGGCCTTCTGCTCCGACGCCTACTTCCGCTGTGCGGCCCAGAGCCTCCAGATCCACGGCGGCGTCGGCTTCACCTGGGAGTACGACGTCCACCTCTACTTCAAGCGCGCCAGGTCGAGCGAGATCCTCTTCGGCTCCCCCGCCTACCATCGCGAGAGGGTCGCCCGGCAGATCGGTCTCTAGGGATCGCCGCGGGGGCTGCGCGCAGAGGGGGCTGATGCGAGACGCGCTCGACATGGCCGGGAAGGTGGTGATCGTGACCGGCGGCGGGAGGGGGGTGGGGCGCGGCATCACCGAGCGCTTCCTCGAGGCCGGGGCAAAGGTGGTGATCTGCGGCCGCCGGGAGCCTGAGTCACTTCCGAGTGTCGGGAACGCGAGGGCGGAGTTCATCGCGGCGGACGTCCGCGAGGTGGAGCAGATCGACCGGGTGGTCCGCACCGCGCTGGAGCGCCACGGCCGCCTCGACGTGCTGGTGAACAACGCGGGGGGCTCCCCGCCGGCGGAGGCGGCGACCGCCTCGCCGCGCTTCGCAGCTTCGGTCCTGAGCCTCAACCTGATCGCTCCGCTCAACTTCGCCCAGCGCGCCAACGCCGCGATGCAGAGCCAGGACTCGGGCGGGGTGATCATCAACATCGCGAGCGTGAGCGGGACGCGCCCCTCGCCGGGGACGGCTGCCTACGGTGCGGCCAAGGCGGGGCTGCTGAACCTGACCGGGACGCTGGCCGTGGAGTGGGCGCCCAAGGTCCGCGTCAACGCCGTGACGGCCGGAATGATCCGCACCGAGCAGGCCCACCTCCACTACGGAGACGAGGAGGGGATCGCGCGCGTCGCGGCGACCGTCCCCCTGGGCAGGCTGGGAGAGCCCCGCGACGTGGGGAACGCCTGCCTCTTCCTCGCCTCGCCACTCGCGACCTACGTGAGCGGCGCCCACCTGCTGGTGCACGGCGGGGGAGAGAGGCCCGCCTACCTGGAGGCTGGGGGGAAGTCGAGGGGTCCTTCGCACCGCACCTGATAGCCACCCGGGAGGCCCAAGGTTCGCCCCTCAGCGGTGCAACCGGCCCGACCCCCGTAGATCCTCAATCTTGACAGGGGCTTCCAAACAATGTCACAGTGCCCCCCCAGTTGCGGTATGGCAGCCATTCCCCGGAGGATCGGTCCCATGTCAGCTCATAGCCGTTCTCTTACCCTGCTCACGCGAAGCCTGCTGAGCTGCGCCTTGGCCGGTATCGTTGCTCTCTGGGCGATCAGCGCCATGGCGGGCCCGACGCCGACGGCCACGCCCGCGGCGAC
>Ga0214473_10008271_pt1 | contig 12312 bp, 9 predicted proteins | sample RVTome_7_FD_203509 | JGI IMG/M metagenome (GOLD analysis project Ga0214473, IMG submission 203509) | Soil microbial communities from uranium-contaminated site in the Upper Colorado River Basin, Wyoming, United States - RVT98D197 | ecosystem: Environmental > Terrestrial > Soil > Contaminated >... | reverse complement strand
CAGACCCAGCCGGCGACCGCGTTGCCCCGGTTGTCGTACCGGATCCGGTACACGACGGTCTGCCCGGGCCCCGCGGTGTCGACGGCGGCGGACTTCGCGACCTGGATGCTCGCCCCGTGGATCCGCGCGAGGGCAAGCGCCGTCGCGTTCGGCGATACGGTGATCCCGCGGAGATCCGTGTAGTCCACGTACACGGTGTTCGCGAACACGGTCCCGTTCGCCAACCCCGACCGCGTGCGCGCGAGGATGTCGAACGCATAGGTCCCCTGGGGCAGGTTCGTGAGGTTCACGCGGAGCGTCGCGCCGTCCCACCACTCGCCGGTGTAGTTCGCGAGCGCGCTGGCCGTGTTGCCGAGGTACGCGACCTCCGGAGGGAGCGTGTCGTTCACCCAGAGGCGGGCCGAGGAGCGGGATCCGGAGTTCACGATCGTGACCGTGTAGGTGAGGTTCTGGTCCGGCCCGAGGAACCGCGGATTGGCGGCCTTCGCGACCGTGATGCTCGGCACGCGCGCGATGACGGTCGCCGTGGCCTCCGTGCGCTCCTGCATGCCCTCCGTCATGTTCGCGTACTCGACGGACACGGTCGTGTCCATCCGCAGCCCGTCGAAGATCCCCGGCCGGACGCTCGCGTTCACGCGGAAGCTGTGGGCCCCGACGCCGACGTCCGCGAACACCCAGGACGTGGGTCCCGTCGGGACCCCTCCGATCGACGCCGCCGAGTCGGACTCGACCGTCTGGTTCGCGGACAGCGTCGCGTTCGCCCACACGAAGGAGGCGGGCTCCGTGCCCGTGTTGTTGAGGTGGACCGTGTAGGAGAGGGGGTCGCCGACGCCGGCGGTCGGCGAGTCGACCGTGATCCCCGCCGCGACGTTCGGCCCGGACAGCCCCCAGTTCCGGAACAGGAGGTCGTCGGTCGAGACGCGGTTCCAGGCTCCGCCGCCGCTCCGGAACGCGTACACGCCCCCCGGGTACGCGTCGTAGGACTTCGCCGCCCACTTGTAGCCGGACTGCTGGTTCATCTCGTTCTCGAGGACGATCCAGTACGTCTGTCCCGCCGCGACATCGACCGGGGGCACGAGGTCGAACGGGAGCCACCGGTACCCGAACTCCCCGTCCGCCGTCGCGTTCGCGAGGACGGCGTCGCTCGGGACGCCCCCGGCGTCCGTCTGGAGCGTGAGGTTCAGCGGGTCCAGCGGCTGCGCGAGGTCGAGGTCGTGGACCATCGCCTCAACGCGAGTGAGGCGGTACGAGGTCGCCGCGAGGAAGGACTGCGCGAGGTCCTGGTTCTTGAACAGGAACGGCCCCTCGACGAACGGCGGCTCGACGGACTCGTGGACCCCGAGGCTCGCCGCCTGTGTCCGGGGCACGAGGGACAAGGAAGAGCCCAGCAGCGCGAGCACGAGGGCGGGTACTGCGAGGGCTCTCCGGTCCACGGGACGGCCTCCCCCTTGGAGGGGTGACTCATTGGGCTCAACGCACCTGGGGCTTTAATAATGGCGACGGCGTGATTCTCACGGGGGATTCTAGGGAACGCCCTACAGGGACTCGAACGCGCGCTCGCCCGCGAGGAGCGCGGGGAGGGCGTCGAAGAGGGCGTCCTCGGAGACCCGCCTCTGGGCCGTCGAGTCCCGCTCGCGGATCGTGACGGTCCCGTCCTTCAGGGTGTCGTGGTCGACGGTCACGCAGAACGGGGTGCCGACCTCGTCCATCCGCGCGTACCGCTTGCCGATCGAGCCGCCCTCGTCGTACGCGGCCCGGACGCGCCGCCGCAACCGTGCGCACAGGGCCGACGCGCGGGCGTCGAGGCCGTCCTTCGCCATGAGGGGGAACACCGCCACGGGGATCGGCGCGAGGCGCGGGGGCGCCCTGAGGACCGCCTTCCCCCCCGTCGCGTACGTCAAGTCGAGGATCGCCCAGAGGTTCCGGTCGACGCCGAAGCTCAGCTCCAGGACGTGGGGCAGCACCTTCTTGCCGTCGACGGTGACCTCGAGCCGCTCCTTCGACGCCCGCTGGTGGCCGCCGAGGTCGTGGTCCGTCCGGTAATGGACGCCGCCGACCTCCTTGAACCCGCCGAGGGAGTCCTGCTTCAGCTCGATGTCGAAGTGGACCTTGTTGTAGAACGCGCGCTCCTTCTCCGAGAGCTCCGCGAAGCGGAACCGGTCCGGCGGGAGCCCGAGCGTCCGGAGGTAGAAGTCCTGCACCGCCGCCATGTGGTAGACGTAGAACCTCGGGAGGCCGCGGGCGAGGAGGTCCGCGGCGGCGATCGGGGCGAACCCGCCCTTCCCCTTCTCGTCGGCGAACGCGACGTGCAGCGCCTTGGCGGCGATTCCGTCGAACGGCACCTGGGCGTCCCACGTGCCGGGGTCGAAGAAGATCTGCAGCTCCGCCTGGAGGAACTCCCGCATGCGGTACGTGCCCTGGCGGGGCGAGATCTCGTTCCGGAAGCACCGGCCGAGGATCGCGAGGCCCACGGGGAGCCGGCGCCGGAGCGCCTCGAACTCCCGCTTGAAGTTCAGGTACGCGCCCTGCGCGGTCTCCGGGCGGAGGTACGCGCGGTCCGCGCCGAGCGGGCCGACCGCGACGGGGAACATCATGTTGAACGGCTGGGAGGGGCCGAGCTCGCCCTTGCACTTCGGGCACCGCACCGCCAGCTCCCGGATCTTCGCGTCCGCCTCCGCCGGCTCGAGGCCCTCGTGCGCCTCGTGCGTCACATCCTCGAGGAGGTGGTCCGCGCGCCACGTCTCCTTGCACTTCGTGCACCGGACGAGGAGGTCCGTGAAGTGGTCCACGTGGCCCGACGCCTTGAGCGCCGCCTCCGGGAGCGCGATCGTCGTGTCGATCAGCTGGTAGTTCGGGTCGAGCCCGAGGAACGCCTCGAGCCACACGGACTCCCAGTTCCGCTTCATCGCGGCGCCGAGGTGGCCGTAGTCGTAGAACCCCGCGAAGCCCCCGTACAGGTCCACGGCGGGCCAGAGGAAGCCGCGGCGCACGGAGAGGGACCAGACGTCGTCGTACCGGGAAGGCACGGCCACCGTAACCGCCTCCCGTCAAAAAGGTATGTCGGGGCCGCCGCGGTCAGGGGCGGAGCCGCCCCGCCCGGCGGAGGACGGACAGGGCCTCGACGGTCACGAACGGATTCGCGCGGCGCGCGCTCACGCCGCCCCAATCGACCGCGGAGCGTCCGGCCCCGCCGCTTCGGCTGACCCGATAGTACTTGGCCTCGGCGGGGAAGCCGCCGTCCTCCGTCCGCTTCGTCGCGACGAGGTCGAGCGCCTCCCGGCACCGCGCGTCGCGGACGAACCCGGCCTCGGCGAGCGTCTTCAGCCCGACGAGCACGTCGTAGTGCCAGTACGAGGGGAAGTGTAGGCGGACCATGTCCGGCGCGATGATCGCGCCGCCCCGCAGGCGACGGAACAGCCTCCGGCGGAGGAAGACCTCCGCGGCCCGCCGCGCCGCGTCCCGCGCCTCCCGGTCCCGCCGCGACTTCGCGTACAATGCGAGGGCGCGGAGGGGCACGTGGGTCTCGTGGAACGACGAGATCGAGGCCGCGGGGTCCCGGTCGCAGTTCCAGCCCCCGTCGGGCCACTGCCACGCGATGAGCCGGCGCGCGAGTTCGTCCGCCCGCTCGTCCGCGAGGCCGAGGGCGAGCATCGCGTGCAGGGCGTTTCCCTCCTGTGAGCCGCAGCGCCGGACGCGACCATCGATCGTTCGGATCGATCGCGCGTGGTCTTCGGAGAGGAGCCACTTGAGGACCTGCTCCCGCATCGGCACGAGGTTCTCGTCCCCCGGCGGGTAGCCGAGGTCCGCGAGGGCGGCGAGCACCCAGTGCGCGCCGTCCCACTTCGCGTAGGGATGGCGGGCGATCGTCCCGTCGCGCGCCCGCTCGGAGAGGAGGGCACGGACCCGGGGGGAGTTGCGAACTCGGGTTCGCAGCCGTACTGCGGAAGGCGACCCGGGGCCCTCGCCGACCACGTCGACGAGCGCCCGGTACCGGATGGACGGCTCGTCCGACTCCAGGAGGCGGCGGACGATCTCCTTCATGGCGGCGAAGAAAGGGAGTCCGCGCGCGGCGATGAACCTTCCCGTGAGGCTACGCGAGGACCGCCACGACGTCGAGCTCGTACAGCATCGCGAACAGCCCGTCGCGCGCGTCGACGATCGGGAGCTGTCCGAAGTCGTGCCGGTCCATGAGGCGCGCCGCCTCGCTCACGCCCGTCTTCTGGAACACGGTGACGGGCTTGCGGACCATGATGTCGCGGACGGGCGTCTTGGGGAGTTCGAGCTTGTGCTCGACCCACGCGAGGCGGATCACGTTCCGGAGGCCCTCCCACGTCCACGCGTCCTCGTCCCCCGCCAGGCCGAGCTCGAGCGCGGCCGTGCGCTTGTCGATCGCGCTCCGGCTGAAGATGTCCCGGTCCGTGAGGATCCCGACGAGGTGGCCGCCGTCGTCGAGCACGGGGAGCGCGAACACCTTCCCGAGGCGCATGATCTCGGAGGCGACGTTCACGGGCGTGCCCTCGTGGACCGCGACGCACGGGGTCCGCACGATCCCCTCGACGGGTTGGTCGAAGCCCATGGTCGCGATCGGGTCCATCAGGTCCGCCGGGGTCACAATCCCGACGACCTTCCCCTTGGAGACGACGGGGAGGTGGTGGATGTCCCGCTCGAAGAGGAAGCGCGCGATGTCCCGCAGGGGCGCGTCCGCGTCGATCGCCGGGTAGTCGCGGACCATGACCATCGCGAGCTGCTCCTCGTCCGGGCGCGCGAACAGGTGCTTCCGCGCGACGAACCCCGCGAGCGCCCCGTCCGCCCGGACGACCGGCACCCCGGTGAGCTTGTGCTTCACGAGGAGGCGGACCACGTCCGTCCGCGTCCCGGGGATCCTGGCGGTGATCGGGTTGCGGGTCATCACGTCGCGGGCCGTCGTCGGCCGCTTCCGGGGCGCGGCGTCCTTCGGCGGCGCCGGCTTGGCGGCGGTCCGCCCGGCGCCGCCTCGAGGAGCTCTCCGTGCCTTCTGACCCACGTCCGTCCGCCTGCGCACACGAGCGCGATGTCCGTCTCGACGGCGCGGAACACGCCGCCGAACGTCGGCGGCCCCGGGACCTCCAGCACGAGCAGCTCGGCCGGCTCCCCCGGAACCACCGCCAGATGCCGCGGCGCCCTTAAACCCTTTCCTCCCCGGAGGGCCGCGTCGAACAGGACGCGGGGTTCGACGCCCCCGCGGAGGCGGGAGACCTTCCACGCGAAGTCCATCTCGCGGAGCATCGAGGGCGCGTTGACCATCGCGTTGTCCGTGCCGAGGAGGAACGGGATCCCGGCCCGAACGAGGCGCGGGAGGTCGAGGACCTTCCCGAAGAATGCGTTCGAGCGCGGGCACACCGCCACGGGGACGCCCTCGTCGGCGATCCGCTCCAGGTCCGCGTCCGTCGCCGCGAGCAGGTGCACGAGGAGGTCCGGCTTCAGGTCCAGGACGCGGTCGATGTCCTCCCGCACGCGCTCGCTCGCGTGGAGGGCGAACGCCTTCCCGGCGGCATGCGCGTCGCGCGCGAGTTTGGCGGCGTCGGAGGCGTCCCAGTCGAGCAGGGAGCTCAGGCCGATGCCGTCGCACGCGCGGAGGATCGCGCGCACCTCCTCTTGGCGGTAGGACATCTTCGCGGGGCGACCGAGGACGAACGGCCGGACGGGCAGGCCGAGCGCCGCCTCGTAGATCTGTCGGAGCCCGCGGACGCCCATCTCCCGGAAGTCCCAGAACGAGGCCGTGCCGGTCCGGAGCATCGCGACGAAGTACGCGCGCATCGCCGCCACGACGTCCGCGTCTCTCGCCGCCGCCAGCACGCGGTGCTTCAGTCCGCGCGGAGGGGCGACGAGCTCCTCGAGCGTGCCGACGAGCTCCTGCCGCACGACGGCGTCTCCCGCGTGCGTGTGTGCGTTCGCGAAGGCGGGCAGGATCAGCCCCTTCGCGACCGGTTCGCGCGCCTTCCGGCGGCTCACGTCCGCCACGACGCCGTCCTCCACCGCCACGGATCCCTCCCGGAACCGGCCGTCCTCGTACAGCCACCCGGAGAGGCGGATCACGGGCGCGCCATCGGGGGACGCGGCCATTAAGGTGACGCATCCGCATGGGAAGGTTCATTACCGCCTCGGGGTTCGGACGGTGCGCGCCACCGTAGCTCAGCGGTAGAGCGGCGGTTTCGTAAACCGCAGGTCGGGGGTTCGACACCCTCCGGTGGCTTTCTGCGACCCGCAAAGTCCAAGGGAGGGATGTCGCTACGGGTGAACTCGAGGAGTGACTCGTGTGGAGGAAGTCAACGTCGCGGTGGTTCCATTCGTGGTCCTCACGAACGTCCAACGGTGGATGTTCGGAGCTGTGGGGATGATCGGACAGCAACCCGGCCCGGAGCGTGCGATGCTGCTGACAAACCAGCGAACGATTCTGGTGCCGAGGAAGATGATCGATTTCGGCGCCATGGTCCTCTTGCTCGGTGGAGCGGGCGCCTACTACGCCGACGCCACCGCGGAAGCCCGTGACTTGGATTCGACGATGGCGGACCCGGTCTCCTTGGCTGCGGAGCCGCACAGCATCGTCGTCCCTCACGGTTCGATCGTCAGCCTCTCGATGGGGCCGGGCCTCCTCTTTCCCTTCCTGCGGGTGCGCTACACGGACCAACGGGGAAAGGAACGGCACGTCGACCTCCTCGTCAGACCTTCCCCCGAGCTCCTGAAGGAACGCAAGCGCCAAGGGGCGTCACGAAAGCAGGCATCGGCCGAGTATGCGGCGATGGTACACGATGCGTACCTTCGGGCTCTTCCGCCGGAAGTCGCCACGCGGGCCAGTTGGCGGATCTAACGCTCTTCTCCGTTCCTCTTCCCATGAGATGACCAAGTTCAGCGGTCCATAGGGGAGTCGAGATGCGCTAGATGTACTCACCAGAATGAAAGCCTCGAGAACACCCACGGAGATCGGGACCCGCGTGCAGCCACTGTTGGACATGGCCTGGACCTTCCTCCGCACGGCGCGCGAGGAGATGGATGAGGGATTTGCCGCAAACAACTACGTCAAGGTCCGCGACGGCGCCGAGAAGGCCTGGAACGCGATTCTCCAAGCGACCGACCACGCGATGCGCGTCCACGGACGCACGCCTCTCCCCGGACGCGACGCACACCGGGACCGGAGGGAGTTCTTGGAGAGCATCGGGCGGGGGGACCTCGCCCGTGAATTCACGTACTCCGCCGAGCGCCTACACGGCGACGTGTTCTACGTCGGGGCCCAGGTATCGCCTGACGCCGCGCGTCGGTACATGGACGAGGTCGAAGACTACATCCGCAAGGTCTCGGACCTGTGACTCTGCGGCGGCGGAGCGTTGCCCGCCAGGCGCGACTACCGATTCCACTGGGAGACAGGGCGATTGCTCAAGGCGGCGGCGCGGGCGAGGACGCCCTGGAGGAACGCCGCCAAGAGGAAGGAAGGCAGGGTTGCGCCGATTGGCGGGAATCCGGGAATGAGACCGTATGCAATCGCGAAGTACAGAACCGCCCCCGCGGCCCAGCTCGCGATTGCGGGCCATCGGAACGACGGGGCCTCTCGCCGGAACTCCGCGTCCCGGTACGCGAGTCGCCGCACGAGGAACGCGTCCGCGATCACCGTGCCCAGGAGCGGGACGAATAGGCCTCCGATGAGGAGGAGGAACAGCTCGTAGCCGCCGCCGATGCCCTGCCCCTGCGCAAAGAGGACCCACGCCCCCGCCATTGCGATCGCCGTGGCGGCGAGGATGAACCACACTTGGCGGCGCTTCGGCGCAACGTTCTGCAGGGAGACGGCGGTCGAGTAGACGTTCGCGAAGGCGTTGTCCGTCTCGTCCACGAGGATGAACAGGAGGGGCACGAAGGAGAACGCCCCGAACCCGAGGAGCCCGATCACCGCCAAGAAGTCCGGCTCCGGCGTCGACTGCCCGAGGCCGAAGACGACGAGGCCCGCGCCGAGGACGTAGAACAGCGTGTTCGCGATCGTGTAGCCGAGCGTCGTGCCCACGACGGAGTCCCGCCCGCTCCGCGCGAACCGGTTGTAGTCCGACACGAGGGGCCACCAGGAGATTGGCATCACGACGACGAGGTCGAGGGCGAGCAGGATCGACCCGGTGCCCGTGAACAAGCCCGGCTCGGGTCGCGCGTTCCAGTCCACGCCGCGAATCGCGAGCGCGACCGCGATCAGGACCGTGGACGCGTACACGAGCCAGATTGCGAACTTCCGGAGCCACTCGCGGACCACCGCCAATGGGCCGCCGAGGGCGAGCGCCGCCGCCACGAGGCCGAAGACCGGGACGAACACCGCCGCCGTCCAAGGCCCGAGGGCGTTCCGCGTCAGCACCGCCATCGCGAGGCCCATGACGAGGAGCTCGAATGCGGCCCATCCGAGGAGCTGGAGGACGTTCAGCGCGGTCGGCACGAACGAGCCGTGGCGGCCGAGGATGGGGCGCAGGCTCACCATCGTCGGCACGCCGGCGCGGCTCCCGTGGTGTGCGGCGGCCGCGAGCATCAGGCTGCCGATCACGGAGCCGACGAGCGCCACCGCGAGGCTCTCCCAGAGCGTGAGGCCGAACGCGGTGACGAGCAGGGTCCCCGCCGCCAACACGAGAAGGCCGACGCCGAGGCTCGACCACAGCACGAACAGGTCGAACGCGCGGAGCTCGCGGGCGGCCGGGGGGACCGGCTCCACGCCCCATTCGGGCGGCCGTCGCACCTTCGGGAATCGGACCATCGGCCTCGTCGGCGACGAACCGCTCGGGCCTTAATACCTGTGCGCCCTCAAAGGGACGCGCCGAACTTCGCCTTCGAGCGCTTGAGGGCGTCGACGAGCGGGAGCGGCTTCCCCGCCAGGAAGTTGATCAGCGCCCCGCCGCCCGTGCTCACGTGGTCGAACGACTTCTCGAGGCCGAGCGCCTCCGCGACCGCCACGGTGTGCCCGCCCCCGATGACCGTGAACGCGTCCGCCTCCGCGACGGCGGTGAACAGCTCCCGGGTGCCGACCGCGAACGGCTCGAGCTCGAAGACGCCCGCGGGCCCGTTCATGATGATCGTCTTCGCCTGCGTGACGGTGATCGCGAAGTGGCCGATCGTGTCGAGCCCGATGTCCTGGATCGGGTGCGCGGCGGGAAGCTCCTGGACGGTAACCTCGATCCGCTTTCCGTCCACGTTCAGCGCGACGTCCCGCGGGACCTCGATCCGGTCCCCGAACTTCGCGACGACCTCCCGGGCGGCGTCGACATGGGCCCCGTACCCCTCGACCTCCTTCTCCAGCACGGCGCGCGTCGGCTTCCCGAGGTCCACGCCCATCCCCTCGAGGAACAGGAGCGCGACGCCGCCCGTCGTGAGGACGCGGTCCACGACCCCCTTCTCGAGCATGTGGCGCGTCACCGCCAGGGAGTCGTCCGCCTTGATGCCGCCGAAGATCGCGACCTTCGGCCGCTCGTCGGACGTGAGCGCGCGGCCCAGCATCTTGAGCTCCTGCTCGACGACGCGCCCCGCGACGGTCGGGAGGACCTCGCAGAACCCGACGAGGCTCGGCTGCGCGCGGTGCGCGGCGGCGAACGCGTCGAGCACGAAGCATTGCGCGAGGGGCGCGAGGCGGCGCACGAGGTGGGACTTCGCCATCTTCTCGATGGACTTCTCCGCGAACGCGTCCTCCTCCGCGTAGAACCGCGTGTTCTCGAGCACGATCACCTCGCCCGGCTTGAGCGCCTTGATCGCGTCGCGGGCGGTCGCGCCGATCAGGGAGTCCACGTACCGCACGGGGCGCCCGAGCAGGGACGCCATCCGCTCCGCGTGGGACTCGAGCGGCACGCAGTCGTCCTTCCCCGCGCGGCCCTGGTGCGCGAGGACGGCGACCTTCGCGTCCCGCAGGTCCCGGAGGGTCGCGAGGTGCTCCCGGATCCGCGCGTCGCTCAGGATCCGGCCGGTCTTCGGGTCGAGGGGCGAGTTGATGTCCACCCGGACGAGGACCGTCTTCCCGGCGAGGTCGACGTCGCTCAGGGTGAGGAAGTCGCCCATCGCGCCGCAGAATGAGGGGTCGCGATAAAGCCCTTTCGCACTTTCGGGGTTCCGCGGCTCAGGGCTATCCCGCCGGAGCGGAATTCGCGCGGGCCGTGCGCGAGTCGGACCTCCTCCCGCCCCTCGCCCGCCACTTCGAGTCCCTCGGGTTCCGGGTCTTCGCGGAGGTGTCCGTCACGGGCCGACGCGCGGACCTCGTCGCGGTCGCGGACGACGGCCTCGTCGCGGTGGAGCTGAAGGTCGCGCGGTGGCGGGAGGCCGTCCGCCAGGCCGTCGCGTACCAAGTGTGGGCGCCCCACGCGTACGTCGCCCTGCCGTTCCCCCGCGCGATCCGCGCCGCGCGGCACCGCCCCCGCTTCGAGGCGGAGGGCGTCGGCCTCCTGGCGGTGCTCGACGGGGAGGTCCGCACGTTCTGGCCCGCCGCCCCGTCCGGCCGCCGGTTCCCCGCCCTCACGGACCTCGTGCGCGACCGGCTCGTGCCCTCCGTGCCGCTCGACGCGTTCCCAACCGGAGAACGTTTTTATGGAGATTCCCGCATGTAGCGGGCCGGAGACCCGACGGTGCCGGAGCTTCTTCTCCCCAAAGGAAAGCTGGTCCGGACCACGCCGGGCGGCACGGACGCGCTGAAGCAGACGCTCGTGGACCTGAAACGGTACGCCTTCACGGGGTACGTGAAGACGGTCCTGGAGGCGCGGGGCGCCGCGTCCGTGGGGTGCGTGGTCGTCGTCGACGGGAACCCGGACCTCGCCCTCCACGCTGCCTCGGGGAAGGTCGCGGAGGGCAAGGTCGCGCTCAAGTCCGTCTGGCAGGACTCGTACTCGGAGGGCTGCGCGATCGAGATCCACGCGAAGGTCGACGTGGAGGAGATCCGGAGCCGCTACCCCGAGGCGGCCCTCGAGCGCGCGAAGCGCGTGGCGCGGCCGACCCCCGCCAAGGTCCTCAAGGGAAAGCCCAAGGGCGTCTCGGCGGAGATCGAGGCGCGGGTCGCCGCGTGGCGCGCCGCGGGGTACGACGTGACCGCCATCCTCGAGGTCCTGAGGGCCGGGGGGCCGGCCGTGAAGCCCGCGGTCGACGCGTACGCGGCCGCCGTGGAGCGGATGGAGCCGCTCCGCCGGGACCTCGGGGCGATCCGGGAGCCGGCGCTCCTGGGCGGGGTCGCCGCGCTCGCGCGGACCGCCCGGGACCCGACGAAGGTCGAGGCGGTCCAGGCGGGCCTCGCCCGCCTGCGGGAAGAGCTCGCGCGCCTGGAGAGGGCGGGGGGCCCGAGCCCGGCGGAGCTCGACCGGGAGCGGGAGCTGCAGGAGCGGGCCCGCCAGGTCTTCGAGATGATCGTCAGCCACCGCCGGGCGGAGGGGAAGCCCGCGGACATCTCCGAGAGCCAGGTCGTGAAGGCGATCGAGGGGCGGCCGACGACGCGCGACGAGAAGACGAACCTGATCCGGCAGTACACGTTCGACACGTTCGTCGTCGGGCCGAGCAACCGGTTCGCGCACGCCGCGAGCGTGGCGGTCGCGCGGTCCCCGCACACCGCCTACAACCCGCTGTTCATCACGTCCGGCCCCGGGTTGGGGAAGACGCACCTGATGAACGCGATCGGGAACGCGATCCTCGCGGAGCACGGGGAGGCGCGCGTCGTGTACGTCTCCGCGGAGGGGTTCAGCAACGAGTTCAAGGAGGCACGGGCGAACAACCGCCTCCCCGAGTTCCGGGAGAAGTACCGGACGCTCGACGTCGCGCTCCTCGACGACGCCCACTTCCTGTCCGGGAAGGGCGACGTCCAGGAGGAGCTGTTCCACACGTTCAACGACCTGTACAACGGGAACAAGCAGATCGTCCTCACGAGCGACCGGCCGCCGAAGGAGATCCCGGACCTCGAGGACCGGCTCGTCTCCCGGTTCGAGTCCGGGCTGATCGCGGACATCCAGGCGCCGGAGTACGAGACGCGCCTCGCGATCCTCCGCCGGCGGGCGCGCGACGCGGCGGTGCCGGTGGAGGACGAGGTGCTCGACTTCATCGCCCGCCGCGTCGAGACGAACATCCGGGAGCTCGGCGGCGCGCTGAACCGCGTGGTCGCGTTCTCCAGCCTGATGGGACAGCCCGTGAGCCTCGACCTCGCCCGGGAGGTCCTCCGCGACCTCGGGGAGCCGCCGGGCCCGAAGGAGGGGGCCGCGCCGCCCCGCGAGATCCAGCCGGGCCACGCCTATCTCGTGGAGGAGGACCGCCCGGAGCGCGCGTTCGGCTTCCTCGGCGCGGCGGTCCGCGAGGGCG
>Ga0214473_10008270_pt1 | contig 12312 bp, 10 predicted proteins | sample RVTome_7_FD_203509 | JGI IMG/M metagenome (GOLD analysis project Ga0214473, IMG submission 203509) | Soil microbial communities from uranium-contaminated site in the Upper Colorado River Basin, Wyoming, United States - RVT98D197 | ecosystem: Environmental > Terrestrial > Soil > Contaminated >... | reverse complement strand
AAAAAAGATGCCTGAACCAAAATTGTCACTCAAATTAGCAAATCCTCCTGTAAAGTCAAGCAATATTTGAAAAACGCCTTGCCCTGACTCTTCTTGACAGGAAAGACAGAGGGACATAAGATGAATCCGGGTGCGCGAAATTTCTTCGCCCGCACATTTTTTGGTTGTAAAGAAGGTGAGTTCATTTGGAGGAAGATTCGGACCAAAGTCTGCTGAGCCGGTTTAAGTCCCTTTTTCGGAAAGCGAAGCCCCGCGATGAAGGCGCTGAGCTGACCGAAGAAATCTATGACCTCATGGACGAGGGTCAGGCAAAGGGTCTTATTTCCGGTGAGGTCTCCGAGATGGTTCATGCGGTCCTGGACCTCAAAGAAACCAAAGCCTACGAGATCATGGTTCCACGGACCCAGGTGGTCTCCGCACCTTTGACGATCTCCCTTGCCGACGCGATCAAGCTGATCAGCGACTGCGGCCACACGAGAATCCCGATCTACAAACAGAGCATCGACGAGATTTCGGGGATTCTCCATGCCAAAGATCTTCTCAAGATGTGTTCCAATGACCCTGGTTCGAGAATTCCTCCCGAGATTCTGAGAAGACCCCATTTCGTTTCTTTCAACCAGAAAGCCAGCGAGGTTCTGAGAGAATTCAAAGAAAGAAAAGCCCACCTGGCGATCGTGACCGATGAGTACGGCGGTATGGCGGGGATCATCACGGTAGAAGATGTCATTGAAGAGATCGTGGGTGAAATCATGGATGAGCACGACAAGGAGCGCTCTCTCATGAACGTCCTCGATGAAAACACGGTCTCGGTGGACGCCCGCCTTGAGGTTGAAAAGCTGGCAGAGCATTTTGATATGCCTGTGCCCGAGGGGGAGTTCGAGTCCGTGGGCGGGCTGGTCATCCACCTTCTGGGCAAAATTCCTAAAGTGAACGACAAGGTCTCCTTCGAAGATCTCGAAATGACCGTTCAATCGGGCGATTCCCGACGAATCGGAAAAATCCTCGTCAGCCGAAAGACATCCTCCCTCCCCTCCCCGGCTGAGGCCGACCGGCCTTGAATGTTTCAACCTTTGCTTGAACAGGATCATATCATCATGAATCACAGAAAGGTTGAAAAACTCCTGCTCGCCCTTCTCTCGGGGTTCATGCTGACGGCATCCTTCCCGCCGGGCCCGTTCTACTTCCTGGCGTGGTTCGCCCTAGTGCCGCTCCTGAAGAGTCTCGAAAACACAACCCCCCTCAGCTCCCTCCGGCTGGGATTTGCCGCCGGACTTGCGCACACCCTGACCCTGATCTACTGGGTTATCATCGTCATGGGGCATTACGGCCACCTTCCGCTCCCGGTGAGCGTGGGCATTCTGATCCTTTTCTCTCTTTACCTCTCCATTTACCCGGCTCTTTTCGCCTGGGGCTACTCGTTCCTGGGAAGATCCTTTTTGGGTTCCTTTAAGGCTGCCGGACTGTGGGTCGCCCTCGAGTATGTGAGAGCCAACATTCTCACCGGGTTTCCCTGGTGCCTCCTCGGGCATACCCAATATATGAATCTCCAGGCCATCCAGGTGGCAGACCTGGTTGGCGCCTACGGCACATCCTTTGTCATCGTCCTCTCCAGCACTCTGATCTACGGGCTGGTCCTTGAGCGAAACCCCAAGCGCTGGAAACTGGAGGCTCCGCTTGTTCTTCTCACTCTAGCCCTTGCCCTGGGGTACGGATATTACCGGACCTCGGATTCCCGGGTTTCTCAGGGGACCGTTCGGATCGCCATTGCTCAGGGCAACATTGACCAGTCCATCAAATGGAACCCCGGCTATCAGGAAAAGACGATTCAGATTTACAGAAACCTGACCCTTCAGTCCCGGCCCTTTGGCCCGGACCTGGTGGTGTGGCCTGAAACAGCGGTCCCTCTCTTTTTTCAGGATGGAGAACCCCTCGCACGGAGCGTTGTCCACACAGCCCGGGAAGCGGGGGCGCACGTGATCTTTGGGAGCCCTGCGTACAGAAGGGAAAGAGGCTCTGTGTCCTTTTTTAACCGAGCCTACCTCACCTCCCCGAGCGCAGAAGTCCTCGGGTCTTATGACAAGGTCCATCTGGTTCCCTTTGGTGAGTACGTGCCTCTGAAAAGATTCCTTCCCTTTGTTCAGCGACTCGTGGTTGCGGCAGGGGACTTCCTTCCGGGAGACAAAGTGGCGCCGCTGAAGTTTCCCAAGGCTGCTGCAGGAGTCCTGATCTGTTTTGAGAGCATCTTCCCTGAGCTGGGGCGAGCCATGACGAAAAACGGGGCAACCCTCCTCGTCAACCTCACGAATGACGCATGGTACGGCATGAGCAGCGCGCCCTTTCAGCACTTCTCCATGGCGGTGTTCAGAGCCGTTGAAAACCGAAGACCGGTGATCAGGGCCGCCAACACGGGCATCAGTGCCTTTATTCTGCCGAGCGGTAAAATCGTGGAGCAGAGCGATCTTTTCACCGAAGCGCTGCTCACCCAGGAAATCCCTCTGGCTGAATACGGATTGACCCTTTATACGGCATACGGCGATTTTTTCGCCATTGCCTTGACAATCATCAGCGCAGTTAACATTTTCTTCGCTTACTGGTATAGTAGAAGACGATCGCGCAGACGCTGAGCAATAGAGAATCTTAGGCGCTAACTGTTTCGCGGGGTTCTGGGATTCTAAAGGCGAACCGCAGAATAACGAATGACGAATGAAGAAGGCCGAAGGAGAAGATCAGAGTCATTAAACTTCATCATTCGAAATTCTTTGTTCGACATTCGATATTCGTTCTGTTCATTGGATTCGATTATTTCGTTTTCGCCGAAGACATTTATCAGCTATATTAATATATTTGGATACCAATTTTTCCCGCAAGGGTAATGCCCTAAAGGAGGAGGATCATGCCTCAGGAAGTCATTGCAAAAATCGAAAGCATCAAGGACCAGCTGCACCTCTTACGAGGTCATCTTTGACCTGGAGGAACTGCAAAAGGAACTCGATAAAATAGAGAAAACCATGGCCCAGGCGGATTTCTGGCAAAAAAGCCAGGAGGAGATCACCCGGTTGAGCCAGCAAAGGGTTTTTCTCAGAGGAAGTATCGATCAGTGGAACAAGTACTACCACGACGTAGAGGACGCCAAGCTCCTTGCGGAAATGGCCCTTGAAGAGGGCGACCAGCCCACTCTGAAAGAGGTTGAACAGGATGTCTCGCGGATCGAGGCTCAGGTCAAAGACCTGGAGCTGCAGCTCCTCCTCTCCGAGCCGGATGATAAGAGAAACGCCATCGTGGCCATCAACTCAGGGGCAGGAGGAACCGAAGCCCAGGATTGGGCCGAGATGCTTCTGAGAATGTATCTCCGCTGGTGCGAGTCCAAACGTTTGGAAGTGTCTGTGATCGACTATCTGCCCGGAGAGGAAGCAGGGGTCAAGAATGTGACCTTCACGGTCACGGGTCCTCATGCTTACGGGTATCTGAAGTCTGAAAACGGGATCCATCGGATGGTCAGGGTCTCGCCTTTTGATGCCACGGGGCGGCGTCACACCTCTTTTGCGTCGGTCTCCGTGTATCCTGAGGTGGACACGGACATCCAGATCGAGATTCAGGACAAGGATGTGCGCATCGACACGTTCAGGGCCAGCGGTCCCGGAGGCCAGCACGTCAACAAGACGAGTTCAGCCATACGCATCACCCATTTTCCCACGGGAATCGTGGTCCAGTGCCAGAACGAGAAATCACAGCACCGCAACAAGGACATGGCTTTCAAAGTCCTCAGGGCAAGGATCTATGAACTCGAGAAGGGCAAGCAGGATGAGAAGAAACAGAAGCTCCACGAAAACCAGAAAGACATCTCCTGGGGAAGCCAGATCCGTTCCTACGTGTTCAACCCCTACAGGCTGGTCAAGGACCACCGCACCAACGTGGAGGTGGGGAACCTGGACAAGGTGATGGACGGCGGGCTGGATCCTTTCATCGACGCGTTTTTGAGAATGAAGAAATAGCAGGATGCTGAAAAAGACCCTGCTCGCAGGTTGCTCAAAAACGCTCAGATACAAGGCGCCCGAAATCCCTGCCTGCGGCAGGCAGGCCGAGGAGTGAGACGTACAGTCCAGTACGTCGCAATGACGAGGAATGAGGGCAACGCCGCCCTTCGACTTTGCCCCTCGATTTTACTCGGGGCGGTGAGCTTGTCGAACCGCTCAGGGCCATGAGCCTGTCGAATGGTAGATGGGCGTTTTTCAGCAACCTGATAGGTGTTCTATCCTCGTGTGGATTTAGCCAGGCTTTTCATGTAGCGCTCGACACCGGCCACAATCCCGTCTGCCAGCGTCTCCAGATACTTCTGGTTCTGGAGGCGTTTCCTTTCCACGGGGTTGGTCATGAAGCCGGTCTCCACCAGGATCGCGGGCATTTCGGCCCCGATAAGCACATAGAAGGGAGCCTGCTTCACCCCGAGGTCCTTTATATCCTCATACTTCTTCTTCACTTGCCCCAGGACACCCCTCTGGACTTCGTGCGCCAGCTTGCTCGATTCGCTGATCTTGGTATTGAGCATGAGATCATTCAGAATGGATTGAAGGTCGCTGATGCTTTTCTCGGAAGTGGCGTTTTCTCTCGCGGCGACCAGAACCGCCCGTTCGTCCGTGGCCATGTTGAGAAAGTAGGTTTCAAACCCGTGAACATCCGGCTGCTTGTGTGCGTTGATGTGGAGAGAGATAAAGAGATCCGCCTTGTTGATGTTTGCAAAAGCCGTCCTCTTCTCGAGAGGGGTGAAGGTATCCCTGTCTCTCGTTAGGATGACGTCGATGTCGAACTTCTCTTCCACTTTTTTCTCCACGATCTGAGCGAGCGCTAAGGTGATGTCCTTCTCGATGATCTGGCCCTCGATGTAACAACCGGGGTCTTTGCCCCCGTGACCCGGATCAATCACGATTCTCTTGACGTTGAGGCCCAGTTGCCTTGCAAGGGAAACGGTTTTGTCCGGTTCTTTGGCCTTGGCCACGCCTTTCTTCGGACGCCTTGGCTCGACCTTGGCAACCTCCTTGGGTTCATTCTCCCTGTCACTCTCTTTTCCTTTCTCGGGTTCCGGCTCTTTTTCCTTTACCTTTTCTTTTTCCTTGTCTTTGACTTCTGCGCCGCGAACGTCGATCACGATCCGAAAGGGATCGTGAAGAGGAAAGACCTTGAACCCTTCGATGTTGTTAATATCCAGAACCACGCGAACCGTATCCTTGGTATACTGCCCTGCCCTGGCTCCCTGAAGCAATCCGTCCTGAATGGAGATCGCACTGTCGATGTCGTTCGGTACATGGGTGCTCTTCAAATCCAGGTAGAGTCGCCTCGGCTTTTTCAGTTCCTTGTTTTCAGGGAGAAGGTGGTGCTCGTACTGAACAGGCCTCTCCAGATCAATGACCACGCGAGTGTAGTTGGGGGTTGACCAGTGCCGGATGCCCTGGACCTGGGTGAGCCCCGGTGCCTTGGCGTTCGCCTCCTTGATCTCCTTCTGGCTCTCCTTCTTGCTGATCATCAATGAAAGCTTCTCGAGCATCTGCTGCGCTTTAGGGCGCATGTCTCCTTTTGGGAACCTCTTCTCCACCTTCAGAAATTCCAAATAGGCCTGAGTGATGTCGTTCTTTTCGTAATAGCAAATCTCTCCGATCCTGTACTGGGCGTCATCCGCAACCCGATGATTGGGATGTTCGTTGGCCACTCGCCTGTAAAGTTCGACCGCCCCGTCCAGGTCCTGCGGCTTGCCGGAGTACCCGAAGAGGTTCTCCTGCACCTTGGCTCCCTTGTAAAGAGCCCACCCTGCCTCTTCGCTCTGAGGATGACGGGAAGCCACGTCCCGGTACGCGTCAACGCATTCGATCCATTTGTGGCGAAGTTTTTTCTTGTCTTTGGCCTGAGACAGGGTATCCGCGCACCGGTCCGCCTTGTCCAGGAGCGCTTTCGCACCGGAAGAGGACTGAGCAAGCACTTCATGTCTCGTGAAGAGGAGGAGAGTGAAAATGAGGAGAATTCGAATCCAATGGGTGATCATAATGACTGGCGAGTCAGGTACTCCTTCATTTTGTTGATCTCGATCAAAGCCTCCAGGGGACTCATGGAGGAAATGTCCAGATTCTGGATCCATTTTTTGAGGCGCTGGTCCTGCGCTCCGAAAAGACTCAACTGCGTGGTCTCTTGCTTGTCTTTCCCGCTCCGGTCCATCGCCATTCGCGGGCTTCCCACCTCATTGCCCTCTCCCCTTTCCAGGTTGTCCAGGATTTCCCTCGCTCTCCCGATCACCTTCTGGGGCAGCCCCGCGATCCTCGCCACCTGGATGCCGTAGCTCCGGCTCGTTCCTCCGGGGATCAGTTTTCTCAGAAATATAATTTGATCATTCCATTCCTTCACGGCAATGTTGAAATTCTTGACCCTCGGCTTGGTGGCCACGAGCTCCGTCAGCTCATGGTAGTGAGTGGCAAAGAGCGTCCTCACCCCCCTGTCGTCGCGGTCGTGAAGCGTCTCCGCAACAGCCCAGGCAATGCTGAGCCCGTCATAGGTGCTCGTTCCTCTCCCGATCTCGTCCAGGATCACGAGACTCCTTGGGGTCGCATGGCGCAGGATGTTCGCCGTCTCGTTCATCTCGACCATGAACGTGCTCTGGCCCTTTGTCAGGTCGTCCGAGGCCCCGATGCGGGTGAAAATGCGATCGACCAGTCCGATGGTCGCTTGGGATGCAGGGACAAAACTCCCCATCTGCGCCATGAGCACGGTGAGAGCCACTTGTCTCAGGACCGTCGACTTCCCTGCCATGTTGGGCCCTGTGATGATGAGAATCTGTTGTTCCTGATCATCGAGGTGAATGTCATTGGGCACAAAATCCTCGTCCCGCACCGTCTCTTCGATCACCGGGTGTCTCCCGTCCACAATATCAATGACGGTTCCCTCATTCACCTCGGGAGAGGTGTACCCTTTTAATTCCGCAGCCTCTGCAAGGCTGGCCAGGGCATCCACCTCGCCGATCCGCTTTCCCGTCTCCCGGATGCGCTGGTTCTCGAGAGCCACCCGCCTTCTCACCTCTTCAAAAATCTCGAACTCCAGGGCAACCTTTTTTTCTTCCGCGCCCAAGACCAGGTCTTCATACTCCTTCAATTTCTCCGTGACATACCGCTCGCCGTTGGCCAGGGTCTGCCTGCGGGTATAATCTGAAGGGACAAGGTGCAGGTTCGCTTTGGAGATTTCAATGTAATATCCGAACACCCGGTTGTAGCCCACTTTAAGGCTGGAGATGCCGGTTCGCTTCTGCTCTGTGGCGGCCAGGTCAGAAATCCAGGTTTTGCCGTCACGAGTCGCGCGGATGAGGCGGTCCAGTTCTTCGTGATATCCCTCCCGGATCAGCCCCCCCTCCTTCAGTGAAACAGGAGCATCCTCGCAGATGGCCCGCTCAATGAGCTCCGCCACATCCTGAAGGGGATCCAGTTTTACCGCGATCTCGTTGAGCCGTTCACTGGGGGAGCCGGCAAGCTTTTCCTTGATGGCGGGCAGCCGACGGCTGGACTGTTTGAGAGCCACCAGATCCCTTGCGTTGGCCCGTCCCATGGAGATTCGGGCGTTGAGCCGCTCCATGTCCAGAATCCCTTCGAGGTGTTCCCTGATCTCTTCTCTGAAAATTCGATCGCTCCTGAAGCTGGCAACGGCCGCCAACCTGAGCCGGATCTCCCGCAGGTCCAGCAGCGGATACCCGATCCACTTTCGGAGCTGGCGGCTCCCCATAGGGGTCACGGTCCGGTCCAGGATCTGAAACAGGGATCCTCTCACGGACTGCCTTCGCACGGTTCTGAAAAGCTCGAGATTCGCCGTAGTCGCCTCATCGAGAAACATAAAATCGCCGAGACGATAGGTGATCAGATCCTTGATGTGGTCGGGATTAACTTTCTGCGTGGTCTGGACGTAATGGATGAGCGCGCCGGCCGCAAGGATGGCCTGCTCCATGTCCTCGCATCCGAAAGGAGCCAGGGACCGGACGCCCAGTTGGGTTTCCAGAAGGCTCGCTGCGAGCCCCTCATGGAAGACCTCTTTTCCCAGAACTTCGAGACGGTACGACGAAAGACCCCTTCGCAAAGCCAGGTCGTCTTTTTCAAGGATCAGGAGTTCGGCCGGTTTGATTCGTCCGAGCTCATCCAGAACCTCCTCCCACTCTTCGATCTCCGTCACCCGAAACTCACCGGTCGATAAATCCAGGTGGGCAAGGCCGAAGGGCTTTTCCCTGCCGGCGAGCGCCGCCATGAAGAGATTCGACTTGCCGTCCACCTCCCCGTCTTCCAGGACAGAACCCGGAGTCACCACCCGGATCACATCTCTCTTCACAATGCCTTTGGCCGTTTGCGGGTCTTCCACCTGCTCGCAGATGGCCACCTTGCAGCCGTTTTCAATCAGCTTGGCGATGTAGGACTTTGAGGAATGGTGAGGCACACCGCACATGGGGACCTTCTCGCCGTTCAGCGTGCCCCGGGAAGTCAGAGTGATTCCAAGGAGGCGGGAGGCCTTCTTCGCATCATCAAGAAACATCTCATAGAAATCGCCCATGCGAAAGAAGAGGATCGCGTCAGGGTACTCGCTCTTCATCCCCATATACTGTTTGAGCATGGGCGTGAGGTCGCTCACGGCGTGTCCTCCGGATTGGTTTCTTCAACCGGGGCGCTCTGGCTCGAAATGGGGCCGTTGGAAACACCCGCATCCACCGCAGTGGAATCCATGAGACCGATGGTGTCCCACTTCCTGCACTGGGGGCACTGCCATTGAAGGTCGCCCGGCCTGAACCCGCAGTTGCTGCACTGAAACTTCAGGTAAGGCACATTCAGGCGGGGAATAAGATCCTGATAAGCACTCAGAGCCTCTTCCCTCATTCCCTGTTTCAGAAGGATTTCTCCCTTGAACTTCCTCGCTTCCCAGAAGGAGGGGTCCAGCGCCAAGGCGCTGTCGAGTTCTCGAACCGCTCCCTGGTAGTCCTGCTCGTTGTAAAGGTACCGGGCCAGAGCCATGTGGGTGAAGGCATCGGAGCTATGTTCTGCGCACTCCTTCAGAAATTCCTCGACCGGTTTGAGGTTCTTCATCTCTCCGTAGGCCCCTTCCAGCCTGCGGTAGGCAAGGAAACTGAATTGCGGCGCGATGCGCACCACTTTTCTCCACGCGGACACCGCCTTCTTGTAGTCTTGCTTCTGGAAGTACAGGTCTCCCAGGTGAAGGTGCGCATCCAGGCAACTGTCATCAATGGAGATCGCTTTCTGAAAACAGGATTTTGCTTTTTGGAGGTCTCCTTTCTTCTGGCTTGCTTTGCCGAGTTCCGCCTGATAGTGGGCAAGGATGTGCTTGTGATTTCCCTTGCTCACCCTCGCGATCTTTTGCCTGGTCCCATAGGCGTTTTCCCAGTCTCTCATGTCCTCGTAGATCTCTTCCTCGCCGTCCAGGGCTTCGAGGTTTGCGGGTTCCTTTTGAAGCGCTTGGTTCAGGGCTTCAAGGGCCCTGTTCATGAACCCTCCCTTGCGGTAGTCCAGCCCCAGATCAATGAGAGCCCTCAGCTTGAGCGCCTCATCAATGTTGGGCCGGAGAATAATGCTCTGACGGATGCGGATGGCCCTGTCGATATCTCCCTTGGATCGGTAGAGATTCCCCAGGGCCACGTAGGTTTCGATGGTGCCGGAGTTGATCTGGACGGACTTGGTGAATTCCTCGATCGCCTGGTCATGGTCGTTGGAAAGGATGTACTGAATCCCCTTGAAAAAGGCCTTGTCGCTTTCTCTCCTCAGGAACCGGACCCGCTTCTCTTTCCGGTAACTGAGAAAACGGCCGACAAGACCGCCAAGGATGAGGCTGATCAGGATGGTCAGGCAGAGTTTCTGATTGGTGGGCTCCAGAAACCAGTCCCAGAGCGGCTGCATTTCAATTTCCCTCCTCCCCTACGGCCGGCCTCAGGCGGCATCCGGCCGGGACGGAGGGACATGGTCTGAGGTGATGGGCAGGTTTCTGAGATTGTTCACTTCTTTTTCTCTTTCCTCCAACGTTCTGGTGAGAACCTTGATCTTTTTCTTTAACCGGAATCGTTCGGTGATTCCATAGAGGCCGATCGACAACACTCCGAGGAGATAGGTCACGATGACGATCTCGTAAAGGGTGATGTCCGATGTCATCTTCTCCTGAAAGAAGTATGGGTTCATCCTGAATTTGACGGTCGTTGAAAGAGCGGCATTGTTCTGAACAACCAGAACGATGATCGCCAGGCCGATCAAGATAAAGACAATCGCCTTGAGATGAGTCATGTTCAACCTCCGCGTGGCTTAAGTGCATTTTTGAAATAACGGAAGTAACTTCCCGTGGGTCGCCTTGATGTGTTCCGGAATGACCCGGACGTCTTCGATTACGGTCATGAAATTCGTGTCCCCTTTCCAGCGAGGGACAATGTGGAAATGCATGTGGTTTTCCATGCCTGCGCCTGCCACGTGGCCAAGGTTGAGCCCCACATTGAAGCCGTCCGGTTTCATGACCTGTTTCAGAATCTCGATGGACTTGCGCACCATGAGCAAGAGATCCAGCGTCTCGTCCTGGTTGAGGCGTTCGAGACTGGAAACGTGTTTGATTGGGGCGACCAGGAGGTGGCCGTTGTTGTAGGGGAATCGGTTCATCACAATCATGGTGCGCGCTCCCACGTAGAGTATCAGCCGCTCCTCATCTGTGCTCCGATCCGCTCCCGGGCAGAAGATGCACCCATCCGCCCTGTTTTCCGCGAGGATATACCCCATCCTCCATGGCGCCCAGAGGACCTTCTTGCCGCTCTCCTCGCCCATGAACTCTCACCTCCCGTTACGGCCTCTCAGTCGAGGTCGATGATTTCACCCTTCACGGTGTCCCCGCATTCCAGGATCCCGATACTGTGCACTCCGTACGAACTGTAACCGCTTGCCGTCCCGGGATTGAAGAGAAGCACTCCCTGGACCACCTCATTCATCGGCTTGTGAGAGTGTCCATACACAATCACATCCACATCCGTAAACTGGCCCAGGACCTTTTCCTCCAAACCTGCGGACGAGCCCCAACCATGGATGAGCCCGAACCTGAAACCGCTGATCTCCACAATCTTTTTCTCGGGCAGCACGGCTCTGACGTCAATAGGGTCCATGTTTCCGTGAACCCCGTGAAAATTCTTCGAACTGAGAAACTCCACGATCACAGGAGAGATATAGTCTCCCACATGAAAAACCACATCCACCTGCGAAAGGTGATGATCCAGAATTTCTCTTAACTCCCTGCTCACCCTGTGCAGGTGAGTGTCGGAAAGGACACCGATTCTCATGCTCACGTGCCCGTTTTTGCTAAAACTTCATCAAAGTATATCAGGATGGAAAAAAAAGACAAGCCGTAATCAAACCTTTTCCAAAGGCAACAGGTTGGCTTTTTGAAATGGATGGCTGAGGCCATGGGGGTCTCTCTCAAAACAGAACAACGAAGAAGCCAAGAGACCCCCATGGCCTTTTTCTGTGACTATTTCAAAAAGCTATACTGTTACTTCCAAAGGGGATTGACTAGAGAGGACTTTTTTGTAAAATGCTACACTGGCCTTTGGTTCTGGAGGAGTTACCATGCCCATTTATGAGTTCTACTGTAAGAAATGCCACATGATTTTTAATTTCTTCTCTTCCACGGTCAACACAGACAAGAGACCGCTTTGCCCGAGGTGCCGCAAGGTCAAACTCGAGCGGCAGATGTCTCTTTTCTCAAGGGTGCGTCATCAAGGAGAGGAAGAGGATGCTCCCATGCCCGACATTGACGAGTCAAAGCTGGAGAACGCCATGAACCTTCTGGGCCGGGAAGCGGAAACCCTGGACGAAAACGACCCGAAGCAGGCGGCCAACCTCATGCGGAAACTCAGCGACATGACCGGAATGAACCTGGGTTCGGGTATGGAGGAAGCTCTCCGGAGGATGGAAGCAGGTGAAGATCCGGAACAGATCGAACAGGAAATGGGAGATCTTTTGGAAGGGGAGGATCCTTTCAGCTTCGGGGACAAGAAGTCGGGCAAAAGCCTTAGAAAGCGACCGCCCGTAAAGGACGAAACGCTTTACGAGCTGTGAACACGGTCAAGAGCCCATGGAGCACTTCGTTCGAGGACCGCTTCGCTTAAGGAGCGCTGCGCTTGAGGAGCGTTCCACTTGCCTCCAACCTCTTCCCTCAAGGGGCGAAGCCCCGGTCCTCAAGACCCTCCGGGTCGCTCTTATAGGGACACCAGCTCTATTTCCCCCCAGCTCGCCATTTTGTCCCCCAGGATCACCAGGGCGCCGAGAA
>Ga0214473_10008269_pt1 | contig 12313 bp, 7 predicted proteins | sample RVTome_7_FD_203509 | JGI IMG/M metagenome (GOLD analysis project Ga0214473, IMG submission 203509) | Soil microbial communities from uranium-contaminated site in the Upper Colorado River Basin, Wyoming, United States - RVT98D197 | ecosystem: Environmental > Terrestrial > Soil > Contaminated >... | reverse complement strand
TACTCGGCCAGCGCCGATTCCTCGGCTTTCGCTTTCAACGCCGATGCCGCCGAATTCGCCCAACGTGCCGATACCTCGAACTACGCCTACCTGGCGGGCACTGCCTCCCATGCCATCGCCGCCGATATAGCCGATACCGCCAATTTCTCGTTCGATTCCGACAGCAGCTACTACGCCCAAAACGCCCACTACGCCGATTCTTCGGGCAACGCCGCTCACGCCGACTACGCCGATTCCGCTGATTACTCCACCATCGCCGGATTCGCCATCCATTCCGACACCGCCATCTATGCTTATATCAGCCTCGGCTATTCTCATTGGTCGGGGGTCGACTCGGTGCTTTATACTAACGGTTATTGGGGCCTCGGCAGAGGCGGCGCCGGCAATGCGCTTATCGGCGACAGCTCTCAGACGATGATTAATCTCGGGGTAACTTGCACCACCGGCACCGTGGGGCAGACCTACCATTCGATGGTCATCGGCGGCGGGCAGAAGAACAGGGCGCGAAAAAATTATAGTGTAATAGGGGGAGGGTTGAGCAATATCGCCGGGGGAGAGCTGAGCGCCATCACAGGCGGCGCAGCCAACAACGCCGGCGGTGACCAGAGCTTCATCGGCGGCGGCGAGTATAATGAAGCCCTCGGGCAATACACTACTATTGCCGGTGGATACGATAATACGGCGCGTAACCTCTATAGCACAGTTGGCGGCGGCCAATGGAACAATGCTTCCGAGAATTACTCCACTATCGGGGGTGGCTATGACAACGATGCCGCCGACGTGGGCGCGACCGTCGCTGGCGGATTCAACAACCGCGCCAATTTAGATTACGCCACTGTCGCCGGAGGGATAGAGAATAACGCCAGCGGCCTGCAAAGCTTCATAGGCGGCGGCAACGGCAATTGGATTACGGGGCTTGCGGGGACAGTGGGTGGGGGTCTGGGTGATTCTGTTACCGGCGATTATGCCTCGGCCCTCTCCGGCTATTCCAATCTCTCCGGTAACGAGGCTGTCGATACGGCCTCCTGCGTTGCCGGAGGATATAACAACTCGGCCACCGCTAAATACGCTGTCATTTCAGGCGGCTCTGTCAATGTTGCCAGCGGACCCTGGAGCATCGTCGCCGGCGGCTGGGATAACGAGGCCAGCGGCATAGAGACCGTTATCGGAGGCGGCAATCAAAATCAGGCCAGCGGCGCCACCAGCACTATCTCAGGAGGGCAGGCCAACAACACCTCGGAGGAATACGCGACGATCTGCGGCGGGGCCAATAATTCCGCCAGCGGCACCGGAAGCGCAATCGGCGGAGGAGCGTTCAATACCTCCACCAATAGTCAAACTACCGTCTGCGGCGGTTGGGAGAATCATGCCACCGCCCAACAAAGCGTCATCTCCGGAGGCTCATTCAATAACGCCGGTGGCCAGGCAAGCGTGATCGCAGGAGGTCAAAACAATACCGCCAACGGGCTGAATTCGGTAATCAGCGGCGGCTTTCGCAATTTAAATCAAGGTGACTATTCGTCTATCCCCGGCGGCTATTCCGATACTACCACCACCGTGGCATCGTATTCCCTCGTTTTCGGACGAGGCGTCTACGCCAACGTCGGCTATCGCGCCATGTTCTTCGATGCCACCGCGTCGGGGCGACTGGGCCTCAATCGTGACGATCGCGACGGCGGCGTCGGCTACCCCATCCATGTCGGCTCTAACGTCAATAACGGCAACGCCGCTTATCTCACCAATGGCGGCATCTGGACCAATGGCTCCTCGCGCACATTCAAGGAAAACGGTCGCCCGCTTGCAGATAAAGGGTTGCTCGAAAAAATCTCTAATCTTCAGGTGGATCATTATAATTTCATTGGTTCAAGCGAGACCCATATCGGCCCTTATGCCGAAGATTTCGTGGCTGCCTTCGATGTCGGCGTTATCCGCGAATCGGACGGCTTGCGCGACGACCGGTATCTTGCCTCCTCCGATGCTGCCGGGGTGGCGCTGGCGGGGGTGCAAGAACTCTTGAAGAAAATTGAAACTTTGGAAAAAAGAATTGCCGAGCTCGAAGCGGAGCGCAGGTAGCGAGGAGAATATGAACCGACTATATATTCTACTAATCATCATCCTGGTGCCACCACAGAGTTACGCCCAGAACTACCAGATCGACTGGTTTGTGATTGGCTCGGGCGGCGGCAGCGGCTAGTCGGCCAATTACCAATTATCCGGCACCATCGGGCAACCGATTGTGGGGACATCGTCCTCCGCCAACTACACAGTGGACGCCGGTTTCTGGGTGGGGGTGGCCGCCATCGGCGGCGGCTGCGATTACGTTATCGGTGACATCAACGGCAACGGCGCGGGCAATGGTATCGACGTCACCTACGGCGTGGCATATTTTAAGGGAGGACCCGCTCCCAAAGACTCCTGCGATTGTCCGCCGCTTCTCTTTCCCTTTTACGGCCCGGGCGATGTCAACGGCAATTGCAGCTTCAACGGCATCGATGTTACGTTTTTCGTCAGCTATCTGAAGGGAGGTTAGCCGGCGCTGCTTTATTGCCCTCAATGCCCGCCAATAGGGAGGGGAAATAAATAATGTGCGTAGGCGCAAGCCTGACATGACCGCAGATAATATTTCGCCAAAAATAAATGGAGAATTTGCTTGACAAAATGGGAGCCTCCGAATATACTTTAATCGTGGGTCTGGCTTAATACGGGGTCACATTTGCGCCGTAAAATTAATGTAAGTTAACCTGTCTGTCGAATAGACTCGCCGCAAGATGACGTGGGAGGAATTATGAGAAAGAGGTTAATTTTCCTCGTCGGTGCTCTTCTGCTGATGGCATCCCCTATAGATTCTTATGCCCAGGACACGTGCTATAGCGTAATTCAGGGGGTTGTCAGCGACCCCTCGGGCGCGCCGCTTCCGGATGTAGCTGTTGAAGCGATATGGGGAGTAAGATATGACACCACCGACTCGCAGGGCCGTTACGCTCTCGATTTCGCTGAGGAAAGCCAATACATGCTGAGCTTCCAAAAAGATGGATACGCCTTTTATGCCACCGGTTGGATCACTCTTTCCTGTGACGATACTGTTGAAGTTAACGTGACGCTCTGGCCTTCTTGCGACTATGTCGTCGGCGACATAAACGGCAATGGTCATGCTAACGGCATCGATGTTACTTTTGCCATATACTTTTTCAAGGGAGGCAACGCGCCCCTCGTTGACTGTGGCTCACCTGTCGGTCCCTGTCTTCAGGCCAGCCCCTTCTACGCCGCAGGGGATGTCAACGGCAACTGTCAGTTCAATGGTGTGGATATTGCGTGGTTTATATATTATATCAGCTGGCGAGGTCCGGGCTTGCGTCACTGCCCATCATGCCCACCGGATAATAATGATTGAATTTCGTGGCGGCGAGTCCGCCATTAAGACCAAATAGATCGGCTTCCAAGCGCGGGCCGATTGCGAAATTAAAAAAGTTTTTAGAAGGTGGAGGATTTATGCATCAGGTCTTTTCCTGCATAGTTTTGACTATGTTCTTAATCATCGGAGCAAGCGTCGCTGCCAATGCGCAGCAACCCTGCCCTGATATGCCTGGTGATGTCAACAGCAATGGGCAGGTGAACGGAATGGATATTTTATATTTCCTCAATTGGGGTCGTGGAGGCCCGCCTCCTCCGGACAGTTGCGATTGCCCCCCCAGGCCCTTTCCATTCTATGCTGCTGCCGACGTTAATGGCAATTGCGCCATAAACGGCATCGACATCACATTTTTCGTAGCTTATTTCAAAGGCGGCAATCCGGTGTTGCTTTATTGCCCGGATTGTCCGCCGGCATTCAGGCAACGGCCATACTGATAAGTCTGCGACTATTCGTAAATTTCAATCGGCATCATTGATTCAGAGGGAGCTGATTGATCGCAAGAGGTGAGGATGATGATGAGGAAATTCGCTTTGGCAATATTATCTACATTGCTCTCCCTGCTTTTCACAAGCGCGATTATTCATGCCAACCCCATCGCTCCGCAGTGGAATCTTGTCGACACCTCCGGCCCGCCGCGTTATATGCATAAGTGCGCCTATGACATTCATAGAAACGCAGTCGTTCTATTCGGCGGACTGGATTACACCGATTGGTATCCCAATGACACCTGGGAATATGATGATCGTTGGAACGTTGTTTCGACCAGCGGTCCGAGCGGTCGCATCGGTCATGGTATCTGTTATGATACGGCCGCCCATCTTACCATTTTATTCGGTGGCCGCGATCTCTTTGGCGACTACCTCAATGACACCTGGTCATGGGATGGCGACACCTGGACCCAGATCGATTCCAGCGGGCCTCCGCCATGCGCCTTCTTCGGCATGGCCTATGATAACTTGCGACGGCGAATCGTGCTTTACGGAGGCGCCAATAGTTCGACCGTCTTCAGCGATACCTGGGAATGGGATGGAAACAACTGGACCCTGATGCCACCGGAGGGGCCTCCCGGAAGATTATTCTCGGCGATGGCTTATAGGCGTTGGCCTGATAGTTCATGCGTCATCTTCGGCGGCCAGACCGGATTAAATGGCGAACCGTTGAACGAGACTTGGGCCTGGGATGGATTCGCCTGGAGACAGATTGAATCGCAATATTTTACTCCCCCTGTCGGATTTGGACAGTCTATGGCGCTCGATGAAGGATTCAGCGGCTCGTTAATGCTTTTCGGAGGACGAGAGAGCCCCGCGCCGGATACCGTCTATGGCGAAATGTGGGAATTGTACGATGGCGAATGGTATCATGGATACGCGGAGGTTATGCCTCCCGCCAGAGCATTTGCCGACATGTTCTCGTTCAGTCCGACCCATCAAATTCTTTTGATTGGCGGCGCCGATGACTCCCGGATTTTTCAAGATATCTGGGCCTACCCGATCTTCAACTCCAATCAATATATTCCGGGGGATATTAATGACACTGGAGTGGCAAACGGCGTTGATATTATATACGGAGTCGCCTATTTCAAGGGCGGCGATCCTCCGCCTCATATCTGTCCGGATTGCCCCTATTTCGGAATGGAAATTTACTGCGCCGGAGATGTCAACGGCAATTGCGCCTTCAACGGCATAGATTTGACATATATGGTGAGCTACTTCAAGGGAGGGCAGGATATGCTGCGCTATTGTCCAAGCTGCCCGCCCGGGAGATGATTTATATTTTGCCGGTCGGTATTCACGGCTATTCTCGTTGCCTTTCATAAAGAGCATATTATATTGAATTGACGGTGCTTCTCGATAATCGTGATTTGAAATGTGATTCCTGATTTGGCGGCAAGGAGAATTTATGCAAATTAAGTCTTATCTATTGGTGCTGCTTGTTACATTCCTGGCGACTGCGGCGCCAGCCCAGGATACTACCTGGACCAGAAACTATGGCTTTACCGGCGCCAGTGACCAGGGTATGTGCGGTGGTGTCACATCCGACGGCGGATTCATAATCGCCGGATATTCCGTCAATTTCCCCGGCGGCGATATCTGGATTGTCAGGGCCGACCACAATGGTGATACCCTCTGGACCCGCAATTATGGCGGCGCCCGCTGGCAGCAGGCAAACTATGTTGCTGAAACCGGCGACGGCGGCGTGATTCTAACCGGCTTTTATGACATTGCCGTGGGAGACGATGATCTCTGCATAATAAGACTCGATTCTTCAGGCGACTCCCTCTGGATAAGGCGCTTCGGGGCCGTCGGCGCCGATGATGCCGGACATATGATTATCGAACTTTCCGACCGAAGTTTTCTGGCAGTCGGCCAGGGACGACGCTCCGGTACCACCGACCTTTATATGGTTAAAGTCGATACTCTTGGAAATCTGACCTGGAGCAAGCATTATGGCGGCTCCGGGTCGGAATATGCCTACGGCGTTGTCGAGACGGCCGACGGCGGATTCATGATCGCAGGTTCCACGACTACATCCACGCAAGGCGGTTCGGATCTCTGGCTCCTGAGAACGGATGCATTGGGCGATACCCTGTGGACCAGAAAATTCGATTATCACGATGGCCTCGATAGGGGAGATGGAATAGTGGCAGCCAGCAATGGTGATTTCGTCATTGGCGGCCGCACCTGGAATGGCGATTACGCCCAGCTTCTGGGTTTGCGTGTCGATTCCCTCGGCAATCAAATCTGGGCCAGGGAATTCGGCACTCTCGCCGATGGTGAGTTTGCCGAATCGATCGATAAAACCTCCGATGGCGGCTTCATCATCGCCGGCGGCAAGGGGCTCTCCTCCTTCGATTTTTACCTGGTCAGACTAAGTTCCGATGGTGACAGCCTCTGGGCCGCCAGATACAACGGCGCCACGGGCCGATCCGACGATTGCTACGAGGTCCGCGTCGATGACAATAACGATATTCTTGCATTCGGCTATACCGATATTGCGCCGGCGCCCCCTTCGGATTTGCAGTTCTGGGTCGTCAAGATAGATGACGGCGCCATTCAGGGCGGAGCCTCGCCTGAAATCGAACTGACGCCAGTAGCTTTTGCCGACACAGTCGAAGAGGGCAATTCTATTATTGACAGCTTATTAATCTCCAATATTGGCGATACCACCCTTACCTATGGTATTCATGGCAACGCCGTCTGGCTTGGGGTATCACCCGATACCGGAAACGTCGCGCCCTTTGAAACCGATACTTGCAGCATCACTTTTGACGCATCGGCCCTAACCCCGGGCGTCTACAACGCTCAGCTTGACATAAATTCCAATGATACCGATGAACCTCTGGTCCAGGTGCCAATTTCGCTGACGGTCATTGAATCCGGAGGTTGCGCATACACTCCCGGAGATATCGTCGGAAACGGTTCCGCAAACGGCATCGATGTCACTTTTGGTATAAGCTATTTTAAGGGAGGCGCCGCTCCCCCACTCGATTGTGGAACTCCAGTCGGCCCCTGCCCGCAGCCCAGCCCGTTCTTCGCCGCGGGTGATGTCAACGGCAATTGCGCCTTCAATGGCATTGATATCACTTTCTTCGTCAGTTATCTAAAGGGTGGGCCGCCGGAGCTGCTATATTGCCCGGATTGCCCGCCGGACAGATGAGGTCCAGAAAACCTGTCGATTTCCGTATGATAGCCTCAGACCGTCAGATCTGTCTCACGGGCCATCGACAGTGCGCTCTAATGAGGAAAAATCTCGCCACTTGGAAATGACAATTTTGCTTATTGTAATTACCATCTTATCGGTGCGTGGCGTAGGTCCCCCTGCGCCACGACTTTATTCTGCTTATTGTAGTGGCACTTTGCGATACGCCCTATCTCAATAATAACGTAGTATATTTCGGAAAATGAATATTAGAGATTTTAGATTATTACCGTCTTGACAGTTCGGGTCCCCTCGCGCCATAATTTTAATTGCCTGCCGCAATCACCCCATCGATTAGGGTCATCGTCACCCTGACATTTTTAATGCCATCCGGCCTGACCCGAAATATGTCTTCCGACAAAACCACAAAATCCGCCCGCTTTCCAATCGAAATCGTCCCGGCCATATCGTCGAAACAACAGGCATAAGCCGCGCCCTTTGTATAGGCATCGACCGCCTGCCTTACAGTGAGCTTCTCTTCCGGATACCATGACCGCCGTGTTTCATTGTGCCTCTTGCGAGTGACAGCCGCATATATTCCCGCAAGCGGGTCCGCAGACTCGATGGGAGCGTCGGAGCCGAATGCCAGGCGGGCCCCGGAGGCCAGCAACGTCTTGAACGGATATGCATATCTCGCCCGTTTTCCCCAATACTTATCCGCAATATCGCGGTCCGATGTGGCATGTATCGGTTGTGCAGAGGCTATGATTTTATATTTTTCGAAAAGGCTGATTTCCGACCTCCTCAGCACCTGCGCATGCTCGATACGCGGCCGCAACCCCTTTTCATCAAATATCCTTGCATGCTTCCCCAATCCGGTAAGCGCCTGGGAATTTGCCCTGTCGCCGATTGCATGTATTGCAACCGATATTCCGGCATTGGCCGCGCTGCCCACCAGCTCGTCGATCTCCTTGGGCGTCAATGTTTCCACGCCGAAATTGGTTTTTGATTTTTCATACGGCTTAAACATCAAAGCGGTTTGTGAGCCAAGCGCTCCGTCGGCAAATAGCTTCAAGCAGCCTGTGCGCAGATGCTCCGTTCCATATCCCGTATGAAACTTGAAATCTATGGCTCTCGATAATCCCGTTCTGGGAATCATCTTGAAAATGCGAAGTTTCAGCTCGCCTCCGCGGTCAAGCTCGTGATATATCGAGAAAAGCTCCCTGTCCTCGTCGCAGTCTCCGCAGCCGGTTATTCCCAAATTCAGGAGATGCTCTTGCGCTTTCCGGACGGCCTCGAATTTCTCGTTGTATGATATCGGCGGGATTACGTCATATAAATTGTCGGCCGCGTTTTCCTTCAATATGCCTGTCGGTTCACCGTTCTTGTCCTTCTCGATAACGCCGCCTGGAGGATCCGCGGTCTTGGCATTGATTCCGGCGAATTTTAGCGCCGCCGAATTTACCCAAAGCAAATGGCCGTCTTTGCTTCCCAATGCCACCGGGTTGGTCGTTAATTCATCGAGTATTTTTTTATCGGGAAATTGCTCGCCCCAGAGGTTTTTGTTCCAGCCGCGACCACGGAGCCACTGGCCCGGCGTAAGCTGCGACGCCGCCTTGCGAATTTTCCCCCTGGCCTTGTCGAGCGAATCTACTCCATCGAGGTTTACGCGTTTAAAGCTTATTCCCAGGCTCATCAAATGCAGATGCGAATCTATCAGTCCGGGTACGACCGCCTGCTTCTTCAGATCGATTACTTTAAAGCCTCGCCTTGCCAGCGGTTTAATTTTCGCATTGGTCCCGGCCTCAACGACAAGGCCGTCCTCGACCGCTATTGCCTGCGCGCCTTGCGTCTTTTTGTCGAGAGTGTAGAATTTCCCATTTATGAAGATCGTCTTTGCCGTCGTTCCCATTCTCTTTTCCTATATGTTTCCCAGAACGCGATAATCACCATCCCGTCTGGTGATACCCATCTGGTCGAATCTCTCCAGCAAAGGTATTACATATTTTCTGCTGGTCTTTAGATGAGTCTTTATATCCGATGCTGTTGCCTTACGGGCTTTCTTCAAGTATTCCACCAGGCTTTCGCTGACCTTTTCGAAATCCCGGCGCGTCAATAATATCCCGCCCTTCAATTCGATAATGTCCCCTTTGTCTTTGAGGAAATTGATCACCACCTCGAATTTGGGGTCCTCATCTATAAACTCCTTTCGCGTCGGCGATGAAAGCGGCGATGCCGAAAGTCGCGCGTGAAGCCGCCCCTGCAGACGCTGCTGATCGGGATTCAATTGCGCCTGATGGCCAGCGAGCTTTAATAGACCCTTGTCGATTCTGATCTGGCCTGCGGAAACCAGATGCTCGACTACGGCCGGCTGCTGCTCAGGATTGATCTTCAGTTTTTTCGCAAGTACTCCCGGATCGATTCCTTCCGACCAGGGATGAGTCTCATGCTCGTCCGTGATAATCTGCAGTGCTGGACCGGCGAATTTCTCCAGGAATTTGCGCGATAAGACGCTGTCCCCGGCCATAGTGATTTCATTTCTCGCCGCAAGCTCCGCCAACGACCGCTCCATCGCGTCCTTTTTAAAGGGAATGTTTTGCAGGAGGCGCGCCGACGATACTCGAATATTTTTTTCAAGCTCGCTTAAGATAATACTCTCGGGTGTCAAATTCGACCTTCGTTTCAATATCCCCTGCATCAACGCCTTATTCTTGCTGCCGGCCGCATATTCGGTGTCCAGCGCTCGCCCCCCGCCAATTGTCTCCTGCGGGCTGATCCGCCTGATTATGAACTTGTCCCCGATCTTTGCGGCCACCGGCGATGAAAGCTTGATTCTAACTAATCCGTTTTCTCCCGCCTTGATGATCTCTTTATCGAGCAGGTAAACGCGCCCCATTATGTCTGCCGTGCCTATCAGGAATGAGATTTCGGCGCCGTTCCTCAAAGGCATCCGCGCCCCGGCAATTAACGTCAACTCTCCCGCAATCTGCGATGTCGGTATGATAGACCCCGGCAGGCAAACCGCCTCTCCTCGCTCGATGGCCCCCTTTTCGATTCCGGCCAGATTAATCGCCACGCGACTGCCCGGAACTGCTTCGCTTATCTTACTTTTATGCGTCTGGAGATTTCTGATGCGCGTTTTTGCGCCGGACGGTTGTATTTCTACCTGCTGATCGACCGCCAATCTGCCCTCCAGAAGCGTGCCCGTTACAACCGTCCCCATTCCCTGTATGGTGAACCGCCTGTCGATGAAGAGCCGCGCCGCTCCGATATCCGGCCGTTGCATTTCATCGGTCAGCAACTCATCGAGTTTTGCCGGTATATCCGCAAACCCCTCGCCCGTCATTGTCGATGTTGGCACAATCGGGCAACCATCTAGAAAACTTCCTGCCAGCCGAATTCTGATTGCATCTATCTGAAGCTGCAAATAGTCGTCATCGACCAGGTCCTTTTTTGTCAATGCCACCAGGCCCGTTTTGATACCGAGCAGGCTTATAATCTGAAAATGTTCCTCCGTCTGTGGCATCCAGCCGTCATCGGCCGCAATCACAAAGATGACCGCGTCGATGCCGCCCACGCCCGCAACCATGTTCTTGACGAACCGCTCGTGCCCCGGCACGTCGACGATGCCGATCTGCCTCCCCGATGGCAGCGTCGCCCAGGCAAACCCCAGGTCGATAGTCATGCCCCGTTCCTTTTCCTCCGGCAGACGATCCGGATCGATCCCCGTCATTTTCAACACCAACGACGATTTGCCGTGATCGATATGCCCGGCGGTTCCGACTACAAACATGTTCTTATAGCGTCGATTAACGTTGGAATATATTCGGGGGCAACCGTTCTCAAATCCAATAAAACACCGCTCGCAGCCGCCCTGCAAATGACCGGAGTGGAAAAAGCCAGCAGCTTCTGCGATAACGCCACGGGGTCCCCCTCGATTTTCAAACCGTAGCTGTCGAACTCAAAATCGGGAAGCGATCCTCCGCCAAATGAGCTCTTCAGCTTGGTCGAGGAGATTCTTGAATTATCAAAAGCATTGACAACTTCATCTGCGCGGGCCTTTAATTCCTCTACAGCGTATGATGCCATTTCCCAGCAGGGAAGAGGCTCTCCGCGCAAATGCGCCAGCAGCGTCGATTCGAGAAGGCCAATTGCCAGTTTATCGAGCCTGAACGCGCGATACAGCGGGTCGGCAAGCAGCGCCAATATCATCTTTCCCCTGCCTACAATCAAACCCGCCTGCGGCCCGCCTAACAGCTTATCTCCGGAGAAACAAACCAGGTCGGCCCCCGTTCTCACCGCCGATGAAATCGTCGGCTCGGCGAGCCTGCCGGAGAATGAATCTCCAGTTATCAGGCCGGAACCGAGGTCGTAACAGATCGGTATCTTTTTTTCTCTGGCAATGCCGGCTATCGCCGATGGCTCAGGTTCTTCGGTGAAACCCTTCTGCACAAAATTGCTCTTGTGCACATATAAAATGAGCGCCGTGTTTTTGTTAACGGCCCTGCGGTAGTCGCTTAAGGTCGTCTTATTGGTGGTCCCGATTTCTTTCAGTCTGGCGCCGCACCGCTCAATTATCTCCGGAATTCTGAATCCGCCGCCGATCTGAATCAACTGCCCGCGCGATATGATGACCTCGCGCCCCGCTCCGGCGATATTCGCCACGACGAGATAAACCGCTGCGGCATTATTGTTGACCGCCATCCCGGATTCCGCCCCCGACAGCGCCGCCAGCATGCGGCCCGCCATCCGGCTGCGATTGGATCGCTTTCCATCTGAAAGATCGAATTCGAGATTGGAGTAGCCTGTGACGGCATCCAACAAAGTTTCGTAAGATAACGATGATATCGGCGCCCGCCCGAGATTGGTATGGAGAATCACCCCGGTGCCGTTAATCACCGGCTGTATCAATTCGCGCCTGAATCGACCAAACAGTTGCTCAACCTGCAATATTATCACATCCGGCGCAGGCGCCCTGCCTGATTTGATCGCCTGCTTCTTCAGCTCCGCGACTATCCATTTGACCTCATGCGATAAGAACTGAAACGACCATTGCCCCGACAATAGCTTGATGCGCTCATCCTCGAGGATCGAGGAAACACTGGGAAATCCTCTCATGCTATCATTGGCGGCGCTCTTCTTGCGAGCAGTTACGCCTTTCTTGATACTCTTATCAGCCATTTTCCTCTGTCGGTTACCTTGCCGATCTTGTTGAATCCCACCCGCCTGCTTGTCAGCTCTTTCTCGAGTTTCGCGGCATTC
>Ga0214473_10008268_pt1 | contig 12313 bp, 5 predicted proteins | sample RVTome_7_FD_203509 | JGI IMG/M metagenome (GOLD analysis project Ga0214473, IMG submission 203509) | Soil microbial communities from uranium-contaminated site in the Upper Colorado River Basin, Wyoming, United States - RVT98D197 | ecosystem: Environmental > Terrestrial > Soil > Contaminated >... | reverse complement strand
TCTGCCATCTTTTTCTCCTCCTAAACTGTAAAATTAGTTTCACAGAACGCTAAACAACAAACGACATGTTCCAATAATTCCCTAAAGCAGCTTGGCCAATTCATTATCGTACCTTTTCACCCATCCAGCGGCGCCGATGCTGCGCATCAGGTCGATGGCCTTACCCAGCTTTTCTTTGGCCTGGGCCGGGTCGCCCTTCTTTTTGAAGAATTCGGCGTAGAGGGCGTAATCCCTGGCCAGATCCCAGGGCATCTTGTGTTGTTCATCCATCTCGATGGCCTTCCTGATCCAAGCCTCGGCTTCATCCATGTGCTTGTTATCGAGATAAAGATAAATTTCTCCCATGGTCTGAGCCGCCATACCCTGTTGACTCTTATTTCTTATTTGTTTTAGATTAAAATTAAGCACCGCATCGAGCGCCGGATTAAGGCCCCCCCGAACCCCGGCCGCAACCTTCAGGATTTGCACTACTCGGACCAAAGAAGGCCAACTCCTTGCATGTTCTATCACTGCGAGAATATCATCGCAACATTTCTGCGCATCCTGAAACAGGCCCATCTCATGGCGTAGTTGTTCTAAGTAAAAGAAACTATTCATCAGTCCAAGGGTTAAATTAGTTTTATGATATATTTCGATAGCCGATGTCATGTTTTCTTCCGCTTCAGGGAATAAGCCTTTCCTGAAAAGGGCAACGGCACAAGCTGTGTATGCCGAACCCTTCATGGCTGGGTCATCGGCCTGGAGGGCGAACTGCAAGGCCTCTTGACCGCACCTCAAGGCCTCCTCGTTTCTTCCATCAACAGCATAAGTGGTATACGCTAAGGCACTTTTCGCTATAACCAGACTTTGAACGTTCCCTGCCGCTTCGGACATTTCTATGACGCGAAGAAGGCAGGATTCTCCCTCGGCAAACTCGCAGTTCCAAGAATGTGTAATGCCTTCGAAGTTATAACTCATTAATAGAGATTGGTAATCCTTCTCTTCCAGGGCGAGCCTCTGCGCTTCCATCAGGTAGCGGCGAGTTTCAGCGTCGTTGTATTTTTCTTCAACCTGAATGAGATAAGCCGCCAGGATGACATAGATTGGGGGCAGACTTTTTCGATAATCGAGTTCATGGACGAGATCGAAGACGGGGGCGACGGCATCCCTGGCCTCGACATAACGGCTAAGAATTATGCAGTTTCTGGACAAAGTTACCCGTGCGTCAATAACCCGTTTCTGCATTTCAACGGTCTTGGGGAGTTTCTCCAGGCAGGCGACCGCTTTCTTACCTAAGGCGAAGGCAGTAGTGTAGGCAGACGTGCGCGGGGCACGCTCCTGAGCCAAAAGGAAGTATTGGGCTGCCTTCTCGAAGTCACCGCCCTCCTCGAAGTGGTCCGCCAGGACGCTATACATTTCCTCCGGATTGTGCTTGTACACCTCCTCGATAGCTCGTCCGATGTCTATGTGGAGATCTTTCTTTTTTCTCTCTAATAGTGTCTCGTAGACCACTTCACGGGTCAGGGCGTGTTTGAAGACGAAGGAGGAATCGGGGAAAAGGCCTCGTTCGTAGAGCAGTTCGGCATCTTTGAGGACGGAGAGGCGCCGGAGGAGGTCCTCCTCTGGTAAGTGCATGGCCGCCTTGATGAGCTTATAGGAAAACTCCCGCTCGATAAGAGAGCCCACCTGGAGCAGTTCCTTGGCCCCTTCGGGCAGGGCGTCCACCCGGGCCATGATGATGTCCTGGATGGTCGAGGGGATGCGGATCGTCTGGAGCTCCTTGGAAATGCGGTAGGTGGCGTCTTTTCGTTCGATGAAGCCCAAATCTTTCATCGACTTGATGAACTCCTCGACAAAGAAGGGGATGCCTTCGGTCTTCTCCAGGATGACCTCTTCCAGAGCGGTTTCCAGGTCCTCCGTATCCAGGATGTGGGTGGCCATAAATAAGCTCTCCCGGTTGGAAAGGCGATTGAGCAGGAGCTGGTTGTGATACGACCGGGCGCCCCAGGTGGGAAGAAACTCAGGACGATAGGTGAGGATCAGAAGGACCCGTGCACCGGCAATGCTTTCCAGGAGATACTTAAAGACATCTTCCGAGGTCTTGTCGATCCAGTGGAGGTCTTCGATGGCCATGACTAAAGGCCTTTGTTCTGAGCCTTTGAGTATGAGCTTCTTGATGGTCTCAATGGTCTTGTCCTTCTTTCCCTCGGGGGAAATAGCGATCTGCTCGATGCCGCTGTCCTTCACGGAGAGAAGCTCCAGGATATAAGGCAGGGCTGGTCCTTCCTCTACTCCAAGGGCCTGAAGCCCCTGCTTGACCTTGTTCTGGACAACAAGGTCCAGGTCGCCGTCCCGGATATCGAAGGTCGACTTCAAAATATCAGCTATGGGCTGGTAAGCCACACCTCGGCTGAAGGACAGGCACTTGCCTTCCAGAAAAGTGATGTCCTCGTTAAGCACGGCCTTGCGGAATTCATAGAGCAGACGCGACTTGCCCATACCCGCCTCGGATACGATAGAGACCGCCTGGCCCCTTCCTTGCCGGGCACGTTCGAAGGCGTCAAGAAGCAATTCGCGTTCTCGTTCTCTGCCGACAAAGGGCGTCAAGCCCCGCTCGGCGCTCACATCAAACCTGGTACGGCTGGTGCTGGGAGCGATCACCCGGTAGATGCGGATAGGCTTCTCCTTGCCCTTGATGGCTTTTTCACCCAGACCCTCAAAGCGAAACAACCCTTCCGTGAGTTTGAAAGTGTCTTCCGTCAGATAGGTGCTCCCCGGTTCGGCCAGGCCTTCCATACGGGAGGCTAAGTTCACCGTGTCGCCGGCTACCTTGAGCTCCACCCGCAGGTCGTTGCCCAAAGTGCCAACCACCACCGGTCCGGTGTTGATCCCGGCCCGCATCCGCAAGACAGGAAGACCGGCCTTCTCCCGCCGCATCTTGTCGTTGAACTGCACCATCTCCCGGTGGATGGTGAGCGATGCCCGGATGGCCCGCTGGGGCGCATCCTCCAGGGCGATCGGGGCCCCGAACAGGGCCATAACCCCATCGCCGGTCAGCTCGTTCACCGTTCCCCCGTATTCATTGACCGTTCGAATGAGGATCTCATAGACCTGTTCCATCAGGCCGAAGGCCTCTTCCGGATCCATCTTCTCCGACATGGAGGTATATCCCGCCATGTCAATGAACAGCACCGTCACCTGTTTGCGCTCCCCCTCGATCCGCTCCCGCTGAGCCAGGATTTTCTCGGCCAGTTCCCTGGGGAGATAATGCTGGACCCTGGCGATCTTTTCATCAAAGGAAGGGGATGGTTTGGGGGCAGAGACAGGAGTTGATACAGGGGTAGTTAATTGGTTCCCGCATTCACCGCAGAATTTTTCCGTTGGAAGGTTCTCAAAACCGCAATTGGGGCAAGTTAAGACAAGCTTTGCACCGCATTCGGCACAAAACTTTCGGACATCGCGATTTTCAATGTGGCACTTGGGGCATTTCATTCTTGTTTGGGGGGTAGGATCTGTTCAAGAGCTGCAATCAATGACGGCAGATCACTTTTAACCGTATTCCAAATTTCTTCCAAATCCACACGATCATAAGCATGGATTAATATATCTCTCATTTTGGCTATTTTGGACCAAGATATCTCTGGATGGACTTTTTGAATCTCGAGGGACAATCGTTTGACCGCCTCACCCATCACTTCCAGACAACGTATAACCGCTAATTGGCACTGATGGTCTGAAAAAAAAGTGGTTTTATCCATGGCCGTTGTAAACTCTCGGGCGTCTTTGGCATAAATTAAAATATCAAGAAGATAGGCCAGATCACGAGACATAGATCGTCTCCATGGAGGATAAAATTTCTTTTCGGCGAATATAGTTACGGCTTTGTTCTATCGCCGGCCGGGTTAAAAGGTCAACTTCCCGATCAAAGATTCCCTTGAGTTCATCATTCATGGAAACCATATCAAATAAGGTGGTTGCTGAATCGGGTTCAAAATCTACAATCACATCAATGTCACTATCAGGACGGAAATCACTCCGAAGCACCGATCCAAAAACAGAGAATTCTCTGATCTTCCATTTTAGGCAAAATTTGGCAATTTCCTCTTTATGTAAATCAAGATTACTCTTGTCCATCATTACCCCCGGTTAATTTTAAAGTCTCTATTCTGATTAGTATTAGTGAAAGGGAGTATATATTTTAATTCATTAAATCTTTTGATGTCAATAACCAATATTAAACATGGACAGTGAGCGTATTCCCCGTAGCCTGTCTGCGTGCGGATACGCACAGGCAGGCTTGCTGCGTGGATTAGCGAGCGAACTACAATAATAAACATTTTCCTTGCATGGAATCCCGCCATGGCGGGACTGCACATTGGTGTAGGGAGCTTCAATTCTTCAGGCGATTTCAGCCAATTCCTCCTCGTACCTCTTCACCCAGCCGTCGGCACCGATGCTGCGCATCAGGTCGATGGCCTTGGTGAGTTTTTCTTTGGCCTGCGCCTGATCGCCCTTCTTTTTGAAGGATTCGGCGTAAAGGGCGTAATCCCTGGCCAGGTCCCAGGGCATCCGGTTTCGTTCATCCACTTCGATAGCCTTCCTGATCCAGGCCTCGGCCTCATCCATGTGTGCGTCATCGATATAAAGATAAATTACTCCCATAGTGTGAGCCGCCGTTCCCTGGAGCCAATTCATTCTTATTTCCTGCAGGTCAAATGTCAGGGCCGTATTGAGGGCCTGATTGAGGCGCCCCCGAACCCCGGCGGCAACTTTCGATATTTGCGCTACTCGGGCCATAGAAGGCCACATCCTCGAACGCTCGAGCACCACAAGAGCGGCATCGCAACATTCCTGTGCCTCCCGATACCGGCCCATCTCAGAGCGAAGCACCGCTAAATTCAAGAAACTACCAAGCAGCGCAGCTGCTAAATCGGTTTTCTGGTTTATTTCGATAGCCAGGGTCAGGTTTTCTTCCGCCTCCGGGAAAAAGCCTTTCTTGAGAAATGCCTGGCCGCAAGTATTGTATGCCATACCCTTCAAGTATAGGTCGTCGGCTTGGAGGGCGAACTGCAAGGCCTCTTGCCCGCACTTCAGGGTCTCATCGATCCTTCCAGCAGGACTATAAATAAGATTTGCTATGTTGAACTTCGCCATTACCAACCCCATTACGTTCCCTGCCGCTTCGGCCATTTCCATTATGCGAAGGAAGCAGGATTCTCCCTCGGCGAACTCGCAGTTGTATCCATGTGCGTGTCCTTCATTGTAATATACACTCACTATTGATGGATAATCCTTCTCTTCCAGGGCGAGCCTCTGCGCTTCCATCAAGCGCTTTCGAGTTTCAGCCTCATTGTGTCTTTCTTCTGACATAATAAGATAAGACGCCACGATGCAATAGATTGCGGGCAGTCTTTTCCGGTAATCGAGCTTTTGAACAAGATCGATAATGGGGGCGACGGAATCCATTGCCTCGACAAAATAGCTAAGCCTCATATAGTTGATGGCCAGGGCGAGCCGGGCGTCGATGACCCGTTTCTGCACCTCAACGGTGCTGGGAACTTTTTCCAGGCAGGCGACTCCTTGCCTGGAGAAGGCTATGGCCTCCGTGAAGGTCGACGTACGATAAGCGCGTTCTTGAGCCAAAAGGAAATATTGCGCTGCCTTCTCGTAATCGTTGCCCTGTTCGAAGTGCTCTGCCAGGGCGCTGTACATCTCCTCAAGATTGTTCTTGTGCACCTCCTCGATAGCCCGACCGATGTCTATATGGAGCTCTTTCTTCTTCCTCTCCAAGAGGGTATCGTAGACCACCTCGCGGGTCAGGGCGTGTTTGAAGATGAAGGTGGAATCAGGAAATAAACCCCGCTCATAGAGGAGTTCTGCATCTTTGAGGATGGAGAGGCGCCGAAGGAGTTCTTCCTCGGGTAAGTGCATGGCTGCCTTGATGAGCTTATACGAAAACTCCCGCTCGATGAGGGAGCCCACCTGGAGGAGTTCCTTGGCTCCTTCGGGAAGAGCATCGACACGGGCCATGATGATATCCTGGATGGTCGAAGGGATTCGGATGGTCTGGAGTTCCTTGGCGATGCGGTAGGTGCTGTCCTTCCGTTCGATGAAGCCCAGGTCTTTCATGGACTTGATAAACTCCTCGACGAAGAAGGGAATACCTTCGGTCTTCTCCAGGATGATTTCTTCCAAAGCGGTTTCCAGGTCCTCCGTTTCCAGGATATGAGTGGCCATAAATAGGCTCTCCCGGTTGGAGAGGCGATTGAGCAGGAGCTGGTTGTGGTACGACCGGGCCCCCCAGGTGGGGATGAACTCCGGGCGGTAGGTGAGGATCAGGAGCACCCGGGCCCCGGTGATGCTTTCTAAGAGATACTTCATGGCCTCTTCCGAGGTCTTGTCGATCCAGTGGAGGTCCTCGATGGCCAAGATAAGAGGCCGCATCTCAGAGCCTTTCAAAACGATCTTTTTGATGGTCTCGAAGGTCTTTTCTTTCTTCCCTTCGGGGCTGAGTTGGATCTTCTCAATGCCGCTGTCCTTGACGGAGAGGAGTTCCAGAAGATAGGGCAGGGAAGGGCCTTCCTCCACGGCCAGGGCCTGAAGTCCCTGCTTTACCTTGTTCCGGACAGCAAAGTCCGGATCGCCGTCCCGAATATCGAAGTTCGACTTCAATACATCGGCAATGGGCTGGTAGGCGACGGAGCGGCTGAAGGAGAGGCATTTGCCTTCCAGGAAGGTAATGTCCTCGTTGAGGACGGCCTTCCGGAACTCATAGAGGAGGCGGGACTTCCCCATACCCGCCTCGGAAACGATAGAGACCGCCTGGCCTCTGCCGGAACGGGCCCGTTCGAAGGCATCCAGCAAAAGCTCCCGCTCCCGTTCCCTGCCTACGAAGGGTGTCAGGCCCCGCTCGGCGCTGACATCAAACCGGGTTCGGCTGGTACTGGGGGCAATCACCCGGTAGATGCGGATAGGCTTTTCCTTGCCCTTGATGGCCTTTTCACCCAGACCCTCAAAGCGGAACAAGCCTTCGGTCAGCTTGAAGGTGTCTTCCGTCAGATAGGTGCTCCCGGGTTCGGCCAGGCCTTCCATCCGGGAGGCCAAATTGACCGTATCACCGGCCACCTTGAGTTCCACCCGCAGGTCGTTGCCCAGGGTGCCAACCACTACCGGTCCGGTGTTAATCCCGGCTCGCAACCTCAAAACAGGTAGACCGGCCTTTTCCCGCCGCATCTTTTCGTTGAACTGGACCATTTCCCGGTGGATAGCGAGCGATGCCCGGATGGCTCGCTGGGGGGCATCCTCTAAAGCGATTGGGGCGCCGAACAGGGCCATGACCCCGTCACCGGTCAACTCGTTCACTGTTCCCCCGTACTCATTGACCGTCCGAATGAGGATTTCATAGACCTGTTCCATCAAGCCGAAGGTCTCTTCCGGATCGAGCTTCTCCGACATGGAGGTGTAGCCGGCCATGTCGGTGAACAGAACCGTTACCTGTTTGCGCTCTCCCTCGATCCGCTCCCGCTGGGCCAATATCTTCTCGGCCAGTTCCCGGGGCAGATAATGCTGGACCCTGGCAATTCTTTCATCAAAGGAGGGGGAGGGTTTGGGGATGGGCTGGACAGGGGCTGACACAGGGGCGGTTAATTGGGTCCCGCACTCGCCGCAGAATTTATCTCCAGGTAAATTTTCATGCTGACAATTAGGACAGACCAACAAAAGTTTTGTTCCGCATTCTTTACAGAATTTTCTCACTTCCGGATTTTCAGTCCGGCAAGTTGGACACTGCATAGTTTCCTCTCAGATGAAAAGGTTGATAAAAAATCACCGATGAAGCTATTTTATAATAAATTCATATCGATTAGGGTGTTAATATTTCGACACTCCCCTTGTCCTCAAAATATCAAATCGGCATTCCTGAAATCATTCGAGAGAATTTACAAATTCAGCCCGGAAAAAAATTCTTGTAATCCAATATAAAAGGCTGATTGAACTGATTTCGAAAAGGAATATCCTTGATTTAAGCGGTTTCATTAAGTGTATTGATACGGAATTAGAACGGGAGCAGGATCGAGCATGAATATCGTCGATTCCTCCGGTTTCCCAAAAAATAACTATTTGCCCGTCTGTACCCACTCCAGTTGCTCCAGATCCCATTCGAGGTCCATGTCCTTGAAAAGGGATTCGGCTTTCTCCAGATATTCTCTGGCGCTGAGTCCGTTTAGTTCCTTGAATTTGCTGCGCGGTTCCAGCAGGCGTTTGCCCACCTCCATGTAGGTCCGCGAGAGTTCGGGCCGGGCCCCGAGGCGCTCGCCTTCTTTGATGGACTTATCCCACCATTTAAAAGCATTTCTTTGCTGGTCGATAAGCCAGTAATAGAGGCCCATCAATCTGAAAATTTTGGTTCTGTAAGGGGCATATTTGCGTGAATTCCGAACCGCCGCTTTTCCGGCCTGGTAGGCCTGCTTCCGGATAAGGGCTGCGTTCAAGGAGATTTCGGAACAGTTTTCCTGCTTTAATAGATGGACATTCGCCACCAGACGAGCCAAAAGATAAGGAGCACCAAAAAATATCAGAATCAGCTTCTGCCGGTCAAAGATCTCTCTGGCCTGGCTCAGGGTTTCCTTGGCCCTTTCCAGTTCGTTAAGGTGTATCTCGGCTTCTGTCTTTAAGGCCAAAAATACTATTTCATGAAGTTCAGTGCTTTTCTCTTGTGTATACGAAATCCCTTGATCGGCTTCAACCAGGCCATCACTAATGGAGCGCGTGGTAACGAGATAATAGGTCTTAAGGACGCGTGCATAGACAGAGGCGGGACTGTAGTCATAATCCTCACCGATGTCGAATAAAACTTCTATTACCTTTTGGAGTTCTTCGAAATCCCCTTGTTCCGCTTTCACTAAACCTAAGAACCATAAATAGGCTGAGGAGTGCCAGAAATCACCTATTTTAATTGAAGACTTCAAAAGATCATCGTCCAGTTTCTTGATCTTTGCCCAGGTTCCCTGGCAATGGTCATTAATGGTACTTATACAGGCATATTGAATTCGACCGCCAATCGTGTCCGGGCCCCTCATAATCTGAGAGGCCTCCAGCAATTTATTGCTCAGTTTGAAGGAAAGGCCTCCGCCGGAAAAAAAACCGGACAGACCAACCCAGAGGTTCCATCCTGTGGGTAATGTCGCATGGCCAGTTTTTATAACTCTCCTTACTGCGGCCATAGCGACAATAAACTGCCTCAGGTTGTCTATGTAGGAAAGCCCCATTACGGTTCTATAATATAAATCCAATATTTCGTTATCCGTCTCGTCGGTGGCTTTCATCGACTTGAAATGTCCCCAATAAAGCCCCTTAATCATAATTAGTAAATCACCAATGAGTCTTGCTATCGCCATTGGCCCCTTTTTAGGCAGGGGTGCCCCCAAACGAATCAAAACGTTTTCGAAGTATTTAACCGCCTCACTCCAGTGTGCTTTGTTATGCAGGGCAATGGCGATGTTTTTCTCGAAATTAGCTAATTTTGATGATTCGGCAGCCTGGCCAAACCTGTCCAAATAAAGTCTCAACCCCTCCTGATAGTAATACAGGGCTTCGCTGGAAGCGGATGCGCGGAATGCTTCCTCGCCTGCCTTCACCATGTATTCCTCGGCTTTCTCCAGATCCTCGCCTTTGCCGTAATGGTAAGCGAGCATCCCATAGAATTCGTAAAGTTTTTTTTGGAAGACCCATTCAATGGACTGGGCCACTTTAAGATGAAGGGTCCGGCGTTGCTGGATCAAGATAGACTCGTAGGCGGCTTCTTGCGCCAGGGCATGCTTAAAAACGTATTCGAGTTCCTCCATCCGTATTCGGTCTTTAATGATCTGGAGGCCTTTGAGGTGAGTAAGTTTTTTATCAATGTCGTCTATCGCGGCGGCGACATCTTTAAGGACCCGGTCGAAGAAATTCCTGCCGATTACCGAAGCCATTTTGACCAGATCCCGGGTTCGCTCCTCCAGGCGATCGATCCGGGCGACCAACACATCATTAATCGTCGGGGGAATCACCACCGTGTTGATTTTTTCGGTCACTGTAAATGACCCGCCTTCCCGGATGATGGCCCCTTCGTCGATTAGGGAGCGGACCACTTCTTCAATAAAAAAGGGATTGCCGCCGCTTCGTTCGACAATCTGCAGGCGTAAACTCTGGGGCAGTCCCTTGATATCGAGCATATTGCCAATGAGGGCCTGACTCGCTTGGTGGTCGAGGGGTTGAATGACGATCTCGTTATATTGATGGGGCAGCAACTCGCTGATCTTCTCTACGGTCCGTTCTCCCCCTTCCCAATATCCAGGACGAAACACGTTGATAAAAAGTAACCGATGTTTCTCGACGAGGCGATAGAGCGACTCTAAGAGCGCCAGAGAACTTGCGTCGGCCCAATGGAGGTCTTCCATTACGAAGACAAGGGGCCTCTGTTCGCTCACCTTAATGATCAGCTCTTTTACATTCTTGAAAATGAGTTTTTCGAGCGCTTCTCCCTCTATCCCTTCGACCCGTTTGGCATGTTTACTCTTCAACTTCATCCCCATGAGGGTGGCCACGAAAGGCAGAATTTCATCGGCCTCCTTCGGATGGATTTCCTTGATGGCCCGGTCCAGCTTTTCAAACCCGACGCCATCTGAATCCTCCTCGAGTATGCTCGCCCACTGTTTCAACAGGTCGATGACGGGATGGAAACTAAAGTTCTTACCGATGGAGATGGCCCGGCCTTCCAGCAAGGTGACCTTTTTCATCACCTCGCCGCGGCGCAGCTCGGCCAGGAGACGGGATTTGCCGATGCCGGCCTCGCCGATGACATTGATCACCGATCCTTCCCCATTGATAACCTTGATTACCTGCAATTCGAGCCGGTTCAGCTCCTGTTCCCGGCCTACCATTATGGAAGAGACCTGGCGATCAAGGCCCGCTGGTAAGGCCTTGTCTGAAATCAATTTATAAACAGAGATCAGTTCGGCCTTCCCTTTAACCCGTTTTCGCCCCAGGTCCTGAAAGTCGAATAGTCCACGGGACCTACGGGCCGTTTCCTCGCCAAAGAGTATTTCGCCGGATCCGGCCAGGCCGCTTAAGCGAGAGGCCAGATTGACCGCCTCGCCCGTAACCCCCTGAGACCCTTTCTCCAGGTCCACCTCGGCGGTCACCACCAGGCCGGTGTTGATGCCGCTGTGCATTGCCAGGGGCGCGCCAATTCGGGTCTCATACTTGGGGCTCAGTCCCTGGACGAATTGATGGATCTCCAGGGCGGCGCGGATGGCCCGGATCGGGTCATCCTCATGGGCTCGGGGGAGGCCGAAGAAGACCAGCACCCCGTCGCCAAGCAACCGGTCAATAAACCCCTCATACTTGGCTACGATCTCTTTGACCCCGGCAAAGACCCGCCCGGTGATCTCCTTCACCTGCTCAGGGTCCAGTCTTTCGGTCATAGCGGTGTAACCGCTGAGGTCCGAGAACATAGCAGTGACATGTTTCCGCTCCGCCTCGGAGACACCTTTGGTTTTTGTCAGTTCAGATTTAAAATCAAACGGGGATTGGGTGGATTGAAGGTCGGTGCCGCATTCTTCACAAAACTTGGCTGTTTCGCGTATTTCATGTCCGCATTTGGAGCATTTCATAGTGTTCCCCCGGGAAAAGAAACATGAAATCGCGAAAAGGTTGCCGGTTCTTTAAATGGCTGGTCAGGATCAGTCAAGGCTTCCGGGTATCCAGTCTTTTTATCCGTTTTCGGGATGAGCGCTTTCGGCTGTCAGCATTCACCGATCAGAAAGATCTTTTTAAATACCATCGATTATATTATTTTTGGCAGCTCTTTCCGGGAATTTTTCAGATTTATGTATGAACATTAATTGAGGCAGTTTCCTCGGCCTTCTTACTCGTCACCTTCGCATATTCGATGGACAGGAAAAGGGTGCCCCATCTATTTTATCCCGGCCAGCTCTTCCTCATACTTCTTTACCCAGCCGTCGGCGCCGATGCTGCGCATCAGGTCGATGGCCTTGGTGAGTTTTTCTTTGGCTTGCGGCGGATCACCCTTCTTTTTGAAGAATTCGGAGTAGAGGGCATAAGCCCTGGCCAGATCCCAGGGCATCTTGTGTTGCTCATCCACTTCAATGGCCTTCCTGATCCAAGCCTCGGCTTCATCCATGTGCTTATCGTCCATATAAAGATAAATTTCTCCCATGACCTGAGCCGCCGAGCCCCGATCAATCCTCATTTTTATTTCCTGCAAGTCAAAATTAAGCACCGGATCGAGCGGCGGATCGAGGCGTCCCCGAACCCCGGCCGCAACTTTCATAAT
>Ga0214473_10008267_pt1 | contig 12314 bp, 12 predicted proteins | sample RVTome_7_FD_203509 | JGI IMG/M metagenome (GOLD analysis project Ga0214473, IMG submission 203509) | Soil microbial communities from uranium-contaminated site in the Upper Colorado River Basin, Wyoming, United States - RVT98D197 | ecosystem: Environmental > Terrestrial > Soil > Contaminated >... | reverse complement strand
CAGTATCGGCAGCTGCGTGAGCGTGCCGCGCCGGTCCCGTAGGCAGCCGGCGCGCTCGTAGATGGTCGCCAGATCCGAATACAGGTAGCCCGGGTAGCCCTTGCGCCCCGGAATCTCGCCCTTCGCGCCCGCCACCTCGCGCAACGCCTCACAGTAGTTGGTCATGTCGGTCAGGATTACCAGCACGTGCCGCCCTTCGACGAATGCCAGGTACTCGGCCGCCGTCAGCGCGAAGCGCGGCGTGAGCAGCCGCTGGCTGCTCGAGTCGCTCGCGAGGTTGAGAAAGAGCGCGGCGCGATCGAGGCCGCCACCCGTTTCCAGGCTGTGCCGGAAATGCTCTGCGCGTTCGTGGGGCAGGCCGATTCCGGCGAATACAATCGCGAAGTCTTCCGGGCGCGGGCCGCGCAGCCGCGCGTAGCTGGCGATGTCGACGGCCATGCGGTCGTGTGGCAGCCCCCCGCCCGAGAAGATGGGCAGTTTCTGCCCCCGCACCAGGCTGTTCATGAGGTCGATCACCGTGATACCCGTTTCGATGAAGTCGCGCGGGGTGCCCCGCGCCACCGGGTTGAGCGGCAGACCCTCGATCCGCAACCGCCGGTGCGCGGCGATCGGGGGCCCGCCGTCGATCGTCTGGCCCACGCCGTTGAACACGCGGCCGAGGATGCCCGGGCCCAGCGCGAACTTGAGCGGCTCGCCGAAGAAGCGCGCCGTGACGTGATCCAGCGCCAGGCCGGCGGTCGACTCAAGGACCTCGACCGTCGCCAGCTCCTCGTCAAGGGCCGCGATGCGCCCCAGGCGGGCGCGCCCGTCCGCGCCGCGCACTTCCACCGCCTCGTTCAAACCGACGTCGAGGGTGCGGCGCAGGAACAGGAGCGGCCCCTCGATGCGCGCCGCCGCGCGCTCGACAGTGACCCTACCGTACATGCGCGCCCTCCTCCGAGAGCCTTCGGACTTCCTGCGCCATGCGCCGCATGAGCACATCGAATTCCGGGAGCCGGTCCTCTCCGATTTCCTCCCCCATGCGCTGCAACGATCGGAGCAGCGGCAGCGCCATCAAGCGCTCGAGCGCCACGCCCTGCGCCAGCGCCTGCTCGGCGAGCGCGACGAAAGCCCCGATCACGCGCATCATCGCTGCCTGGCGCTGCGGGCTCGCGTACCAGTCCGTTTCGGAGAAAGCGGACTGGCGCAGGAATGCCTCGTTCACGATCTCCGCGCAGAAGAGCGCGAGCTGCTGGCGCGGGGGCAACGCATCCTTGCCAACGATTCGCGCCATGCGCTCAAGCCGCACCTGCTCGTCGAGCAGGGTCAGGAACCGGCGGCGCAGCTCGAGCCACTCGCTCGCTGCCTTGCCCGCCTCCGCCCCTGCGGGCGCGGCGGCAAACACCGCGTCCCACCACTCGGCAAGCTCGCCGGCATCCTCCGAATACGACTGCAGCGGGTGGATCGCCGGATAGAACCGCGCCTGCGCGCGCTTCAGGTCCAGCGCCCAGAAGCTGCGCACGTAGCGCTTCGAGTGGCTCGTCACCGGCTCGGAGAAGTCCCCCGAGGGCGGGCTGATCGAGGAGAGCAGCGTGACCGACCCGGTGCGGCCATTGAGCGTGCGCACCTTGGCGGCGCGCTCGTAGAAGTCCGCGAGCCGGCTGCTGAGGTAGGCGGGATAGCCTCCCTCGCCGGGCAGCTCCCCGAGGCGGCCGGACACCTCGCGCAGCGCTTCGGCCCAGCGGCTCGTGGAATCGGCCATCAGCGCCACGTTCAACCCCTGGTCGCGAAAATATTCCGCGACGGTCACCGCGCTGTAGATGCTCGCCTCGCGGGCCGCGACCGGCATGTTGGAGGTGTTGGCGATGATCACGGTGCGTTCCATGAGCGGGCGGCCGGTGCGCGGGTCGGCCAGCCGCGGGAATTCGTCCAGCACGCCCGCCATCTCGTTGCCCCGCTCGCCGCAGCCCAGATACACGATGACGTCGGCATTGCACGACCTGGCGAGCGCCTCGAGCAGTACCGTTTTGCCGGTGCCGAAGCCCCCGGGAATCGCCGCCTTGCCGCCCAGCAGCACCGGGAACAGGCTGTCCAATATGCGCTGTCCCGTCACGAGCGGCTCGGCTGCCGGGAGCCGGGCTGCGACCGGCCGCGGCTCGCGCACGGGCCAGTAATGGCTCGCCGCGACGTCGTGAACGGCACCGACTTCGCAGCGCACCCGCGCGAGCACCGCGTCCTCATCGCAAGTCCCGCCGCCGGCGATGTGCACGATCTCACCCGCCACGCGCGGCGGCAGCAGGCAATCCTGTGTACGGCCCTGCGCCGGCGCCACTCGTCCAAACACCGCGCCGCCCGTGATCCTGTCGCCGAGCTTCACGGCCGGTGAGAATTCGAAGCGGCACGAGCGGCGAACACCCGCCCCCGCGGTAACGTATTCGCTGCGGTACCCCGAGAGCGGCCGCAACAGTCCATCGAAGATGTTGCCGAGCAACCCGGGACCGACCCATATGCCAAGCGGCGCGCCGCTTCCGTGCACCTCCGCGCCCGGGCGCAGCCCCGTGCAGTCCTCGAAGACCTGGGCGACGATTTCGTCACCGCTCACGGCCACCACCTCGCCCAGCAGGCCGTCGGCTCCCACGTGGACCGCCTCGCGCATTTGAAAAGGCCCACTCGCGCGCGCCCGCAGCACGGGCCCGCTCGTCCACAGGACGCGGGCCACGCTCACGCCGCTTCTCCTTCAAGGTGAAACAACAAGCGCGCTTCGATCGCCGAGCGGTCGGCAAGCATACCTTCGCGCGTGGCATCGAATGTGCTGTTTCCGCTGACGAGTCTCAAACCTGCGGTGATGGCGATGTCGGGCATCATTTCAGCGGTCGTGACGCCCCGCTTTCTCAAGACCTCCCGCAGCCGCTCCTGCTCTGCCTCCGGCCAGCCGGCAGGATGGGAAACTTGCCAGCGTCCGGCCGGAAGCACGGCGGCAGCGCCAAGCGCGCAGTCCTCAACCCATCGTTGGCGGCGCGCGGGGTCCCGCCACACCAGGATGAGCGCTTCGTCCAGCCACTGCCAACTCCGTTGGAGCAGCACGACCATTCGGCGCTGATGGGCAAGCCGCACGCGCGTCCGATACTGCGCCTCGGCGCGCGCCAGGCGCGCGCGGGACCGCCTGCGCGCTTCCTCCAGCGCCGCGCGCACCCGCTCCCGCGCCCCACCATGCGCCTGCCTCACGATTGCGCGCGCTTCGGCCTCTGCGCGGCTGCGCAAGGCGCTACATCTGGCCTGCCGCTCGTCCTCGACGATCTTGAGCAGCGCCGCGGCAGCTTGCTCGGGATTCACGTGTCCTCCAACCCCAGCTGCAGCCGCACCGACCTCGCGACATCGGTCCCGGATGCGCCCGCCGGCATGTCGGGCAGGACCAGGGTGAGCGGACGGTCCGAGTGGAGCGCGCGCCGCAGCTCCGGCTCCCGGATCCGCGCTGCCGCGCGACCCGCAATCAGGATCAATTCCGCCCGCACGAGCTCCTCGTGGAGCACCTCCGTTTCCGCGCCGGGATCGGGCACGCGCACCGAGAGTCCGGCGAGCCGGAACCCCGCGGCCGCCAGTTCGTCCCCGATGAAAACGATGCGGCTCGCCATCGCCTCACGCGAGTCGGTCCAGGATCAGGATCGAGACGATGAGCCCGTAGATCGCGATCCCTTCCGCCAGCCCGATGAAGATGAGGAGTCGCCCGAACAACTCCGGCTTCTCCGCCAGTGCGCCGACCGCGGCGCTGCCGAGCCTGGCTACAGCAATGCCCGCCCCGAGCGCGGAGAGCCCGGTGGCGAGCGCGGCGCTGAACAGACCCCAGCCAATCGCATCGCCCGTCAGCGCGATCCCCGCTCCCGCAGGCTGTGCCGCCCCCAGTGGACCCGCCAGCAGGATCGTTCCCAGCGCGGCGAGCAGCGCGGTGACTAACGTCAGACCCGCAGCAAACTTAAGTCTCGGACCCATGCATTTCTCCTCGAACGAATGGCGGAGGCGGCAGGGGACGGTATTCACGCCCCTTGCTTACGAAAAAGCGGGTGAAGAACTCAAACAGCACCAGGCGCGTGGTCTGGACGGAGACGACCACCGCCTCCACGACAATCACCACGAGGTTTCCCGCGATCATCGCGATCGCTTGGCCCGCCGTTGTCGTCGCGCCCTCCGCGAGCGCGATGATCGCCGCCGAAAGGCCGGCATGACCCAGCGCAAAGGCTCCGACCCGCACGAAAGAGATCGTGTTGACCAGAAGCTGAACGGTCTTCTCCAGCAATTCTCCGGTGCTTGCAAGAGCCGGCTTGAGTCGCCGAGTGATCACGAGATGTCCGGCGATCCGAAAGAAGGCACCAAGCGCCGCGACAAGATAGCCCGCCGTGTCGACAAAACCGGTGAGGATTCCCAGGTACACCAGGATCAGGCCCGCGTCGGTCACAAGCCAGTGGCGAAACTTGCCGCGCCAGTACGCCTCGAGCGCATGGATGACGAGCCCGAGCAGCAGCAGCACCGCGCCTCCGACGAGGGGCGCGATCAAAACCGGAAGGGGTTGCTCGAGCGGCTGCACCCACAAGGCAGGCAGCAACCCTTCCACACCGAAGACGCTGCCAAACAACAGCCCGAACAGCATCGCCGAAATCCCGCCCGCCACCAGCATGCCGAGCACCGGCACGCGCTTGCGCAGCAGCAATCCGGCTGCGATGAGAACCGCCCCCTGGCCCACGTCGCCGAACATGTAGCCGAAGAGCAGCGGCACGATGATCGCGAGCAGCATGCTGGGATCGGCCGCGTAGCGCGCCGGCATCCCGAGCGCGCGGCTGAACACCTCGAACGGTCGCGCCCACCACGGGTTCTGCAGCAGCAGCGGCGCTTGCACGCCGCCCGGAGGCTCGGGGAAATGCACCAGCGCGCGCGCATCGGAGGCCGCGACCGTTGCCGCGAGCCGCTTCCTGTCGTCGGTCCAGCCGGTGATCCGGGAGAAATTCTCGCCGCTCTCCAGCACGCCGATGCTGCCCATCATCCATTGCGCGTGGCGCAGCAGCCCCAGGGCCTCGTCCAGTCGGCAGCGTGCCGAAATCGCGTCCAACTCCGCCCGCACGGAAGCGAGGGCCCCTTCCACTGCGGCGATGCGCGCGGACACCCAGGCAAGGCTCTCGTCCACGCCTCCCCGCAGCCAGACCGGAATCTCGACCCGTCTTCCCTGCGCGCTCAACACCTGCTGCGTGAGCGTGGCGAGTGCGGCCGCCGGCCCCGTCGCGAGGATGCCCGCCTCCGGGCCGATCTGGAGCCGGCGCCCGAGCACGGCGGGCGGCGGCACCGGGGTACTCTCGCCCGGAAAAATGAACAGCGCTCCTTCCACGCCCCCGCCCCGAATGGCGAGCTGCGCCAAGTCCATCCCGCGGTCCGCGAACTGCGGCAGCACCCCCTGCCACAGCGCGAGGCCGGAGCGCTCGACTTCGAGGGCCTGAAGCGACTCGAGCAACGGGGCGGTCGCCTTCGACCAAGCCTCGAGGACGGCCATTCCGCGCGCCACCATGTCGTGGATCTCGGTCGGCCGTGCGACGGTCCGCCCCTCGGGCCAGTACCCGGCAAGGCGCTGGGCCAATACATCAAAACGCGCCAGCGCCCGCTGTAGATCCGCCGCCGTCTCGCGCGGCGGGCCCGCGGCCGTTTCCAGCTCAATGCAACGGTTGCATGCCAAATCCTCGAGCAGCAGGACCGCGTCGTCCCTGGCGACGAGGATCTCGAACCAATCCGCCGGATGGGGACGGATCATGCGGCGACCCCTTCGCGCTCCCACAACGCGCGTCGCACCAGCCCGGCGCGCAATCGCTCCAGATCCAGGGCGATCAGCCCAAGGTAGGCAAAGGCCGCCTGCGGCGACAGGGTGAAGCGCCGGAAGAGCGTGTGGAGCTCACGCTCCAGGGCAACGCGCATCTGCCAGCTCTCGCGCGCGCTGGCGCGCTTGAAATGCTCGAGGTGGACCGACATCGTCGCGACGAGCCCTCGCATCCCCGCGAACGCTTCAGCATCGTGCTCGGGCCACCGGCGCTCCCACTCGGCGAGCCATGACGAGCGTGCCTGGCCCGGATCGGGCGTGGCGGCGCCAAGCCGCCCACGGCTCGCCCCACCGCGCGACGGATGCCGAACCCGCGGCGCAGCCAGGGCCGCTCTCGGCCCGTCCGCGATCAAACCTTGCAATCCCTGTTCCCGCGACATCCAGGGAAGAGGGGCGTGACCAGAAAGCAGGTGCGCGAGCGCGGGCAGATCGAGCAGCTGCGACAGCCACAGCACGGCCGGCTTCCATGGCGGCGGTACCCAGCCCGCGACTTCCCGGATGTGCGACCGCAGGCGCTCGCGCAGCCGGGTTTCGATCTGAGGCAAGCCGCCGCTGGCCTCGATGCCGGAGACCCAGCCGCGCAAGGGCGAGCTGCGAGCGGCTTCGAGGTACGACGGGAGATCGCGGATCCCCTCGAGCTCGCGCCACAGCGCCGCGCCCGGCCGCCCGCCGAACCGCGCCTGGATGCGCGCCTGGGCGTAATCCATCCCGCAGCTCATGGTGCCGCCTCTGTGAGCTCGTCCGCGACGGCCGCCGCGGCGCGCCGCAAACGCTCGTGAAGGGGATCATCTTCGGCCTGCGCCAGGGGCCCGGGCCCGGCGGTGTTTTCAAGCTCCCCGATGCGCTGCTCGATCGCAACGCCGATCTTCTCGCGCAAAGTCGCAATCCGGCGCTCGGCCTGGGCGCTGATCGCCTCGGCCCGGCGATGCGCGGCTGCCACGAGTTCTCTGCATTCCGCCTGACAGTGCGTGATCGCCTGCTGCGCGTCGCGCTCGGCCCGCAGTACGCGCGCGATCGCCTGGTCGACTTGTGCTTCCTCAGCGTGGCCCCGCAGCATCGCCGCAGCTCCCGTCGTGGAACATCCCCGCGCTGGTCGCACCCGCGCGGGTGTCATCCGCTACGAGCTACGTTAACCGCTCCGCGGCCGAGGAACTTGATATGGATCAAAGCATTAAAAAACCCGGCGCGAGGCCGGGTTTCTTAAGGAGATCCCCCCCTTCTTATTTCTTCTTCGCAGCGGGCGCTGCGGATGCAGCTTTGATGCCCTTCTCCTTCTTGTAACGCTCCACCACGCGGTCCTGGGACTTGGCGAGCTGCTCGGTTTCCTTCTTTGCCGCTTCCGCGGCTTTCGCCTTCGCTTCCGCGGCCTTGGCCGGGTCAACAGGCGGCGGCGCGGGCAGCTTGGCGTAAGCGAGGCCTACTGCGCCCGCGACCAGCAGCGCCGGGACTACCATCCAGAATTTCGGTGCCTTCATAGCTTCCACCCCTCCTTCATGGCCCCCGCGCGGGCGGCGGACGCAGTACCCGCCGCGCCGGGGCGGCCCTTTATGACCTCGTTGTACCAGTATTCGTGGTGCTCCTTGGCCCAGGTCTCGTCGACCATGCCGTCGTTTCGCATCACCTCGTATGCGCCCTCGACACCGAGCGTGCCGAGGTAAATGTGCCCGAGGGACGCGGCCACGAACAGCAGCGCCGCAGTCGCGTGAATCACGTTCGACAACTGCATCGTCTCGCGACCTTGCTCAAAGTTCGGGAAGTCGAGGATGAAGCCCGTGACGCTCACGATGATGCCCAGCACCGTCACGCCGAGCCAGAACCAGATCTTCTCACCGGCATTGAACTTGCCGGACGGCACCTGCTCGCGCGCTCCGAACATCCCACCCAGCTTTTTCACCCACGTCCAGTCGTAGGCCCTGGGCAGATTGTCCTTGACGAAAGTGACGAAGATGAGCACCGCGCACACCGCAAACAGGGGACCCACGAAGTTGTGCAGGTTCTTGGAAATGATCGCGAGCCAGGAGAATGCCGTGTACCCGAGCGCGGGCAGCACCACATATCTCCCGAACAGCATGATGACGCCGCTGACCGCCAGGATCACGAAGCTGATCGCGGTCGTCCAGTGCACGATGCGATCCCAGGTCGTGAAACGCTCGATCTTCCTTCCGGTCGGCTTGGCGTGCAGCGGCAGGGGGCCCTTAAGCCAGTAGTAGAGCCCGATCAACAGCACGACCGCGACCAGCAGCCAGCCGCCGTAGATGGTGACCGGCCCATTGCGGATCTCGCGCCAGATCTGCCCTTCGGTCTGCACCAGGATATTAGTCTCGATCCCGCGCACCTGGGTGGTCTGGTACGGGTTCTCGCCCTTGCGCACCTCGCGCCATAACGGCGCATTGTTAAGCGGTTGAGTGATCTGCCGCTCGGCTTGCTGATTCGCGAGGTCCTCGGCCGCAGCGGCAAACTGCGGAACCAGCACCGCGACAAGCGCGATAAACAGCCACTTTACCCACTGCAACGCGGGATTGCCGTGCATCGACCTCTCCTTTGGTGTTTAGTGGGCGGCTACCCGTTCGTACTCATTCTGGCCGACATTACGCGCTTTGACCGCCTTTTCCCATGCGACCCTGTCGCCCTTGAATTGTTCGTTATCCCACGGCTGGTTGTCCGGCTTGCCCTGATACTGGCCCTGCTTGTAAACCGTGACCGTAGGTTTTTCGCCACAGCCCGCCGCAACGAGCGGCAGGACCGCGGCGACTGCAACAAGAAGTAGCTTTCTCATGACTTGGCTCCTGGTCGGGCGGCGGGCTTGCTCTCGGGCTTGCCGTAGGCCGTGCCCCAGCCCCAAACCTCCGATCCCTTGCCGCGCGTGGTGACGCGCCTGCGGTAGATGTCGGCGATCACGTCGCCGTCACCACCGAGCAGCGCCTTGGTCGCGCACATCTCGGCACATGCCGGGAGCTTGCCCTCGGCAATGCGGTTGCGGCCGTACTTCCTGAATTCGGCGGCCGAGAAGTCGGGCTCGGGGCCGCCGGCGCAGAACGTGCACTTGTCCATCTTGCCGCGCAGGCCGAACGCGCCGTCCTGCGGGAACTGCGGCGCGCCGAACGGACAGGCGTAGAAGCAGTAGCCACAGCCGATGCACAGGTCCTTGTCGTGCAGCACGATGCCTTCGGAGGTCTTGTAGAAGACGTCCACCGGGCACACCGCCATGCACGGCGCGTCCGAGCAGTGCATGCAGGCGACCGAGATCGACTTCTCGCCGGGCGTCCCGTCATTGAGCGTCACCACCCGTCGCCGGTTGACGCCCCACGGGATATCGTGCTCCTGCTTGCACGCCGTCACGCACCCGTTGCATTCGATGCAGCGTTCGGCATCAGCCAGAAATTTCATTCTTGCCATGGTGAGCTCCTCCGTCCTATGCCTTCATGACCTGGCACAACGTGGTCTTGGTTTCCTGCATCATGGTCACGATGTCGTAACCATAGGTCGTCGCGGTGTTGATGGCCTCGCCACGCACCCAGGGAGCCGCGCCCTCGGGGTACTGGCCGAGCAGGTCCTTGCCCATCCACCAACCGGAGAAGTGGAACGGGCAGAACACCGTTCCCGACGCCACCCGCTCGGTGACCAGCGTCTTGACCTTGAGGCGCGCCTTGGTCGGCGATTCGACCCACACGTACTCGTTGTTCCTGACGCCGCGGTCGTTGGCATCCTTGGGGTTGATCTCGACGAACATTTCCTGCTGCAGCTCGGCGAGCCACTTGTTGGACCGCGTGTAGTCGCCGCCACCCTGGTACTCGGTCAAGCGGCCGCTCGTCAGGATCAGCGGGTATTGCTTTCCCGCGTCCTTGTTCGCCTGCTGCACCGTCTTGAACAGCACCGGCAGACGCCACCTGTTCTTTTGGTCGTCATAGGTGGGGTACTTCTCCACGAGATCCGGCCGCGGGCTGAACAGCGGCTCGCGGTGTATCGGTATCGGGTCCGGGAAGTTCCAGACGTTCGCGCGTGCCTTGGCGTTGCCGAACGGGTGGCACCCGTGGTTTTTCATGAACACGCGGATCATGCCACCCGAAGGATCGGTCTTCCAGTTCTTGCCTTCCGCCGCCTTCTTTTCATCCTCGGTCAACTCTTCCCACCAGCCGAGCTTCTTCAGCAGCACATGGTCGAGCTCGGGGTAGCCGGTCGTGAGATCGGCGCCCTTGGAGTACGAGCCGTCTTCAGCCAGCAGGTTGACCCCGTCCCTCTCGACTCCGAAGTTGGCGCGGAAGTTGCCGCCGCCATCCATGATGTGTTTCGAGGTGTCATACAGGTTGGGCGTGCCGGGGTGCTTCAACGCCGGGTTACCGTAGCACGGCCACGGCAGGCCGAAGTAGTCGCCGTCCAGCACGTAGCCCGTCTTCGCGTCCTTGCCGCCCTTGGCGCGCAGCGTCTTCACGTCGAACACGTGCATGTTGCGCATGTGCGCCTGCAGCCGCTCGGGCGAGTGCCCCGTGTAGCCGATGGTCCACACGCCGCGGTTCACCTCGCGCAGCACGTCTTCCGAGTCGGGCTCGAGCACGCCGCCCTTGCCCTTCACCACCTTGATCTTCGCCGTGAACTCCTTGGCGAAGCCGAACTTCTCGGCGAGCTGGTACATGATCATGTGGTCGGTGCGCGACTCGAATATCGGGTCGATCACCTTCTCGCGCCACTGGATCGAGCGGTTGGAAGCGGTAACCGAACCGCTCATCTCGTAATTCGTCGCTGCCGGCAGCAAATAGACGCCGTCCTGGCGCATCATCGCCGCCATCGCCGCGGTGGCGGTCGGAACCGGGTCCACCACGACGAGCAGGTCGAGCTTCTTCATCGCCTCGACCATCTCCTTGCCGCGCGTCTGGCTGTTCGGCGAATGGCCCCAGAAGATCACGGCACGCAGGTTCGAATCCTGGTCGATGTTTTCGTTTTTCTCCAACACCCCGTCGATCCAGCGCGATACCGTGATCCCCGGCTTCTCCATCATCGCCTGCGAGGCAAAGCGGCCTTTCAGCCACTCGTAGTCCACGCCCCATACCCCGGCCCAGTACCTCCACGAGCCGGTTGCGATGCCGTAGTAGCCAGGCAGCGAGTCAGGATTCGGGCCGATGTCGGTCGCCCCTTGCACGTTGTCGTGGCCGCGGTAGATGTTGGTGCCGCCGCCCGCGACGCCGACATTCCCCAGCGCGAGCTGCAAGATGCAGGATGCGCGCACGATGGCGGTGCCATTGGTATGCTGGGTCTGTCCCATCGCCCACACGATGGTGCTGGGCCGGTTCTTCGCCATCGTCTCGGCGACATCGCGGACTTCAGCCTCCTTCATGCCGGTGACTTCCTCGACCTTGTCCGGGGTCCACTTCATGACCTCTGCGCGGGCCATGTCCATGCCATAGACACGGGCCTTGATGTAGTCCTTGTCTTCCCAGCCGTTCTTGAAGATGTGGTACAGCATGCCCCACAGGAACGCAACGTCCGTGCCGGAGCGGATCCGGTAGTATTTGTCCGCCCTCGCCGCCGTGCGGGTGAACCGCGGATCCACCACGATCACCTTGGCGCCGTTTTCCTTGGCATGAAGCGTGTGGAGCATGGAGACCGGGTGCGCCTCCGCCGCGTTGCTGCCGAAGAACAGAATGCACTTGGAATTCTGCTCGTCGTTGTACGAGTTGGTCATCGCCCCATAACCCCAGGTATTCGCCACTCCGGCCACCGTCGTCGAGTGGCAGATGCGCGCCTGGTGGTCCATGTTGTTGGTGCCGAACATGGACACGAATTTGCGGAACAGGTAGGCGTTCTCGTTGCTGTGCTTGGAGGAGCCGACCCAGTAGGTCGCGTCAGGACCGCTTTCCTTGCGGATCGCGAGCAGCTTGTCGCTCACTTCCTTCAACGCCTGGTCCCACGAAATCTTCTGCCACTTGCCGCCGGCAAGCTTCATCGGATACTTCAGGCGGTGCGAGTCATGCGTCGCGGCGTGGTCGCGGATCGCCGCGCCTTTGGTGCAATACGCGCCGAGGTTGATCGGCGAGTCGAACACCGGCTCCTGGCGGATCCACACGCCATTCTGCACCACAGCGTCAACCGCGCAGCCGACGGAGCAGTGCGTGCACACCGTGCGTTTCACCTCGATCTGGCCGCCGGCGTCCTGCGCGGCTTCGGCCTTTTCCACGATACTGAACGGCAGCTGCGTCGCCACCGCGCCGGCGCCGAGCGTGACGCCCGAGCGCTTCAGAAACGTGCGGCGATCGATCGTCCTGCCGAGCATGCCCGCGGCGTTGCGGGAAAGGCGGCTCGAGCTGGAGGAAACGCTGGCGGATTTTCTTTTGAGCAACATAGCGCTCTCCTCAGACTTTGGTGGTGTTGTAGTACTTGCGGACGTGTTCCGTGACGTGATAGCCCTTCGATCCGCTCACGACCTCGGCCTTTTTGGGCTGACCCTGCGAACTCTTGCCGGCTACGACCGCGGCGGCGGCCGCTACGCCCC
>Ga0214473_10008266_pt1 | contig 12315 bp, 5 predicted proteins | sample RVTome_7_FD_203509 | JGI IMG/M metagenome (GOLD analysis project Ga0214473, IMG submission 203509) | Soil microbial communities from uranium-contaminated site in the Upper Colorado River Basin, Wyoming, United States - RVT98D197 | ecosystem: Environmental > Terrestrial > Soil > Contaminated >... | reverse complement strand
TGCGGGGCCAGCTGCGGCTGGCGGACGGCCAGGGCAACCCGCTGCCGCTCAAGCCGGGGCAGACCTTCCTGGAGGTGGTCAGCTACCAGACCACCTGGGACCCCGATTCGCTGATCTTGCGCTACCACAACCCCTAACAGCACCGCGCATCGGCGCCGGGAGTTGCAGCCGTCGGGCGTAACCGGCCCAGCCGGCGGTCGTGTGCAATACGGTGCACATCAGCCGATCCGGTGCTTGACTCGGTCCCCCGACTGCCGTAGATTAGCGTCAACGATTGAGAGTGGACGTCCGGCGCACTAGCCGAGCCGTCCGCGAACTCGGCGAAGGGGGCGCCATCATCTCCTCAGAAAACCCCGCCCGTCCTTCGACCAGGACGGGCGGTTGTCTTAAGGTAAAGGTTTGGCGGCTGGCGGAGGGTCACCCAGCGGTCTGGCGACTTGTCACTCGCAGATGGACGCCTGGTTGACATTCGATGGAGGGCAACCCCGTGCCGCGGAGGGTGGCCGGGCCGGCAGGTCAGGGAGGACAGCTATGGTCGGTGCCAGGAACTTGCGCCTGAGGCTTCCCGCATTCATCCGTTTGAACCCAATCAGAATCCAGATGGCCCTGTCCAGGGCCATCGGCGTTCTAGCCGTGTTCTCGATGCTGGCGCCCAGCTTCGGCGCGCTGGCAGAGGCTCCCCTCGATGTTCCTGAGGAGGAGTCCGCCCCACAGCCCGCTGCTCAAGAAGAAGCTCGCCGCGAGTTGCCCAGGCCAGCAACACTCGATTCACATCCCGAGCCGCGGCTTGGGTCGAGACCGTCGGCAGGAAGCCGGGCGGAAGAGCACGCGGCGCCGCTGATCTTCATAGAAAACGTCGGCCAATTCGATCCGGGAATCGAATTCCTTGGATTCAGTGGGGTCGGCACGATTCGTTTCACCCGAGGCGAGCTGTGGATCACGATGCTGGAAGATGCCCATCCCGTTTCAGCGCCACGGGGCGACGGAACAGCCAATTCCCCGACTGCCACAGCGACGCCTTCTCCCGACGACGTTGTCGGCGGGCGCCGGGGCGTCAACCTGCGCCTCAGCTTCCCGGGGGCGAATCCCACCCCTCAGGTGGAAGGCTTCGGTGCCCTCGATACCCAGGTATCGTATTTTTTGGGTGACGATCCGGGCGATTGGCGCAGGAGTGTGCCCGCCTGGTCGGGAGTCCGCTACCGGGACATCTATCCCGGGCTGGATCTCGAGATCACCTCGGAGAACGGTGTCTGGACCTGGCGGGTGACGCCCGGAGCTTCTCAGCAGGCCGTCCCGAGATCGCTGGGGCCGGCACTGAACCAGGTCCGACTCAAGATCGAAGGCGCCGGCTCTCTGGCTCTTCGAGAAGACCGGCTGAACGTCTCAACCGCTCTCGGGCAAGTCTCGTTGCCCTTGCTGGATGTGGCCGGCTCTACGGTCTCGCCCGATTCCCTCGGTCTCTCCCCGCGTCTCAGGGGAAACGAGCTCGAGTCGCCGTTCTCGTCTCCGAGCCCGGAGCCCCCGCAATCCCAGGGCTCTGATCGCAGCGATCCCTCAGCTGTACGGTTGTCACCTGGCCACGCCACAAGTCCCGGCGGAGGTCGGTTCCTGGCAGCTCCGCTCCCATATGTCGCTGGCCAAATTGCCGGTTCGCCATCCGCCAGCCCGCTCAACTCACCTGTCGAGGATGACCTGCTCTTCTCTACGTTCCTGGGAGCACCGACCAGCCTGGCGTACGACATAGCCGTGGACAGCTCCGGATCGATCTACCTTGCCGGCGCCATCGGCACCACCGGGCTGCCAACCCAGGGAGGCGAGTTCCAGACCGACTGGGGCGGCTCCTTCGACGCCTTTGTGGCCAAGCTCTCCGCCGGAGGTGAACAGGTCGTTTATGCCACCTACCTGGGGGGTTTCGACAAGGATGAGGCACTCGCCATCGCCGTGGATTCCGCCGGGGCGGCCTACGTGGTGGGCCGAACCTGGTCGCCTGACTTCCCCAAGGAGAACGCGTTTGACTCTCTGTGGGAAGGCTCAGAGGCCTTCATCACCAAGCTCAATCCCCAGGGCACCGATCTCGAGTACTCCAGCTTCATCGGCGGCACGAGCGGCGAGCAGGGCTTCGACGTTGCGATTGATTCAAGCGCAGCCGCCTATGTGGTGGGGCAGACGCTCTCAGCCACCTTCCCTTATCCCAATGGCGCCTACCGCACGACCTCGCAGGGAGGCTGGGACGGCTTCTTGGCCAAGGTCTACCCCAACGGTTCTGGTTTGGAGTACTGGACCTTCTTTGGGGGCTCGAATGCGGACTGCGAACTAGGGCTCGACCTGAAAGAATGTACGTTGGAGGTCGACACGACTGGCTCGGCCTACGTGGGGGGAAGGACCGACTCTACAAACTTCCCAACCCGATTAGGCGCGTTCGATCGAATCCGGAATGGCCCCTCTGACGCCTTCCTCATCAAGTTTCTTCCGGATGCCAGCGACTACGACTACTCTACGCTGTTCGGCGGCAACGGCCAAGAGTGCTTTGATGCATGCGCCATCGCGCTGGACGATTCGGGAGCCGTCTACCTCACGGGTGCAACCAATTCGACCGCCGGATTCCCTCCACCCAGCGGCTTTGAATCCAGCCCACAGGGTGGGATCGACGTGTTTGTCGTGAAGTTCGAGCCGGATCTCAGCGCGCCCACCTATTGGTCCTATCTAGGCGGTTCGGGCGATGATTTTGGCTGGGATATCGAGGTCCATACCAACGGCGAGGCGTACCTCGTGGGCGGAACGGATTCGGACCCCTTCAGGATCGAGGGAGACACGTATCAGACCGAATATGGCGGCGGCGATTCGGACGCCTTCCTGGCCCGGGTCAACGCCAGCGGAAGTGTTCTGGAATACTCCGGCTATCTCGGCGGCTCGTCCACGGATTACGCCAGGGCCGTTCACGTAGGTTCGTTGGGCGATGCGATGCTGACCGGCTGGGCCTCGGGCGACTTCCCGACGAAGCTAGGCAACCCGGAGGCTATCCCGGGCGGAGCATTTGTCGCCAGGCTGGCTGCCGGCCTGCAATTGGGCCTGCCCTTCCCCGACGAGTCCGCCAACACGAAATGCTCGGAGGGGACCGATCCCCGCAGCGCCTGCCTCGCCGATGACCAAAACCAGGGGTCCGAAGGCGGCCCGATCAATACCCGCACCGGAGGATATGACTTGAGGTTCGCCGACCTCTCGCTCCGGACAGCCGCCGGCCCGCTGGTCTTCGAGCGAACTTACGCGTCGCTCACCATCGACCTGTATGCAGCTGTTCTCGGCCCCGGCTGGACCCACAACCACGACCTCCGGCTGGTCTTCCCCGGTGACCCGGCCGGGATGGCCGGATTCGTGCTGTTCAAAGCCACCTCCAGCAACCTGTACCGGTTCATCGACAACGGCGATGGGACCTACGGCAGCTACCCCGGCGTGTTCGCTTCGCTTGTGTATGACGAAGTTCCACCGGCAACGTACACCGTCCTCGACAGCGGCCAGGGACGCTTCATCTTCGATGAGCAGGGGCGGATCCTACGATGGGAGGATTCCCAAGGGCGGGGATTCGACTACCAGTTCGACCCGCAGGACCGCCTGAGCCGCGTGAGCGATGATTCCGGCGAACGCTACCTGCAGTTTTCGTACGATGCCGGCGGGCGGATCTCGCTGATCGAAGACCACATCGGCAGGGAGGTTGGCCTGGAATATGACCTCGAAGGAGACCTGGTCTCAGTCATAGACACGCTGGGCCAGACCTGGGATTACCTGTATGCGTCCGATCACTTGCTGACCGAGGTGCTCGACCCACGTGGGGTCACCGTCGAGCGCACCGGATACGACGCAGAGGGCCGCGCAGTTCGCCAATACGACGGGCTGGACAACCTGGTCCTGGAGATCACCTACAATCCCGATGGGACCAGCACGATCGTCGATGCATTGAGCAACAGCAAGACCCATGCCTACAACTACCGCAACACGCTGACCGATGAAATCGATGCGGCCAGCGAGACTACCTCCAGGCGCTACGATCTCAACTTCCGCCCCACGACCATCACCGACGAGGATGGGGACGCCACGCAGCTTGCCTGGAGCGCCGACGGCGCAAACCTGACCCAGGTCATCGACGCCGAGCGCGGCCAGACCCATCTCATCTATGACTCCCTCAACAACCTGACCGACGTCACCGACCCACGCGGGTTCCTCACCACCTACACCTACGACGATACGCTGCTGACCAGCAGCACCGACGCGCTGAACAACACCACCACCTACGCCTACACCCCCGAGGGTTTCCTGGCCTCGGTCACCGATGCGCGCGGCAACACGACCAGCTACACCTACGACGAGTTCGGCCAGCGGGCCTCCATGACCGACGCGCTGGACAACACCTGGACCTATGACTACGACGACCTCGGCCGGCTGGTGGGCACGACCGACCCCTTCGGCCGGGTGACCCACAACGAATACGACGCCGCCGGCCGGTTGGTCCGGGTCACGCGCAACTACGATCCCGAACAGGACCAGAACGACGATGAGCAGTTCAACATCGTCACTGAGTATGCCTACGACGAAGCCGGCAACCAGGTATCCATCACTGACACTTATGGGCGAACCACGACCTACAAATACGACGACGCCAACCGCCTGATCCGCACGATCGGTCCCGCCGGGAACGAGACCACCACCGAGTACGACCAGGCCGGAAACCTGATTGCCACCACCGATGCCCTCGGCCGCACCACGACCTACGGCTACGACGAGCTCAACCGATTGTTCGTCACCACCGATCCGCAGGGCAACGAGACCTCCACCGAGTACAACCCGGACGGCACCGTCGCTTCGACCACTGACGCCCTCGGCCGGACCACCAGCTATCAGTACGACGATCTGAAGCGAGTGATCGCCGTCACCGACGCGCTGGGCAATGAGACGACCACGACCTACGACGAGGCCGGCAACGTCGCCGCCACGACCGATTCCCTCGGCCGGACCACCACATTCGAGTACGACGCTCTCAACCGCCTCATCCTCCAGACCGACCCGCTAGGCGGAGAGACGGAGCACTTCTACGACGCGGCAGGCAATCGCAGGCGGACGATCGACCCGCGCGGGAACTCGACACTGTTCTTCTATGATGAGCTCAATCGGCTGGAGGAGGTGGTCGACGCGCACGACAACTCGACCACCTATGTCTACGACGCGGTCGGGAACCGGGTGGAGGTCACCGATGCCAACGGCAACACCACCCAGTTCACCTACGACGCCCTGTATCGTCTGATCGAGACCCAGGACCCGCTCGGCAACACCAGCGAGGCCTTCTACGACGCCCTGGGTAATGTCGTCGAACGGGTTGACGCCAACTCTAACTCCACGACCTTCGAGTATGACGTGCTCAACCGGTTGAGCATCCAGTGGGATGCGCTGGGCGGGGCCACTGAGTTCTTCTACGACCCGGTGGGCAACCAGACCGGGGTCATCGACGCCAACGGCCACTCCACCACCGCCGAGTACGACCAGCTCAATCGACCGGTCTACCTGACCGACGCCAACGGCAATACCACCACCATGCTCTATGACGAAGTCGGCAACGTCATCACCAGCATCGACGCACTGGGGAACTACAGCAACTCTGGTTACGACGAACTCAACCGTCAGATCAGCGTCAGTGACCCCTTGGGCAACACCACCGAGTACGGCTACGACGCGGCCGGGACCCGCACCTCCATGACCGACGCCAACGGCGTGGTCACCCGCTACGAGTACGACGATCTCAACCGCCTGTCTGCGGTGGTTGAGAACTTCCTCCCGCCGCAAAGCCCCGACCACCAGACCAACGTCCGCACCGAGTACAGCTACGACGCCAACGGCAACCGGCTGACGATCATGGACGGCAACGGTCACGTCACCGGATTCACCTACGACAAGCTCAACCGTCTGACCAGCGAATCCGACCCGCTGGGCCACACCACGGAGTATGAATACGACGCAGTCGGGAACCGGAGGATCCTGACCGACGCCCAGGGCTACTTGACCTACTTCTACTATGACGACGCTAACCGGCTGATCGGGATTGGTCCGGCTGACCCGGACCCCGGGATCGATTTCGAATACGACGCCAACGGCAACCGCACCTACATGAAGGACGGGGTCGGGACGACCACCTGGGTCTACGACGAGCTCAACCGCGCCGTCGAGGTCAGTGACCCCTTCGGCCGCACAGTCGGCTACGGTTACGACGCGGTCGACAATCGCACTTCGCTGACCTACCCGGACGGCAGGCAGGTGAGCTACGCCTACGATGCTGGCAATCGCATGGAGGTCGTGACCGACTGGGATCTGCAGGACACGACCTACGCCTACGACGCCGCCAGTCGCCTGCTAACCACGAAGCTCCCGAACGGTGTGGTCTCAAGCTACGGCTACGACGAGGCCGGCCGGCTGCTGTCGATCTTCCACGAAGCCGGGCCGCAGTTGCTTTCGTCCTTCGAGTATGAGTACGACCCCAACGGTAACCGCACTCAGGCGCAGGAGTACTACCAGACCCCCGGCGCCGGCCCGACGGTGGTGGTGACGGTCGCCGACGAGCGCGGCGACCCGATGCCGGGGATCCCGGTGTACGTCTTCGACGGGACGGCCTACACCGGCTTCAACAAGACCACCGACGCGAACGGACAGGCTTCGATCACGCTGCCGGAGGGCAACTATCGCTTCCGGGCGGATGTGGACGGGGTGCAGTTCTGGAGCGGCGGTGAGAACCACTGTGCCATCGCTGGCTGCACCAGCGTGCTGCTGACCATCCCCGATCCGGTGCTGGTGGTGGTGCAGGACACCGGCGGCGCCCCCAAAGCGGGGCTGCCGGTCTACGTCTTCGACGGCTCGACCTACACCGGCCGATCCGGCACGACCGATGCCAATGGGGAGGTCTCCCTGCGGCTGGTGGAGGGGGACTACCGCTTCCGGGCCGATTTCAACGGCACCCAGTTCTGGAGCGATGTGGTCAATCACTGCCCGGTGCCGGGCTGCACGCTGGCCAACGTCACCGTGACCATCCCGGTGGTAGTGACGGTGGAAGACAGCCTGGGCATGCCGCAGCCGGGCCTGCCGGTCTACGCCTTCTCAGGCGGCAGCTACACCGGCTACAACGGCACCGGCGACGCGGACGGCCAGGTGACCTTCACCCTGCCCATGGGCGACTATCGCTTCCGGGCCGACCTGGGGGGCACGCAGTTCTGGAGCGGAACGACCGACCATTGCACAATTCCAGGCTGCCTGGACGCGACCGTGGTCGTCACCCTGCCAGTCACCGCGACGGTGGAGGACACCGACGGCACCCCGAAGGCGGGGCTGCCGGTCTACGTCTTCGACGGCGCCACCTACACTGGTTTCAACGGCACGACCAATGCCTCCGGTCAGGTGACCTTCACCCTGCCGGAAGGTACCTACCGCTTCCGGGCCGACCTGAACGGCACCCAGTTCTGGAGCGGGGAGTCCAACCACTGCGCCATCCCCGGATGCACCGAGGCGAGCATCACCGTGACCATCCCGGTGACCGTGACCGTGCAGGACTGGGGCGGCGCGGCGCTGGAGTCCGTGCCGGTCTACGCCTTCTCTGGCGGGATCTACACTGGCTACAACAAGACCACCGACGCCTCCGGCCAGGCGACCTTCACCCTGCCGCAGGGCGACTACCGCTTCCGGGCCGACTTGAACGGCACCCAGTTCTGGAGCGGCACGACCGACCACTGCACGATCCCCGGTTGCGTCGAGGCGACGGTGGTTGCAGGTGTCGCCCCTACGGCGACCCCGACCAACGCGCCGGAACCGACCGCCACCGAGACACCAACGCCGACGCCGACCCCCATTGACACACCTACGCCCACGCCGACGGATACCCCCGAGCCGCCACCCACCGATACGCCGACGCCCGAGCCGACGGCCACCGAGATCGGCTTCCTGGGCGGTGCCAGGATGGCCAAGATCCGGCCCGCGCCAGCCTACGCTCCGCTGCTCGATCCGGGTGCGGTCGTTGTGACCGTCCTGGACACGGATGCCGTCCCCCAGCAAGGGCTGCCGGTCTACGTCTTCGATGGGGTTTCCTACACCGCCATCAACGGCACGACCAACGCCTCCGGCCAGGCGACCCTCACCTTGCCGGACGGCTCCTACCGCTTCCGCGCCGACCGGAACGGCACCCAGTTCTGGAGCGGTGAGACCAACCACTGCACCGTCCCCGGGTGCATCGAGGCGAGCATCACCGTGACCATCCCGGTGACGATCACGGTGGAGGACACGGAGGCCGTCCCGCAGGAAGGGCTGCCGGTCTACGCCTTCTCCGGTGGGAGCTACACCGGTTACAACGGCACGACCGACGCCGCCGGCCAGGTGCAGCTCACCCTTCCGCTGGGCGCCTACCGCTTCCGGGCCGATCTCAACGGCACCCAGTTCTGGAGCGGTGAGACGGATCATTGCTCACTGCCCGGGTGCGTAGCCGCCACGGTGGTCGTGACGCTCCCGGTCACCGTGACGGTGTTGGACACCGACGCCGTCCCGCAAGAGGGCCTGCCGGTCTATGTGTTCGACGGGGCGGCCTACACCGGCTACCGCGGAGTGACCGACGCCGCCGGCCAGGTGGTCCTCACCCTGCCGCAGGGCGACTACCGCTTCCGCTCCGACCGCAATGGCACCCAGTTCTGGAGCGGGGCGACCGACCACTGCGCCATCCCGGGCTGCACCGAAGCGGGCGTCACCGTGACGATCCCGCTGACCGTGACGGTGCAGAGCCAGACCGGCTCGCCCTACCCCGACCTGCCGGTCTACGCCTTCGACGGGGAGAGCTACACCGGCTACCACGGCACCAGCGATGCGAACGGGCAGGTGGTCTTCACCCTGCCTCAGGGCGACTATCGCTTCCGCGCCGACTACGACGGTGTGCAGTTCTGGAGCGGGCAGGCCAACCACTGCACCATCCCCGGCTGCCTGGAGGCGCTTGTCGAGATCCCCGGCGGGGCGGGGGCGGTTTCGGTGACGATCGACTACACCTACGATCCGCTGCAGCGCCTGACCGCCGCAGACTACTCGACCGGCGAGTTCTTCCACTACAGCTATGACGCGGTCGGCAACCGCCTCACCCAGGACACCCTGGCCGGGGCAAACACCTACGACTACGACTTCGCCAACCGGCTGATCGAGGTGGACGGCGTCGCCTATGCCTGGGATGACAATGGCAACCTGCTCGACGACGGGCTGCGGGAGTACGCCTACGACCACGCCAACCGACTGACCTCGGTCGAGATGGGTGCCGACAGTTATGAGTTCGGCTACAACGGATTGGGTGACCGCCTGCGGCAGACGGTGAACGGCGCGCCGATCGACTACACCCTCGACCTGGCCGCCGGGCTCACCCAGGTGCTCTCCAACGGCGCCAACGCCTACCTCTACGGGGTGGGCCGTATCGGCGAGCAGCAGCCGGATGGATGGCAATACCATCTCAGTGATGCGCTGGGGAGCGTGAGACAGCTCGTTGCCTCCTCCACTGAGGCGTTCTTGATGCGGGCGTATGATCCTTTTGGCTCTGGGCTTGCTGCTGCCGGCGTGGCGACCTCGACATACGGGTTCGCAGGGGAGCAGCAGGAGTCCACCGGGCTTATATACCTACGTGCACGATACGTTCAGCCCGCGGCTGGAAGGTTCATAACTCGCGATGTCTGGCCGTTTGACGTCTTCGCGCCGCGAACTCTGTCGAAATACATCTATGCCGCAAACCAGCCGGTGGATCTGCGAGATCCTTCAGGGCTGATCACGCAAGCCGAGGCCGGGGATGCGGACGAGATTGTGACGCGGCTGCGTCAGCAGTTTGGGATTCGGTTGCAGCAGGACTGGGGATGGATCATCGCTATTCACCCCTCCGCGGGCAACAGTCAACTCGTCAACAATGGATGCGTATGGCGCGATGGCAGCTGGCGTGATCTCGGCGAATTGCAGCTAGTTGAGGAGGCGGTGAACATTGCTGCGCGAGAAATGGGAGGATCAGGTAGGCTCAGGACCGCAATGCAGGGAACCGTCAGGATATCTCGCTGGAATCTCCCCGTCCGCGAGATGAGGTCATTCTCCCCGCCCGTTCCCCTCAGTTTTATTGGTGATATCGTGCTGACCAACTATCCTTTCGACAAAGTAGGCCATCGAGACGAATTCGTGATCCACACGGTAATCCACGAGCTTGGGCATGTGTGGGATTGGCGAAAGGGCGGAGCTCTGTCTGATGGACTGGCGGAAGAGCTTGGGACTGTTGTCTGCGGTCAGCGCTTGTGCCACTTCGACATAACTGCAGGCGCCGAACCGCCGCCAGGCGATCAAAACGACCCGTATGCTGGCAACAACGCACTAGAGGATTGGGCCGAGACATTTGCCACCTACATTTACCCTGACTACTATGCCGCCGAGCAGGCGAGGCTGGTGGACCCAGGTTCAATCAGGCAGAGATTCGTTGAAGATGCAATCAGGAGCGCACCCTAACTTCATGGGCGGGGGCCGACAGATGTCGATGATCCAGCGTGTCTCTTCAGTGATTCTCGTAGCTGTCGCCTGGCTGGTACTGGCTTCCTGCAATCGCGATGATGCCGGAATCGATCGCAGTTTCATCACAGACGATCCCTGTGCAGCTCCATGCTGGTATGGGCTGAAACTGGAGTCGTCAACCTTGGAAGAATACCGCCAGAAGCTGACGGAACTTCCCTTCGTTGAGCAGGGCAGCGTTGGTCAGGCAGGAGCAAACTATGATTGGATCGGCGAAACCGAGGCTGTTGAGGTTTGGTATCGTTGCTCAGGTTTGCCAGGTCGATTCTGTGGTTCGGCTCTGTTCACGCATGATCGACTCAGGTCTCTTCGTTTGGCAGTCCGATACGATCTGGCCCTAGTAGACCTCGTAGAGAAGCTGGGCTCTCCAGAAACCGTGTCTTGTTTTGACAATATTGGTGGCGGATCAGATGTTTCGTTCTATTGGCCTGAACGCAACATCATCGCTGCGAGTGTCGATAGAGGCAGGTGCTCTGGGGCTGAATCCGAATTGCCCAGCGACATGTCGATCTCATGGCTTGAGTATGCCTCAGATGCGAGGTTTGAAGCGTGTGGCTTAGATTGTGAGGGTTTCTTCGCGTGGCCAGGTCTCGCTGACTGACAGGTGACGGTGGGAATGGCGTAAGCTCATCCTCCCAGGTTAGCCAGTGGTACAGGGAGCGGATTCCGCTTGGCTCAACAGCTCTGGATCTGCTTCGGGCCGATTCGGCGGGACGGAGTTCTGAAGCGGGGGAACCGACACTGCACCATCCCCGGCTGCCTGGATGCGACCTTGGTGGTCACGCTGCCCGTGACCGTGACGGCGGAGGACACCGACGGCGCCCCGAATGCCGGCCTGCCGGTCTACGTCTTCGACTCTCGCTGATCTTCTTGGATGGTAAGAAGGCGTGCTTGGCCTGCGACGCAGGCCGCCGTTTGGGGCCTTGACCGACCGAATTCGTTGTACCTGAGCTGCGCCAATGCTGCCAACTGCGGTTACAGGCAAGGGCGGTCGATCAACCGAGCAGCCCGGACATTTCCAACACCCGATCCGACCAGACTCCTGCTTGGTCGACGACCTGCTCGCGAAGAACGGCATCCCGTGTTCGCCGCCATCTGAGCTGCCAACCCGCTAACTCGACCTGCAATTCGACTAGCTCCGCAGCGATGTTGACCTCTGCCTCTGCAGCTGTCCACTCGATGAAGTATTTGCTCTCATCCATCAGGCTCTCAACCACTGCGTCGCTTGCGCCGCCAGCCGCAAAAGACTGGATACGGCCCAGGTTTGCCGCCAATCCGCCCAAACGGATCGGCAGCCCATCACGGAGGTAGCGCTCGCGGATCGTTGCCCAGTCTCTCACACGTCACCGAGCATTCGCTTGACGATCTCCTCAACGGCCGCACGGCTATTCGCCGCCAGAATATCCATGGAGGGATTGTCCTGTCGCGGGCGGATGTGATGAGGGTCCCAGGTGTGGTTCACCGTCGACCCTGACACATCCCAAAACGAGTATACCCGCGCCTGGGTCTGGCCTGGACCTGAGCGGATGCATCCCACGCCTCCCATGGGATTTCTGCCCTCTCCCTCCGCCGTTCTGGCCTTCTCAGACCCCCGCGAGTGCCCTGCTGCGCTACAATGAGAGCACCCTTCCGGGGTCTGGCTTCAGGAGGAGATCATGCCTACCTATATCATGCTCAGCACGCTGACCGACGAGGGCGCCAAGACCCTCAAGCGCAAACCAGCCAGGC
>Ga0214473_10008265_pt1 | contig 12315 bp, 8 predicted proteins | sample RVTome_7_FD_203509 | JGI IMG/M metagenome (GOLD analysis project Ga0214473, IMG submission 203509) | Soil microbial communities from uranium-contaminated site in the Upper Colorado River Basin, Wyoming, United States - RVT98D197 | ecosystem: Environmental > Terrestrial > Soil > Contaminated >... | reverse complement strand
AGTCCGGGCCCAGCACCGGCTACCCGGGCGTGAGGGAGGCGCTGGACCAGTACCGCCGCGACTGCGAGGCCCGCCTGGGCCGGACGCTGCTGGAGCAGGGCCACCCGCTGGTGATCGCCGATGGGCGGCTGCGCTTCGCCCCCGCCGGCGGCTCCGCCGTTGGGCTGACGAAGACGCTGCACCAGCGTTACCTGGACGCACCCCGCTCAGACCTTCTGGCGGAGCTCCGCCCGGGCACGCGCACGCCGCTGTTCGAGATCCACTACAAGGACGCGCTATACTCTTGGTACACCCGCCTGGCGGAGCCCGGCCCCGTCGATTACGACCTGGCGGGAGTCGTGCGGCTGGAGACGATGGCGTCCGCCGGCATCGAGGCGGCCGTGCGGCTGGCCGACCTGACGACGGTGCACCTGCCGCGATTCGCTTCGTCGCCTATATGGGACGCCCGCGCGCCCCAGAACCTCTACCCGTTCGCCGCCCTGGAGCAACGCCTGCGACATGAGCTCGGCGACCACCTGTGGGTGCGCCGCGCCATCGAAGCCTACATCATTGGAGGTGCCCCGTGAACGGAGACCCGCGTAGCGAAGTCGGCCGCGTCATCGGCACCCGCGACTCCCAGCCGCTGGAGTTCTGGGTCGGCGTCTCGCCGGAGAGCTACCTCCAGCTCGACGACGTCATCGCCGTGAGCACCGCGGTGCCGGAGCGCGGCGAGGTCACCCTCTATGGGCTGGTGGACGACGTGCGCGCCTTCTACGAGGGCGCCAAGTTCGACTCGGACGTGTTCCGGGTACAGGACGGCGTCCTCCCCGTCGGCGTGGCCACTATCGCCCACGTCTCCGTTACTCGCGTGGAGCCGGAGCTGTTCGTGCCGCCCCGCCCGGGCCAGCCCGTCCGCCGCGCGACCGGCGAGGAGCGCGACAAGGCGCTGTACTTCGACAGCATGACGAACCGGTTCGCCATCGGCCTCGCCCGCGACGGCGAGCCGATGTGGGGCAACCTCGACTTCGTGGACGGGACGCGGGGCGCCCACGTCAACATTTCCGGCGTCTCCGGCGTGGCCACCAAGACCTCCTACGCCCTCTTCCTGCTGTACGGCCTCTTCCACAGCGACGTCCTGGGCGCCGACCGGACGAACTCCCGCGCCATCATCTTCAACGTCAAGGGGGAAGACCTGCTCTTCCTGGACAAGCCCAACGCCCGCCTGAGCGACAAAGACCGCGAGAAATATGGAGCGCTGGGCCTGCCCGCCGACCACTTCCAGGACATCAGCCTCTGGGCGCCCGCCTCCCGCAACCCCATCGGCGACCCGGTGCCGGACACCGGCTCCCGCCAGGAAGGCGTCACCCCCTACTTCTGGTCGCTGCGCCAGTTCTGCCAGGAGCGGCTGCTGCGCTTCCTATTCGCGGAGGCGGACTCGGAGGCGTCCCAGATCGGCTTCGCCGTGACCGTCGCCGAGCGCTACCTGGAGACGAAGACGGACGGCCAGCACGGCCGCGGCTGGATCGAGATCGACGGCCAGCGTCTGACCGACTTCCACGACCTCGTCTCGCACCTGACGGACAACGCCGACGCCGTGTTCGGCAGCTCGCGGGTCGCCCAGGCGACGCAGGAGGCGTTCATCCGCCGTCTCCACGCCGCCGCCGAGGCGGCCGGCCATCTCATCCGCCGCACCGATACGGAGGAGGAGGAGACGCGCTACCGGATCGACTGGCGGGCGGGGCAGATCAACGTCATCGATATCCACAACCTGCCGGACCGCGCCAAGCGGTTCGTGGTCGGCGTCGTGCTCAAGCAGATGCTCGCCGATAAGGAGCGCAGCGGCCAGCGCCGGCCGCTGGCGTTCGTCGTCCTGGACGAGCTGAACAAGTACGCCCCGGCGGAGGGTTCCACGCCGATCAAGGACGTCGTCCTGGACATCGCGGAGCGCGGGCGCTCGCTGGGCGTGATCCTCGTGGGGGCCCAGCAGACCGCGTCAGAAGTGGAGCGGCGCGTCGTCGCCAACGCCTCCTTCCGCGTCGTCGGCCGCCTGGACACAGCCGAGGCGCAGCGCGGGGAGTACGGCTTCCTGACGCCCGCCGCCCGCGCCCGCTCCGCCATCCTCAAGCCCGGCCACATGTTCCTGCACCAGCCGGAGATCCCTGTGCCGCTGCTGGTCCAGTTCCCCTTCCCCTCCTGGGCCACGCGTTCCGAGGAGGTGGCCGCCGCGACCGACATCCCGCGCGGGTTCCGGGCGTGAGCCCTTCGACAGGCTCAGGATGAAGTTCCTCCACACCGGCGACTGGCACCTGGGGAAGAACCTGCGCGCCCTCTCGCGCCGGGATGAGTGCGAAGAGGCGCTGAACGAGGTGCTGGAGATCGCCCGGCGCCAGGCCGTGGACTGCCTCCTTGTCGCCGGCGACGTTTTCGACACCACGACGCCGTCGCCGGAGGCGGAGGCGCTCCTGTTCGACTTCCTGAGAGAGCTGTTCGGGGCCGGCATCCCCGCCGTCATCATCGGTGGTAACCACGACCACCCGAAGCGGCTGGCCGCCGTCGCCCGCGTGCTGGAGCTGCTCAAGGTCCACATACGCGCCGAAGCCGTGGTGCCGGAGAGCGGCGGCCTGGTCCGCGTGCCCGCCCGCGACGGCTCCGAGGCGGCCACGATCGCCGTCCTCCCCTGGGTCCACGAGCGCGATGTCATTCGCTGGGAGTCGCTGCTGGGCCGCGAGTCCCACCAGGAGTACGCCGACGAGGTGGCGCAGATGGCCGCGCACCTGGCCGGCGCCTGCCCCCGCGACACCGTGAACGTGCTCCTGGCCCACCTGATGGTGGACGGCGCCCAGGTCGGCGGCGGCGAGCGCGAGCTCCACCTGGGTGCCGTTTACGCCGTCAAGCCGCAGGCCCTCCCCTCCAGCGCCGGCTACATCGCGCTGGGCCACGTCCACCGGCCCCAAGCGGTCGCCGCGCCCTCCCCCGCGCGCTACGCCGGCTCCTTGCTGCAGCTCGACTTCGGAGAGCGGGGGCAGGAGAAGTCCGTCGTCCTCATCGAGGCGCACCCCGGGCGGCCCGCGCGCGTCGAGACGGTGCCCCTGAGCGCCGGCCGCCGCCTGCGCGACCTCGAGGGCACGCTCGCCGAGCTCGAAGTCCTCGCCGCCGACGCCGGCGAGGACTACCTGCGGGTGCGCGTCCACGTCGACGGCCCGACCCCGGGGCTCACCCGCCAGGTGCGAGAGCTGCTGCCGAACGCCCTCGAGGTGGTCCCCGTCTACCCCGACCGGGAGCGCACGGAGAGCGACCAGCGGCTGCGCACGCTCTCCCCCGATCAGCTGCTGGCGGAGTACCACCAGGCCACCTACGGCTCGGCTGTGCCCGCGCCCGTGCTCGACCTGTTCCGCCGGCTCCAGGAGGAGGTGGACCGTGCGGCCCCTTAGCCTCCGCCTGGAGGGGTTCACCTGCTATAAGCAGCCGGCTGAGATCAGCTTCGAGGGGCTGGACCTGTTCGCGATCACGGGGCCCACCGGCGCCGGCAAGAGCTCCATCGTGGACGGGATAACCTACGCCCTCTACGGCCGCGTCCCCCGCCTGGGCAACGAGGTGCGCGGCCTGATCTCGCTCGGCTCGGAGAAGCTGCAGGCCGCTTTCGAGTTCGCCGTCAACGGCGACCGTTACCGCGTGGTGCGCTCCACCGCCCGCAAGGGCGCCGCCCACGTGCAGCTCTTCCGGTTCGAGAAGGAGAGCGGAGAGTGGGAGGGGCTGGAGGACCGCGCCCGCGCCGTGGACGAGAAGGTTCGCGGCCTCCTGGGACTGGACTACGAAGGGTTCATCCGCTCCGTGCTGCTGCCGCAGGGGCAGTTCCACCTGTTCCTGGCCGGCGAGCCGAGGGAGCGCTACCAGGTGCTGTCTGAGCTGCTCCGCCTGGACGTGTACTCGGCCATCATGCAGGCGGCGAACACGCGCGCCCGAGCCGCGGAGACGGAGCTGGCCGCGCTGGCCCGCCGCCTGAGCGAGGACTACGCCGACGCCACGCCGCAGGCCCTCCAGGCGCGAAAGGAGGGGCTGGCGGAGCTGGAGGGGGCCCGGCAAAGGCTCGAAGAGGAGCGGGCCGCGCTCGCGGAAGGGCGCCGGGCGGCGGAGGCGCTGAAGGCGGCGGAGAGCGGCCGCGCCCAGACCGCCGAGCGGCTGGAGGCGGCGCGCTCCGCCATTGAGACCGCCGAAGCCACCCTCCGCGACGGCAACGCCGAGATCGAGGAGTTGGAGCAGCGCATCAAAGCGTTCCAGAGCGAGCTCGACGCCATCGCCTATGAGCCGGAGGCGCACCAGCGGCTGAAGCTGGCCCTCACGCCCGCGCGAGAGCTGGAGAAGGCGCTGGCGCGCGGAGAAGCGGCGGTGAAGAGGCAGGCGGCCGCGGCGAAGGCGGAGGCGAACGCACAGAAGGTGGCCACGGAACGGCGCCAGCAGGCGGAGGCAGCCAGGTCCGCCCTGGCCCAGGCCGAGGAGGCGCTGGAGGAGCTCCGCCGGCGGGAGGCCGCCGCCCGCCTCCGCACCACCCTGGTGCCCGGCGATCCCTGCCCCGTCTGCGGCCAGACCGTCGGGGTGATACCGCCCGGCGAGCACATCGCGCTCGACGAGGCGCAGCAGCAGCGGAACGCCGCCACGAGAGCGAGCGAAGAGACCGCCGCCGCCCTCCAGACAGTCGAACGCGAGCTGGCCCGGTCCGAGGCCGAGCTGGCGGCCGTTAGCGGGGACGCCGCAAAGGCCGGGGAGGACGTGACGCGCTGGCGCGCCGAGCTGCTGGAGCGGCTGGGCGTGGAGGAGCCTGTGACCGCCGCCGTCGTGGAGCAGGCGATCCGCGAACAGGACGCGAAGCAGGAGCGGGCGGCATCCCTGACGCGGGAGCGAGAGGGGCTGGAGCGCAAGCGTCAGGAGCTGCGGGCGCAGTTCCAGACGGCGGAGGCTCAGGCCGCCACGGCGCGGGCGGAGGCCGCCGTCCACGAAGAAGCGCTGCAGAAACACGATACGGAAGCGAAAGCCACCCGCGAAAGCCTCACCGCCCTGGTCGCCGGACACGGCTGGGAGGACATCCGAGCGGCGCTCGATCGGGGGGACCCGTTCGCCGCCGTCGCCGGCAGACAATCGGAGGTCACCCAGCAGGCGGCCGCCGCCGACCAGGCGATCGGCGCCGCCCGCGCGGACATCGCCCGCATAGCGGAGGGGATCGCGCAGGCGAAGCGGCTGCGGGCGGAGGAGAAGGCGCTGCGGGAGACGGCGGAGACGGCGAAGCAGCTCGCCGGCCTGCTTCGCGCCGACCGCTTCCAGGCGTATATCCAGCGCGCCGCCCTCAAGGCGCTGGCGGAGGACGCCTCTCGCCACCTGCGCCTCATCTCCGACAGCCGCTACGAGCTGGACCTCGAGGACACTCCGGAGGGCCGCGACTCCGCCTACCGGCGGGAGTCGCAGGAGTTCGTCGTCGTAGACCACTGGGGGGAGCTGGACCGGCGCTCCGTGAAGACGCTCTCCGGCGGCGAGACGTTCCTCGCCTCGCTCTCCCTGGCCCTCGCGCTGGCCGAACGCCTGCCGGAGCTGGGCGCAGCGACGCGCCCGACGAGGCTGGACAGCCTCTTCCTCGACGAGGGGTTCGGGACGCTGGACGAGGCCTCTCTCGAGGCCGTCGCCGACGCCCTCGACCGGCTCCACCTGGAGGGGGACGGCGCCTCCAACCACGGACGGATGATAGGCGTGATCACTCACCGCCCTGAGCTGGCGGAGCGAATGCCCTCGCGGATACGCGTAATCAAGTCGCAGGACGGTAGCCGCGTGGAGCAGGACTAGGCCGCGGCCGGCCTCCTTCCGGATAACGCCCCCATTTAGCCACTCTTATACACTCCCCGCATCGCGAAGTGTGTAACATGCGCGCCCGTCCGCTCGTCCTCAACTATTGAGCAGCACTGCAACTGATTCGATAGCCATGAAGACTACTACTGCACCGGAGACGAAGACCAGCGTCGGGGTGAGGACCGCAAGCGTTCTCGCCGATGCCGACGTTTGGCCCTCCGCGTTCCAGGCCGCCCTCCAGGAAGAGGGGTTCACGGTCCTCACCTCACATGAGCTGCATGAGCTGTTTGACCTCTCGCACGATGGCGCGCCGGATCTGCTGATCCTCGCCAAGCGGGACGCCCGGTTCGCGGTGCGCGCCTGCCACGCGGTGCGCGGGCTGCAGGACGTGCCGACGATCGTGGTGATCCCGAGCGAGAGCGACTTCGTGCCGGTAATGGACGCCGGCGCCGACGACGCCATCACCGCCTCCAGCGACGGCGCCGTCTTCGCCGCCCGCGTCCGGGCGCTGCTGCGCAGGGCGCAGCGCTGGCAGACCAGCCAGAACGAAGGCGCCATCACCGTCCGCGACCTGATAATCGACTTGGACAAGTGCGAGGTGGCGCTGCGCGGACGGCCGGTGCCCCTGACGCCGACGGAGCTGCGGCTCCTGGCCGTGCTGGCGGAGAAGGCCGGCAAGGTGCTCGACGCCCGCACCCTGCTCTCGTCAGTCCACGATCACAACTACGATGACCGCGAGGCGCAGAACCTGGTCAAGGTGCACATCGCCAACCTGCGCCGAAAGCTGGAGGACGGCCGCGACGGCAACCCGTACATACTCTGCGTGCGCGGTTTCGGCTACATGCTGGAGCGGCGCGCCGAACGGCGCGAGAACGATCCGCTGACGGCGCTGCTGGAGGCCGGCGGCGGCCAGGACAGCTAGGACCGTCCTTTACACGATCTGAACCTCACCTTAACTGCATCTTCACCAGTCTTTTGTCACAGACTCACCCATCTCTGCTAGCCTGAACCTGGAACCAATCTCCACAAAGGGACGGGAGGCAGCGATGGGATTGAAGCTCCTTACACGAAAGCGGAACACCGAGGTGACGCGCCCGGCGGACATGGGCGCCTTCGACGAACGCTACAACGCCTACTTCCCCCGCCTGTTCGCCTACGTGCGCTCCTGCGTCGGCGGTGAAATCCCCGCCGAGGACATCGTCATTCAAGCGTTCAGCCGCGCCTTCAGCCACCCGGACAGCGCCGACGAGCACCGCTTCCGCACCGTCCTCTTTCGCACGGCGCGCCAGCTCTGCCGTCCGGCCCTGAAGCAAGCCCCCGTCGATGGTGATGACCGCCTCAACCCCCGCGAGCGCGAGATCCTCTCGCTGGTGTTTGATGCCGGACTCACGCGCGAGCAGATAGCGCAGCTGTTCCGGATCCGCCAATCCACCGTCGGCACTCTATTGATGACCGGACTGCGAAAGCTAAAGGAGCAGACTTCACCTGCCGCCGCGGCAGCCTACCTGAAGCTGGCGTAAGACCCCGCACCATCTAGAGGGAGGGCCAACTAATGACGCCGGAGTTCACCGTCGCAACGGTAGCCGGGACCATCTCCTGGGTCCTGCTCCTGTCCGCCACCGCCCTGGCCTTCGCTAAGGCGCGCCGGGCACAGCGGGAGTTGTGGCGGACTACCAAAGACATGGCCGGCCACGCTGAACAGCTGCGCCTGCTGAACCGCTTCACCTTCCTTCTCACCCAGGAAACACGGCGACACGGCGTCGCCCGGGCAGCCACGGAGTTCTTCGTCCAGGAGATGGGCGCCGGGCGCGCGGTCTTCTGGCGCCCGGACAGTGAGGGCGAACCGGAGGCGCCGTGGCTATCGTTCCCCTCTGAGGAGGACGGCCGTGAGGTTCCTCCCACCCTGCCCGAAGCGCAGCGAATCATCCTGGCCCGCACCGCGGGGCGCGGTACGACGCCGCTTCTCCTCACCCCGGACAGACAGGACCAGCGTCCACAGCCCCTCCAGCGCGCCGCAGATGCCCCCGCCCAGGGGTTCGCCTTCTACATCCCCCTGCACGGCTCCCCACGAGAGGGCGTGCTGGAGGTGTACTCCGGACCCGAGCCCTGGGGGCCGGAGCGCTGGGAACTGCTCGGTCCCCTGACCACTGAACTCACGAACGCTCTCCGCCGCGCCCGCCACTACGAAGAGGTGCAGGAACGGGCGGACGTAGACTTCGTCACCGGCCTGTTCAACCATCGCTTCATGCAGGCTTACCTCCACAAGCTGGTCAGCGCCGGGGCGTCGCGCGGGCGCAAGTTCGCCGTCCTCCTGATGGACGTCAACGACTTCAAGAGCTTCAACGACACCTATGGACACTCCGTTGGCGACCGCGTCCTCCAGGTCGTCGCCAACCAGCTACGGCTGATGACCGACGGGGAGGGGATGGTGGGGCGCTTCGGCGGCGATGAATTTATCGTTGTCCTTCCGGGCCACGGCCGGCTGGAGGCCGGCGCCTTCGCGCAGGCGTTCCAGGACTGGCTGACCAACTACGCCTTCAAGACGCCCCTCGGCGGCGCCGTACCCATCGTCGTCTCCACCGGCCTCGCCGTCTTCCCGGACGACGGTGGGCAGCGGCAGGAGCTGCTGGCCGCCGCCGATGCCCGTCTCTACCAGTGCAAGCGATCAGCGGCGAACGGCAGAAAGCGGTCCAGCCACGCCAAACCGCAGCCGGGGCTGGGCGTCTTCGGCTTTCTGGACAGCCTGGTGACATCTATCGATAGCAGAGACCACTACACGAGGGCTCACTGCGAGAGCACCGCCGAGTATGCGGTCACACTCGCGCAGGAGATCGGCCTCTCGCCGTCCGCCCAGCGCACGCTACGGCTGGCCGCGCTCCTCCACGACGTCGGCAAGATCTGCATCCCGGACCACATCCTCCACAAGCCGGGCGCGCTGACCGCCGATGAGTTCGAAGTGATCAAGCACCACGTCTCCATCGCGGAGAACCTGATCGTGGACGTGCCGGACGCGGAAGAGGTGCGAATGATCGCCCGCCACCACCACGAACGGTTCGACGGCAGCGGCTACCCGGACGGGCTGCAGGGCGAGGAGATCCCGTTCCTGGCCCGCATCCTGGCCCTGGCGGACGCCTTCTCCGCGATCAGCCTGGACAGGCCGTACCGGCGGGGGCTGGCCCGCGACGAAGCCTACGCGGAGCTCCAGCGGGTGGCAGGCACGCAGCTGGATCCGGAGCTCGTGAAATCGTTCGGACGCGTCGTGGTTGCGCTGGAAAACGAGCCGGTCCCGACAGCCGCCGCCTTCTAGACGCCCCGGCCCCGCTGGTATCGCACCGCCTTGGCGGCGTACATCTGCCCGTCGGCGTGGCGCATGAGCGCGCCGCCGTCGCTCGCATCCTCGGGGAAGGACGCCAGGCCGCAGGAGACGGCCAGGCGCAGCTCGCGGCCCGGCACGGCCGTCAGCGGTTCGCTTTCGACCGAGCTCTGAAGCCGGCGCGCCATCAACGCGGCGCCGGCGCGGTCGGTGCGGGGCAGGATAACGGCGAACTCATCGCCGCCCAGGCGGGCCACGACGTCCGAGGCGCGGGAGAACCGGACCAGGCGCTGCGCCAGGACGCGCAGGGCCTCATCACCCAGCCCATGGCCGAAGCTATCGTTGAGCTTCTTCAGGCCGTCCAGGTCAAATGTGAGGACAGAGACCGGCACCGAATAGCGCCGCGCCGCCGCGATCTCCCTGTCCAGCTGATCGAAGAAGTGATGGCGGTTGTACACCTTCGTGAGCTCGTCGATCGCCGCCAGCATCCTCAGATCGTCTCGCTGCCGCAGACTCTCCAGCGACACGCCGAGCGCGGTGCCCAGGGAAACCAGGAGCTCACCATCGCGCAGATCGGCGTTGGAGTCGTCCGCGACGAGCCCCATGACGCCCATGACACGCTGGAACGATTGGACGGGCACGAAGACGATCTGCCCGCGCGGCGGCAGGACCCCGCCAAGGAGGCTGCTGTTGGGGCGCAGCCCCACCGGCTGCCGGCTGGAGAGCGCCTGCTGGATGCAGCCCGCCCCCAGGCGCAGGTAGCGGTCGGCATCGACGCGGCTGAGGTTGCTGAGCGCGACGAGGCTAAAGAAGTCGCCGTCATTCTGGAGCGCAAGGAAGGAGCCCCTCAGATGGAGAAGCCGGTCCATGATCGACTCCACCGTCTGGCAGGCGGCGTCGAAGGTCGGCAGGGCGCCGAGCCGCAGGGCAACGGCGCCGGGATAGGCGCTGCGCTTCCTCAGCTTGAGCATCTCCGCGAAGGCGCCTTCGATGGCGGTGGTGGCGATGACCAGGCCGATCGCCAGGACGGCGAGCAGTTGGCCGGTGGAGAAGCCCAGGGCCAGGTAGTAGAAGGGCAGAGCGGCGCAGATGCCGGAATAGACGCCTATCTGCGTCAGCCGCTTGACGCGCCGCACGTCCTTCAAGAAATCGGCGGCGGACACGGCGTTATCGCCGGAAGGCGCGGCGCCGGTCAGCAGGTCCCCCCTCTGCCCGTGAACGTCTATATCGGTACTCATTGATGGGTCTTTAGGCCCCGTAAGGGATGGCTGATACACCTACCAAGACGCGGCGCAGGCCACTGCGTTACGATAACGCGTCAACGGCCGCCCGCGGCGACGGCGGGCGGCCGAAGTGCGAGTGTGGAACGGCGCTTCAGGTTGACAGATTCCCAACTGGCGGGTATTATTTGTGACTGAACGGCGACCGAAGGCCTAATCCCCCGCCCCTGGCGGGGGAACGGGGGAACCGTCCACCGGGGTGAATCCCGACGAGAGTCGGGAAGGGCAGCTCTTTCAGCCCTAACCCGTCAGCTAACCTCGTAGGCCGCTGAAAGAGGCCATAGCGCCCCGCAGAGCCGGGCGGAGGCTATGTCCTCTGGCCCGGTTTTTGATTCGGTCGCCTACAGATCGGAGGTAAGGCTCATGCAGCGATTAACTCATCGCTGTCCCCGCTGTGACCAGCCTCTGGGGATCTCCTGCGATATGTGGGGTAAGTACTACCTGTGCGGGGACTGCGGGTTCACGGCGGAGGACGACGACGAACTCACCGGTATGAGCGCCAAGCGGACCCCGCCGCTTCAACCGGACCTCGCCCAGATTGAGGTCTACAGGCTCCGCCAGACCGCCACCAAGAGGTAGAGTGCCGGGCCCCGTCAGGTTCCTCTACGGCCTCGCCCTGGGCCTCAGCCTCGGCGTTATCTGGACCAGGCTCATCGCCAGCGCCCAATCGCCCTCGAACAGACGGACCGCCCGTCCGGCGGCGTCCAAATCGACGGGGCAAGAGCGCGCGCGGCGGAAGAGCGCTCGGCGCTAGAGTTCGCGCATTCCCATAGCTGCGGACGTTCGGCTCTGCGTGCCCGCCTCTCAGAGCATTCTCAGAACGAGCAGCCAGGAGTAGAATATCAGCTTCACCATGTCCGCCATGAAGGATATCGGGTTGCTGGGGTTCCTGGGTTCCACGTGGTTGAGGAAATCGAACTCGGCGAAGTAGACGCGGTGGCCGTTGCCGGCCGTCGCGTCGCGGAGGCGGCGCGACTCCACGTACGGGATGAACGGGTCGGAGCGGTCGTGCATGATGAACAGGTCGGCGTCCAGCGCCTGGACCGAGGATGACGGCGACACTTCCCGCAGCGTACTCACGTCCTGAGGAGAGACCTCGCCCCAGAACTTGAGGATGCGCTTCGGGTCCCGCGCTTCGAAGGCGTCGTATATCTCCCTGGCACGCGGCGACAGCCGGGAGACCATGAGGCGCGCCGCAGCGTCTTCGTCGACGAAGATGCGGGTGAGGATATCGCGGTCCTGCGGGTCCGGCAGGTAGGAGATGACGCTGTTGTAGAGGACCCGCACGCTGGTCAACCACGGGTCCCAGGGCTCCGTGTGGCCCTTGTACTGGATCGTGTCGGTGGTGATCGCGCTGATCAGGTCGACAAGGTCGTAGTACGTGCCAAGCGAGGCGAAGAAGTCCACCTCGTGGCTGATGCGCGGGTCCGAGGCGGAGACGAGGGCGATGCCGGCCCCGGCGGAAGCGCCGAAGATGCCCAGCCGGTTGGGGTCGACGTATGGCTGTTCGCGCAGCCACTGGTAGGACGCGATTATCTCCTCGACGTTGGTACCGAAGGCGGTGACCAGCCCCTGGACGTCCTCCGGGAGAACGTTCTCGTGGAAGGGATAGTAGAGCTGCGGTATCATCACGACCATGCCGGCGCGGGCGGCGGTCCTGCTGAGACGGATAACGCCGGGGTGCTCGCGGATCTTGGGGGCCGCCCCCACGGAGATCACCATGCCGCCGTGCACGTCCCCGTCCTTCGGACGGTAGACGTCGGCGACCAGCATTCCGCGCCCCTCCGGGACGTTGAGCCAGACCTCCTCACGCATGGGCTCTTCGCCCACCATCTTGAGGGCGCTCACCGGCGAGCCGAACAGGTCGGGAACGATGATGATTGTGGTGATGAAGACGCGGCTGTAGCGGAT
>Ga0214473_10008264_pt1 | contig 12316 bp, 8 predicted proteins | sample RVTome_7_FD_203509 | JGI IMG/M metagenome (GOLD analysis project Ga0214473, IMG submission 203509) | Soil microbial communities from uranium-contaminated site in the Upper Colorado River Basin, Wyoming, United States - RVT98D197 | ecosystem: Environmental > Terrestrial > Soil > Contaminated >... | reverse complement strand
TCCTGCGTGTAGCGAGGTCGCACGTCGGTCACCTGGCCTTGCGCGTCGCGGACTGCTTCCAGAATCGGCGAAAGGAATGCGCCGCGTGTGGGCAGGCCGATGCGCGTGGCGCGTTCCTGGACCTGATCGCGCCAGGCGGGATTGAACTTCACGCCGTAGGTGTTGACCAGGCCGCGGATGGCATTGTAGTCGCCTTCGGCTTTGATGCGCATCAGTTCCGCCAGCAGCTTGCCCACGCCTTCGTGCATTTTGGCGTAATCGGACACGCGCAGGTAAACCTTGCCGTCGCGGGTGACCGGCTCGATGCAGGCGAAATTTTTCATCAGATACTGCACGATCATCTGCGTGCCGCGGTCGTGGTCTTCCTCGACCTGCTCGCCGTGCGGGTAGCGAAAGAGCAGCGTCAGCGCGGCGCGGGCTTCGGCGTCGTAGGCGGTGCGCATGAGCTGTTCGCGGCTGGCCACGCCGATTTCGTCGAGTTTGGGATCGGCGTAGTTCCACATGGCCACCAAGTCGGCTCGCGCCTCCTCGAGCGTCGAGTAGTATTCCTTGAGATAGGTGCGCGGATCGGAGGTGAGCTTAGGACTGACTCGGCCCGAGCCGTGGCCCAGCACTTCGTGCATGGCCACGATCAGTTTGCGCGCTTCGATGCCAAACTGTCTGCCGCGCTCGATCTCCTCCGGCGAGGCGGAAAACTCGATCAACGCCTTTTGCCCCACGGCTTCGGCGAAGGCCGTCGAGACGTTGAAAAGCAGGACGCTCTTGGTGCCGTGCTGCTGGCGGATGTCCTGCTCGTTGGGCAGGTTGATGCCCGATGGAGACATCGGACCGGCCTCGCCGCTTTCGGAAACTACGGTAATGACGTTGGCTACGGGCGGCTGGATGCCCTGCTTCTTGTAGGCGTCCAGCCACGGCGCGCGATCCTCGAAGTACTGCGCGTTGGCGGCAAACGAGCGCATCAGGCGGGTCTGCTCGGTGTCCACGAAGCTGATGACGGATTCCCAAGCGCCCTTGGAGCCAAGCGGGTCCAGATAGACCTCGACGAAGCCCTGTATGAAATCCACCGTGGACGGCAGCTTCACCCAGGCGATGTTGTAGGCGTACCAATCGGCTTTTTCGCCGGTCTGGTAATAGCGAATGAGCTTGCGGATGACGTCGGCCTGCGCGGGTTCGGCCTGCGCTGCGGCTTGCTCTAGGTGGGTGATGGCGCGGCGCAGGAACTGGGCGTAGCGGCCGGGCGGAACCGAGCCGTCGGGCGTGCCGGCGCGATAGACCTCTTCAACCACACGGCCGTCGCGCTTGAGCAGGCGCGAATTGAGCTCGTAGCGCTGCGTAAACCTCTCGACTTCCGCGCGAGTCACGCCGGCGTAGAGATTATTGCCGCTGGCGGTCAGCACGTCCTGACCCGGAGGCGGAGTCTTGGCGGTCAGCAGCGGCTTGTAATCGGCGTCAAAGATGGGGCGGGAGAGGCGTTCGAACAAACGGTCCAGCGCTTCCGGGGAATCTGCGCCGAGATTGGCGCCGTTTTCGCGGGCGCGGCGCGCCGCGGACTGCAACTCGGCCGGGGTGAACTCGGGCAGGAATTTTCGGGAGCTGTCCAGATTGTAGTTGCCGTGCTGGATCCAGACCAAGCGCGTGTAGCTGCGGATTTTTTCCAGGGCCGCGGCTTCAATGCCTTGGGAATGGGTCCAGATGCCTTCGAGGAGCTGTTTGAGCTCCAGACCGTAGTCGGCGATCTGGTCGTAGTAGATGGGGTCGCCGGCAATTCCCGCTTCGGCTAGATGATAGGCCAGCAGGCGCTGGCGCGGGGTGAGCTTGTCGAATCCGTCGGCATAGATCTGCACGATGGCGAACGGTCCGGTCTGGTCCACCAGATAGCGGCGGCCGGCGGCCGGGCCTTCGGGCGCTGGCGAGGATGAATTGCTGAGCTGCAACTGTCCGGCGTAACGGGCCATGATGTAAAGGGCGGCTCCTGTGAGAATGAAAAGGCCCAGGGCAAGGATGGGCGAAACGCGAAACCGCCCCTGCTGGCGCCGTAAAGGGGTTTGGTCTCTCATGGCAGTCCCTCGTGGGTGAACCCCGTTGCCAAACTGCGGCAAAGCATAGCACAAGCCGCCGCGCCGGGAGAGAGGCGGAGGGAAATTCGGGCCGGGAGCGAGAACATTTCGGCGGGGGGCCCCCGCCCCCGGTGTTTTTCGTGAGAGTGCGCAACGATTAGGGCCGGCGGCGATCAGAGTACCTTTCGCATCATCTGCCGGTCACAAACGATTGGCTCCCGAGCTGCCTTCTTCGGAGAATGGAAAGCGGAGGTGATCTTGTCCTTGCGCCGGCCCATTGTGCTTTGCATGCTGCTGGGAGCGCTCATACTCCTCGGCTGGGCCGGGTGGCGGATAAGCTCATCGCTGCGGCAGCCCGGGGAAAAGCCCCTGCTATTAATCGACAAGCAGCCGGCCGCTTTTAAGAACCGCATGTTCGATCCGGCCAGGCCTCCGGCGGATATGCCGCCTCTGGCGTTCGGAGAAGAGGCGGAATGCGATTCCAATTTTCTTTCCAGCGCGAGCGTCGGGGGGCAGGTTCGCCAGACGGACGCCACGCACGCGACCGTCACCATCACGCAAATCAAGATGGGGCTGCAACTCAACATCACCATCTGGCTGCCGGTCAGCGTAACCCAGCACGTGATCGAACATGAGGAAGGCCATCGCCAGATCTCGGAACATTACTACGAGACTGCCGACAAGCTCGCCGAGCGAATCGCCGGGAAATATCTGGGCCAACAGGCGGAGATCACGGGCGCGGACCTGTCTGCCGAGTCCGACAAATTGCTGCAACAGATGAGCGCCGAAATCACCGCTGCATACAACCAGAAATTGAACCCCCAGCCGGCGCAACTGCGCTACGACGCCATCACCGACCACAGCCGCAATGCCATCACCGCCAAGGATGCCGTCGCGCAGGCGCTCAGAGAAACCGGGCCCGCATCGAATTGATGAAGTCAAATCGCTGATCTATGAACGCGGCAGTTTCACAGAATGCGCGCGGCGGCTCGCTCTGAACAAAGGGCCGGACTCCGCAGGAAGAGCCCGCCGCGAATACCTGGTCCCTTGTCATCCCCCGGCATCCGGCCTCGCCGGGGAGATACCGCATCTAAATATGAGCCGCTCGGACACCAGCCCGTTCGGGTTCGCAAGCTCTTTCGGGGAGGATGGAGACATGCACAGGGACAAGAGCAGTCTCGTAAGGATTGCCATGCTGGTGGCGGTGCTGGCGCTGGCGGTTTCTCTGGCCGGATGTGAGCGAACGAAAATCTCCGACATCAATCAGGACCCGTCACGATTCGCGGGCAAAGACGTGACCATCGCCGGCGAGGTCACCAACGCCTTCGGTGCGCTCAATCAGGGCGCGTTCGAAGTGGACGACGGCACGGGCCGCCTGTGGGTGGTCAGCAGCGGCTTTGGCGTTCCCGCGCAGGGCGCACGCGTCGCCGTCACCGGGCGCGTCCAGTCGGGAGTCACCGTGGGCGGACGGTCGTTTGCCAACGTCTTGCGCGAAACCAAGCCCCGCCAGGGCGATTAGCCGGGAGTTTCAAGCACGCGGGCCGGCGGATGGCGGACCTGTTGTATACTCGCGGCACCGAGAGCCGGACGAAACTTCGCGTGTCTTCAGGAGGAACGACCATGAGAATCGCTGTGATCAAACCGGTACGCGTTCTGCCTGCACTGGCAGCGCTCGCCGTCCTGATGGCCGTTGCGGCGAACATCCCGAGCGCAAACGCCCAAGGGCAGCAGGACATGAGCCAGGTGCAGATCAAGCCCACGAAGATCAGCGACAATTTTTACACGCTCGAAGGCCAGGGCGGCATGATCGGCGCGCTGGTGGGCCCCGATGGCGTGCTTCTGGTGGATACGCAGTTTGCGCCGCTGACGGAAAAGATCGCGGCCGCGGTGCGGCAGATCTCCAGCGCGCCGATACGTTTTGTGGTCAATACGCACGTTCACGGAGATCACACCGGCGGCAACGAGAACCTGGCCAAGCTCGGCGCGACGATTTTTTCGCGCGATGAGTTGCGCTGGCGGCTGGCCCACCCGAATCCCACCGCGGCCGGTGCCCCTGGCACGCCCGCGCCGGCTGCGGCGCTCCCCAAAATCACGTATGACGGGCCGGTCACTTTTCACCTGAATGGCGAAGAGGTGCAGGCCATTCCGATTCAGCGGGCGCACACTGACGGCGATACACTCGTGCGTTTCGTCCAGAACGACGTGTTGATGACCGGCGATTATTTCCGCTCGGTGGGCTATCCCAATATTGACCGCAACAATGGCGGCTCACTCAACGGTATGCTCGAAGGCCTGGGCATCGCTATCGGCATGGCGGGACCAAACACCAAGGTCATCCCCGGCCACGGCCCGACGGTGGACCGGACGGCAGTGACGTTCCACCGGGACATGCTCCTGGCGGTTCGCGATCGCGTGGCGCAAATGATCCAGCAGGGCAGGACCGAGCAGGAAGTGATCGCCGCGCGTCTGACTGCGGCCTACGATGCCAGGGTCCAGCCTGCCAACCAGCAGAACGCGGACCGTTTCGTGGCGCAAGTTTACGCCGAACTCCAGGCCGCCAGGTAACGGCGTCCCAGCGGACTTGTTCTCGGTATGCGTCGGGACCACGGGCCGTCAAATTGGTGCCCGCCGAAAACTACTGTAGAATCGGAGCTGCTGCGTCTGCAATGACAGGCCCGTAGCTCAGTTGGTTAGAGCGCTACCTTGACACGGTAGAGGTCTGGGGTTCGAGCCCCCACGGGCCTACCACTTCATCCTGATTCATGCGCTTGCTGGTTAAGCACTCTTCGCTTTTTCAAGGCGCCTTTTCGTTGGGCTTGGGAGCGGGCAGGCGCGCTCAATCTTGCGCGTTCCGCCGGGCCGGCGCTGAACGATACACGCGAGCAAAAAGCACGGTCATCAGCGCCAGCACCACAAACGCCAGCGCGCTGCCTTCCGGGCCGGCGGCGCCTCCGGTGAGCCACGCTGGTCCCTCGGCCGATGCATTAAACAGCGAGCCGCGAATCAGGGTGCCGCTATTCGGCGCCGAGTAAACAAAGGCCAGCCCGAAGTCATGGGCGGCGTGCGCCCCGGAGGCAAACCAGAGGTCGCCGGTGCGCCGCACGGTCAGGCAGAAAAACATTCCGACCACGGCAACGGTCAGCACACCGGACGAAGTCTCGCCGGGATTGCCCAGGTGCACGGCGCCGAAAATGAGCGAGAGCACAACCGATGCCGGCCAGAATCCCATGCCCAACGTCAGCGTGGCCAGCAGATAGCCGCGAAATGCGAACTCCTCGGCGAGGCCGACCATCAGAAATACGGCCGCCCACAAGCCCGCTGACACCAGGGCTTGCCCGCCGCTGAGCGCCATCTCACCGAGTGAGTAGCCGCCCAGGGCGGCGATGAGCAGCACAAGGACCGTGATCTCGGCAAACCCCCACAGAGCGCCCTGCCAAAAGTGTCCCCGAAAGGCGCGCCGCCACGGCAGGCCGTAGCCGCCGACGGGCCGGCCTTCGGCCAGCCCCAGCGCGGCCGCAGCCCCCAGCGCGCATCCGAACAGCATGATCTCTTGAATCAGAAGCGGCCACGGCGTCAAGGCGCGGGGATTGACGCGCAGCGGCAGGCCCATCGTCTCCCCGAGGAGTTGCATGGCGGTCAGAAGCACCAGCGTTAGCGAAACGTACAGCCCGGCGCGCCAGCCGGCGCGGACCCCTTCCGATCCAAGGAATACGGTGTCGAAGATGGCTGATTTTCTGCCGGCGCGGTCCCTTCGAGGCTGAGGGCCAGCCGGCACGGAAGGTTCGCTCGACGGGGGCAGCGGCTCGACGGGAGCGTTCACCTGGCAACGCTCCAGGAGCGCGCCTGCTCCGCTCGTTTTTCAACCAGGCCGGCCAGCCGCTGCAAGTGCTCGCGGCTCCTGCGCGCGACCGCACGGCGCGTCACCAGCCAGTCGAGCAGGCGGCCCAGGCGCCCCGGCAGTTCGTATTGGCTGAGGAAGCGCACCAGGACGCGGTCCGGCGCGGAACCGGGCGCGCTGCCTGGCAACCCTTCGAGTTCCCAGCGCTCGAGGCCACGCACGCCATGCGCGTCCTGAAAACGCCATTCCAGCAGGCGCGCTGGCTCAAATCCAGTGACCACTGCCGTGTGCGAGACGCTCCGGCCGCCGATTTTTCCCGAGATGCGGACCTTCAAGCCCAGCGCGAAATCCGCGGCGCCGCCCTGCACCTCGAAACAACTGTCGATCTCCGCGCCGTACCAGTAGGGCATGCGCTGCGGCACGAAAAAAGCGAAGACGTGCCACGGCGGCGCGGCGATTGGCTGTGCCAACTCAATTTTCCCCATGGCTGTACGCCAATGTATCACGGAGCCGTGGCAGGCGCGGCCGTGCCACCTTACTTTACGGATTCGGGAGATCGGCCTTGCGACCAGGGATCGTAGGTGCGCGCGAAAATGATGCGGTCATTGATGGGCGGGTGGCTGTAAAACCAGAAGACCACCGCGCGGGACGGAGCTGACTCCTCCAGATCCACTTCGCCCATGATCTGGAATGAACGCGCGGTGGCTGCCGATGCGTCGGGAACGATGCCATGCAACACTTCCAGGCCGTACTGATCGGCCTGGTGTTCGATACGGCGGCTGTACGCGTTGGCAACCGGAGTCACCAGGAAACCGAGGAGCGACAAGAAGAGGAGCAGTACCGGCAACGACGCCCAGTCGTCCATGCCGCGCAGGCCCCAGAGGCCGCCCCAGCGGCTCACCGCCCACTGAAACAGATACGATCCGGAGAATAGACCGGCCAGCAGCAGGCCCGCAGCAAAAAGCACTCCGGCGCGGACATGTCCCAGTACGTAGTGGCCCATCTCGTGGCCGAACACCGCCAGCAGCTCCGGCGTGGGCAGGCGCGCGATGGTGGTGTCCCAGACCACCACGCGCCGCGACGCCCCCAGGCCCGTCACGTAGGCGTTCAGCGCGTTGAGTTTGCTGCTGGCGTTCATCACGTACACTCGGGATTCGGGAATGTCTTCTCCCGCGCGCACGATCACGCGTTCGATCTGCGCCGCCAGCTCGGGATGACCAGGCGCCAGGGGTTTGAACTCGAAGAAGAGCGGGTCCACCAGCCACGGACTGAGGAACACCATGAATACCAGGATCGGCAACGACCCCAGCCAGCCGTAGAACCACCAGCGCCGCGGGCTGCGGCGCATCACCGCATACAGGAGCCACACCAGCAGGACACCCAGCGCGAGTTCCAGCAGCGCTCCTTTGGCCCAATCCCCCAGCCAGGAGACCCAGCGCTGCACCGAGAGGCCATAGCGAATCGCGAACCAGTGGCGCGCCGCAGCGGCGGGAAGGTCCACAACCTCCAGCAGCGCCAGCAGCGCGGGAGCAAAGATGGCGGCCTGGAGAATCCGGTAACGGCTGATGCGCTCGGCCCACCGGCGAAAGGTCACTGCGACGCGCCAGCGAAGCACGATCAGTAATGCCAGCAGGCCCCCGGCGAAATCGAGGAAATAGATGCGGCGGCGGGCGCGCGCGTAGGCCGTGGCCTGAGCGGCCCGCTCCGGGGAAAGTGTATAGCCTTGCGGAACCGGCTCACCAGCCACGCTCTGTTCTGCGGCGATAATCGCCTGCGCGGACGGCGCGCTCGGCGAAGGACGATTGTCCGCAGGCGGCGCCTGCGCGAGCGAAACGAAAGGAAGCCCCAGAAAAAAGAAAATCGCAGCGAGGTGATGCTTCAGCGAATTCGACTCCAGCAGGAGGGCCATGGGGCGACGCGCAGGCAGGCGCGAGCGAGTATGACGCAGGCCGGGGGGCGGCGCAAGCCGGGCCGGTTCGCCGGGCGCCTGCAACATACCCACTACATCTAGTATGTTTTTGCTTGATTTCCACAAGCGGTTCGCCGCAGAATCCCCGCCAAGTTCACCGGAGGGGCCAGCGACCGAGCGGCCGCACCTCCGGAAAGGAGGAAGCCGTGCAGTATCTGCCGGGATGGACTGTGCAGTGTATCAACCCGAAATGTGACGCCCGCGGCCACTGGCTGCGCGCCGACTCCGCGCCCCAGGACAACTGCAGCAATTGCGGCGCGCCGCTTCATAACGTTCCGCCACCGCTGGGCCCGCGGTTCCGCATGCGCCCGCGTTCACTGGGAAGCTATCGTCCGCATCTCCGGCCGCGCTGATCAAATCGCCGGCCGCTATAACCTCTCGCGCAGAAAAGAGAGGAGCGGCCGCTGGGGGGACGGCCGCTCGTGGGTGAGGGGCACTGAGGCAGAACTATGTTCGGGCGTGGCCTGCGTGCCGACTTCCAGGGAGCTTCTCCAGCCTGGGCAGGGGCCGGAGTTCCCAAGGCCCGCAAGTCACGTCGAACACACGTTCATTGTGTCGGCCGAGCAGGCAGCCACATATAGCCATTTGGTTCCATACTCCTAGTACTATGGTACCCCATCTCCCAGCGGCGCTTCGGGAACCTGCCGGTCACGACACCGCCGCGCATTGAAGCACTCGCAGTAGCGTGATAGCCTGATTCGCGGAAACCAACACCATACGGTTTCAGTGCAGGTCCCACTCGTGGCAACCCCGATACGAGAAATCGGCCGCGCCTCCATCGAATCTCGCGTTTTTGAGGTCGCGCGCGAACTGCTGGAAGAATTAGGCAGCGCCCACGCCATCCCTGCCATCCGCGGGCCGGCCCATCTGGATCGCGACCTGGGTCTCGGCAGCCTGGAGCGCGTCGAGTTGCTGGCACGGCTGGACCGCGCCTTTCAGACTTCGCTGCCCGAGCGCGTGCTGGCCGAGGCCGATACGCTGGACGACATCGTCCGGGCGCTGGCGCAGGCGACCGGCGCAGCGGCGGCTCCCATGCCGGGGTCAGCGCCGGCTCGGTTAGCGCCCGCCGAGCCCGCCCAGCAAGATCGCGGGCCAGCAGGCGCCGGCCCGGCCGCCACGCCTCACCGGGCCAGAACCTGGCAGGAAGTGCTCCGGTATCGCGCGGAGGCCGATGGCGCGCGGCCTCACCTGATCGTCGAAGAGCAGGGCGGGGAACAAACCATCTCCTTCGAGGAACTCTACCGCGAGTCGCGGAGGGTTGCGCTGCAACTGGCCGCGCGGGGACTTCGGCCCAGTGAAGCGGTGGCGCTGATGCTTCCCACCTCGCGCGAATTCTTTTTCAGCTTCGCCGGGGTGCTGCTGGCCGGGGGCGTGCCCGTGCCGATCTATCCGCCGTTCCGCGCCGACCGGATTGCGGAGTATGCGGAGAGGCAGTCGAATATCCTGCGCAACTGCGAGGCGCGGCTGCTGCTGACGTTTCGAGAGGCGGAGATGGTGGCCCGGCTGCTCGAGCCGCGCGTTCCGTCACTGCGCGGAGTAGTGACCGCACGGTCTTTGCTGGCCTGCCGGGAAGATGGCGGGCCGCGCGCCCGGCTGGGCCCTCCCGTGCCTCTGCCCGCGGACGCAGCCGGGGACGACTTGGCGCTACTGCAATACACCTCGGGGTCCACGGGTGATCCCAAGGGCGTCATGCTGACGCACGGCAACCTGCTGGCAAACGTTCGCGCCATCGGCCAGGCGGTGGGCGTCCGGCCCGACGACATGGGCGTAAGCTGGCTGCCGTTGTATCACGACATGGGCCTCATCGGCGCCTGGCTGGCGCCGCTGTACTTCGGGCTGCCGGTGGTGGTGCTTTCGCCGCTGGCTTTTCTCAGCCAGCCGGAGCGCTGGCTGTGGGCGCTCCATCGCCACCGCGGCACGCTGACAGCCGCGCCAAATTTCGCCTACGAGCTGGCCGTACGCAAGATCGCCGATCGCGACATCGCGGGCCTGGATTTGAGCGCTCTGCGCGCTGCGCTCAATGGCGCCGAGCCGGTCCTGGCGGAAACGCTCGAACGCTTCTCCGAACGTTTCGCGCGTCACGGTTTTCGCCGCGAAGCGTTCGCGCCCGTCTACGGTTTGGCGGAGGCGTCACTGGCGCTGACCTTCCCGCCGCTTGGCCGCCCTCCCCGCGTGGACCGCGTGGCGCGAGAGCCGTTCGCGCGCGAAGGCCGCGCCGTCCACGTTCCACGCGAAACTGCGGCGGAGGACGCTTCCGTCACTTCGTTTGTTTCGGTGGGCGCACCCCTGCCGGGCCATGAGATTCGCATCGTGGATGCCGACGGCCGCGATGTGGGCGAACGCACTGAAGGTGCACTGTGGTTCCGTGGGCCCTCGGCGACCTGCGGCTATTTCCGTAACGAGGAGGCTAATGCGCGGCTCTTTCCCCAGGGGCAGGCAGCCGGATGGCTCGATTCCGGGGATCGCGCCTACCGGGCTGACGGCGAGTTCTACATCACCGGGCGCGTCAAGGATATCATTCTCAAGGCCGGCCGCAACCTCTACCCTCACGAAGTCGAAGAGGTCGCAGGAGAAGTGCCCGGCGTTCGCAGGGGATGTGTGGTTGCCTTTGGCGCGACACACGCGGCCAGCGGGACGGAACGATTCGTGGTGGTGGCGGAAACGCGCGAACAGGGCCGCGAAGCGCGGCAACGCATCGCCCGCGCCATTACCGAACAAGTGGCGCTGGCCATCGGCCTGCCGCCGGACACGGTCGAACTCCTGCGGCCGCACAGCATTCCCAAGACTTCCAGCGGCAAGCTGCGACGCGAGGAGACGCGGCGCCTCTATCTGGCGGGTTCACTGGGTGCGGCGACCGCGCCGCCGTGGATGCAAGTGGTCCGCCTGGCCGCCGCCAACACGGCTCGAACGGCCGCCGCATGGCCAAAGCGGGCCCTCGAGCTACTGTACGGAATGTATGCCGCCATCGTATTCGTCCTGTGGATCATCCCCACTTGGCTCTTGGTGGCTCTAGCGCCTAACCGTCGCGTGGCCGAGCGCATTACCAAATGGGGCCTGCGCCTGTTCTTCGTTTTGATCGGCTGCCGCATCCGCATAGCGGGACGCGAGCACCTGGCGACTCCGCCGCCTCGAGTCTTCGTCAGCAACCATACCAGCAACTTCGACGTCCTGGTGCTGATGGCGGCGCTCGGCTCCGACTATCATTTCGTGGCCAAGAGTGAAGTCCACGGCATGCTGTTCATCGGCACCTTCCTCCGGAAGCTGGGCCATTTCGCGTTTGACCGCAACGATCCGCAGGCCCGCGTGCGCCAGGCCGAAGAGATCGAGGCCGCGCTCGGCCGGGGCGAATCCGTCTTCATCTTTCCCGAGGGAACATTTGCGGCGCGGGATGGGGTGGGAGCATTTCACTTGGGCGCGTTCCGGGCCGCGGCGGCCGCGTGTTGCCCTGTCATACCCGTGGCGCTGGAGGGAACACGCCGGTTTCTCCGCGATGGCACTTATCTCCCGCGCCCTGCCTCGATAACTCTGACCATCTGCCCTCCGCTCGTTCCCGCAGCAAGCGGCCATGACGCCTCCTGGCGGGACGTGGTGCGGCTGCGGGATGCCGCTCGCGCGGCCATCAGCAGCGCCTCTGGTGAACCGCTGGTCTGAAGATTGTAACGCCTTCCGATTCAATAGGTTAGCAGCCAAGCGGCCAGCGCAGTGCATGCGGCATCATATATTGGCCCACCCGCATCTATATACCTGTATAGGGAACTGTTGAGGCCGGGTAGGAGGTCAAGTCATGAGTCATCAGGCCCGTGCTGAGGAAACCGTTGGCGTGCGCTACACCGGATGGGCCGCGCTGGACCGCGACCCGCAGGAAGACCGCGTCGAGTTCGTGTGTCCGCATTGCGGGCAAAGCGGCGCCAAGTCTGCGCGCCGCCAGCGCACCAGCTACCATTTTACGGACGGCTTCGTGCAAGATTTGCAGGGCGAATCGACCACTTGCCGCAATTGCCGCCGCGCATTGCATATCGCGCCGGTGGTACTGCTGCACGATCAGGATGAAAAGCGCCGCTTCCGGGCCATCTTCACTCCCGAGACCATCTCGAAAAACTAAGAAAGCCGCCCGGCCTTATTCCTGAACCAGCGTGTCGGGGGAGACGTGAAACTTTTCCAGTCCACGGCGAATGTGGCGGAAGGCGTCGTCCACCGTGTCGGCGAATTGCAACAGGCCGTACTCACGTTGATTGATGGCGCCGGCGCGAACCATTTCCCGCCAGTTGACCACGCGGTCCCAGTACGCGCGCCCATACATGAGAATCAGAATGCGGTGCCCCAGTTTGCCCGTTTGCATCAGGGTCAGCATCTCGAACAGCTCATCCATGGTGCCGAATCCGCCCGGAAAGATGATCAGGGCTTTCGCCAGTTGGGCAAACCACAGCTTGCGCATGAAGAAGTAGTGGAACT